>Ga0209709_10000146_pt1 | contig 67112 bp, 62 predicted proteins | sample ArcticOcean_MG_C_2_FD_187435 | JGI IMG/M metagenome (GOLD analysis project Ga0209709, IMG submission 187435) | Marine microbial communities from western Arctic Ocean - ArcticOcean_MG_CB4_136 (SPAdes) (version 2) | ecosystem: Environmental > Aquatic > Marine > Oceanic | place: Arctic Ocean... | reverse complement strand
ATCGCTGCACCACTACCAATACCTGGTGTTCTATTAATAAATAGATTAGGTGCAAAAGCCTGTATGTCCTCAATACGACGAACACTGCTTTCACGAAGTTGTTCTGTAATAGCTGTAACAGCCATAGGAACGTCTTGAATTGACTCCTCTTTTTTACGAGCAGTGACTATAATTTCTTCAATCGCTAAAGAATTAACTTCAGCCTCTTGTGATACTGCTTCAACAGTAAACACAGAAAAATTCATAATTATTGCTACAATAAGAAAAGACAAACTTGAAATTAATAAGTTTCTTTTAATCATATTATACCTCCCCAGATTTTACGTTTTAACGTAATTATTTTTGATTCTTATTTAACTTAGCAATATTACCTATTCGATTCTTTAAAAGAAAGCAATAAAGTGACGAATTTAAAGTATCAGATAATGGCTATTTAAAGTTACCTAAACTTAATAAATTTTCAAATAACATAAAAAAAAGGCGCCCATTAAGAGCGCCTTCCTTATAATTTAATATTTAGTATTATTTAGAAGCTAACTTGTAGCTCAACACCAAAGTTACGAGGTCTATTTACAGTTCCTTGTGACCATAATCCAGCATTATATACTGGTGTTGGATCACTTGGGCCTGCTGCTGCATAGAATGCTGCAACATCAAGGAAGTAAAGAGTGTAGACTTCATCTGTTAGATTTTTACCAAAGAAAGAAACTCTCCAGTTTTCAGATTCATAACTCAACGATGCATCTAAAAGTCCAAATGCTTCATTACAGGCAGGATTATTTCCACCATAGTTACCAGAATTAAATTTATTGTTTGATGCAGTACAGTAGTCATCTTTCCAACGGTAATTGAAGGATGATACTAGATAATCACCATTAGCAAGAGGATGCTCATATAAAGCACCTAAAGTTAATGTCATTTCAGGGGCACGACGAAGGTCAAGACCACTTTTATCTAAATTGTTACCTGCTCCATCAATAACATTGTAACTGTCATATGATGCATCTAAAATACCTAAATTAGCTGTTAGTGTTAAGCCTGGTGAAGGAACCCATAGTGTTTCTAATTCCAGTCCATCAATACTAACTGAAGCAGCATTTTGAACAACTGTAAGTGTCACGGCACCATCAGTACCAGGAAGGATAACATCTTCTTGTTTATCACTGTAATCAACAGAGAATATTGCACCGTTTATTTGAAGAGTATTATTAGCCCAAATAGACTTAAACCCTACCTCAAGACTTTCAACTGATTCAGGATCATAAGGACCAGTATTATTTGCTCCTGAATTTCTACCATTAAATCCGCCTGATCTAAATCCTTCTGAAAAAGATGCATAAACCATACCATTATCGGTATCATAAGTTATGCCAACTTTTGGTGTAAAGTCATCCCAACTTTCAGTACCAGTAAAAGTTTTGGCTTCGCCAGTTGCAGGATCTGTATAATCATTCTGAGCCGTTGATGATAGTGAACTATCACAAGCTCCCCAACTTTTTATTGCATATCTTGCATCAGGAGCTGTTTTAGTAACACCAGCTTCTTCTCCAGGCCAATTACCATAAAATGCTTCTGTTCCAGTTGCATCACGACCTGTAAAGACTTGACATATAGATTTTTCTTCATCAATCCAACGACCGCCAAATGTAAGTGTCATTTTGTCACTTAGATCATAATCAACCTGAGCAAAGAATGCTGTATTTTCTGTTGAGTGTTGCGTTCTAGGTGAGTCATTAAATCCACCAAAAAACCATGTAGTCTGCCAAGCATCATACTCACTATCCCAAAGGAAGGCTCCAACAGTTGTTTTACCCCAAGAATAATTAGTTTCTAAACGAAGCTCTAAACTTTCTTGCTCTTCAGTTTGTGGACGAGAAACTCTAAATAGATCAAGTGCACTATTGTCGAACTCTTGAAGAGAGGTCTCTTCCATTTCACGACTACCATAAACTACTACAAGTTTATTATTTTCATTAATATCGTATTCAATATTTAAAGTAATAGCCTCAACTTCAACGCTCGATGTTTGATCTGTGCTACCAAAGGTATTGTAATGAAAATCACTAGTTGCTTGATCACACTCTGAACGAGGTTGACCGACAGCAGGAAATAAATCTCCATCGCCATTAAAGCATGTTGTAGGACGAACATCACTTTGATCATTAATATCATCATATATTAAGTGAACTTGAAGATTTGGAGTAGGATTCCATAAAGCTGAAAGGCTGTAAGCCTCAACATCAGAATGACCTGTTGAAGTTCCACGTGTTGGATTGTAAAAATAACCACCTCCACTAAGATTCATAGCTGATATTTTAGTAGCTAAAGTTCCATTTAACATAGCAGGTAAGTTAATAAGTGCCTTTATGTCTTCTTGGTCATCTTCGCCAATATTAAAATTAATCTTACCGCCTAGTTCGCCAGTAGGTTTTGCACGAATAACGTGAACAAGACCACCAACAGTATTTCTACCAAACATTGTTCCTTGAGGACCTCTAAGAACCTCAACTCTTTCTGCATCCCAGACATTTAGAAGGGCACCAGTAGAAGTAGCTAGATAGATACCGTCTTGATATACAGCAACAGCTGGATCAAAACTTTTTTCAACTTCGGCTAATTGAATACCACGTATAGAAATAGCAGCAGTGCCATTACCTAAAACTGGATCAATAATTAAATTTGGTGAAATACCCGCAACATCCATTAAGTCACGAGCAAAAGTTTTTTCTAAAGCAGTAGCATCCATTGCGCTAACTGATGCTGGTACACTCTGTAAATTCTCTTCACGTTTTTGAGCTGTAACAACAATTTCTTCGATACCTGTACTAATTTCTCTTTGAGCAAGAGCTTTATCAGATGATAAAATTCCTACAGCAAAAGAAAAGCAGATAGCTAAGCTTAGTAAATTAATTCTTTTCATATTTATATCTCCCCAGATATTAGAATTAGATTCGTAAATTTTTACATTAATCGCTAATATAAAATAAGGAGTGATTCTTAATTCAATTAATCTAATAATACAAGAGGAAAGTGAATATTAAATAAGTGTGACTTTTTTACGTCTACTACCAAATTTCCCCATGCGGCCTTAACCAATGGTCAAATGTCCATGCAGATTTATTTTGCCTAACCAAGTGAAGTGCTTCTTTAGCAATATCATCTGGGTTAATAAAATAGTCATCAGGTTTTTCAGGCCACATTTCTCTTGTCCAAGGAACATCAATGGCTGCATCAATCGTAATATAAGCAACATGGATATCCTTAGGGCCTAAAAATCTTGCCATTGATTCGCATAAAATTTTTTGAGCTGCTTTAGTGGATGCAGTTCCACCAAATTCAGCCTTACCTCTGTGCGCTGAAGTATTACCGGTAACAATTACTGATCCATTTTTATTTTCAATCATATGCGGACATAATAATTGAGAGAATCTTAGTAAAGACATTACATTCGTATCGAAATTTGATTGAAGGTCTTCTGGAGTAAAATCTAAAAAACTTCCCCTCACACCCCTAACAGCATTATGAATAAAAGTATCTGGCTGACCAAATTTCTTAATTACGCTTTCAACAGTTTGATTTATTGAATCAGAATCTCTTACATCACAAACAAAGCCTTTTGATCCAGGTAACTCTTTTTCTAAGTTACTTAATCTTTCACTATTCCTAGCAATCATTGCGACTTTATAACCTTCCGCGTGAAAGCATCTCGCTAAAGAAGATCCCGTCCCAGGGCCAACTCCAGTTATAAGCGCAATTTTATCTGACATAAATTATTTATTTTTTAAGACTTCTTCCTTCGCCCAATTAATACCCCTTCTTAAAAGAGTATAAAAGACAGGAAGATCCCAAGCACATCTCTCAACAGCAGGGTAATACTCTAAAGGTTCAGGTAAATCATGCATATCATAATGGCCTCGACAATGGCCTAATGTTAAATACAATACCTCACCTTTATCTACAGTATGAAGATATAAAACAGGCCAATTTTCTTGTGGCCAATCCTCCTCAACAAAGCCCTCAGCTTTACCATCATACTCTGCCTCAAGAAGAACATTTAGTTTTCCGTGAAGTTCCATTAGATATAATTCATCTGTTGTTTCAAATTCTTCAACACCCTCTACAAGAGGATGATCTGGCTGGCTAACCTTAACTGTATAAGGTTCAATTGGGGGGTGAGCTATAAATTGTGATCCTAAAGTTTCCATCATAACAGGAGCTATTCTTGGACTATCAACTTTACCATCAGACATAAACTGAAGAATAGAATTAGTTCCATGCAGAGCTAGCCATCTATTTCCAGAAGAAACATATTCTTTAAGCACTCTTTGCTGTTCTAGTGTAGGACGAACATCACAAGTATAAGTAATTAAAAAATCTGCATTTGCGATAGCATGAAGATTTGAATAGTCTTCAAAAACCCTAACTTTCATTCTATCATCTTCTGCTAATAGTTTTAGAATCTCTAATCTAGCAAAATCAATATCATGGAATTTACCACCAGCTATAAAAACTACATCAATTTTCTTTTTTATATCATCAGTCATTATCTACACCCCCAACTTAAATTAGAATTGGACCCCTTTTGTAAATCCACCGTCTATTACAACATTTGTTCCTGTTGTATGACCACTTGCAGGGCTTGCAAGAAAGGCAACAGATTTAGCAATATCTTCACCGGCACCAAATTTACCCAGTGGAATATTACCTAGTGTAGCATTATAAAAATCTGCCATATTGTCTTTGATATAATTCCAAGGACCGCCATCTATATAAATTGGTCCAGGACAAATTACATTGGAGCGAACTCCATTTGCACCTTCAGTCTGAGCAAGATGATTGGAGTAATTTAATAAACCAGCTTTAACTGCTCCATAAGGCCCACTTCCTGGTCCCTCTTCGATTGCAGTAGTAGTTGAAATCATAACAATTGATCCACTAGATGCTCTTAGTGCTTCTATAGAACTTTCGACAGCCCTGACTGTTCCCATAATGTCAGTTTGAAAATTTGCTTCCCAACCTTTCTCACTTGGATCACCTCCGCCAGCACTTACTTGCGGAACTAAAATATCTAAACCACCTAATTCTTCAATTGTTGAAGCCATCCAAGCCTTAAATGAGTCACCATCGGCAACATCCGCTACACCGCCAATTGCATTAACGCCTTTACCCTTTAGAGCCTCTAAAGCAGCATTTACGTCATCGATTTTACGAGAACAAATAGCTACATCAACACCTTCATCTGCTAAAACATGAGCTGTTGCCAACCCTATACCCTTACTACCACCTGTAATAATTGCTTTTTTTCCTTTTAAACCTAAATCCATAATCTTCCTCCTTTTTTTAATAAAACTACATTGGCGGTCCAAACCCAGGGGGCATTCCACCGAGGTTTACTTTGACCTTTTTCTTTTCTGGTACAAAAATTTTTATCTGACCATCTTCTTCTTTAATATCAAAGCATACTAAAGGTTTATTTGATAGGTTTGTCATAGATTTTCCTGTAGATAACTCAAAACGAGCACCGTGGTGAGGACACGCATAAAATCCACCTCGAAATCTTCCGCCAGAAATATTAGCATTTGCGTGAGGGCAATTGTCCTCAACAGCAAAAAGATCTCCTTCAGCCGAACGAATAACTAAAACAGATCGTCCATTGGATCTAAAAACTTTTTCTTCTCCTGGCTCTATATCCTCAGATGGACATAAGGGCACAAAAAGATTTTCTTCTTGAGTCATGATAAAAACTTTCAATAATTAATTTAAACTAGCCGTAATTAGGAACCTCGCCACCATCTTCCATAATAAGGCGATCAATGACTTGGTGAAAATGAACAATTCTTCTTTCTTGCTTACCACACCACAATCCTTTGTAAGATGGATTGTTCATTCCTTTCTGAACAAATGGTAAATTATGAGCATCTTGGTCAAGAACAGCTCCAAGAGTATGCTCCTCACCATCCTTGATGTAGCGATGCTCAGGTCTTGTATACTCACCATTAGCTTGTGCGGCCTGCGCTGCTTTAGCAGCTAAGGTAGCGGCTTGCTCGGTGCGCTTATTATTTTTATCCTTAGCCAAGCTAAACATCTGGAGATCATAGAAACACTTATTCGGATCTTCAGGATGAGGTCTTTGAGTAAACATCATGTAGTTAGTTGCATGAGTATTTAAAGTTACATTTGGAAATGCCAGATAATGGTAATCATCGGATAACTGATCATCATTTAATTTTGAAAAATCAAGATTCATTTCTTTAGCTCTCTCTCTTTGAGCAAGTTGAATATCTCTTCTAACAGTCTGAGCATTTCCTTTATACGTTTTTGGATCAACACCATGTTGTTCCATATAAATTTCTAAGCTCGGTCCAATTTTTTCCTGATCTATGTGAGGCCTTTCACTTGGAACACCAAAAGGAACCAAGTAACGATTATGGATATCATATAAGTCTATTTGAACATCTTTATCTTCTAAATAATCCATTATTTGAGGGTGTGTTCCCCAAACATGGTATGTCTCGTTAAATGCATCAACTGAAGCTTTCCAGTTGCAGTTCCATTCAACAGTCATATCCATTACTAATTCCATTTCATCGAAATTATAGGCTGTCAAATGTTCGTCTAGAGGCCCTAACCATTCCTTTAAAGGTTTAACTTTCGGATTAAGAGAATACATAACCCAACCATTCCATTCCTCACAAGGAAGCTCATCCAAGTGAAGAGATGGGTCACATAAACCCTGAGGAAATGTCTCGGGATCAGGACTATCAACTCTCTGCCCTTTTGCATCATATTGCCAACGATGGTAACCGCACTTAAATGTGCCATCAGTTAGAACGCCATTTCTTTCTTGAGCTAATTGATTTCCTCTGTGTTTACATACATTGTGGAAAGCTCTAACTTTACCGTCTTCACCTTTGACCATTAAAATCGACCAATTTCCAATTTCACATGTTGTATAACTATTAGGCTCTTTTAGATCTTGTGATAAACCTCCGCGGAGCCATACTTTTGTCCATATATGATCCCACTCAAGTTTCATAAATTCTTTACTTGTGTACCTTTCTTTTGCAATCCTGCTATAATCTAAATTAGGCTCTGGAGCTTTATCCCCGAGTGATCCTGTTTCAGCGTAACGAGTTAAGGCCATTCATTTCTCCGATAATATTCTTAAGACAATATATCTAATATTTCTAATATATGTCTAGCATTATTAACAAAGTTTAAATTTAAAAAAAAGATTAAGAAATGTAAAGAGCATGTTTTTTTTGATACACAATATTGCGTCTTGACCATTTAGCATTAGAAGTCTTCAATAGAATTAAAGGGAGAATTTAATGGAAAAAAAATTTGGGCCAATCGTACAGATGGGATTTGTAGTTGAAAGCCTAGATGAAGGAATTGAATTTTGGACCAAGAAAATGAACGTAGGGCCATTTATAAAAATTGAAGATGTCATATTGATGGATCAATATTATAAAGGGAAACCTACAAATTTAGATTTTTCTGGGGCCCTTTCTTATACAGGAAGTATGCAAATTGAACTCATTGCGCAACACTGTGATACGCCGTCTATATATAATGATTATGTTAATAACGAAAAAGGACAGCTTCATCATTTATGCGCCTTAACACCTGATATTGAAAATGATACTAATATTCTAGAATCTCAGGGATATATAAATCTTCAGGGAGGCAAGACTCAAGATAATGCAAAATTTGCTTATTTTGATACACCAGAAAAGGAAAGGCCTATATTTGAGTTAGCACAATTATCTGAAGGTGGAATAGCTTTTTTTGCTTTGATAGAAGAGGCTGCCAAAAATTGGGATAAAAAAACAGCTTTGCTAAAAGCGGATGTTATCCTTTGATTAATGAAACCTTAATAACAAAAAGAGGCATGTAAATTATATTTGGTAAGCTATAATATATGATAACAGGAGAATTATAATGGAAAAGAAATTTGGACCTATGATGCAGATGGCATTTGTTGTGGAGGACTTTGATGAACCAATTGAATTCTGGACAAAAAAAATGAATATTGGTCCATTTTTTAAATTAGAACACCTTAACGTAAAAGACCTTTACTATATGGATAAGCCAGTAAATCTAGATTTTTCTGTTGCAATTGCTTACACGGGAAATATGCAAATTGAATTAGTCAATCAGCATTGCGACACGCCATCCATTTATAATGAATACGTTCAGAATGAAAAAGGTGTTCTTCATCACCTCTGCACATTAACTAATGATATTGAAAATGATATTAAAATTTTAGAGTCACAGGGGTATACCAACCTTCAAGGTGGAAAAACGCAAGATAATGGAAAATTTGCTTATCTTAATACTGAGGATAGAGAAGGTCCTATGCTCGAAATAGCTCAGCTTTCCAAAGCAGGTCTTGGATTCTTTGATATCATGCATGAAGCTTCAAAAAAATGGGATAAAAAAACAGCTGTAATGAATCTTGGTGAAGTAAGGCTGTAGGAATTAATTTTATTAAAGTTTAAAAATAAAAGATTTATATAAGCCAGATAATTAGTCAGGAGAAAATTATGAAAGCAGCAGTATTTAAAGCCCCAGGGGAACCTTTATCAATAGAAAATGTTGATGACCCAAAGTGTGGCGAAAATGAAATGATATTAAAAGTTAAACAGTGTGGAATTTGCGGTACCGATCTTCATGCAAGTGACGGCGGTTCTATGGAACCAGAATCTGGAACTATTTTTGGTCATGAATTTAGTGGCGAAATAGTCGAGATAGGATCAGGTCTAAAATCTTCATTAAAAGTTGGAGATCCAGCAGTTTCACTTCCATTTATTTCTTGTGGAAAATGCCAGTCATGCATTAATGGTAATCCATTTTTTTGTTCAACCAATATGCAATCAACTGGTATGGGTCCAGCTGTACAAGGTGGTTATGCTGAGTATGTAAGGATTGGTTTACCTGAAAGCATTAAAATTCCAAAAGGCGTAAGCTGGGATTTTGCATCATTAGTAGAGCCATTAGCAGTTGGTCTCCATGGTGTTAGAGTTTCTAAATTTAAACAAGGTCATCGTGCTTTAGTAATTGGTGCAGGACCAATCGGTTTAGCCACAATTCAATGGTTAAGATTCTTTGGAGCAAGACATATTGTAGTGGCAGAAATTTCAGAAGAAAGAAAAATAATGGCTGAAAAAATGGGAGCTACCTTAGTTATTGATGGAAAAACACCATCTGAAGATATGGCTAGCATCTATGAAAAAGAAACCGGGGGTTCGCCAGATATAATTTTTGAATGCGCAGGAATTCCAAATGTAATTCAAAATTGTTTAGAAATAGCAGCTCCATTTTCAGAAATAGTTGTAATAGGCGTTTGTGATAAACCCGATACATTCATGCCATTTCTTGGGATAATAAAAGAGCTGACTCTGAAATTTGCCATCGCTTATGTAAAAGATGACTTTCAATTTACAATTGATATGATGGAGCAAGGAAGAATCGACCCAGGGCAAATGATAAGTCAACAAATAGGTTTTGATTCTTTAGCGACGACGTTTGAGTCTCTTAAAACATCCAAAGATCAATGCAAAGTTATGATATGTCCAAACCACTAGACCTTGATGAAGAACTAAAAAAGGGAAGGAAATTAGGAAATCAGACTTTTATAAAAGATGATGATCATAATATTCTAGTTATAACCCGAGGTCATCCTTTTGAAAGAGATCCATTTTTTGAAATGATTGACAGCCTAGGATTTCAATGGAGTCATGTTGAACACCCTGCAGCTCAAAACTTTTTTGAAGATAATAAAATTCAAAAATATAGTGCTATTTTATTTTATGATATGCCTGGATTAAACTTTGACGCAAGCCCAGACGATAAGTCTTTTTTTGTTGACCCTCCTGAGGATTTCAAAAAAAATTTTATTGATAGACTAGGAGATGGTATTGGGTGTGTCTTTCTTCATCATTCAATTGCAGGATGGCCCATGTGGGAAGAATATAGTAAAATCATTGGCGGTAAATTTTTATATAAGCCAGCAAAGGTTAAAGGCATTATGTCACCAGACTCTGGTTATCGACATTTTGTTCATTATAATATTACCCCTGCAGGAGATCATCCAATAACACTTGGATTAGAAGATTTTGAGATTGAAGATGAACTTTATTTAGCTCATGTTTTTGAAGATGATGTTAATCCTATTTTAAAAAGTGATTATAATTTTAAAAAAGATAACTTTTACTCAGCATCAAATGCTTTGGCTGGAAATCTAAACTCAAACGATAACTGGAATCACAAAGATGGAAGTAATATTGTTGGGTGGACAAAAAATTATAAAAAAAGCGCTATCACATATCTTCAATTTGGTGATGATGCTAAGTCATATAAAAATCAAAATGTAAGAAATATTATTAAACGTTCTATAAATTGGGTTATAGAGGAAACTACTGTTTTAAAAAAATGAAACAAAGCGCTTAAAATTTAATAAGTAATACTTAGTTAAAGAAAAATTTTTATTTTTTAATTGAAAGTAAGAAAAAAAAACATTTTAATCTATATCTCAATTATAAGATTTAAAAGAAGGGGACTAGAAATGCAACTAGCTAGACAAGAACTTGAACAAGCTTATCGTCAGATGAAGACTATTAGAGATTTTGAAGATCATCTTCATAGAGAGATAGCAAAAGGTACAATAGGCGGATTTACTCATCTTTATGGTGGCCAGGAATCAATAGCTGTTGGTGTTTGTGAAAATTTAAAACGAACAGATTATATAACATCAACTCACAGAGGTCACGGACACTGTATTGCCAAAGGTTGTGACGTTAAGGGTATGATGAAAGAATTATACGGCCGTGCAGATGGCTTATGTAAAGGTAAAGGTGGTTCAATGCATGTCGCTGATATGGAGGTAGGTATGCTCGGCGCTAACGGTATTGTTGGGGGCGGACCTCCGCTTGCAACAGGTGCGGCTTTAGCAGCAAAATTAGATGCTGAAGGCGGAGTAGCATTGTCATTTGGTGGAGATGGATCATGTAATCAAGGTCCTGTTTTTGAATCAATGAATATTGCTGCAATACTTAACTTACCAAGCATATATGTATATGAGAATAACAGATACTCAGAACATACAGGATCATCTTACGTTATTGCTTCTGAAAGTATTGCTAGCCGTGTTGAAGCATTTGGCATCCATACAGTTAAGGCTAATGGCTTTGATTTCTTTGAAGTTCATGAAGTTATGAAAGAATTAGTTGCTATGGCAAGAGAAGGTAAAGGACCATGTGCAGTTGAATTTGAAACAACTAGATTTTATGGTCACTTTGAGGGAGATCCTCAAAATTATAGAGCACCTGATGAAGTTAAAAATGATAGAGAGAATAATGATTGTATTAAAATTTTCCGTTCAAAAGTTACTGAAGCAGGCCTTCTTAGCGATGAAGATTTAGATAAGATTGATAGTGAGGTTGGTGATTTAATTGAAGTAGCTGCAGAAGAAGCTGCAGCAGCACCTGCTCCATCAATAGACGAAGTAACAACAGACGTTTACGTCTCATATTAAGGAGAAATAATAATGGCTAAAATGAGTTATAGAGAAGCTCTTACAGAAACGCTTCACCAAGAAATGGCTAATGACGAAAATGTTATTGTTATGGGCGAAGATGTTGTAGGCGGAACCGGGAGTCCAGGTGGCCCTGAAGCTATCGGAGGAGTCTTTGGAGTAACCGGAGGTTTGTATGGTAAATTTGGCGCTGGAAGAGTAATTGATATGCCGATTTCAGAAGCTGGTATTGCCGGTACAGCAGCTGGTGCTGCTCTCGCTGGTAAAAGACCGGTTGCAGAAATTATGTTTGCTGATTTTATTGGCTTATGTATGGACCAATTAATGAATCAAGCTGCAAAATTTCGATATATGTTTGGCGGTAAGGCTACATGCCCAATGGTTCTTAGAACCCCTTATGGTGCCGGTATGCAAGCAGCATCCCAACACAGTCAATCACCTCACCCAATGGTAACTGCAATCCCCGGTCTTAAGGTTGCAATGCCTTCAACTGCTGCGGATGCAAAAGGATTACTTACAACTGCAATCAGAGATGATGATCCAGTTATCTTTTTTGAACACAAAACTTTATACGGTCTACAAGGCGAAGTTCCTGAAGGCGACTATCTAGTTCCTTTTGGAAAAGCGAGAATAGTATCAGAAGGTACGGATTGTACTCTTGTGGCAACAGGAAGAATGGTATCTTTTTGTGAAGACGCTGCAAAGGCTCTTGCTGCAGATGGTATAAGTTGTGATATTATTGACCCAAGAACGACTAGTCCTCTTGATGAAGACGCCATCCTAGATAGTGTTGAAAAAACTGGAAGACTTATTGTTGTTGATGAGACTCCTCCCCGTTGTTCTTTTGCTGCAGATGTTGCCGCATTAGCAGCAAGTGAGGTTTTCTCATCTTTAAAAGCACCTATTAAAACTGTTACTGGACCTCATTCACCTGTTCCATTTGCAAAGGAATTAGAGAATGCTTTCTTACCTTCTCCTTTAAAAATTAAAGCAGTAATTGAAAAAACAGTTAAATATAGTTAGGAATTAAGAAAATGAGCGATAAAATTGAACCTCTTATCATGCCTAAGTGGGGTATTGAGATGGACGAAGGTAAACTTACCGAATGGCTGATTGAGGAAGGAACTACTTTCTCAAAAGGTGATCCACTTGTTGTTATTGAAACTGATAAAATCTCAAATGAAGTTGAAGCAGAAGTTGACAGCAAGCTAAGAAAAAAAGTTGTTCAGTCTGATGGCACTTATGCCGTTGGCGCTCTTTTAGGTATTTTTGCACCAGATGAAATTAGTGATGAGGAAGTAGAAAACTTTGTTAATGCATACGTTGCTCCAAATACTTCTTTTAAACCTGAAAGTGCAAGCGCATCTGAAACTCCTGCACCTACTCCCGAAGTAAGTAATAATTCTTCTACTTCACCTTCGACAAGCTCAGAACTTCCATCAGCTCCTCCAGAAAATATAAATATTTCTCCAAAAGCTTGGGAAATTGCCCTTGAATTGGGCGTTGATGTTTCAACTATAACTCCTACTGGAAGAAGAGGCCGTATTTCGGTTCAGGATGTAGAACAAGTTGCTGATCCAGCAAAACTTGCTGCTTATAAAGGCGAGGATGCTGCTAGCGCACCTACATCTGACAATCCATCTACCTCAATCAAACATACCTCTATGAGAAAAGTTATTGCAGAAAGATTAGTTAACTCAAAAAATACAGCTCCACATTTTTATTTAAATGTAGATCTTGAAGTTGACTCAATTATGGAAAAAAGAACGGCTTTAAATAGTGATAGTTCAAATAAAATTTCTATTAATGATCTTTTGATTAAGTCTGTAGCAACTGCATTAAAAAAGCATCCAGAAATTAATATTAACTGGTCAGATGATGCAATCCTTCAGTTTGAAAATGCAGATATATCTGTTGCAGTAGCAACTGAATCTGGATTAATTACACCAATCATTAAAAATGCTGGAAATATTTCTGTACAAGAAATCTCTTCAGAAATGAAAAGGCTATCTGAACTTGCTCATAGCAACAAACTAATGCCATCAGACTACCAAGGCGGGACTTTCTCAATTTCAAACTTAGGTATGCTTGGAATTAAAGACTTTACTGCTGTTATAAATCCTCCACAATGTGCAATTCTAGCTGTAGGTGGACTTCAAACTAAGGTAAGTGAACATGATGGGAATGCTGTTTTCAGTAAAGTAATTTCTGTTACTATGTCATGCGATCATAGAGCAATTGATGGTGCTGTTGGAGCTCGTTTCTTACAAACGCTATCAGAGGTTGTTAGAACAGCTGAAGGTTTATAATTTAATTAAGTTTATATTTTACTATCGCTTTCTTCCCAATAAGGATCTCGCAACTCTCTTTTAAGAATTTTGCCTGTTGGAGCCTTTGGAAGTGCATCAATAAATTTAACCGATTTTGGTTTTTGATAAGAAGCAAGATTTTCTTTTGCAGTATCAATAATATCCTTTTCTGTAGCATTCATGCCTGGTTTTAAAACGACATAAGCCATAACTGATTCACCCCATTCATCATCAGGTATTCCAAAAACTGCAGTTTCAAGAACAGCCTCATGCTGTGATACAGCCTCCTCTACCTGAACAGAGTATATATTCTCGCCGCCAGATATGATCATGTCTTTTGCCCTATCCTTTATAAATATATACTGCTCATCATCCCAGGTTGCTATATCGCCCGTCCACATCCATCCATCTTTTATACATTTATCGGTTAACTCTTGTTGACGATAATAACCAACCATATTTGCATCTGATTTTACAATAATCTCACCTGGGGTCTTGTTATCGGTTGGAACAGGTTTGCCATCTGGGTCAACAACTAAAACAGAGGTTACAAAACCAGCTCTGCCGCAAGACTTTAATCTTTCTGGGTGAATACCATTTATAGCCTTTTCATGGTCCTCTTGGGAAAGGAATGTCATCGTAGTACCTTCAGTTTGACCATAGCCCTGAATAATCCCTCCTGGAAGTTTTTGTAAAACTTCTTCTATAACTTTTGTTGGCATTGGACCGCCGCCATATTGGACGCACCTAAGACTAGATAAATCATAATGATCAAAATTATCTACTGCCATCATCCAGTTTAACATAGTTGTAATTCCCAAGAATCCAGAAACTTTCTCTTCCTCAATAAGTTCAAGGGCAAGTTTTGCGTCAAAATTCATCAAAACGATTGGGCAACCATGGGCAGTATAATTCATAGCAAGAAGAACAGGTATATGGAACATCTGGCCAGTAAGCATGTAGACATCTGAAGGAACAATTCTTTCGGCTACTGTTTGATTTAGCATACCAAAATATGCAGATTTATGAGTATGAAGTGCTCCTTTTGAAACACCGGTTGTTCCTCCTGTATATAAAATAAAAAATGGATCTTCATCTCCAATATCGTTAGCAATAATAGGCTCCGATGATGGTGATTTATCAATTAATGTATCAAATGAATAATCACTGCCGGAATCATACTCGAGCCAATGATCAACAAAATTTAAATCCTTTTGAATATCCCTCACAACATTTTGAAATTGCCCTTGGGTTATAACAACTTTGGGTTCACCGTTTTTTAGAATCTGAGTTAATTCGTCTGAACCTAATCTCCAGTTGAGAGCATGTGCAACCAGCCCTACTCTACCACAAGCAAAAAAAAGGGCCAAAAATTCAATTGTATTTTGAGATAACATAGAAACTCTATCGCCCTTTTTAAGGCCAAGACTTAAAAGTCCGTTAGCTGTTTTTTTGACCATCTCGTCAAGTTCAAAAAATGTTATTCTTTTATTAGATGTTTGATCATAAACCGCCCAAGAGTTTGGTCGTAATGTTGCCTGCTTTGCTGTAATTAAGCCTATGTTGATCATGATTACCCCTTTAAATCACAAAATAATTGTTGCATACTAAAGATCAAATTCCAAGCTTTTGCTCTAAACAAGAATATGGTGGTTTAAAAAATATGACAGCCAACAATATAAAAAATCTAGCACATCTCTCAACTGCTTTTGATGCTAGTTTCGAAAAAAAGGAATGTTTAACTGTTGATGGGAGAACCTTAAATTTTAGAGAATTTTCAGACACTGTAACCAATTATTCCAAAAAATTTAAAACTTTAGGACTCCAAAAAGGAGATAAAATTGGGATACTACTTTTTAATTCAATTGAATATTTAACATTAATGTATGCTGCTATGTATGCAGGATTTGTGCCCGTAAATATCAATGCACGCTACAAAGCTAAAGAACTTAATTATGTGCTTCACGACAGTGGGTGCAAAGTTTTATTCACAAGCTCTGATTCTGATGAAATAACTAATTTTACAGACCTGATAAGCTCTGTTTATAATTCACCTGAAGGACAACCTAAAAGTTTAAATGAGGTTTATATAATCGGTGGAGCTAAAGACGGAAGATTTAGAGATTTTAAGGATTTTGAAGATATTAATATAGACATGAAAATTTTTGAAGATCCAATTGGTGAGGGTGATGACCCAGCCTTTATAATGTATACCTCAGGTACAACAGCAAATCCTAAAGGATGTCCATTAAGCCATTCAAGTCTTATTTATGTTGCTAACTCTATGATTGATAGATGGAAAATGACTGAAAATGATGTATTTTGGGACCCTCTCCCTATGTTCCATATGTCCTCAATTTTACCTTTCATGGCATGCACAATATCAAAATCAACGTTTCTATCTACTATTCATTTCAATGTAGATTCTTCTATTAGGACACTGATAGAAAAGAATGTTTCAATTGCCTTTCCAGCCTTCCCAGCAGTTATGGTTGCCTTAATTAACCATAAAGATTTCTTACCAGAGAATCTTAAAAAACTCAGGCTTATTAATAATGTTGCACCAATAGAGACCTTAAGATCTTTCCAAAATAAAGTACCGCAAGCCAGTCTAGTATCGGCTTATGGTCTAACAGAGGTTGGAGGCGTTACTTCATTTGGTTCACCTGACGATTCTCTAGAATGCAGACTATCAAACTGCGGTAAGCCTTGGCCTGGAGCTGAAATAAGAATTTTAGATCCTGAGACAAATGAGGTTTTAAAACGCGAAGAAAAAGGATTAATTGAAATCCGAGGTCCACATGTTTTTAATGGTTATTTGAACGATAAAAAGGCTACTGAAAATGCTCTTTCTTCTGATAAATGGTTTTCGACAGGTGATATTGGCTCTTACACTGAAGATGGGTATATTCAATTTCATGGAAGGCTGAAAGATATGCTTAAGGTTGGTGGTGAAAATGTTGCTGCTCTTGAAATAGAAGCGTATTTTGATAGTCACGAGGAAGTCTTAATTAGTCAAGTCGTTGGTATTGATGACGATCACTTGGGTGAGGTTCCAGCACTATTTGTTGAAAAAAAATCTAACTCAGATGTTTCCAAAGAAGAGCTTATAGAATTTTGTAAGGGTCAAATTTCGAACTTTAAAATTCCTAGATATATTGTATTTGTAGATAAGTGGCCAATGTCATCAACAAAGGTACAAAAATTTAAACTCAAAGACCTTGATTTAGGTGAAAAAGTTTTTGGTAAATAAAGTACTTTTTAAGTAGGCATCACCCTGTAAGAGATTATTTTTTCATCTTTTACTTCTACCCAGCCAAAGAATGATTTCTTTTCTCCATTTGCCCCTATTACACTAGCTTGAAATGCACCAGAGCTTCCGTCAGTCAAAACCTTATTAACTTTATGGGTAATTCCTTCAACCTGCATCTCCTTAACACGCTCAATTAAGAATTCTTTAACAGCCTCACGACCCTTTAATTTATCAATATAACTACTATCGTGGCCATCATGTTCCCAAACTTGTGTATGAATCCATTCAATTGATTCATGCATAGCCTCAGCGGCTTCCTCAGCTCTTGCTGAATCAATATTATCAAAATAAACTTGCTGTAGAAGATAAAGTAACCGTTCAGTGGTTATAAGATTATTATTCATATGCGGTTTGACCTTATATTTTCTTAAAATACTTTAGCAGGATGATCCTTAGCAATAATTTCTTGAATCTCAAAAACATTGCCATCAATATCCCTACCGTAAGTAGCCTTGACTTCACCAAAATCCTGAGGTGGTGAATGAAATTCAACGCCATTTTTTAACAATCTTTCATATTCTTCATCAATATTAGTAACATCGATGCAAACATGGGTATGACCGTGATTATTAACAGGGCGATCCTTATCCATAAGCTTGGGTTTTGGAGATGAGTACTCAAAAAATTCAATCATAATGTTTCCACATTTTAAAAAACCTTGTTTTGCAGAACTATTTTTTAAACCAACAACATCGTCAATTTGATCGGAGCCGGAAGGCCATTCAGAACGTGAAACCTCCTCAAAGCCAAAATTGTTATTATACCATTTCATTAATCTATCAATATCTGGTGTTGAAATTGCTGCATGATGTAAACCATTAATTGCCATATTAGATAACTCCCATCCTAATAATAAAACCTTACTTGAGTTTTGATAACTGTCAATAAATCGATAAAATCATATTATTTTAAATTTGTAAGCTTCATGTTTAAGTATAATGTATTAAAATATTTTTAAACTGGAGAAACTTATGAATGATTTAATATTACAACCAGTTATCGTAATGTGTTTATTATCTTTTGTGATGATGGTGTGGATGTATGCAACCAGACTTCCAGCTGCAAAAAAACTTGAAGAAGATGGAGTTGATGTTCAAAAGTTTTCTCACCCTTCATCAATTGGTGGAATTTTTCCAAGTAAAGTTGAGAGAGTTGCGGACAATTATAACCATCTCTTTGAACAACCAACAGTATTTTATGCAGTTTCATTTGTAATTTGGGGACTTAGTCATACAGATGCTTTACACCTTTATTGTGCTTGGGCATATGTAGTCATTAGAATCATTCACTCTATTCTTCAGGCAACAGTTAACCTGGTGTGGTTTAGATTTTCTCTTTTCATGTTAAGCTGGATAGCTCTAGCTATCATGATATTTAGAGAAGCTTTAATATTAATTTAAGATTTAGGGCTGACATCTAACTCAACTTCACCAAGATTTAACTTGTGAAGCCATTCCGAGTCCAAAATCCAATCAATATTTTTATCTTCATCAAAATAAGTCACCGATCCCCTTCCGCTAAAATACATTTCTGTTAAGACTTTAGTCCCAGCAATAAAGTGTTCAGCAAATACCGGCTCATATCCATAAGTACCTGCGGGTGCGCTTCCTACGTCATAAAGTAATTCGCCCTTTGTAATAAAGAATTCTCCACAACCCTGATGTCTATGAGCTTGAAATTTAGCACCTGGATCCATCTGAACATATAAAGCCCAATCACCAGTTTTCTTACATGCCCTAAGGACTTTAAATCTACTACCGCCGCCAACTTCAATCCATTTCATTTTGTTGGTATTTTTAATAATATCCCCAGCATCAGTATTTATTTCATAATCCGATACAACTTCGACAACACTACTTTTATTCATATCCCCACCCTTTTTTAAATAAATTTTAAAAAATCATCATATATTAAGTAACCTGATTAGTCTTAATTAATAACCTCATCTGGAAGCGCATATGCAATAAGATGATCTGATGCAGGTGACCCTACGGCCCAATGCCCTCCTGCTGCTATAACAACAAATTGTCTTCCATTTTTATTTTTATAAGTCATCGGTGTCGCATGTCCGCCAGTTGGAAGTCTTAATTTTACCAACTCTTCACCGGTTTCAGTATTAAATGCCCTTAAATAATAGTCACTTGTTGCCGCTATAAAGGTTACCCCTGACTTGGTAACTGTTGGCCCACCTATATTCGGAGCCCCCTTAATCCAGTGAAATGGAAAAGGCGCAAGATCCTTGGATGTACCAAGGGGGATTTGCCATAAGTGCTCTCCAGTATTCAAGTCAATGGCTGTTAAATTTCCCCATGGTGGCTTAGTGCATGGAACACCTAAGGGGGACATAAAGCCAAACGCCCTTATTGTACAATACGGTGTACCTTCATTTTGTTGTAACGCAGAAAATCTTGACTGAACACTATCTTTTGCCAAGTCTTTTAAAGCTTTATCGCAATCACTCCTGGGAATCATAACTATTGTACTCGATAAATTCATAGTGTTTGCAATAAGTATATTTCGCGAAGCGTCTATTGCAGGCCCTCCCCAATTAGCTCCTCCAATTGAACTTGGATAGTGCACACTCCCCTGAAGTGATGGTGGTGTGTAAAGACCTTCATTCCTTAAATCGTTAGCGGCCTTCTTGCAATAACCTCGGTCCCATGGTGTAAAACCAAAAACATCATCTGGATCTAAATAGGTAGGTGTAAGAGGCGCTGGCTTAGTTGGGTAAGGCTGGGTCTTTGACACATAATCGCCATCAACAGCTCCTTGTGGAACCTCTCTCTCTTCAACAGGAAAAATGGGTTCACCGGTTTCCCTGTTTAATAAAAATACAAAACCCATTTTCGTTGTTTGAGCCAGTGCTTTTATAATTTTGCCATCTTTTTTAATATCATAAAAAGTTGGTTGAGACGCAACATCATAATCCCAAATATCATGATAAACTGTCTGAAAATGCCATACAACTTCCCCTGTTGAGGCATTTAAAGCAACAACAGAACTAGAATAGTAATCTGATCCATTACGATGACCGCCATAATTATCAGCAGCAGTATTTCCTGTGGGAAGATAAACAAGATTTAACTCTGGATCAGTTGAAATAATAGACCACACATTTGTTGTTCCCCTCTGATAGAGCTGACGGCCTGTTTCATCTAAAATCGGTTCTTGATTTGGAGGAATCGGATCCCAATACCACACTAACTCACCTGTTCTAATATCATATGCACGAACTACGCCGCCGGGAACAGATGTACTTACATTGTCAGCAATACCACCGCCAACAATTATTAAATTACCGATAATAGCTGGGGGAGACACACTATAATAGAGGGCTGGATTGTGATCACCAAGACCAGTCCTTAAATCAACAACCCCATTATTACCAAAGTCCTTGCATAATTTACCAGTTTTTCCATCTATTGAAAAAAGCTCTGCATCAATAGTTCCAGTAACAATACGGTGATAACATTCATCGTTTACAGATTTATTATTATCGATCCAGCTCCCAACACCTCTGCAATGCATTAGGGCTTTACCTTCTTTTTCAATTTTTGGATCAAAAACCCATAACTCCTTGCCTGTTTCTGAGTCCAGCGCAAAAACTCTATTATAAGGGGTGCAGTAATATAAGACCTCATTAACTAGGAGTGGTGTAGCCTGAAAGGAAGTTTGCTGACTACTATTTGGTGTGGCATCTTCAGTCCAATTTAATCCTTTGTGATAATCACCAGATCTATGTGTCCATACTTTTTTTAAATTTTTTACATTTTCAGGAGTAATGTCTGTGGCTTCTGAATAATGACCGCCACCAGAATCCTTTCCATATGAAGACCAATCATCAGTATTAGAGTGAACGTCAGGCATAAAAATAAAGAGTGAAAATAAAAAAGAAAAGATACGCAAAGAAACCTCCTAGCAAATAAACTTATTAAATATTTTAGTACCTGCTTTACCAATTGACAATATTTTTTGTCTTTGTAGAGTAATTAATAAATTATAAGTAAATGGAGGGACTATGAGTAGTATTGAGAAAAGATTAGAAAAAGTTGAGGCAATACAAAGTATTAATGATTGTCTTACAAGATATTGCCGGGCATTGGATTGGATGGATAAGGATCTTTTAAGGTCTTGCTTTACTGATGATAGTTTTATTGATTACGGATTTTATGCAGGAGATGCAAAAGGCTTCATTCCTGCTGTTATGGAAGTAGAGCAAGATGGGCATAGCTGGCACCTAATAAGTAATGTAGCAATAGAAATAAAAGGTGATAAAGCTGAGGTTGAGAGCTATGGCTTAACATCGGGCGGTGAAATTGTTGATGGATGTATTCAGGATGTTAATGCTTATTGTGGAAGATATCATGATGAATTTAAAAAAACACCTAAGGGTTGGAAGATTAGTAGAAGACTTTATATTTTAGATAATAATTTTTCTGTAAAATCAGAGGGTATTAGGGGTGACCTAGGGGGTTTATTTTTAGGAACCAATCTTAGAACCAATAGTGAAAAATATAGAAAATTATATAAATAAAAATTTCAATAATTATAAAAGGAAGAATTATGTCATCATTACTAGCGCATGTTAAAGTAGTAAAAGGTCAAGAAGAAAAATTCGAAGAGCTTCAAAAAGAACTTTATAATCAATCGCATGCTAACGAAGACTGTATAATTCGTTATGAGCATTACAGGGGTAGAGAGGTAAACTCTTATTACTCCCTTCTAGTTTACCCATCATATTTAGATTTCCTTCTTAAGCATCAAATTAGCAAGCACCACGAAGAAGCTGGTGCACAGTTTGGAGGAGTTATTGAAAGCTTAGATCTTGAATGGCTTGATCCTATAGAAGATGCCGCGCCTGTAGGTATTACAAAAATGGAAGAGTTGCCTGAAAACGCACCTGAATTAGCAAAAGATTATATCAAAACCTATCCGGCTATAATTCAAAAATGGTGGTTAAAATTAAGAAAAAATTAAGAAAAAAAAGAATTAATATAATTATTTTAAAAGGAGTTACAAATGTCATCACTACTAGCGCATATTAAAATAGTCGAAGGTCAAGAGCAAAAATTTGAGGACCTATCAAAAGAATTATATAAGCAGTCTCATGCCAATGAAGATTGTATTATTCGATATGAATACTACCGCGGAAGAGAGAAAAATTCTTACTACACTCTATTAGTCTACCCTTCATATTTGGATTTCCTACTTAAACACCAGATAAGTGAATATCATGAAGCAGCGGGCGCTCAATACGATGGGGTTATCGAGGATATTGACCTTGAGTGGCTAGATGCAATTGAGGATGCAGCTCCAGTAGGAATTACTGAGATGCAAAAAGTTCCAGAAAACTCTTCTGATTTAGCAAAAGAATATGGAGTAAGTCATGCAGCCGAAATTCAGGGTTGGTGGCTCAAGTTAAGAAATGTTTACTAAGACTAGAGAACTAAAACATCAACCTCAGAAATTACTGCAACTTTATTCTCGTCCGTCTTTAAATTTATTGAACAAGATATAATTGATTTATTATCTTTTTCTTGAATTTTTATAATTTGACCTGAAACAGTTACTTGGTCGCCCTCAAGAATTGCACTAGTCATTTTATTGTTCATTTTTATAATTTGAGATCCTGGGAAATTTTTTTCAATCATATTCATTATATAGGCAATATTCGCTGGTCCTTGATTTATTGTACCCTCTCCCAACCCAAGTAATCGAGCTGAATTAATATCCAAATGTATAGGGTTCGGATCATCAAGAATCTCTGCCCAGACATTCATGCTTTCCTGGTTAACTAAAAAATTCCAGCTTTTTAAAGAAGAGCCCTCACTATACATTAGAAATCCTTCACGGGTAATATCCAAACATAATTAACACTGGCAATTTGTGATTGGGATTCATCAAATAAAGATAGAATAAAGTCTAAAATCTTAATCTTTCCAAGTTTTTTGCTATCTTTTTCATTTAAAGAAATAATCTTTCCATCGATTTTATATTTTTGACCTATACGGATAGGGGAATCAAAAGACATATTGCACTGGCCGAGCATTGGCCCATTATTTACATCATAATCCAATAAATCAAATATATCTTGAATCGATGCTCCGGATCCTCTTAGTGTTGAAGTAAATAAAAATATAGGGTGAGCATTTATAAATTTATTTAAATCTCTTTCATTGACCAAAACACCTGTTGATTTATTAATCAAAAAATTTGTACTTTTATCAATAAAGAATGTTCCACCAGGAAACTGGAGATCAGAAAAAGTATCATTCGTAAGCCCTTTTGGATTTAGCTGAAGCTCTTTCCATGTTTTTTTATCTTTATTTTGTAAAATCATACTATACTTTGTATATCAACTTACTTTAATATTAAAGAATGTTATATTCATATAGTCATTTAATAAATAGCTATAGGACTAGGAAACTTATTTATGAAAAAAAAGCTAGAATCTAATATTCGAGACATATTGAGCCCTGGAAACTCATGGAAAAGACGAAAAGACGCTCGTCCTCCAGAAATTATTGAGGCCGCAAGGGCTGTTCTTGAAAGAACAGGAGCAAAAGGTTTGTCTATGAATAAAATATCTAAAGAAGCGGGAGTTTCAGAAGCAACTCTATATAAATATTTTGATAATAAAAATGATTTACTTAATCATGTTGTAAATGTTTGGGCTGAGCCATTTGTAGAAGTGATTGAAAAAGATATTAATGAGATAACAGATCTTTACTCAAGATTGTTATTTATAGCCATCAGATATCTAGAGGGAATGAAATCAACTCCAAAAATTCATAAAATTTTTATCCAAGAATTGCGCTTTGATAACTATATAGGCTCCCAGGCACACAAGATTAATAAACGGTATTCAAATTTACTTAAAAGTATTATCGAGAAATCAATTAAAAATGGAGAGATTCGTGAGGACTTTAATTTTTCAGTTTTTCGTGATCAATTTTATGGCGGATTAGAGCATATTGGCTTAAGAAAAATTTTTCCTGGAAAATCCATTAATATAGGCCAAGATGCGTCAGACTTAATAAATATACTTTTCAAGGGTATTTCAAAAAATTAATTTGGGATTAAACAAAATGAAAAAAATTTTAATTTTTTTATTATTAATACTTACTAGTGCAATATCTTTAGAAGCAAGCGCTGTAATTGAAGAAGAATCGTCAGAAGCAGACCTGTTTGCAGGTGCGAAAGATAAAGCGTCCGTAAAAATTTTTAATGAGAGCTGTATAGGTTGTCATAGTGGGGGTACCCCAAGAGCCCCGCACGCGACTACATTTGCAGCTATGTCAGCAGATTATATTTTGGGTACACTTAATGGAATTATGTCGTCTCAATCAGCTCACCTTACAGAGGATGAGAAAATTAAATTAGCTGAATTTATTACCGGGAGTAAAGTAGCAACCAATCTACCTGAACCTAACTTTTGTGAAAAAGAAATATCACCAATTAATTTTAATAAAAATAATTCCTACACACAATGGGGTTATGATCGTCAGAATACTCGAAGATCAAATTCCAACATAAATAGTCAAAATATAAAAAAATTAAAATTAAAATGGGTTTTTGCCTTTCCGGGATCAACAAGATCGCGATCACAACCATCAGTCTCAGGTAATGTAATATTCGTTGGGGACCAAAATTCATATTTTTATGCTCTTGATAGGGAAGAAGGCTGCGTTCGGTGGAGAACAAAAATTGAAGGTGAGGTAAGGTCTTCACCGGCAATAGAGATGATAGATGGTCAGTATTTTATTTTTGCTGGTGACTACGAAGGAAATCTTTATAAATTTGACGCAATTTCTGGTGAGCGTATTTGGATGAAATCTCTAAGGTATCATCCAAGAGTTATTCTAACTGGTTCAGTAAGGGTTTATGATGGCGTAATATATGTTCCGCTTTCATCTCGCGAATGGGCTGACGGAGCAAATCCCGACTATGAGTGTTGTACTTTTCGAGGTGGTGTAATGGCTATTGATGCCGATACAGGAAATGAATTATGGAGAACATACTCTATTCCTGTCCCTCCAAAAGATACCGGCAAATTTAGTGAGTCTGGTAAGAGAATTTTAGCACCTTCAGGGGTTCCAGTTTGGAATTCGCCAACAATTGATGATAAAAGAAATCTTATTTATGTTGGAACAGGCGAATCTTACACTTCTCCTGCAGCAGATACGAGCGATGCAATATTAGCTATTGATAAAGTTCGAGGAGGAATTGTTTGGTCATTTCAAGCTCAAACCGGTGACGCTTGGAATATGGGTTGTTTTATTTCACCAGGATCAGGCTGCCCGGAAGAAGATGGACCTGATTGGGATTTTGGCGCATCAACTATACTAATTGATATAGACGATAACAAAAGTATTCTTTTCGGAGGAAGAAAATCAGGACATGTATATGCTCTTGATCCAGATAAAAATGGTAAGCTTTTATGGTCGAAAAAAATTGGTCGAGGTGGTTTTGCAGGCGGAGTTCACTGGGGTATGACTACAGATGGTAAAAGTATTTTTGCAGGAATTTCTGATAAAACATATATTAATAAGTTTCCAGGACCAGCAACTCCTGGAGTTTATTCACTAGATGCTCAAACCGGTTCTCTTAACTGGAAATTCGAGCCTGAAGATAGATGTAAAGATTATGGTCCAGCTTGCGATAGAGGTATATCAGCAGCAATGACGTCTACAAATGATATTATAGTTGCCGCAGGTATGGATGGGTGGATGTATATTTTGGAAAACTCGTCTGGTAAGCTACTTTGGGAATTTAATACAAATGTCGATTTTTCAGATTATACAAAAATAGAATCTTATGGCGGAACTATTGAGGGAGTTGGCCCAGTCATAGCAGGAAATAATATTCTTGTTAATTCCGGGTATCAGTATGGTGGAAATATGCCTGGTAATGTACTATTGAATTTCGAACTGCAAGACTAGCTATAATTTGCTAAATAATCAGTTGCTTCAACAATCCTATCTAAATCAGGTAAGTATGCTGCTTCAAGATTGGGTGCTGCTGGAACAGGACAATGAGGAGGAGTCAAAACTCTTGTTGGTGCTTTGAGAGATGAAAAAACTTCATCACTAACCATGCTGGTAATCCAGGATCCAAAAGAACAAACAGGATTTGATTCATCTATAACCAATAAACGGCCTGTCTTTTCAACACTATCGTAAACAATCTCTTCATCAAACGGTGATAAAGATCTTGGATCAATAATTTCAGCAGAAATACCTTTTTCTTCAAATTTTGAAACACAACTCTGAGTAATACCAACCATTTGTCCAATTGCGACAATAGTTATATCTTTACCTTCTTTGATAATCTTTCCTTTACCGAGAGGGACCTCGTAAGCATCATCTGGAACCTCGCCTTCCATTCCAAGAAGGGCTTTATGCTCGCAAAACATAACTGGGTCATTATCCCTAATCGATGCAATTAAAAGTCCTTTTGCATCATAAGGATTAGAAGGCGTAACAACTTTCAAGCCAGGTATATTAGCAAAAATAGAATAGGGTGATTGTGAGTGCTGAGGTCCACAACCTATTCCGGCACCAATCATAGTTCTTATTACTAGCGGTGTTGCACCCTGCTCTCCATACATAAACCTGAACTTAGCCGCCTGATTATAAATTTGATCAAAACAAACACCAAAAAAATCAGAAAACATTAATTCTGCTATAGGGCGTAAACCAGAAAGAGCTGCTCCTGCAGCTGCCCCCATAATTGCAGTTTCGCTTATAGGTGTATCAATAACTCTTTTAGCACCAAACTCATCCCATAAACCTTGTGTTAAGCCCATTGGTCCTCCAGCAGCTTCGCCTTCATAGTCTCCACAGCCACGTCCACCAGATATATCCTCACCTATAACGAATACTTTTTCATCACGCTTCATTTCCAGGATCATTGCTTCAATAATAGATTCTCTATAAGTTTTTGTGCTCATTAGTAGCTCCCCTTTTCATAAACATTTGTAGTTAATTCCTCAACGTTAGGTAAAGGACTATTTTTTGCTTTTTCAACAGCAGCAGTTACTTGACTCAAAAGATCTTCATCAATCAAATTTAAATCTTTGCTATCAACAAGTCCTGCTTCTTCAACTTTTTGGCGAAAAATAGTTAGTGGATCAAAGTCTCTTCTTATAGTCTCTAGCTCTTCTTTAGTACGATAATGCTGAGGGTCACCTTCAAAATGACCATACCATCTTTTGGCAATACACTCTATGGCGCTTGGTCCTTCACCTTTTCTTGCCCTATCAACTGCTTCGGATGCGGCTTCTTGAACTGCAAAAAAATCTGACCCATCTAACTTATATGAAGGCATTCCAAAACCTTCAGCTCGTCCAGCTATATCGCCACCACCGCAATGGTAGTCAATTCCAGTAAATTCAGCATAACCATTATTTTCAAAAACAAATAATACCGGAAGCTTCAATACGCTCGCTAAATTCATAGACTCAAATACAGCACCTTGATTTGAAGCTCCATCACCTATAAATGCTACGGAAACCAAATCCTCACCTAAAACTCTCTGCTTTAATGCAGCTCCTACCGCAATTGGAGCATTAGCGCCAACTATTGCATTTGCCCCCAGCATGCCGACTGATAAATCTGCAATGTGCATTGACCCTCCTTTGCCTCCACACAAGCCATCTGCACGACAGAATATTTCCATTGTCATTTTTTCAAGATTAGAGTTTTTAGCAATGCAGTGTCCGTGACCTCTATGAGTACTAGAAATTGTATCTTGATCGGTAAGTTCAATACATATTCCTGTCGCTATTGCTTCTTGACCAATATAAAGATGTATAAATGCTGGAACCGTTCCCTTGGCAAACTCATCACGCATAGTTTCCTCAAAAACTCTAATCTTTTTCATTCTAGTGTATGCGTCTAATAACTTATCCCTGCTTAATTGCATTTCCCTCTCCCTTTTTACTTAATGATCCATTTGCACAACAATCTTACCTTTAACTCTTTGTGTCTCCAAATGATTATAAGCCTTTTTAGTCTCGCTAAAATTGTACTTCTTATCAATGAAAACTTTTATTTTTTCTTCCTCTATCCAATCTTTTATAATTTTTAGATCAAAGCCATTTGAATCAACAATTACCGATAAAAAACTTTTCTTGGAGAATTTAGAGGTTAGTCTTCCAATAATACTTTCAAATTTAAATGGGTCTGTTGTAATAAATGTCCCATGAGTATTTAAAAAATCTTTAATTTTATTAAATGAAAAATTTCCATAACAATCATAAATTATATCATACTTATTTTTTTCTAAATTATTTGGAAAATTTTCCTCAGTATAATCAATAGCCTCATTTACAGAAAATTCATCGCGCATCCATTGAGTGTTTCTATGGCTAGTTACCGAAGTAACATCGGCGCCCAATATTTTTGCTATCTGAATAGCGAAAATCCCAGTACCTCCTGATGCTCCATTTATTAAGATTTTATTACCTTTTTTAGCTTTAGCTAAAATAGCTAGAGCTTGGTAAGAAGTTAATGCAGCAAGGGGAACTGCAGCTGCATCGGATATCGGAAGATTAGAAGGAATTTTAGCAAGAATAGATTCTTTGACTTTAATAAACTGTGATGAGGTTCCTTCACTCAATTGAGATAGAAAGCCAAAGACCTTATCACCTACTTTAAAATTATTAACACTCTTTCCAATAGCAATAACCTCTCCACTGAAGTCTGATCCAGTTGTTCGAGGAAAAGTTCTGAATGTCATTAGCTTCAACATTCCATTCCTTAGTTTATAATCAAGTGGATTAAGGGAGAAAAAATTAACTTTAACTAAAACCTCTCCACCTAGAACGTCTTTTGGATTATTAATTTCTCCATGTTGTAATACAGAAACATCACCATACTCGTTATAAAAAAAGGCCTTCAATTAGTCGCCTCCATCCATTTTAAAATAATCAGGCATGCCGGCTGGCCAAACAACTCCCCATTGAGACATTCCGCCATCAATAGTTAAAACTTCTCCAGTTATAAAGCTTCCAGTATCAGAGGCTAGATAAACAGCTGCTTCAGCTATATCCCAAACATCCCCTAATTTTTGCATTGGGTTTGCCTTGTGAAACCTTTCAAGGGCTTTATCAGGATATACTTCAAAACCCTCTGTTTCAATTGTTCCAGGGGCAATACAATTAACTCGAATTTTGTGAGGAGCCCATTCTGTTGCTATTGTTTTTGACAGATAAATTGTTCCAGCTCTAGCTGCACAAGTATGTGCTGCCTGGGGCATACCTCTTTCAACATTAGCAACAAGATTTATAATATTTCCATGTGTACCGGATTTCTTCCAGCGTTTTGCAGCTTCTTGCATAACCCACCACGGTCCATTTAAGTTTAAGTCTACTACCGCTAGCCAACCCTTTCTAGAGAAATCAATGGCATCTTGAGGAAACTGACCACCAGCATTATTAATAACTGTATCAATTTTTCCATCACGGTTTATCATACCATCAAGCATTTCTTCTACTTTATCTGGATCACGTACATTTGAAACTTCCCAAAATATTTTCTTTCCACATCTTTCCAAGATCTCATCATAGACCTTAATTAACTTTTCTTCTTTTCTTCCACAAATAGTAACTTTTGCTCCAAGACGCGCAAAAAGAAATGCCATTGCTTTTCCCATTCCACTTCCAGCACCTGTTATTAAAACAGAATGGTCATTCAAAAGATCTTCTCTGTATACCGTATTTCTTGTAGCCAACTCATCATAAGATAAACCAAATCTTTGTTTTGAATCCGTCAAAATTAAATCCTTTTTATATTAATAATTATTTTTCGATGAAGGGGCCAAGAACGCTTGGGATACTATAATCTTGATCCATTTTATTATGACCTATTTTTTTATCAAGCTCTTCATGCCAGTGGTAAATTCTTCTTTCCTGATAATTAAGAAGCACCCCTTTGAAGCCAGGGCTAGATACACTTGCTTGAATATCAGGTGCAAACTGAGTATCCTCAAATAAAATATTTTCAAAATTCTTAATTCTTTTTTCCCATACCTCAGGAATATCTCCTTCACCCCAATCAGGAGAAAACCAGTGAACATCAATTTCACAAGTATCGTCTGATGTAGGCCAGAAAGCTAAAAATGGAATACCAGTTGCAGCTGGAGGTGTTACTAGATTAGGAAAAAAGCTGTATGAAGCATTTTGATGTTTAGGAATTTCAGAAACAGTTTCTATTTCTTTTAAGCCAATCGCACCTGGATCTGTCCAGTCAGGGTCGCGATGAGGGGTAACCATCCTTGAGTGTCCATTCGGCCACAAATTTATATATGTTCCTTGAATATCAATAAATCTACTGACTGTTTTTTTATGAATTGAAGGAACATGATAAACCTCAAGAAAGGCATCCAAAAGAACCTTTACATTACTATTAACTGGGTATGACTTCGAATGAACGTGCCTTAATTTATCAGGCTGAAACTGCTGCATGTGCTCCCCAAGTATACCTAAGTAATCTTTTAGGGGTTCTGCGTCAGGGTCTAAATTAACAAATATCCAATTACCTAGCTGATCGCACGAAACTTCGATTAAGCTCTGGCATGATTTATCTAAATCAACAAAATCTCTCGGATCTCTTAAATTTATTAGATTTCCATCAAGATCATAGCTCCAACCATGATAAGTGCAAACAAGGAGTCTCGCTTTTCCTTTTTTTTCATTAACAACAGGAGCACCTCTGTGACGACAAGTGTTGTAGAATGCTTTAATTTTATCATCACCTGAGTTTACAATAACAATAGGGACTTGAAGCTTATCCCAAACAAGATAATTACCCTTCTCTGGTAACTCATCCTTGTGGCATGCATATACCCATGATTTTTGCCATAAATGTTTTACTTCTAATTTCTGAAATTCAGGATCTGTATAACGTTCACCGGGAATAACTGGAAAGCCAGGAAAACCCTCAGGAGGTCCAGTTCTAGCTTTTTCTTTTTCAAATCCCTCTAAGACTCTCTTTGTATCTTCATCAATATCTAACATTTTAAAATTTCTCTATAAAGTAAGTATTACTAATTTATCTCATAATATAATGCAATTCTTTAAATTTTCTTATAAATTAGACAGGTTCCTTTAAAAATTAAAATTTCTGATCCATCCTTATATTTTACCGCATGATCAAATATTACAACACCCCTTTCATCCGAAGATGTATTATTTTTTGATAAGCACTCAGAGGTTACATAAATTTTATTATTTGGGCGCAAAGGATTTTTCCATCGAACATTATCCCAGCCTATTCCACAAACAAAATTGATGTCACTATTAATCTCATGGTCTAATAATCTCCATAAGGCTGCTACGTGTATCCCACTAGCAATAATTCCTTTAAAGTTCGATTTCTTTGCTTCATCCTTGTCAGTGTGGAACCACTGAGGATCATATTGTTTTGCAAAATTAATAATCTCTTCTTCAGTAATTAACTTTAGATTTGATTTTCTCTTTTCACCTACAGAAATATCTTCAAAATAACGCCAGTTTTTATTATCAACTGTCAAAATTAAATCTTTCCGTTCGTTATAGATGGCCAAAATTTCTTTGCGCCAGATGCAACTGCTTTTTCACCAAGAAATTTTGCCCAATAACTTCCTGCTCCATACTCAGCTCTCCAAGACCAAAGCCTTCTGGTCGCGAAATGTAAGCCATGTTCGTAAGTAAAGCCAATAGCACCATGAACTTGGTGAGCAATACTTGCGCAAATAGAGACTGCATCATCAACTCTGCTCTTGGCAGAAGCAATGGCAAGATCTTCACAACCATCCTCCATTGACAAGCAAGCATAGTCTGCTGCGACACCAGAAGCTGCAGCATGAGTAGCAAGAACTGCAAGCTCTTGCTGAATTGCTTGGAATTTTGCAATAGGTCTTCCAAATTGAATTCTGTCATTTGCATATTGAACAGATTGCTCTAGTAAAAATTCTAATCCACCAGCAATTTGGCAGGACCGCATTAAAGCTCCAATTTTAAAAATATAATCAGAAGAAAATTCAACCTCCGATGATCCTAAAATCTCGACATCATGAAAATCTATCGTACTTCGACTTTCTAATGCTAGGTTCTTATCATTACTTATTGAACCTTTTGGTATTGGAATCAAAATTATTTTCGAGGAATTCTTATTTGTAATAAGCGCGACTCCATGAGTTGCGCTAGAACCATAAGGTGTTCGCTTTGAGATACCTGAAAATTTATTATCCTTTATAGAAAAATCACCATTTAGAATTGTAACAATTGAATTCTCTGGTAACTGAATACTTCCCATACTTAAAAGATGTCCAGCAGTAATATTTTCCGCAAGAGGGATGGGTGCTTGATATTTTCCTATTGCTTTAAATAGAATTCCAGCATCAAACCAAGAGCCACCAACTCCGCCAAGCTCTTCGGGAACCAATACCAAATTTAGACCATTATTAACAATTTCATCCCATAAATCTTTTGGCCATTCTCCCTTTTCAGAGTTTATTATGCATTCCTTGGTAACGTGATCTGAAAATATTCTTTCAACGCTATCGGATAAAAGTTGTGATGTTTCATTGAGCATTTATCGTAACCCCAAACCTCTAGCAATAATACCTCGTAATATTTCTCTAGTTCCACCCCTCAAAGAAAAAGAAGGAGAAATTTGTGTTAAAATTGCTAAATAACGTTGAAAATCAGATCCATTTGCATCAGGTTCGAGACCCATCAACCTATGGGCTATATTAGGAAGGTCCTGCTCAAAAACTGCGCCAAGATCTTTTACAACAGATGCCTCTAATGCAGGATTAGCCCCTTCATCAAGCATACCCGCAACTGATACTGACATTTGCCTAAGTGTTGTAAGGTGAGCCATTTGTCTTCCAATTTCTGTAACACCCTCATCATCATTTCTACTAGAAAATTCATTTACCAATTCTTGCAAAAGAATGTAGCTAGATAGGTATCTCTCTGGCCCAGAACGCTCTAAGGCTAGTTCCGCCGTAACTTGATTCCAGCCATTCCCTTCTGTTCCTATTAACATGTCCGCAGGCACCTCGGTATCCTCAAAAATAACCTCATTAAAATGATGACGCCCTGCTAAATCAATGATTGGTCTTATCGTTACGCCCGGAAGGGATAAATCGACAATAAATTGACTTAAGCCTCCATGCCTATCTTCTTCTTGCGATGTTCTAAAACAGGCAATCATATATTGGCAGCGATGTGCTCCAGACGTCCAAAGTTTTGTTCCATTAACAATATAAACATTGTCCTTTTTTTCAGCTTTAGTTCTCAGAGCTGCCAAGTCTGAACCAGAATCTGGTTCGGACATTCCGATACAAAAATATGACTCTCCTTTTAAAATTCCCGGGAGAAGTTCTTTCTGATGTTTTTCAGTTCCGTACCTAATAATTAATGGACCAGACTGCCTATCAGAAATCCAATGTGCGCCAACGGGTGCGCCAGCTGTTAGCATTTCTTCTAAAATAACATATCTTTCCATGGATGTTCGACCTGCACCACCAAACTCTTTTGGCCAATTTAATCCAATCCAGCCCTTTTCCCCTACTTTCTTACTAAAATTCTCATCTGCACCATACCAAGTTTCTGCTCTTGTTTCTTTAGGTATATCTTTAAGTGCGTCTATTAAAAATTCCCTTACTTCAGATCTTAAAATCTCTGCTTCATTAGAAAATTTTGTAAGGTGAAAATTAAAAGGTGTATTCATTGTTCATAACTCCAAAAATTATTTTTTTATTTAGATTAATCATATAAAGTAAAAGAGAACATAAACTAAATATGGAGATGTTTCTATGAGTAAAACGAATAAAAATAGAAAAATTATGGAAACCTATTATAAATCAATAAGTAATGGAGATTTTGATAAAGTTACCTCTTTAATGGATACGAATGTAAAATTTCATATTATTGGCGAATCTCCCTTTTCAGGCTGCTGGGAAGGGAAAGAAAATGTTTATGGAGTATTGGTTCCTGCTGTTGTCGCTAGCCTTGACCAAAATACGGTTGTCTTTGCTGAAAATTGGAAAATTATGTGTGCTGATGATGAAAGGGTTACTGGATTAATGAGCGCAGAAGGGAAATCTTTAAATGGTGAAATCATGAATCAAACTTATTGCCATATTTTTAAGATTGAGGACTCAAAAATAATTGAGGTATATGAGTTTATGGATACGGCACAAAATGAAAAAACACTTAATGTCGAAAATTTAAATGGTCACTCTGGAGAAATAGGCCCTATGAAGTTTTAGTCAGCAATTTTTAAAAGTTGCTTACCCGTATTTTTACTCTCAAATAATCTTCTTAAGGTGCTAGGAGCATTTTCGAAACCCTCCTGCATATCTTCCTTGCAATTAATTTTTCCGTCTAATATCCATTTTTTTAATTTGCCTCTAGCCAATCCGGCTTCTGCCATAAAATCAATAACAATAAAACCTTCCATAGTCGCTCTTTTAAAGATTAAATTAGCGTAATTTTCTGGTCCAAAATTTAAGTTATCAGTCTTGTGTCTTGATATAATTCCACAAACTGTAATTTTTGCATTCATTGCTATATGATTTAAACAATCATTAAGAATTCTTCCGCCAACATTATCATAAAGTATATTTGCTCCTTCTGGACAAAGTCTCTTTAAGGATTCGTTAAGATCTTCTGATTTATAGTCAATTGCTCCATCAAAACCAAACTCATCGATCAAAATATCACACTTTTCTTTTCCACCGGCAATTCCTATAACTCTGCAACCAGCAATCTTAAAGATTTGACCTGCAACAGAACCTACACCTCCAGCAGCACCTGTTATTACAACAGTATCACCGGGTTTTGGTTTGCTTATTTTTGTTACTCCAAAATACGCCGTTAAGCCAGTACTTCCTAAGGCTCCAAGATATTTAGTAGCCATACTTTCATCATCAATTTTTTCAATCTCGTCATCTTTTAAAATTGGATGTGTTTGCCAGCATGTTTGCCCAGAAACAATATCTCCTTTTTTAAATTTTTTTGATTTACTGTCTAATACCCTAGCAATTCCTCCACATCTCATAACATCGCCGATTTCCAGAGGTGCAACATAGTTTGATATTTGTTCCATCCATCCTTTTTGAGCGGGCTGAAACTCAATTACTAAATTTTCTAAAAGAACTTCATTCTCTTTTGGTTGGCCAGCCTTTGTCTCTTTGTATTCAAAATCAGAGTCTTCGATTGGACGCCCAACAGGTCGCCCTGCCAAGGTAAATTGTTTGTTGATCATTTTAAATCTCTTAAGTTGTTACAATTGTGCAAGCTGATATTCCTGGAGCTCCGTAAACATGCGTATAAGCAGTTTTCGGATTTCCTTGAACCTGTCTTTTACCAGCAGCTCCTCTTAGTTGAACACAATTTTCATAAACTTGCCTTAATCCAGAAGCGCCAACAGGCTCTCCGTTCGCTATGCAGCCACCATCAGTATTCACTGGTAACTTTCCATTAAGCTTTGTGTCGCCATCATGAAGAAGTTTTTCTTGCTCCCCATCCTTACAGAATCCATTCTCTGCCATATGCATTATTTCTGCACCAGATTCAGTATCTTGAAGTTGAGCAAGGTCTATATCTGAACGATTCATACCAGCCATTTCAAATGTTGCCTCAGACGCTCCTACTGTTGGACTTGGACCTCTCTCAATTTCTAGAGAAGGGCTAAAAACCTCAAAAGAACCCAATGGTCTTGATCTAAAGGCGGCTCCTTTTAAAAACAAAGGCTTACTTGTATATTTGTGAGCAATATCAGCTCTACACAATATTAGAGCAACCGCTCCCTCAGCCGGTGAACAAAACATATATTTTGTTAGCGGATCAGAAACCATCATAGCATTAAGGATAGTATCTTTTGAAACTGGATCCCGTCTCCAGGCATTCGGATTTAAAGATGCATTCTCAAATGCTTTCTCGGCAACAATTGCTAAAGAATCCGAAGTTATACCATAGTCATGCATGTAACGCTGAATCTTCATTCCAAAAAACTGAGTTGTAAGCATTAGACCAGTTTCACCATACCATTTTTCTAGGCCAGAAGCTTCTGGATCAGCATTAAAGGCACCCCTTGGGTGTTTATCAAAACCTACTGCCATACCGATATCAAACTGACCTGATTTAATAGTCGTATATGCTGACAGGAGCGAAGACCCTCCAGTTGCACAACCGTTCGAAACATTCATAAAGGGAATCCCTGTAAGGCCTAAGTCATTAACCATTGCATCAGCATTACCAGCTGCTGAAGACCCTCCAAAAGCAAATTGAATATTACTCCATTCCATTTCTGCATCTGATAAGGCTTCACGCGCAGCGTGAACACCTTGCTGTAATCCTGTCATACCCTCCGTTCTCCCAAAGGGATGAATTCCAATTCCAATAATTGCTACATCTGACATAACTTCCTCCTATAAATCTTTAGATGGCTTAAAGGAAAACATCATTAATTCCTCACCATCTTTATTTTTAACAAATGGCTCTATTGAAAGCTCCATCTCCATTCCAATTTTTAAATCCCCAGCCTTTACGCCAGTTAATCTTGACTCTACCATAATCTGACCAGGTAATTCAATGTATCCTACAGGATAAGGCTCAAAGTCTTCAGGATTGTCAGTGCCTATATACGGAGTTTTAGGCATAAACCTCTGAACAGTCCATGTCCACAAAGTACCTTTTGTTGATAATTCAACTTGTTCGTGGGTATTTGATCTTTTTGCTGGAAAGAAATATCTACCCGTCTCACTATCTTTGCTTCCTAGTAACTTTGGCTTTTCTGATGGCCAAGTAAAAAGATTCTCAGCAATTGGTTTTTGATTACTCATATATTATACTCCAAAATTAATTAATTTGTCTGTCACGCCCTTCCCAATATGGTGCTCTTAACTCTTTCTTTAGAATTTTTCCAGATGGATTACGCGGGAGTTCAGAAATGAAATCGACTGATTTAGGCGATTTAAATCCTGCAATTCTTTCTTTTGCAAAATTAATAATTTCTTCTTCCGATACCCTTTCACCTTCTTTTAAAACAACTATAGCCTTTACAGATTCGCCCCATCTTTCATCGGGAATACCTATTACGGCAACATCACTAATTTTTTCATGCCCAAAAATTGCACTCTCGACCTCAGCAGGGTAAACATTTTCTCCACCTGAAACAATCATATCCTTAACTCTGTCATGAACATAAACATATCCATCTGAATCCATATAGCCAGCATCTCCTGTTCTTAACCAGCCGTCTTTTAAAGTTTTAATAGTTTCTTCTGGAAGATTCCAATATCCAAGCATATTTGATGATGACTGAACAGCTATTTCACCAACGTCTCCAAGCGGAAGTTCATTGCTTTGATCATCTAAAATTGAAATTTTACAATGAGGGTAGGCTTTACCAGCGGACTTCATTCTTTCATTGCCTTCGATTGAGTGATCCTCTGGAGGAAGGTAAGTCACTGAGCCGCAGGTTTCTGTCATACCGTATAACTGAACAAAGCCACATTCAAAAACCTCCATAGCCTCCTTTAGAAGATCTAGTGGAATTGGAGAAGCGCCATATAATATATATTTGATATTAGAATAATTAGTTTTCCGAGAATCTGGATGATCTAAGACCATTTTCATTGCAGCTGGAACCATAAAAATTTTAGATATCTTATACTTACTTATTACATCTAAAACATCCTTAGGTAAAAATTCCTTCAAAACAACATTTTTTGCACACGCATAAAGACCTTGTATACCCCATCCAGCTCCGCCAATATGAAAGCTTGGCATGGCCACTAAGCTAGCGTCATCTTCAGACCACTCTCCAAATTCCATGCCCATTACCGGCTCTCTATTCCTTGAGGAATGAAAATTTCCATGAGTTAGCTGAACACCTTTTGGATTTCCTGTTGTTCCAGAAGTATACATTTGGATAGCAACATCATCTAAACTTGGCTGTCTTTTGCAAACTTCATCATTTTGATTATCTCGCCAAGATTGATAAGTACCCCAACCATCTTTAGAACCCGAAAGACATATTACGGTCTCTACAGTTGTTGATAGCGCTAATATTTTATCTGCTAGATCAAAAAATTCTTCTCCGACAAAAAGTATTTTTGCTCCACTATCATTTAGTATGTAAGCTACCTCAGGTGCAGCAAGCCTCCAATTAATTCCAACAACAACAGCATTCGCTTTTGTGCAACCTAAGACAACTTCATAAAATAAATCAGAATTTTTATCCATAAAAGCCACACGTTCTTGTTCCTCAACTCCAAGCCCAACTAGCCCATTAGCAACCTTTTCAGTTTTTATATTGAATTCCTTATATGTTGTCTCTCTGTCTTCATAAACAAAAGCAACTTGATCTGGATTATGAAGAGAGTGATATCGAGGTATATCGCTTAAAAAAACTATATCTTCGTAGTATGGCATTTTGCCTCCCCTTGAAAAAAAAACTAGATTTATTTCTAATAACTATTATTAAACTAATCAAGTATGTTTTATACTTTGCAAATTAGAGTTATAAAGATAAGTATTATTTTAGTTACTGGAGTAGATAATGGATTTAAGTTTTAAGCCTGAATATGAAGATTTTAGAAAAGAAGTTATAGACTTCCTAGATTCCGAACTTACAAGTGAATTGCGTGAAGCAGGGAAACTAACTGCAAGTGTTTTTAGTGAAGTTGAGTATTCTTCAAAATGGCACAAAGTTTTACATAAGAAGGGATGGATTGGAGGAAAGTGGCCTGAAGAATTTGGAGGTACTGGTTGGGATGATATGCAAAGGTATATCTTTTCAACAGAGTGCGCTAAAGCAGGGGCCCCTTCCCCAACAGCAATGGGTCTAATGATGGTTGGTCCAGTTTTAATGAAACATGGAACACAAAAGCAAAAGGATTTTTATTTACCACGTATTCTTTCTGGTGAAGATTTTTGGTGTCAGGGTTATTCAGAACCAGGATCGGGCTCAGATTTAGCCTCACTTCAGTGCAAGGCTGTTAAAGAAGGCGATCACTATGTTGTAAATGGAACAAAAATTTGGACAACGCATGCCCAACATGCCAACAGAATTTTTTGTTTAGTGAGAACAGATAATAGTGGAAAACCTCAACAAGGGATAACATTTTTACTTATCGACATGGATACCCCTGGTATTGAAATTAAACCAATTATCACAATGGCTGGAGACCATGAGGTTAACCAAACTTTTTTTGATGATGTAAAAGTTCCAATTGAAAATGTTGTAGGAGAAGAAAATGACGGTTGGACAGTTGCAAAATATCTTCTTGAGTTTGAGAGAGGCGGTAACTATGCAGCAGGAATTCAATCAAATCTCAATAAAGTAAGGGAAATAGCATCAATTGAAAGATCTGATACAGGAGAAAGCCTTCTAGAGGATGATGCTTTTTTAAAGTCATTATCCGAAACAGAAATAAAGGTTCAAGCACTTCTCATGACAGAACACAGAATTATGGCTGACATTGCAGAAAGAGGTAACCCAGGCCCAGCATCATCTATATTAAAAACGAGAGGCTCTAATTTAAAACAAGAAGTTGATATGCTTACTATTGAAGCAGTTGGTTACTACACAACCCCTCTTCAGCATGAAGCAAGGCAACCGTTTTCAAATGTTGAAAGGATAGGACCAGAGTATGCCTTAACAGCCTTTCCTTCATATCTAAATAATCGCGCATCAACTATTTATGGTGGGTCAGATGAGGTTCAACATAATATAATGGCAAAATTTGTACTTGGGCTTTAAAAATTATACTCCATGGATCTATCAGAACTAGAGGAAATATTTAAAGAAAGACTAGTAACCTCTGAGGCTGTTAGATCTCAGCACAGTCATGATGAATCTTGGCACGTTCCTGAAAATATTCCTGATGCTGTAATCTTTCCAGAAACAGCTAAAGAAATTTCAGATATTATAAAATACGCATCCAAGAACAATATTCCAGTAATTCCGTTTGGAACCGGGACCGCTCTTGAGGGTCATGTCCATGCAGTAAATGGCGGAATAACGATAGACTCAAGAAATATGAATAAAATTATTAAAGTTAACATGGAAGATATGGATTGCAGGATTCAGGCTGGAGTAACTCGTGAAGATTTAAATTCTTTTTTAAGAGATACTGGATTATTTTTTCCAGTAGATCCAGGTGCAAATGCCTCCATAGGAGGCATGTGTGCAACTGGAGCATCTGGAACTAACACAGTAAAATATGGCACTATTCGGGAGCAAGTTATTGGTTTAGAGGTTGTTATGCCAGATGGTAAGATAATTCAAACTGGCTCACGAGCAAGAAAATCATCTGCTGGCTATGACTTAACACATCTAATGCTAGGTTCAGAAGGAACATTAGGCTTTATTTCTGAAATCAGCTTAAGATTACATGGCAGACCTGAGGCTATTTCAGCTGGTGTATGTTCTTTTTCAGAGCTTGATGGTGCAGTAAACACTGTTATTGAGGCTATTCAAATTGGCCTTCCTTTATCTAGAATTGAACTTTTAGATGAACTTCAAATCAAAGCTATAAATCAATATAAAAAAACTACTCATGAAGAAAATCCAACTTTGTTCATAGAAATTCACGGTACACCTCTTGGGGTTAGAGAGCAGATAGAAAGATTTGAGGAAATTGCCAAAGAAAACGGTTTAATTAATTTCCATTGGTCAGATCAACAAGAAGAAATAGATAAAATTTGGAGCGCACGTCATAGCGCCCTTTATGCTGCATTAAGCTTGGCACCAGGAAAAAAAGGTTTTACGACGGATATTTGCGTACCTATTTCTTCTTTAACAGAGTGTATTTTAGATACAAAAAAAGATTTAGAATCTTCAAATATAATGGCACCAATAGTTGGACATGTTGGCGATGGTAACTTTCATTTAATCTTACTAGTTGACCCTGAAAATAAAGATGAAGTTAATGAAGCAAAAGAAATTAACGATAGACTCATTAAAAGAGCTTTAAAGATGGGGGGGACATGCACAGGTGAGCATGGAATAGGCTTAGGTAAAAAAGAACACCTAAGATTAGAAAAGGGAATATCAGTAGATGTTATGTCACAAATAAAAAAAGCCCTTGATCCTAAAAATATAATGAATCCAGGGAAGATATTTTAAACCATCGTACTTATGGGGTTTAAGTACGATGGTTCTTAGTCATAGGTTTTTCTTGGGGGGAGGAAACCTAATTATGACTATTTTTTAAATTCAGGATAAGAATCCATTCCTAATTCAGAAATGTCTAATCCAATATTCTCTTCTTCCTCACTTGGTCTTAGACCGTAAATAGCTTTAAGAACAAACCATCCAATACCACTAAGAATTACAGTGAAGATACCAATCGCTAAAATACCAATTACCTGGGTACCAATATCACCACTTCCATTTAAGCCTGGAATTGCTACAGCTAGAGTTCCCCAAATACCTGATACAAGATGAACTGAAATTGCACCAACAACATCATCAATACCAATCTTGTCGAGAAGAGGTATTGCAAGAGTTGTCAACACTCCACCAATTGCACCAATTATCATAGCTTGTAATGGAGTTGCCACGTCTGGTCCTGCAGTTATTGCAACTAGCCCAGCTAAAGCACCATTAAGAACAAATGTTAAATCAGTCTTTTTATAAAGAAGCATTGATAAGGCAAGAGCAGCAACTAGGCCAGCACAAGCAGCCATATTTGTATTTACATAAACATTTGCTATTGCAGCAGCATCAGCGGCTGTTCCAAGAGCTAGCTGAGATCCACCATTAAAACCAAACCATCCAAACCATAAGATAAAAGTCCCAATCGTTGCTAAAGGAAGATTTGAACCAGGTATTGCATTAACCTCTCCATTAGGACCATATTTACCAATTCTTGGGCCAATGATTAAGGCTCCTGTTAAGGCAGCCCATCCACCAACTGAATGAACAATTGTTGAGCCAGCGAAATCAGAAAATCCCATCTCAGATAACCATCCGCCGCCCCAAGTCCAAGAGCCTTGAATTGGATATATTATTCCTGTTAAGAAAATAGCAAAGATTAAGAATGGCACAAGCTTGATTCTCTCTGCGATAGTTCCGCTGACTATAGACATAGCAGTTGCACAAAATACCATTTGGAAGAACCAATCTGACATTTTAGAATAGCCATCCGCAGGGTCTACGGTTGTTTCAGGGTTCCATAAGGCTGCCGATCCAATATAACCATTTACATCATTATACATTAAACCATATCCAACTAGATAAAACATAATCCCAGCTAGGCTATAGAGGGCAAGATTTTTTAAACATATAGTTGCAGTATTTTTAGCTCTTACTAAGCCAGCTTCAAGACAAGTAAACCCTAAGGCCATGAGCATAACCAAGAAGCCGTGAACTAAGAAAGAAAATGTGTTAAATACATAAGCTGTCTCTTCACTAACCTCCGCTTGCGCTGAACCATTGAAAGCTAATAAGCTAAGTCCAGCGATCGTTAATACTTTTTTAATTAAATTTTTCATTGTGATTTCCAATTGTTAAAAGATGAGTGTTATAATTAACCGCCAATAGCGTATGTAATTACAAAATAAGGATCGCTATCATCTCGACTACTATCAATTACGGCAAAAGAGAATCCAGATTCAAAATCTATAGAAATACCATAATCAGTTTCTTCATCTGAGGCATCGTAATCATAAAATCCAAGATGGAGACTAATATCAATGCCTTCCGCAGCATTAAAGCTAGTATCCAAGGTATAATAAACATCATCACCAAAATCCATATCCCAATCAGCGTCTGCTAATATATTGGCGCCCAATGAAAAGGATCCGATATCAGCAGAGATATTTACTTCACTGAAATCATATCCTTCATCAGTATTGTCAGGATAAGCATAATAAATATAACCCACACTCACGGGGCCAAAATTATAACCAGCATAAACATCAAGTTCATAGGTAGCATTGTCACCGAAATCAACATTCGAGACCCATACACCCGCTGAAAAACCATTTTCTCCAGATATATCTATACCACCAGAGACAGCAGCACCTTTACCTTGAGACATTCCACGCCAAATATATTCACTTGTAACGGCAGTATTCCATTCAACAGCGGCAAGCGCCATTCCTGACATTGTCACACTAAGAATTATTGCACATGCAAATTTTTTAGTTTTATTTTCTATTGTTTTAAAAATCATTTACTCCTCCTTAAGTTAATTGCGTAATTCGCAACTACTACTATGCAAGAAGAGTACCAACTTTTTTTAATTGTAGTTTTTTTTATTAATAATATAAAAATATTTAAGATTAATCTTTTAAATTAATGACTTATACAATCTTCTATAAAATCAAATCTATCTTGACCAAAGAACATTTCCTCTCCAACAAACATAGTTGGGGCGCCAAACACACCTCGAGCAACAGCAGCGCTTGTATTTGAAATTAATTTATTTTTGATTTCTAGATTTGAGATTCTAGAAATAAATTCATTATAATCTAAGTCATTTGTATCTAGGATCTTTTTTAAAACCTCTGGATCGCCTGTATTTTTTTGATCGACCCACATCGAATGAAAAATAACATTTATATATTTATCAAAATCTCCCTGTATTTGATAAGAAATGGCTCCCCTCATTAAGGATAAAGTATTTATTGGAAAATATGGATTATGATTAAATTTTACTTCATATTTTTTAGCAAAACGTTGAAGATCTTTTGACATATATAAACCCTTTGCAGGAATCATTCCAGGTGGCTGATTTCCTGTTGCTTTGAAAATTCCTCCAAGAAGAATAGGGTGAAATATTAATTTAGCATTATTTTTTTTTGCAATTAAAGGAAGCTGAGTAAAAGCTAGATAAGAGGTGGGACTTCCAAAATCAAAATAAAAATCTATCTCTTTAGACATAATTTAAAGTGTACTTAATAAATGTCCACCGTCAACAATTAAAGTTGAGCCTGTAATATAAGACCCAGCTTCACTAACTAAAAGAAGAACTGGTCCAGTCATCTCGTCAGGTGTGCCGTATCGCCTCATGGGAACTCTTTTTATAAAATCTTTACCTTTTTCTGAATCTAAGAACTCTTTATTAATATCAGTTCTCATATATCCTGGAGATAAGGTATTAACTCTAATTCCATAACGGGCGCATTCTATTGCCATCTGTCTCGTCAAGTGAGTAAGGCCAGCTTTTGAAACGCAATAAACCCCATTGCCTTTCTGAGGAGCTTCTCCATTAATAGATGAAATATTAAGAATATTACCACCGGTTAAATTTCTTTCTTTTCTTCTGCTTACCCATTGCTTTGCTAAAAACCATGGACCCCTTAAATTAGTATTCATAACCATATCCCAGTCCTCTGAATCCGTTTGATCAAGAAGCCCCACTGTTGTTGTTCCAGCATTATTAATTAAAATATCAATCTCACCCATTTCTTCAGCAATAGAATCTAAACAATTTTTTACATTTTCTTCACTGGAAACATCAAGACGGAAACTTTGGGCAATTCCACCTGAGGCAACTATACTTACTTCAGTTTCCTTTAATTTTTCTTCCCTACGCGCAGCTAATGCAACTTTTGCTCCCGCCTTAGACAGAGCCATTGCAATTGATACTCCAACACCAGTTCCACCGCCGGTAACTAGTGCTGTTTTTCCTTTTAGACTAAAGATTGTTTCATTCATTTTATTAAATTCCTTTTCTTTTTTATTTAAGTAAACCGATTGCAGACGATGTCATAGCCCTAACGCCTGTTGATAAAGTTGGTTTTGGATCTGGAGCAAAAAAAGGTGAGTGATTTGATGCTAAACTAATTTCACCCTTTTTATATTTTACCCAGTCTTCTTTTTCTACTCCACCTAACCAAAATAAAAAGCTTGGAATTCTAGGTTCTTGCCTACCAAACCGACCAAAGTCTTCCCCGCCCATAACAGCGGGGACTTCAAATACATTTTCTGAGCCTATTTCATCTCTAATAAAATCTAATACTTTGTTTGAAAAGTCAGGATCATTATATAGCGCCGGCGTATGTTCATCTTTTAAAATAACAGTAGGCATTTTATCTTCAGGAAGCCCAGCTGCTAAAGCCTGCCCTTTAACAATTCTCTTTATATTTTTAATAGTCTTTTTTCTAACTTCATCACTATAGGATCGCAAAGTTAGCTGAAGCTTAACTTCATCGGGGATAATATTATGCTTTAATCCGCCATGGATAGAGCCTACCGTTAAAACAGCCGGCTCTAGTGGATTAATTTCTCTGCTAACTATAGTCTGAAGGGCAAGAACTATTTGTGCAGAAAGGACTATAGGATCAACAGTGGTGTGAGGATAAGCTCCATGACCACCTATGCCTTCTATTATAATATCAACACTGTCAACATTTGCCATCGAATAACCTAGATGATAACCGACAGAACCTGCAGGTCCATTTGCTCCGACATGCAAAGCTAAATTAAAATCAGGGCGAGGAAATCTTTCAAATAAACCATCATTTATCATCTCTAAAGAACCTTGACCAACCTCTTCCGCTGGTTGCAAAATCATAATCAGGGTACCAGACCATTCTTTCTTTCTCAAAACTAACTCACTTGCAGATCCAATTAATACAGCCATGTGGATATCATGGCCACATGCGTGCATAACAGGAACCTCCACTCCAAAACGATTCATTGATTTAATTTTTGATGCATAAGGAAGGTTTGTTTTTTCTTCCACAGGTAAACCATCCATATCTGCCCTAATCATTAAGGTAGGACCTTCACCATTTTTATAGATCGCGACAACACCTTTTTTTCCAATACCCCTGGAGACATCAAAACCATAACCCTCTAGTTTCTTGGATAATAATTCTGAAGTCTTATCCTCTTGCCAAGAAAGCTCAGGATTTGAATGAAGGTATTTATAGAGCGTCAAAATATCTTCCGCCTTAAGGGGGATGCTTAATAAGCAAACCAAAGATATTGCAAGTAATCTTAATGAAAAATTATTAATATTTATCAAGTCTATCCTCAACCGCATAACCTTTTTCAGGTATTAGTATTTGTCTAAGGAAAGTGCAAATAATTTTATCATCCTGATTAATACCAGTTGTCTTAATCTCAACAACACCTTGGCCCTTCCTAGACTTTGATTTTCTTTTATCAAGAACCTCTGATGATCCATAAATTGTATCGCCGCAAAAAACAGGCAAAGTAAACCTTACATCGGTCATGCCGAGATTAGCTACAGCCTTTTGACTGCAATCTGATACACTCATGCCAATTAATAAGGACAAAGTATAGGTAGATACAACTAAGTTCTGTTTAAACTCTGTACCTTTTCCAAACTCAGCATCAAAATGTAATGGATGAGTATTTAATGTCATAAGCGTAAATAAATGATTATCATATTCAGTAACTGTTTTTCCAGGTCTGTGCTCATAAATATCACCAACCTTAAAATCTTCGAAATAACGACCGAAAGTTTCACGATAATGATTGGGGCCAATTTCTTTTGAAAACTTAACCATCACTTAAACCCTTTTCTAAATTAGTTAAATAATTAATACTTTAAACATTCTTAATAAAAATAAATACTATTCATAAATATGATAAATTCATAATACTTATTGCATATTAATGAAACTAAAAATAATGCTATAATAAATTTGATTCTGTTATTAGGTCGGTAATGATTTTTAATTATTTAAAAACAATAAAAAGAAAAAAACTTTGGATAATTTTATTATTATTAATTATTTCAGGCTGTTCTTCTACAAAAGATAAATATGAAAAAGAACTACCGGGTCTTCCCTCTGATTGGTCATCATCATATCAATCCTTTAAAAATATAGATGGTTGGGTTGAAACCTTTAATGACAAAGAATTAATAAATATTATAAATGAAGCTATAGAGAATAACAGAAACCTTAGAGTAGCATCAAATAGACTTGATATTGCTAGAGCATCATCTAGAGCCTCAATAGCTCCATTGTTACCCTCAATAAATGCCTCTTTATCAAAAAACCAAATATCAAGAACTGTTGAAACTGATGACAGTATCCAGAGATTATATTCTTATAAAGATAGCTTAGGTGTGCAATTAAATTGGGAAGCAGATGTTTGGGGAAGGCTTTCAAGAAAATCGCGTTCTTCATTCAAAGAATCTGAGGCAGCTGAAGCCGACTACGAATTCGTAAAGCTTTCTATTGCCGGCTTAACTGCTCAATCATGGTATCTTTTTTCTGAAGCAAAACTTCAAAAAGATTTAGCAGAAAGAAATCTTGAAACAAGATCAAGTACATTAAAAAGAGTTGAAAATCGATATAAAAAAGGTATCGCGCAAAGCAGAGATCTAAGACTAGCAAGGTCACAAGTTGAATCTACAAGAGCAGAACTTATTAATAGACAACAAATACTTTTTGAAACCGCCCGGACTCTTGAGGTCATAATAGGAAGATATCCAAATGCTAGTATAATCCCAGGTGGGTTACCAAATTTGCCTTCTAATCCTGATATCGGAAGTCCTTCAGAAAGGCTTCCTTTAAGGCCTGATATTAGAGCTCTAGAAGCACAAATAGAATCCGCTGGATTAGAATTAACATCAACAAGATTAGCTTTTTTACCTCGTTTATCGGTTAGCGCTCAATGGAGTACATTAGATGATAACTGGTCCGATGCATTAGATCCAAAGAGATTAGCTGGTTCAATAATTGGCTCCTTAACTCAAAATATTTTTCAAGGTGGTAAAAGAGTTGCCGATTCTCAAATAAGAAAATCTCAATTAGAGATTATTTTAGAAAACTATTCCCAGGCCCTTCTTGAGGCTGCTCAGGAAGCAGAAAATGCTATAGCTGCCGAAGAGACGCTAACAAAAAGAGAGGAAGCTATTAATAAGTCATTTAAAGAATCTAAAGCAGCTGAAGAACTTACTTTAGAGCAATACAATCGAGGACTAAGTACAATTTTCGAACTTTTAGACTCTCAATCTAGAAGATTAAATGCAGAGAGTCTTTTGATTAACGCAAAAAGATTAAGGCTTACAAATAGAATAAAAATGTATATGGCTATTGCAACGCCTGCATTTGGAAATAAATAATCAATGAAAAAAATAATAAAGAAAATTTTAGGAACTAGGCTTGCTCCTTTATTTATAATTTTTAGTGGTATTTTTTTAGCCTTTATAATTTCAGTATCAAGCCCTAAGCCAAAAAAAGGAATTGAATTTCCTAAGCCAACACCTGTATTTTATGAGGTATTAAAAAAACAAGATATAACTCTTAAAATAAAAACTAATGGTGAGGTAAAACCCTTAAATGAAATTAACTTAATTTCTCAAGTCTCAGGAAAGATAGTTGAGGCGGCTGATGAGTTTGTTGATGGAGGGATTATTAAAGCAGGATATCCGCTCGTTTGGATTGATAATAGGGATTATAAACTAGCAGTTATTTCAGCTGAATCTAATGTTGCTAAAGCTAAAAAATTATTAGAGAGAGAGATAGCAGAAAGTGAACTAGCAAAGCGTGATTGGGAAGAATTAGGTATAGGTGATGCAAACCCTCTTACATTGAGAATACCTCAATTAAAAGAGGCTGAAGCAAATGTTAATGCAGCTAACGCAAACCTTGAAAGATCTAAACTAAATCTTGAAAGAACTATAGTAACACTACCTTTTAAGGGAATTATTAAGAAGAAAATCACAGGAATTGGTCAATTTGTTGGTGCAGGTAGTATTCTTGCTACAGCATTTTCTACTGAACAAGTTTTGATAGCGCTTCCACTTACTGACACTGAATTATCTTATTTAGGCTTACCTCTTGCATATCAAGGAAGTTATAATGCAAGTCCAGAAGTAAAATTCATCTCTTACACTGCAAATAAAAAATATGAATGGAATGGAAAAATAACAAGAACTGCAGGATCAATCGATCCCCCTACAAGGCTTGTGTATGTATATGCCGAAGTTTTAAACCCCTATGATCAATCACCTCCTCTAGCTATTGGGATGTTCGTTGATGCTGAGATTAAAGGAAAAAAAATTAAGGATGCCTTCCTTATACCAAACTCGTCAGTAACAGATGAAACAGTAATTTATACAATCGACGATGAAAATTATCTAAGAATAAAAGCAATAGAAATTCTTGGAGTAGTTGATGATTATTTAGTTGTGAAGGGCAATATTAAAGAGGGTATGAGAGTTGTTGCATCTCCTCTTAATAGCGCTATAGATGGAATGGCATTGACACCTATTTTATTAGATAAAAATATAGATGGTTAAATAATTATGCTTAAAATGATTTCATGGTGGGTTAGGAATTCAAAAGCTGCAAACTTATTAATGGTAAGTATTATCATTATGGGAGTTATGACTTTTTTTAGAATAGAAAAAGAAGTTTTCCCTATTATAACAGCACCTATAGTTTCAGTTCAATATTCTTGGCCGGGAGCCTCTCCGAAGGAAATAGAAGATCAAGTGATCGCTCGGGCAGAAGAGTCTCTTTCTGATCTTGACGGTATTAAAAAGATTAGATCAATTTCAAGAGAAAATTTTGGAACTATGTATGTCGAAGCTACACTGGCTGCCAACATTGATACTTTAATTCAGGATGTAAAAAGGAAGGTAGATGCAATTACTTCTATTCCAAAGGATGTATACCCTCCAATAGTAAGTGATCAGTCGTTCAGAATTCCGTTAATTACATTAGCTGTTCATGGAAATGTATCAGAGAAAAAACTAACAAGGACTGCTGAAAAACTAAGGGACGAATTAGCTTTAGTTCAACATGTAGATTTAGTCGAAGTATCGGGGAATAGAAAAGAAGAAATATCAATTGAATTATCAGAAAATGCCATGAGACGTTATAATGTTTCATTTGATCAAGTAGCAAATGCTATAAGAAAATCATCAATAAACGTATCTGCTGGAAGCATAAAAGGTCAAAATGGAACTATTCAATTAACCACTAGAAATTTAGCTGATACATCTAAAGAATTCGATAAAATTATTGTGCGTCAAACCCCGGACGGCGGTACTTTAAAGGTTTCAGATGTAGCCAAAGTTGTAGATGGTTTTGAAGATCAAAACCTACGAACATCCTTGAATGGAGAATTAGCTGTTCTTGTTCAAGTATTATCAACGGATGATATGAATGTTGTGAAGACTTCTAAGTCTGTGAATGATTGGCTTCCATCTATTCAAGAAAATATGCCAGTTGGAATAACCCTCTCCCTTTGGGCAGATACCTCTGAACTATACAAAGGTAGAATGGCAACAATTTCAAGAAGTGCCTTTGGTGGACTTTTTCTTGTAATGCTAGTCTTAATGACTTTTTTACGACCAATAGTTGCCTTCTGGTGCTCTGTTGGGATATTAACCTCATTTGCTGGAACATTTATTTTCCTACCAACAAACGATGTTTCATTAAATGTAATTTCATTATTTGCTTTTTTGTTGGTAATTGGAATTGTTGTCGATGACGCAATTATTATTGGTGAAAATATTCATGCAGAACATGAGAAAGGTAGACGCGGAGCAGATGCTGCAATTATGGGTGCTTATTTAGTCTCTAAGCCAGTATTTTTTGCTGTAATGACAACTATGATTGCATTTTTACCTTGGCTATTTTTATCTGGCTGGCAAGTTCAATTTGTGAGAAATATATCAATAATTGTTCTTTTTGCATTAACATTTTCTTTAATAGAAGCTTTCTTTATTTTACCAGCTCACCTTTCAAATCTAAAACCTGATAAGTCAACATCAAGGCTATCAAAATTTCAAAAAAAACTTGCAAAAAGTTTAGTGGACTTTGGTAAAAATCGTTACATGCCAATTTTAATTTCAGCTTTAAAGAGACGTTATTTGGCAGCATCCTTTTTCTTTAGTTTTCTTATTATAATATTTACTTTTTCTGGAACATCTTGGATTGGAAAATCTTTTTTACCTAACATTGAAGATGATGAAATCCTAGTTTCAGTTTCACTGCCTGCAGGGTCTCCGTTTGAAAGAACTCTTAGTGTTCAAAAACAAGTCCAAGAGGCGGGTTTTAAGACAATTGAATTTTATAAAAGTAAAGATCTTGTTATTGAAAATACATATATCCAGTCACGTGGAAATAATGTAAGAGCTTATTTTAATCTTTACCCGCCTGGAAGAAGTGAAGGAAAAAGAAGGTCATCAGCTTCAGAAATAGCCGGCGTTCTAAGGGAAAATATCGGTGAAATACCAGATGCAGAAAGTTTGAATGTAGCGAATAATATTGGTAGAGAACCGGGGCAAGCTGATTTAGAATTCAATGTAACGTCAAAAAATTCTGAAGATTTAATATCTGCGATTGATGATTTTATGGATAAACTAAGGTCTTATTCTTCAACCTATGATGTTACGAGTTCATTAAATAGCTCCATTACTGAAATACAAATTAAATTAAAACCAAATGCAGAAAAACTTGGATTAACCCTTGGTGAAATAACTAGGCAGTTGAGACAGGCTTACTATGGAGAAGAAGTTCAAAAACTTCCAAGGGATGGAGAAGACGTCAGGGTGATGGTGCATTATCCAAAAAAATTAAGGCGTTCTTATGAGAGCTTATCAAAGTTTAGAATAAGAACAGCTGATGGTCGTGAAGTTCCATTTCTTTCATTGGCTGAAGTAAAACAGTCACCTGGAGTTCAAAAAATTGAAAGAATTAATGGCATGATAAGTGCAACGATAAAATCACAAGTAGAGGGTGATCTCAAATCACAAATACTCAGTGAATTTAGGTCAAATTTTCTACCTGAGTGGAAAAAAAGACATCCAAACTCTTCCTGGCAGCTTGCTGGTGAAGCTGAAGGAGAGGATGAGTTTTTTGCTGAAATACAAGTGCTTGTTGTAGTTGCCATACTTTCTATGTTTGGTATTTTATCAATAGCCTTTAGATCGTATTTTCTTCCGCTTTTAATTTTATCCGCCCTACCATTTGGTTTTTGCGGCGCTGTTGTTGGTCACATAGTATTTGGTAAAGGCTTGTCCATGATATCCTATTGGGGGATAGGTGCTGCATGCGGTGTTGTTGTTAATGATAACCTAGTTTTAGTTGATAGCATTAATAGACTTAAGGGAAGCGGAAAGCATATTTTAGAATGTATAGTAGAATCTGGTGTAACTCGTTTTCGACCAATAATAATAACATCTATAACAACATTTGTTGGATTAATGCCTATGATGCTAGAGCCTTCAGTCCAAGCAAACTTTTTAAAACCAGCTGTAATTTCATTATCATTCGGAGTTGTTCTATCATCTTCTGTTACTTTAATTCTAGTTCCCTGTTTATATCTAATTGGCGATGATGTTAAAAAATCTTTACAACAATTTAAAAAATCAATTAAAGCTCAAATTAAAAATAGATCAATTAAAGGTTGAAAGTTGATAATATAGTAATTTTGTCTATTTTAATGTTATAAATATTATTAAAAAAGGTTAACTATGAATCAAAATGGCTATGAAGCAATTGCTTACCCCGAAACATATACTGATGAAAGTAAGCTTCATTCAATTCTTACCTCGATGAGGAAAAATGATCCAGTTTGTTGGTTAGAGCCAGATAACTATTCTCCTTTTTGGGCAGTAACAAAGCATTCAGATATTTCAGAAATTGAATTAAAAAATGATTTTTTTATTAACCACCCAAGAACAACCTTAATGGATATAACTGCAGAAAATTATATAAAAGAATTTACTGGAGGTAGTCATCTTTTAGTTCGAACCTTAGTTCACATGGATAACCCAGATCATAAAATATACAGATCTATGACCCAGTCATGGTTTTCGCCACCAAATTTAATTAAACTGAAGTCTGAAATAGAAATATTGGCCAAGGGTTATGTTGATAAAATGCTTGAAAGTGGTTCAGAATGTGATTTTGTTAAAGATATATCATCGCTTTACCCATTAAGAGTAATAATGACTATTTTAGGTGTACCACCAGAAGATGAGGGTCTTATGCTTAAACTCACACAGCAACTTTTTGGTGGAGCTGATGAAGATATGAAACGCTCTGAAGAAGAAACTTTAGATAGCAATGTAATTGCAGATTTCTTTAATTATTTTACAACTTTAACTGAAGAGAGAAGAAAAAATCCAACTGATGATGTCGCCTCAGTTATCGCAAGTGCGAATTATAATGGCGAACAAATTGGTCATTTAGAAGCTATGTCATATTATACAATTATTGCTACTGCAGGGCACGATACAACATCATCTTCAACAGCCGGTGGTATTCTAGCATTAATAGAAAATCCTAATGAATTTAAAAAACTTAAAGATAATCCCTCACTTATGCCTATGGCAATAGATGAAACAATTAGATGGGTTACACCTGTGAAAAATTTTTTTAGAACTGCTACGGAAGACTGTGTAATAGGCGAAAAGAAAATTAAGAAGGATGACTCAATAATGCTAGTATATCCTTCGGGGAATAGAGATGAAGAGGTTTTCGAAGATCCTTTTAAATTTAAAGTAGATAGAAATCCAAATAGACACTTAGCTTTTGGTTTTGGAGCTCATTTATGCTTAGGAAAACATTTGGCAAAAATGGAAATGGAAATTCTATATAATGAGCTTTTTAAAAGAATTGAAAAAATAGAATTAAATGGCGAACCGTCCTGGGTAAAGGCAAGCTTTGTTTCAGGACTAAAATCACTTCCAATAAAATATAAAATAAAATAATGAGCTAAAAAATGACAAAATCGATGCAAGAAATAATTCAAGAAGCATATAATGAAATTCCACAGATTAATCCAGAAGAAGCACTAGAAATGCAAAATAATGGGGCCCTCATTATCGATACCAGAGAAAGCAATGAATTAGCTATGACTGGAAAAATTAAAGGTGCTGTCCATATTCCTAGGGGATTAATAGAATTTCAAAATAAAGAAACCAACCCAAATGGTGTGGATGGTTTTACTAAAGATAAAAAAATTATTCTTTATTGTGCAGCTGGAGCACGTGCAGCTCTAGCAGGAAAAGCATTAAAAGATTTAGGCTTTAGTTCTGTATATAATCTTGGTGGTTTTCCTGATTGGATAAACTCAGGACTTCCGGTTGAAAAAGTTTAAAGTTGGATGAAAATATCTCGACAGTGTTGTGTTGATTTGCTAAGTGATTTATGAATTATATATTGATTTAATCTAGCAATATTGAGAGTTTGACTGTTTTAGTTAACTGATAGATAATTCTTAAAATTACTATTAAATATAGAGGATATTTTACTATGTCAGCAAAAGAAGAAATTGGAAAACTAGTTGAGCGCTCAAGAATAGCTCAAAAGCAAATAGAAAACTATTCGCAAGAACAAGTCGATGAGCTAATTAGAGCCATGGTTTGGTGTGTAGCAAGACCAGGTGTAGCTGAAGAAATAGCCCAATTTACAGTTGATGAGACTCAACTGGGAAATTACGAAGGTAAGTTTCTTAAAATTCAAAGAAAAACTCGCGCAACTTTGATGGATATTATTCATGATAAGTCAGTAGGTATTTTAGAGGAAGATAAAGAGAGAGCCATAGTTAAAATAGCAAAGCCTATGGGAGTAATAGGAGCGCTTTCACCTTCTACTAATCCTGAAGCAACACCAGTCATAAAAGCAATACATGCAATAAAAGGTAGGAATTCAATTATTGTTGCTCCTCACCCAAGAGCAAAACTAACTAATAAAAAAATATGTGATTTAATGAGATCAGCGATAGAGGCATGTGGTGCTCCTGCCGATCTTGTTCAAGGTATAGAAATACCTAGTCTTGATTTAACCAATGAGTTAATGGCTCAGTGTGATCGAGTTTTAGCAACCGGTGGAGGTGCTATGGTTACAGCTGCCTATTCAAGCGGCACACCTGCTCTTGGCGTAGGAGTTGGTAACGCTGTAATAACTGTTGATGAAACAGCCGACCTTGATGATGCTGCAGAAAAGATAAGAATATCTAAAACTTTAGATTTTGCAGCCTCTTGCTCATCAGATAATTCTGTAATTTTAGTAAAAGAAATTTATGAGAATATGATGTCGAAATTAATAGAAAAAGGTGGATATTTAGTCAATGATGAAGAAAAAGAAAAATTGAAAAATACACTGTGGGATGAAGAAGGTCATATAAATACAGCTATGGTTGCACAACCGGCAGAAAAAATTGCAAATATGGCTGATTTAGATATTCCTGAAGGAACTCAGTTTTATATTGTACCTGAAAGCGGTTGGGGTAAAGAGCATCCATTTTCAGGTGAAAAAATGTCGGTGATTATGGCTTTATATAAAGCTGACAATATTGATCATGCAATTGAATTAACTAATAATATACAGGCTTACCAGGGACAAGGCCATTCATGTGGTATTTATTCTAACAATGATGATAATATTATGAAGCTTGCTAATGCAACAAAAACATCAAGAGTTATGGTTAATCAGCCGCAAGCAGCATCAAATAGTGGAAATCTATGGAATGGAATGAGACAAACATTCTCATTAGGTTGCGGATCCTGGGGAGGAAATGGAACAAATAATAATATTTCATGGCGTGATTTAATCAATGAAACTTGGGTCTCCAAACCATTATCAAAAAACAAAGAGCTCATGTCTGATGAAGACCTCTTTGGTGATGTAATGAATAAAATAAATTAATACTATTAAGTTTCAAGGAAGTCCTTTTCTCATAAGGACATATTTTTTTAAAATTAAACATGGTTTAAAAAATGGAATTATCTGAAGAACAAACAGCTTTTTATGATATGGCAAAAGATTTTGCTATTAAAAAAATGGCTCCTAATGCTGAAAAATGGGATGAAGAAAAAATCTTTCCAGTTGATACTCTACGCGAACTAGCAAAGCTTGGATTTGGAGGAATATATGTTAATCCAGACCTTGGTGGATCAGGATTAACAAGACTTGATTCTACTCTCATATTTGAAGCATTAAGTCATGGATGTACCTCGACTGCAGCATTTCTATCAATTCATAATATGGCTAATTGGATGATAGATAGCTTTGGATCTAATGAAATTAAAGAGAAAATTGTTCCAGATTTATGTACGATGAATAAAATAGCATCTTACTGCCTTACAGAGGCAGGTGCTGGTTCTGATGCAGGTAACCTTAAAACGAAGGCAATTAAGGATGGTGATTTTTATATTGTAAATGGAACAAAATCATTTATTTCAGGTGGCGGATATTCGGATGTTTACGTCACAATGGTTCGAACGGGAGATGACTCTACTGCTGGTATATCAACCCTAATGATTGAAAAAGATAGCCCAGGAATTTCTTTTGGAGCACAAGAAAAGAAAATGGGGTGGAATTCGCAACCAACCGCTCAAGTTATATTTGAAGATTGTAAGGTTCCAGCTAAGAATCTTCTTGGTAACGAGGGTGATGGTTTCAAAATTGCAATGAAAGGTTTAGATGGCGGAAGATTAAATATTGCAGCATGCTCTCTTGGAACTGCACAGTCTGCCTTTGAGAGAGCAGTAGAATATGTTGGCGATAGAGAACAGTTTGGAAAGAAAATACAAGATTTTCAGTCAATACAATTCAAACTTGCTGATATGGCCACTGAACTTGAAGCATCTCGCCTAATGCTTAGAAGCGCAGCGACTAAAGTTGATGAAGGGGCATATGATAAAACAAAATCTGCAGCAATGGCTAAACGTTTTGTAACAGATATGGGTTTTAATGTAGTTAATGAAGCTCTTCAAATCCATGGTGGATATGGATATCTTAAAGATTATCCACTAGAGAGAAATCTTCGTGACGTTAGAGTTCATCAAATTCTGGAAGGAACGAATGAAATAATGAAAGTTATTATTTCAAGAGAGATACTCAAGGAAAATAAATGATGGATAAGGAGGTTTTCTTCGAAGAAAAGGGATCTCTTGGTCTAATTAAACTTAATAGGCCCAAGGCACTCAATGCCCTTACACTCTCTATGGTAAGAGAGATTTATCCAAAACTAATAGAATGGGAAAAGTCAAAAGCAATAAAAAGTGTTGCCATAATTGCTGAAGGTGAAAAAGCATTTTGCGCTGGTGGAGATATTAGAGCCCTTCATGATTGGGGGAAGAATAGTGATTTGGAGGCTACTGGATTTTATAGAGAAGAATATATATTAAATCAGTACATTAAAAGATACCATAAGCCATATATCTCTTTTGTTAATGGAATAGTTATGGGTGGTGGCGTTGGACTTTCGGTTCACGGAAGTCATAGAATAGCTGGTGAAAATTATTCATTTGCAATGCCTGAAACAGGCATTGGTTTATTTCCTGATGTTGGTGGAACTTATTTTCTTTCGAGGCTTAAATATAATGCAGGTATATATTTAGCATTAACTGGAAGTAGAATTAAGGCAGAAGATGCTATATTTTTAGGAACTGCATCACACTACGTTCATTCGGAAAATTACAAAAATATAATTGATAAATTGTCACAAGGCCATGATGTTGACGATACAATTAATCAGTACACATCAGTGCCAGAGAAATCAGAATTTGAAAAAATTAGCTCTCTTTGTGAGAAATTTTTTGAAGGTAATAAAGTAGAAGAGATAATTAAAAATCTTATCGAAGAAGATTCTGATCTCTCAAATAAATTTCTTTCAATAATTAATACTAAATCACCGACTTCTCTTAAAATTGCATTAAAAAGTTTGCGTTTAGGTGCTAAGAATAATTTTGAAGAATGTATGAAAATGGAATTCAGAATGGTTAGTAAAGTTATGAATGATCATGATTTTTACGAAGGAGTTAGAGCTTTGATTATTGACAAAGATAATCAACCTAACTGGATGCCAGCAAAAATTGAAGATGTTGAGGATATTTTTGTTGATGAATTTTTTCATTCGCTAGCGGATGATGAATTAAACTTTAATTAAAGGGAGATAAATTAATTATGGCTGAAGTTACATTTATTGGATTAGGTAATATGGGTCTTCCAATGGCCATGAATTTATTAAAAAGTGGTCACTCCGTTACTGGTTTTGATTTAGCGGAGGATCAAGTAAAGATACTTACTGACGCTGGTGCAAAATCAACAAATGATATTAACCAGGCTATTCAGACGTCTGATGTTGTTGTAACAATGCTTCCTTCAGGAAAGATAGTTAAATCTATTTATCTTGGTGATAAAGGAATTATAAAAAATGCACCTGAAAATCTTTTATTAATAGACTCTTCAACAATAGATGTTGAAACTGCAAGAGAAGTTTCACTAGAAGCTATAAATAAAAATCTTAGAATTGTTGATGCACCAGTTTCTGGAGGGGTTGGTGGTGCTCAAGCAGGAACTCTTACTTTTATGGTTGGTGGCGAAAAGGAATCCTTTGATAGTGCGAAAGAGTTTCTTGATATAATGGGAGGTAATATTATTTATGCAGGCTTATCTGGAAACGGACAAGCTGCTAAAATATGTAATAATATGTTACTAGGTATTTCCATGATTGGTACTGCGGAGGCCTTTAACTTAGCAGAAAATCTTGGGCTAGACGCACAAACTTTTTTTGATATTTCTTCAACTGCCTCTGGACAATGTTGGTCAATGACTAGTTACTGCCCAGTACCTGGACCAGTTCCATCAAGTCCAGCTAATAATGATTACAAACCAGGCTTTTCAGCTGCTTTGATGCTCAAAGATCTAAGGCTTTCTCAAGAGGCAGCCTCGATGACAACCTCACTGACACCACTAGGTGCAAATGCGACGTCAATATATGAGGAAATAGAAAATCTTGGACAAGAAAATATAGATTTCTCAGGTGTTATAAAGTTATTACAAAATAAATTGAAATAGAGATATTATATTATGATTGACCAAAAATTATTTCCGGTACCTGAAAGTTATAAAAAAAATACTCATGTAACAAAAGAAATTTATGAGGACCTATATAAAAAAGCTCAAAGCAATCCAGAAGATTTTTGGGGTGAAATAGGAAAGCGTATTAATTGGATAAAGCCATTTACAAAAATAAAAGATGTAACTTGGTCTAAAGATAATGTTGATATTAATTGGTACCATGATGGAACATTAAATGTTTCAGAGAATTGTATTGATAGGCACTTAAAAGATAAATCTGATCAAGTTGCAATAATCTGGGAAGGCGACAACCCATCAGAAAGTTTAAAAATAACTTATAAAGAATTACATAAAAGTGTTTGTCGTTTTGCAAATGGATTAAAAAGTAAGGGTGTCTCTAAAGGTGACAGAGTAACACTTTATATGCCTATGATTCCTGAAGCTGCCTATGCAATGCTTGCTTGTAGTAGAATAGGAGCCGTCCATTCTGTTGTTTTTGGAGGATTTTCTCCTGAAGCATTGGCTGGAAGAATTTTAGACTGTAATTCTCATTATGTAATAACAGCTGATGAAGGATTACGTGGTGGAAAAATAATTCCTCTTAAAAAAAATACTGATGAAGCTTTAAAAAAATGCCCTGATGTTAAAAATGTTTTTGTTGTTAACCGAACAAATGGTTCAGTCAATATGAAAGATAATAGAGACGTTTGGTATCATGAAATAATCTCAGAGGTAAGTGATGAATGTCCACCTGAAGAGATGGATGCTGAAGACCCTCTTTTTATTCTTTATACATCTGGATCTACAGGTAAGCCTAAAGGGGTATTACATACTTCAGGCGGTTATTTAGTTTATGCCTCATATACTCATGAAATAATTTTTGATTACCACCCTGGTGATGTTTATTGGTGTAGTGCTGATGTTGGCTGGGTAACTGGACACTCATATATAGTTTATGGTCCATTAGCAAATGGAGCAACTACACTTATGTTTGAGGGGGTCCCTAATTATCCTGATGCCTCACGTTTCTGGCAAGTATGCGACAAACACAATGTTAATATTTTTTATACTGCACCTACGGCTATAAGAGCCCTAATGAAAGAGGGTGACGAGCCAGTAAAATCTACAAAAAGAAGTAGCCTAAGACTTCTCGGAAGTGTTGGTGAGCCAATTAATCCTGAAGCATGGTTGTGGTATTATAATGTTGTTGGGGAAAAAAGATGTCCGATAGTAGATACCTGGTGGCAGACTGAGACGGGAGCAACACTCATATCGCCTCTTCCAGGAGCAACAGATTTAAAGCCCGGCTCTGCATCCAAGCCTTTACCTGGAATACTGCCAGTATTACTTAATTCTGATGGAGATGAGCTAGATGGTGCCAATGAAGGTAATTTATGCATTGCAGAAAGCTGGCCTGGTCAAATGCGAACGGTTTATGGAGACCACAAAAGGTTCATTGATACATATTTTATTCAGTATGATGGATATTATTTTACAGGCGATGGTTGTAGACGAGATGAAGATGGATACTACTGGATTACCGGAAGAGTGGATGATGTCATTAATGTTTCAGGACATAGAATGGGGACAGCTGAAGTAGAAAGTGCCCTAGTCTCGCATACTAAAGTTGCTGAAGCAGCTGTTGTTGGTTTTCCTCATGATATAAAGGGACAAGGAATTTATGCTTATGTAACACTAAACGCAGGAGAAGATTTTGGAATTGAAATCAAAGAAGATCTGATTAAGTGGGTAAGAAAAGAAATTGGTCCAATAGCTACCCCTGATTTAATTCAATTTTCGCCTAATCTTCCGAAGACACGTTCAGGAAAAATTATGAGAAGGATATTGAGAAAGATTGCCGCAAATGATTATGATGAACTTGGTGACATTTCCACTTTAGCTGAACCTGATGTTGTTATTGATTTAATAAAGAATAAACAAAATAATTAATATGAAAAAAATGAAAGCAATAGATGTTTTAGATAACAAAGATTTAATATGGTCTGAAGCAGAAAAACCAAGAATTTTAGATAATGAAGTTTTAATAAAGATAACGGCGACCGCAGTAAATAGAGCAGATGTTGTCCAAAAAAATGGTTTTTATCCTCCTCCTCCTGGCGCAAGTAACATACTGGGCTTGGAATGCAGTGGAGTAATAGAAGAAATTGGTAAAAATGTAAAAAAAAGAAAAATTGGAGAAAATGTTTGTGCTCTTTTATCTGGCGGAGGTTATGCCCAATATGCATCTTGTCCAGAAGAACAAGCAGTACCAGTTCCCGAGGGTATTTCAATAAGCGAAGCAGCTTCTTTGCCAGAAGTTTTTGCCACTTGTTGGTTAAATTTATTTCATGAAGCTAATATGAAGGAAGGTGATACCGTACTTCTTCATGCAGGTGCAAGTGGGATAGGAACTTCCGCAATCCAACTTTGTAATTTATTTAACTGTAAATCATTTATTACAGCAGGAACTTTAGAAAAAATTTCTTATTGTATTAAGCTTGGAGCAGATAATGGCTCACTCCGTCACGAAAGACCATTCGAAGATATAAAAAAATGGGCACCAAATGGTGTAGATATCATTCTCGATCCTGTTGGAGGGGAATATTTTGAAGATAACTTAAATGTTTTATCAATCGAAGGTAGGTTATTATTAATAGGACTTATGGGAGGAACGAAATCAGAAATTAATCTTGGATTAGTTCTGATGAAACGACAAAGAATTATTGGATCTACAATAAGGGCAAGGAGCCCCGGAGTAAAAGGTAAAGTAATGAATGATTTATACGAAAAAGTATGGCCCCACTTTAAGTCAAAAAAAATAAGACCAATAATTCATAAGACAATGAATATAGAGCAAGCCAACCAAGCTCATGAGATTATGGAAAAAAATCAAAACATTGGAAAAATAGTATTAAAAATCAGTTAACACCTTTAACGACTTGAAAGAATTTCTGAGCCATCTTTTAACGATTTGGAAAATTTATCAAAGAGTTCATCAATTTGCTCTTCTGTAATTATTAAAGGAGGACAAACAGCCAACGTATCGCCTATAGCCCTCACTATCAGACCATTTTTATGAGCACACTCTGCAATAACTGGCCCTGCACTACCTACCGGAGAGAAAGGCTTTGAAGGTGATTTATCATGAACGAGTTCAACTGCACCCATTAAACCAATCCCTCTAGATTCACCAACAATATCAATCTCTTCAAGCATTTTTAACCTTCTTTGAAATTGTGGCTCTAAAATAGGAACTCTCTCCATTAGCTTATCATCTTCTAGAATTTTTATATTTTCTAAAGCAACCGCACATGCAACAGGGTGAGCGCTAGCTGTGAATCCGCTACCAAACATAATATTTTTTTCAGAATTATCAGCAATAACCTGATAAATTTTATCAGTCATTAAAACTGCCGCCATTGGTATATAAGATGATGTAATTTGTTTAGATAAAACGATAAAATCTGGCTCAATATCATATAACTCACAGGCGAAGTTCTTCCCGGTTCTTCCAAAGCCATTAATAACTTCATCAGCAATTATTAAAATATCATATTTCTTACATACATCTTGTATTTTTTTCCAATATCCCTTTGGAGGAACTATAAGACCTCCAGCGCCCATAACTGGTTCACCTATGAATGCCGCAATGGTATCTGGATCCTCTTTTAATATTAATTTTTCAAGTTCAATAGCACATCGGCTGGAAAATTCTTCTTCCGTCTCACCGTCAAGACCTTCTCTCCAATAATGAGGGCAAAGTGTATGCAAAACCTGAGGTATTGGTAAATCAAAGTCATTGTGCATGAGAGGCATGCCAGTGAGGCTTCCAGATGCTATAGTAATTCCATGGTAAGCCTTTATTCTAGAAATAATCTTCTTCTTTTTTGGTCTATTTAAAGCATTATTATAATACCAAACGAACTTCATAGCCGTATCATTTGCTTCAGAGCCAGAATTCGTAAAATGAACACGACTCATTTTTAATCCAACCATATTTACCAATTTATGAGATAATTCCGCTACAGCTGGGTGAGATTTATGAGAAAATGAAGGGTAATAAGGAAGTAACTCTAACTGCCTGGAGGCAGCTTTAACTAATCTCTCCTCTCCAAATCCGACAGCTACTGACCACAAACCAGCCATTGCTTCGAGGTATTTCTTACCATCATCATCCCAAACATATATACCCTTTCCTTTTGAGATTACCATTGGGCCTTGATTTTCAATTCGCCTAGCATTTGAATAGGGATGAAAATGATTTTCGGCATCTAAAGCAGCATAAGAATTTGGTTTTAAATTTTCTGTCATTTGGTCCTCATACTTAAAAGATAACCCTGCCAAACCAAACTTACAATTACCTAAATTTTTTTATTTCAATTATCAGATCCTATCTAAACTAAGAATATAAAAATTTCGACTTTTTTCTTTCGAATGAAGGTAAAATTTTCATATTAGCTCTATATTTTGCAACAGTCCTTCGTGCCACATTGATTCCTGATTCCTTTAATAAAGAAACTAGCTTTGTATCTGATAATGCTACTTGACCTTCATTATCAATTAATTTTTTTATTTTATTTTTAACAACCTGTGAGGATATATCTTCACCTCCATCAATACTAGAAATTGCCTTTGAAAAGAAAAATTTTAATTGAAAAACACCTCTTGGGGTAGATATTTCTTTTGAATTAGTAATGCGCGAAATAGTACTTTCATGCAAATCTAACTCCTTTGCTATATCTTTTAAAATCATTGGCTTAATATAAGATAGTCCTTTTTCTAAAAAATCATTCTGTTTTTTTATTATTTCCGCTGAAACTCTCAAGATAGTAGCAGCTCTCTGTTCGGTGGCCTTCAAAAGCCATTTCCCAGAAGCATACCTCTCTGCTAAATATTGTTTATCTTCTTTTGTCATATTTTTCTTTGCAAGCTCTTCCCAGTAACCGGTATTTATCAAAATACGAGGTAGGGTGTTTTCATTTAATTCAACAATCCAATTAGAAGAATCTTTCTTTACTATAATATCAGGTTCACCAGATCGAATATGATCTTCTTCAAAAGTATCTATAGGTTTTTGACTACACCTTCTTATTTGCTTGAGCATAATTAAAATATCATCATCTGTTACATCACAAATTTTTGATAATACTGGAATATTCCCATTTAAAAGTTCACTTAGGTTTTCTAATAAACACTCCATTGGAGTACTTAGTAATTGCATTTTTTTAAGTTGAATAAAAAGGTATTCTTCGATATTTTTAGAAAAAATACCTATAGGTTCGAATGACTTGAGAATGGATAAAATTTTTTTTATCCTGATTTCAGGTATATTTAGTTGATGTGAAATTTCAGTGATATTAGACCTAAAATAGCCATCAGAATCAAGATGTTCAATTAGAGTGTAGCCTATACTTCTATCAACATAATCTGAAAAATTTAAGTCGACCTGTTCAGTTAGATTTTCATAAATAGATTTTTTATAAGGAATTGTTTCTTCAACTACGTTAGTCAATTCATTTGCAGAAGATAAAGGAATATCATCATAAATGTTTGTATAGTCATCCATTGGATTTTCAGTTTGAGAGGCCTCAAGCTCAAGATTAGCCTCAAGAGTTCTAGAATCATTTTCGTTTGAGAGACCTTCTTTCAAATCTATACCTTCATCAAGGCTTGATTCATTATTCTCTAAAAAAGGGTTTTCAAGGACTTCATTGGCCAAATAAAACTCTAACTCTAAATTATTTAATTCAAATAATTTAATTGATTGAAGAAGTTGAGGGGTTAGAACAATACCTTGGGATTGCTTTTGCCCTAGTATAAGAGAAAGTTTAGCCATATTATATCTATTTATAATATATGGCATGTTTCTTGCTTAAGATCAAATTTTAAATAAACACCTATTATTTAGTAAAATTATTATTTATAAAAATGAAGAGCTAGCAAATATAATGAATAAAATTATTACAAAAAAACCTATCAAACAAAATACCTTAATTGATAATCATGGAAGAACTATTGATTACTTAAGGTTATCAGTAACAGACAGGTGTAATTACAGGTGTACTTATTGTATGCCCGAAAAAATGAAATTTCTTCCAAAACAAGGTTTGTTAACTCTTGATGAAATGGATTATCTTTGTGCTTTATTTATATCAAGAGGAATAAAAAATATTCGATTAAGTGGTGGAGAGCCTCTTGTAAGAAAAGGGATAATAAATTTTATTTCTAAGTTGTCACGATTTATAGAAAGGGGTGATCTAAATGAAATTACTCTAACTACAAATGGAAGCCAACTTAAAACATCCTCTCAAGACTTATATGATTCAGGTGTAAGAAGGATTAATGTCTCACTAGATAGCTTAGATGAAAAAAAATTCAATGAGATTACTAGGCGTGATGATCTATGTAATGTAATTGAGGGCTTAGAAGCTGCAAAGAATTCAGGTCTAAAGGTTAAAATCAATACCGTTGTTATAAAAAATAAAAATCTAGATGAAATTAACAATATTATATTGTGGGCGCACAAAAATAATTTTGATATTAGCCTAATTGAAACTATGCCTATGGGTTTAACAGATAAAGATAGAATTGATCAGTATATTTCTTTGTCTGAGGTAAAGAAAATAATCTTAGAAAAATTCACCTTAATTGATAGCTCTTATAAAACTTCGGGGCCCTCTCAATACAGCAAAGTAGAAGAAACAGGTGGCTTAGTTGGTTTTATAACACCTCTAAGTAATAATTTTTGTGCAAGTTGTAATAGAATTCGTCTAACCTGTACGGGGAAATTATATATGTGCCTTGGGCAAGATAATAATATTGATTTTAGAAATTTATTGCGGACGGAAGATGATTTATCTTTAAACCTTGCGATAGATAGGGCTATGAGGAATAAACCAAAATCTCATGATTTTGATATTTCGTATAAAAATCAAGCACCTGCAGTTAATAGGCACATGTCAGTCACCGGTGGCTAGATAAACGATTAATAATTTCATTTTCAATAAGCCATATCCGATCCTGACCCCACTGAGAGTAAGCATTGCTTCCATCTGAATTTGTAACTTTAAAAGAAGGTACACCCCAAGAATTACCTTTATACATATCATCAAGATTTTTCTTTAAAATTTTTTCCCAATTATTATTATTCAGCTCCTTATTAATTATTCCCCAAGATAATCCAAAATCATTAACCAATTTCTCAAGGTATTCTTCGTTACCAATATTAATACCGTCAAAAAAAGATGCCTTCGCCAGTTGTGATAAGTATTTAAATCCGAAACCATATGAGTCAATAATTGGAAAAAGGGAATATGCCTTAAGTGCTGGAGATCCAATAGGAGAATATATATATTTTATTATTGAGCCATGTTTACGACCCTCTCTAGCAGCGTCAGAGAGTATATATTTTCCTTTTTGACTCGGAATATTCATATCGCGCATGAGCATTGGCAAAACAGGTCTTACTGACAACTCAATAGGATATACTTCTGTGAGCTTAAGAACTCTATTAAAGCTTATATAAGTATAAGGACTATTTAGAGATGGAAAAAATTCTAAAACTAAAGGATTTTTTATTTTATTTAGCTTACTAAGGTCCATTTTAGGTTTATGTATTTTTTTAAGAATTCCGTTTTTACCCTCAATCTTTTTAAGACCTAATTCTGTTAATCGCTCCTCTAAATAAGATAGTCGGTCAATTCCCCAATAGTTTTCCCCCTCATAATGAAAAGAGGCACCAAAATAATATTCTAAATTAGAAATTTTTTTATCGCCATCAGTAGTTATTTCATTAGCTTTTTTATAAAATTGAAGTCTTTGTTTGTTGCTAAATTTGGAAATGATTTTTTCCAGACCTTTCGAATCATTCATCCATAAAAGTTTTGAAACTCTATTTATTAAATCTATAAAATCATTCTGCTTTATATCAGAGAGGTAATTTAAAATTTTATAGGATATGTTTTCATTTTCTTTTGAAAAAAATCCTTTTGTTTTAAAATCTAACCCATACCAGGGAGCTATTTCTAATGAATCCCTTAGGCAATGTTTTCGATACATATCTCTTTCGGGAGTAAAACTCTCAGAAGGTTCTGAAATAAACATTATCTCTAATTCTACATCAAAATTAGAAATTAATTTTTTGATAACCTGACTTGTTAGGTGGGAATAGGGATCTGATAG
>Ga0209709_10000145_pt1 | contig 67490 bp, 57 predicted proteins | sample ArcticOcean_MG_C_2_FD_187435 | JGI IMG/M metagenome (GOLD analysis project Ga0209709, IMG submission 187435) | Marine microbial communities from western Arctic Ocean - ArcticOcean_MG_CB4_136 (SPAdes) (version 2) | ecosystem: Environmental > Aquatic > Marine > Oceanic | place: Arctic Ocean... | reverse complement strand
TGCCCTTCAGGTGCCCCGACTTATCGAGCATCAATGAACCTTTTTCAAGAAATGCAATCTCTCAAACCATTCCAATTTTGAATATTGTGAATAACCAAATTGCAGGAACAAGGGACCATAAATAGAGGAGAAGAGTATAGGTGGTGCTTCTCTCAAGATAGACTCCGAAACGCTTCTTCAACTTTTCATCAATTGAATCCTTTGCCCAATCGGTAATAGAACCAACAACTTTCTCCGGAATGGAAACAACCTTGTCAAGAAGCAACAGTGCTGTACGACCAAGTGATTTTTTCCCTTTTTCCTTCTCGTTTTCTTCGAGTTTTTCATTGGCTTTCTCTTTCGCTTTTCCAAAAGCCAGTCGTGCCCCGATTCGAAAAGAGGATTTTATTACTCCGCCGCGTAAATAAACAACATATCTCAACCCATCTAGAGTCGTTCCAGCTACATTGCTTAGAATGTGAACCTCCTTAATTATTGAAGATAATTCAAGGTATAATTTGACTGAACGAAGCCAATCCAAAACGACCCAGCATCCTAACACAATTATCGTAAGAACAATTAGAATAAAATTCAAATCCGACAATAGCAGATCTGACAATTTTGTTCTCCACATTATGACATAAATGGCGAGGTAAGGGAGCAATCCAGTGATGCATTCTTGACGAATAAAAGTCCCAAGTCCTGGTATATCTAAAGCACGGAATAAACTCAAGCCTTCTCTAACTTTTCCTCCGCATAAAATTGCAAATTTTATTGTTGCAATTCCTAGCATAAATACCCTTACCACAAAAGATGAGAGTAAAATAATGAGGGAAAAATCATAGAGAGTTAACGATAACATTTGTTCACGTCCCTAGCATTGGTAATACCAAATAAATGATGGCAAGTGGCAATAAACTCATAACTACATCGATAAGAAAAGACATAAAACGATCTAATTTCCTATTTTTCCAGGAAAACAATTCATCCGCTTTATCTTGTACCTTTCTATCGACTAATTCGCCAGATTTTTCTGCGATTTTCTTTGAAACTTCAACTGCTTTTGTTTTCAATACTGATGCTATTACACTTACTTTTGCAGTTATTGATTCTGTGAGAGAATGTTTATCGGAGATATCATTATCTTGTAGGTTTTGGTCATCTTCTTCAGTTTGGGGAATTTCCCAATTTGATATCTCCTTAAGTTTTGATCTCGACCATATCATTTTATCTAAACCACTAGAAAGACGCGCAGGGCTTGCATACCATTTTTGAAGAGGTTTCAATGACTTGCGAACTTTAAGAGATCTAGTTAGATCTGTAGCTAGCCATGATACTCCAAAAATGACTGAAATAATTATTTGAAAGTGGTTCCATTGAAGAAACTCAGGATTTCCCACACCATAGCGGAAAATCAGAACCATCAACAAAGGAATCATCAACAATGAAATTTCGATGAAAAAAAATCTTGGGAGACCAAGTTTAAGCGAACTCAATTTTTTAAATTTGTTAAATGATTTCTTAACATCTTTACTTCTTGATATTTTCAATAACTTCCAAATAGGTTTTACAACCAAAAACAGACGAATTACTGCTGCTATTACTGCCAATATAAAGTAAAGGAGTAGAGGATTTGCTAAATTAAAGTCCAACGACGTCATCAATCATCTCCCTCCTTGAGTTACGGGTAATCTCAGCAGATAATAAACCTGCTATTTAAAATAAAACTTTGCAATTATAAACTATTATTCAAAATCATGCCAACTCTTGTTGATCAATCCAAAGACCTGGAGGTGGGATTCTTTTTTTCGAATCAATAATGGAGACTGCGAGGCCACCCAAAACAAATCCTAGTGCGAATGGTAAGAAAATATTTCCGTTCATATCATCCCTCATTCGATGCTAATATTATTAATTACAGTTCTAACTTTAGTATCGAAATTATCTAACAAAACACAAGCTTTACGCCCATATTTTCGACCAAGACCATACCCCATGCCTGCAGAACTAGAGACGATTAGCACTCTTGCTGAAGTAAAAGCTAGACCAAATGTTGCTCCAATAAGAACAGGTATCATTACTTACTCCTCCTTGTTTTTTTGGTTTCATCTTTCACTATTGTCACTTTTTGGACGGAACCATCGTTAAGATCTTGTTCTTCTGCGTACTTTTCATAGTAGTGCTTGAAACTACTGTGCGCAATTCCTACTAAGAATCCTGTGACAGTCACTCCAATACCAAATATCATTTTATCAATCATTTTTCATTCCCCTTTTCCTTCTTCGTTTCCTTTACCAATATTTTTCACTGCGCGAACAACTCCACCACCAACAGCCCCAACCACATTACCTGCAGTTTCAACTGTAACTTTGGTTACGGTACCGGTTGCATCGACTATGGCACTAATTGCTCTACCACTGCCAACGGCCATGTGAATCACAGTTTCCTCGCCTGCATTTACTAACTCCTTCACAGAACTTGTGAATTCATCGATTAATGCTGTAAGTCCTTTAGCAACTTTGTCGACCGGATTCTTGCTCGCCATGAAAGTTCCCATGTTGGTTACTGATATATACGGGAGAGGAGGAGGATAGGGGGTAAATAAACCACCTAAAATCCATCTGAAGGTAAATAGAAAAATGATTCAGGATAGAATCCAAGTCTCTGCCCCAACTGGATGAACCGACCAATATCTGAGCGCCACATCCTGCCCGTTTCGGTAATATTCCAGTTAATAATGGGATGTCCTCCGCGGCCTATTTTCCCTGTATCATTGGGCTCAATTAGTTCTAATAACTCCATTTTACTCAAGAATATCCGAAGTTCTTTTCGATCGATACTTGTTGCCCTTTCGATTCGGACCAATCTTCTAGAATCTGCATCTGAATTTTTCATTCGAGATAAATACAACAATATCCGGTACATCGTAACTGGAAGATCTCTCTGTTTCCTCATCTGAACAATACGTTGTTAAATAACATCCTAAAAAACAATATCGATTCCTAAAGTAATATTTCATCATTATCTTGGGATAGTAGTATTGCGAAGAGTCATCAATGAGCGCTTGATGCCAAGACCATGCCCTTCACCCACAATATGTCCGAATGGATGAACTTTGATTTCGACAGAGAGTGGCTAGAGGCCAATGTCAAATGGAAGGATTTTGGCACTGGAGTTCGCCTTGGTAAACTTGCACGCGAAGACAAAACCTCATTGGTTCTATACGAAGCTAATTCAGAGGTAGAAGTAGATGCCTTCATGCCACATACACATCCTGGCGGCGAGGCTTACCTAGTCTTGGAAGGCGAGGTATGGGACGAAGATGGCACTTATCCTACTGGCTCTATCGTCTGGATGAACCCAGATACAACTCATACTCCAAGGACACGCGGTAAGACGCTAATACTAGTTCTGTGGCCAGATGGCGTCAAAACCGCTTGATCACTTTTCGACCATCGGTCTGCTTGCACCACAGACTGGGCATTGTTGCGAGTCGTCAGCATGGTAATCGTGTTTGCAGGCAGGACAGTTAGCGGCCAATACCATTTCTCCCGTCTCCGAAACCACATCGCCAACCAATTGCAGATTACCACTTGATACCTCACCAACTGTGTATCTGCCAGGACCACCCATTCTGGTCAACAAATCAGGAGGAAGGGTAATCGTACCAAAGTCATCGACGATTAATTCTCTACCTGCACTGAGGTCTTTCACATTAACATCTCTGCCATGTTCAGCGACGAACCTACCATCACGCAATTCGAGTGATCTATCAGCAAACATTGAAACCTCCTTAGAGTGGGTTACTATCAAGAATGAAACTCCGTCATTATCGTGTAGATCTTTGAATAATTTGAGTACTTCTCTACTGGTAACCGGGTCCAATGCTCCGGTCGGCTCATCGGCAAGGATAAGACGCGGTTCGGTGATGAGAGCTCTGGCGATAGCGACTCTTTGCTGCTCGCCTCCACTGAGCATAGATGGTCTTGCCATCGCTCTGTGACCCATTCCTAAACGCTCTAGGATGTCCATCGCTTTCTTGTGAGCGACCTTTGCCCTAACACCTTGGTGGCGTAAGGGTTGAGCGACATTGTCACGCGCTGAAAGATCTGGCAAGAGGTTACCTTCTTGGAAGATAAATGAGACCGTTTTCTGTCTGAGTTTTACCAATTCCTTTCCTGAAAGTCTAGTCATATTCTTGTTGGCAAGAGAAACCGAACCTGCGCTCGGTTTCATCAATCCGCCGAGGCACTTTAGCAGGGTAGATTTACCGCTGCCAGATGGTCCGACAACCGCTACTGCTTCGCCGGCCAAGACCTTGACGTGAAGACCACGTAAAGCGACAACATTACCGTCTTCAGCTTTAGATTCATAGACGTGGTATAGGCTGTCCGCTTCAAGAATTACCTCGTTGTCGTCTATTACCGCATCATCTTGAACAGGGCTATCCTGTTGAAGATTTATTGCATTGCCATCGTGGCTGTCAGCCTTGGCAATTATCTCTTTATCGTCCATATTCACTCCCCCTTGAGCACACTGGCTAAATCTGAACGCAATGCCTTTCTCGTGGTGAATAACAATGCCATCACCACAGCGATGAATACCGAGAGTGAAACAAGACCCAATTCGAACCATGGCCAAACCAGATCTCTATCGATAGGCGTGGCGGTTGAACTACCGAATATTTGGAAGATGAAACCGAATACTCCGAAGAAACCGTTGAATGCTAAAGCCAAGCCCATGCCAAGCAGAACACCAAGTGCCATCGAAACCATTACGATTGACAAAATCTCAAACAAAACCAGCCTGATTATTTGACTAGGACTTGCTCCAATCGCCTGCAGGATTGCCAATTCTTTTTTCCTCTGATTAAGCACCAGGGATAGGAAAACGAAAGAAGATGCGACTGCGGCGAGACTAGCAACTACGAATTGTAGAGAAAGAAGGCCAGGAGTACCGAATATCAGACCGCTATCCCGTTCTACCTTTTCGTGTTCAGTCGACCAATCCATAGCACTTGATACTCGCCAATCTGCTTCGACATTCGCTCTCAAAGCCTGAAGTTCTTCTCCTTCAACTGAATCGATTTTGAGTATCCAAACATTTGTAGTGTAATTGACATAATTATCTTCACCGATTAATTGTCTCCACGAACTTTCGCCGATTATCAAAGAGTTTGACATAGTAACAGATGAAACCCCAGGAATGAATTCATGTGTTCCGATATAGCGCAGATCAATACTGTGCTCAGTATTAGTTATTTTAATCGAGACATCTGCACTCAGTAGTGGTAATGCCAATGGCGGAGGCATACTTGTGGATACACATGAAGAGATTGACGATGAATCGCCATCTGGACAAGTTGCACCGTCAATCCTAGCGGCGTTGCTGAAATCAAAGAACCCGAATGCCCCGGTAAGGCTTGCGTTCGATAGGTCAGTGTCACCGAATGATTCCCCGTCTACGACAATTATAGCATTCCCAAGATTAGCACCAGAGAGATTAGCTCCTCTCAATGAAGTTCCAACCAATAATGATTCTGAGAGATTAGACCCCGAGAGATTGGCTCCCGTGAGGTTGGTAGAGGTGAAGTCTGCCAATCCCAAATCACGATTTGATAAATTCTGCCCTGAAAGGTTTAATCCACTCATGTCGATTTTAGTAAGGCTCTTGTAGCCTGCGAGTTGCTCGGTGAGATTTGGAGCCTCACCGTCTCCATCCGTACTGGTTTCGAATTCTATCTCGTCCCAAATCAAGGTTAATTCCTCAGAGCGATCATCATCTGCTGCAAGTAATTCATCGCCAGAGTCTGAACTTCCACCGCGGCGCCCTGAACCCCATAGTTTGAGAGCGTATGCTGCATCCTCGCCAGCACTAAATGTCAAATCTTGATATGATTCAAGGGCTGTATCGACCGAACTCCCAGGTACTGCTTGCTCGGGCCAATCAAGGATATCCTCGCCATTTTCAAGCAATACCCACGCCTGATAAGTATCGCCATTATCCAGAGATCTCAAAGTGAGAGATGGTATATTTGTCGCCAATAAAGTTGCCTCAGAACCATAGACTTGTTCAACGATAGACAAGGCTGTAGACGAGTTAACCGGCTCTTCGAAAGTAATCTGTAAATCAGATCCGACCGTTGCACTCGCTGTTCTCTCATCGACCAAAGTCCCGGTGTATCCCTGCACTGCTGCAAGGGTGACTATTGAGAGAGTGAGAAGCATGATGATTGCTAGCCGATTGACTGATTCTGTTGACCCAGACCCTTGAAGACCGCGCTTTACATCCTTGAGTAGAGCGGTTCTGCCGAATATCAATTGCATGATTTTTGGCCCAGCGGCTCCGATTCTAGCAAGCAATAGTGCTCCACCAATCCAAAGCATGAACGGACCGAATATGTTGATTAGGCCTTCAATAAAGAAATTAGAGATAATACCATCTTCACTACCATTCATTTCTAACCAAGTATCAATCATACCCAAAAGACCGATGAGGAATAGTGACCAATGTAACCACCTTTTCGGCTTATTGACTTCGATGACTTTGCGTACTCCTTCTTCTATTTCCAATTCAATAAAGTCTCTAGCACGAGAACGGCCGAAAAGAAGTGCCAAGCCAACTGTTGCGAATGCCGTTGCCATAGTTGCTACGACGCCTAATGCTGGGTTAACAGAGATATCTCCGGGTTTGAAAGCCATGAATCCAACACTGGATAGTACTAGCGGCACAGCTGCTAAAGCGAGTAAATATCCTACAAGCCAAGCAACTGAGGCCATCACTGATAATTCCAGTAAAACCATACCTTGCAAACCTTTAGAATCGGCTCCTATAACGCGATGAATACTTATTTCACGACGTCTTTGCTCCAAAGATAAAATCAATCCATAAATCAAAACAGATAATGATAAAACTACAATTGGAATCATGATTATGTAATCAAAAGTCTGTATCAAACCAAGGAAGATATTGAGGAAAATAATTGTACCCCCTACTATATCGAAGTAGTACAACTCGATTTCTCCACCGGCGAATGTGCTATCACTAATACGCACACCAAGGTCCTGTAACCATTCTTCGGCTTCTGCAGTCGAAGTGGTAGGCATCTGTGTGCGATCTAATGTGATACCGAGATAGATATGATCAGCATCGATCAATTTCACTTGATCTTCGACATCCATAACTGAATAAATAGTAAATATTGGATTAGGGGAAAGTGTAGGATTACCCAAATCCCATGGCTCGTAAATTCCAACGATTGTTAGATTTTGAAGAGTAATAGGAATCTTGCAATAGATGTAACCATTATCAGCGAAATTTACGTCTCCGTCACATTCATCATCATCGAATCCCCCTTCAACTGCTAACTTTTTATCCACAGTATACTTGAAAGTTAATTCAGCTAAATTATCGCCAACTTCTGCTTTAGCCTCACTGGCAACATTAGATGGTATAATCACTCCTCTCTTCTCCTCCATCACCTCAGGAGTTGGCCATTCACCCATGCCGCTGATAATCTGAACTCCGAGACGTTCACTGATTTCTCCATCGAATGCTTCTGGGCCAAGAAGACGTATACCTCTCATATTGGAAATTGGAGGACCGCTGTCTGCTAGTTCTGGATAAGTGAATGAAATATTAGCCCATAACGGATTAGGTGCAGTAATTGACTCCATTACCAGTGGCTGAGCAACGACGAAATCCCGATTGAAAAAGCCACCACCATGAATTCCTTGCCGACCAAAGACAATCGTACAATCCATTATTTCCTTCCATTCGACTAATTCATCACAAACACCTGACATCACTGAAGTGTCATTAGACCAACCAGTAGTATTGTATGCAGGTGCAGAAGAAAATTCTATTTTTGCATCAAAGGGCTCTTGTTCCAAGGATTCCTGGAAGAAAATCTGAGATAAACCAACGCCATAAGACAATACCGTAGTAATTACTAGACTGGCGAGGAATACTCCAGCAAAGACTGCTAATCCACGTTCTCTACCGCGCCATGAGCTGATTGCAGCAAGACGCATGTTATCTGGGAAGTCACGGATACGACGCTTGATACTCATTCCTCTTCCCCTCCATCAAGTCCCCAGGCATCGCGGATATTGCTAGCCGCAGTCTTACCATCATTGAGCAAGAGCATTCGGTCGGCCTTACTGGCAAGTTCTGGATCGTGAGTAACTAGTAGAATGGATATAGGATTAATCTCATCATGACATAATTCTCTAAATAATTCTAGAACATCTTTACCACTCTGAATATCGAGATTGCCCGTTGGTTCGTCGGCGAGTAAGACCGGCCGACTTCCAGCGATTGCTCTGGCAATTGCAACCCTCTGTTGCTGACCCCCACTCAGTTGATCTGGTATATGGTGAATACGATCTGACAAACCGACTCTTTCGAGAGCAGATGTTGCAGCTTTCTCAGCCTCAGCACTTGTGACTCCAGCAATTTCAAGAGCAAGAGCTACATTATCAAGCGCTGAAAGGTGTGCAATCAAATGAAAGTCCTGAAATATCCATCCGATTTTCTCACGGCGGATATCAACTACTTGTGCTGGACCTTTACGTCCATATGTCATCCCATCGAGTTCTATAACTCCACTATCAGCAGGTAACAATCCACCTATAATATTGAGAAGAGTCGATTTACCAGATCCAGATGGACCCATCAATGCGACTAGTTCGCCGCTTTCGATGGACATGTCCACTCCTTTTAGCACATCAAGACGGTTATCGCCGCTGCCAAAAGAGCGCTTCAAATCACTTACTTCCAATAGCGCCATTTAGTACCCTCATGCCGGTGCTAATGAATCACCTATTAAACCATAGTTTCAATCCATGTCAGCCTAAATGCTGACTGAGAAACTATTCAGAGACCACACGGCTGCCCCAAAAGAGGCGATGGAAAAATCGAGCCCAAACGGGTAGAAAGGTGTCGGCTGTATGCAGAGTCCCTTCGCTCAAATCATTCACCTTTTGTTAAAGCCGTATGGCTTGTTCTTTTACTAGTAAATCCACTACGGAGATTACTACCAAAACGAGCGATTCGAGATTTTAAATCTGTAAATATACCGTTGCGATATTGTTGTTCGTCCATTATTTTTTCAGTCCATGTTTCAAGTTCGTTATCCATGTTAGTTCCCTGGTGTAAATTGTAAAGCGCCCCCTATATTAACAACCGGTATGGGGGCCAACAGTTAGGTGTTTTTCATACATCAGGTGTTTTTCTAGACACCTTTGGGATTCAAAGTGTAAAACCAACAGGGGAGCATGTTCCGAGCCGCCCCGCTACCGCTCTGCAAAAGACGGGAACGGCTCAAGGAGTGATAGCAATGGATCTTCTCTTGAAGGCTAAATTACAGAAACAACGTTACCATTTGGTCGGCGAGCATGGTGGGGTAAAAACCTGCCATTGGACAAAGGAGTCACTTCTACGTGATCGCCAATGCTACAAGGGGCAATTCTACGGTATCGCTAGTCATAATTGCATGCAGATGTCGCCAGTGGTTGATCAATGTAACCTAGCCTGCACATATTGTTGGCGAGAACCACATATGGATTCGCTCGAGTTAACAGACCAAGACCCGCTTGAAATGCTCTATGAATCGGTGCGAGCCCAGCGTAGGCTCCTCAGTGGATTCGGCGGTAATGATGCTGTACCTCGCGATAAATGGCTTGATGCTCAGAATCCAAAACACGTAGCGATTTCTCTGAATGGCGAACCAACCCTTTACACACGTCTTTCAGAATATATGGAATTGTGCCACAAACATGGTATGACAACCATGCTAGTTACCAACGGGACTTTTCCCAAGGTCCTCGCTGAACTCGATACTTTGCCAACTCAACTCTACGTTAGTGTCGATGCTCCAAATAAGCAGGTCTTCGATGACATCTGTAAACCTAAGTGGAATAGTGCGGCCTGGGATAGATTTGAACAAACAATTGACCTCCTTCCTTCACTAGATACCAGAATTGTCTGCCGTCACACTTTGATAAAAGGCAAGAATATGTCAGAGCAAAACATCCGTGAATTCGCTGCGCTCGACAACCGCGCCGATCCTGATTGGATAGAGGCAAAGGGCTACGTCTTTGTCGGCCATAGTCGTGAGAACCTATCGATGGAGAATATGCCAAGTCACGAAAATATTCTCGACTTTTCAAATACTCTAGCTCCTCTAACCAATCGCAGGGTTCTCTCGGACAGTCGGCCTTCGCGTGTTGCTCTAATCGGTAATGAAATGATTCCAATCCCCATACCAGAAGCCGAAATCGCCTTCCCAGAGGACTTGGGAATCGCACCCTCGGTCAAGCATCTCAAAATCGCTTGATCTAATCAAAAAGGCTATTCCATGCCTTAGACAGACTAGCAGTGAAGGATTCATTGGAATATCTCTGAGCTAATTCCAGTGATTCCTCATTGATTTCTCTACTCTCGTGAAACTTTTTCTCAATTGCATCAGCCCATGCTTGGCGGTCATATTTCGGTAGGCAGAGACCTTCGGGCAGATGCATGTTATGCGCAGGGAAGTCTGCGATGAACGACCATGTACCCGCTGCTAGAGCTTCTACTGCTGGTAGGCCAAAACCTTCGGCGCATGAGGGGAATAACAAGCCGTCTGTGTGTTGATAGGCAGCATAGAGCGCTTCTTGTTCCATCCGGCCAAGCCAATTCAATTCGACCTCACAAACAGCTGCTAGATCTTCCAACTGCTTTCGAGAGGTTGGTGATGATTCAGCACCTATCTTGTGGATGACTACTTGCGAGCGGATTTCATCTGGAAGAAGCGCAACTGCTTCGATGGCAAAGTCAAGACGCTTACGCGGTTCTTCGCTGCCAACAATTAGGAGATTCATTTTGTCTTCCGAAATCCAATCTGGTTTCGGACGTAGATTTTTATGTGGATCATAAAGGTCGAGGTCTATACAATAAGGCACTGAAATCGCTGGTATATTAGGGAATATCTCTTCGATGATTTCAGCAGTACTGGGGCTATTGCAAATGAAGAGATTTGCTCGAGAGAGGCCTTTTCGCAATTTCCTCATATCGTATTTTCGCAAACGTGAAGGATTGTGGTCACCAACTTCGACCATTTCTTTGCCTGAATCAACGATTGTTGGAACGAGGTGAAACATGTCATGAACAAAAACCACTACAGGGATGGGGCAGTTCTTGGGCACCAAGTGAGCCTGTTCCTGATCGGTTATGTGGAGGATTTGAGCATGACCTTTACGCGCAGCCTTTGCCACTCTCTTGGGATGTGAACTCCATCTCCGGTATGCTCTTGTCAAAGAATTACCGGCCTCGGGATATTCTAGAATATCCGTAAGTGAATAATCTTCGAAATCTCCTGACGAGAGAAGGTTGACAAAGCGCGCATGGCTACCTCCAAGTCCAGAAAAGGGGGACAGAGCCCCTCCTCTAGCGACCAAAACTCTGCGCATGTTACAGTTGAAAGCAGACCTGAAGATAAGCAGGTCGGCTCATTGAGAACATCGATTGACTTTTACAAGGAAATGGGCCTAAACCATCACCATGCAATAACGTTCAAGTGTGAATCTAGAGAGCGCGCTATATGCAGGATGAGGTTCTCGTCATCGGTCTGGGTAGAATCGGCTTACCGGTTGCCCTGGTAACTGCTGATAGTGGCCTTGTCGTCAGAGGAGTTGACGCCTCGGACATCTCCATTGCTTCTCTCAAAGATAGGAAGGCTCCATTTGAAGAGCCTGGTCTTAGTGAATTGATTGAGAAACATGCGGGCAAAAATTTCTTGCCAATGACATGGGATGATGCAACAACCGCAGATTTCGCTAATGTTCGATGGATTGTAGTTACCATCGGCGTCCACGTACTACCATGGCCGGAACCAGCAGATCTAAGTATTATCTACTCGGTAATCAATGGCTTAATGCAACGGGATGGTCTCAAAGGACGAACTTTGATTCTACGCACGACTTTACCTGTAGGCACCACATCTCTGATTGCAGACCACATTGAGGAAACAACAGATTTGGTAATTGGTAAGGACTTCAACCTCGCATTCATCCCTGAACGTTTGGTCGAAGGGATGGCGATTAGCGAAGAACGTAGTCTGCCTAAAATAATCGGACCTGTCAATGCTGAAGCACTGACTGAAGCTAAAGAATTGTTTTCACATATCGGTGGCGGTTTGATAGAAATGAGTAATTCGGATTCTGCTGAATTCGTGAAGTTAATCGACAATGCTTGGCGCCATACGAGATTTGCTTTCGCAAATGACGCTGCGGTTGCAGCCAGCGCAAATGGCGTTGATATCATAGAGGTCATCAATGCTGCAAACCAGGATTACGACCGTAATTCAGTTGCTCTACCGGGACCGGTTAGCGGTTATTGCCTTGGCAAAGATCCATTGATCTTTGAATATGCTTTCCAAAATGTCGAGCCGAAGAGAGAGTTACCATCTGTGTGGCTAACTGCTCTACGCTCATCACAAGCCCTTGTACCATGGACGGCCAGTCGTGTCAAAGGTAATCGAATCCTCGTCGCTGGACTTTCGTTCAAGGAGGATGTCGACGACTTCAGAATGTCATTCAGTGAACCTCTAATCGAAGCATTACTAGATGTTGGCCACGAGGTTTCAGTCTGTGACCCCGAACTCGGAAGAAACGCATATACTCAATTATGGCCAAATGTAGCCAATAGGGTTTCAGTATCTGGAACTGATTTGGCTGTGATGCTAAATGATGCGGAATATGACACTGTAATCATGGCAGTACGTCATTCGGTTTGGAAGGACTCAGGCGCTGATCTCGTCGGAAAGGGATTAATTATCGATCTGTGGAATTCATACCGAAATGTGTCTGGTATGGAGAGAATAGGTCTTGGGAGTTGATTGAAATGCGAGTATATATCACTGGAGTTGCAGGTTTTTTGGGTTCTCATCTATGCGATGGAGCATTGGCAAAAGGATGGACTGTTCACGGTATTGACAATCTCTTCCGTGGCCGATCCCAGCATATGCCTAAATCTGAAAAGTTTACTTTTGAACAACTGGACCTCTGTGGAGATATCGCTGCTCTAAGTGCTTCCATTCAAACTTTCAAACCAGATATCATTCTTCATTATGGTGCGATTAACGGAACAGAATATTTCTATGATAGGCCTTTTGAAGTTCTAGATACAAATGTCATGGCTACTATAAATTTGCTAAAGGCTATCGAAGCCTGTGAACACAAGCCAAAACGAATCGCTTATGCTTCCTCATCTGAAGTATATGGTGAATATCCGGACAACATCCCAAGTGCTGAAACAGATATCACGCGCTTGGACATACACAGTATCCGTGACTCTTATGCCGCTGCAAAATCGATTGGTGATTTTTATGTTAGAATGTTCGCTGAACAATATGATATCGAATGGACTCTCCTGCGTATTTTCAATGCCTATGGTGGTAGAATGGATGCCTCGAAATTCGGCCAGGTAGTCCCTGAATTCGTCAAAAGAGCATTGTTCGAAGAAGATTTTACGATTATCGGTGATGGTTTACACACCCGCGCATTCTGTCATGTCGATGATCACGTCCGCATGGTCCTAACTTTAGTTACAAGTGAGGAAGGGGTCGGGGTATTCAATATCGGTAATGATGAGGAAATCACAATGTTACATCTAGCAAAAGAAGTCCACAAAGTGGTTGGTAGGGAGTTTGCTCCAATTCATTTACCAAAGCGTAGTAACGATCCGCTACGCCGTCAACCGGACATGACCAAAACATGGGCGATTACCGGTCCATGCCAAATATCTCTGCGTGAAGGACTAACTTACACTGCTGAATATTATAGAGAACAGTGACTCTCAAGGTTCATGGGCGAGCCGAAACGTATCCGTCTGTTGGTGACCAAAGGTAGTTTTGAGCACTATGGTGGAGGGGAAAGAGATCTTCTCAACAACCTTGCTGGATGGCAAGAACACTTCGATATAACCGTCGCCACTCTATTTGCAAATGAGGAAACTAGACAGCGCTTAGACGAACTTGGAATACAATTGTTCACACCGGTAAAAGCCTGGTCTTATTCTTCAGGAGTATGGGCTGAAATGCGGGCTAAGTCGAGCCGAAAAGCTAGCAGAACCTGGTATTCCATGTTACAGTTAACCGAACAGGGCCCGAGTCTTGCGACTATCATCGCTAATGTCGATGCAGTCAATATTACCAGCGGAGTAGGGTCGATGGAAGTTATCGAGTATCTACCAGCAGATTTGCCAGTTCATACTCACATGCTCGAGCCCGATCGAGGACTGTACAGCACAGATTTGCACTATCGCGTCGATGGAATGGCAAAACAAAATCTTACTCTCACTGGAATATTGTTAGCTAAACAACGAAGAATAGATCAGAAGTTGCTGCTAAAAGCATCAACACGAGGTAGAATTAGCGGTAACTCAAAGCATACTGCTGCCCGAATCAAAGAGGTTTATGGGATTGATGCTGGAGTGCTATACCCTAGCCTAAATCCAGAGATTTGGCCTGAAAAGGCCAGTGAGAAGGAAGATTGGCCGGCTGTATCTAAACTCTATGGTCTTGACAAAGGAGAATATGTCATCAATATCGGACGTTCGATGTGGGCAAAGGGGATTTGGGATACGATTTCAAGTCTCAAGGGCTTGGATCTCGCCCTGGTCCAACTAGGCGGTGGAGTCGACCAGATGGTACATGATCACGCTAAATCCTGCGATGTCACTCTCCATGCCTTGCCAAGGGTTTCTCAGGAGGAACTGTGCACCTTGATGCGCCATGCTAAAGCCATGGTGAGCCATGCTCGCAACGAACCTTTTGGCATGACTGTGCCTGAATCATATGCCATGGGATGCCCTGTTATCGTCGCTGATGAAGGGGGCTTCACAGAAACCGTAATCGATGGTAAAACCGGACGCTTAGTACCCAGAGATGGTGATTGGCACGCTGCTATTGCCCAAGCGGATGAGGAAAAAGAAAAATGGACTGTCGAAGGACGAAAACATATTGTGGAAATGGATTTGACAGTCGCAGGCCAAAGCAAAAGATTGGCCGATATCATTAGTGGGATGTTGACTTAATTCAGCCGCTGAGTTCATGATGGAGCCCTTTGTCGCCAACGTCATGCAACCTATTCAAAGTGTGGCGATTATCGGCGCTGGCAATATGGGCTCGGGAATCGCTCAGAAGACCGCTCAGGAAGAATTCGACGTACAGATGGTCGATCGAGAAGAGCAGTGGGTCGAGCGAGGTCAAGGTATTATCGCAGATTTCCTCGATGAAGCCATCGCTCGCAGGATCTTTTCTGAACAACAGGTCGCCGATATCAAAGGACGCATCAAAGGCGTAATCGGAGTGGAGAATACCGCTGCTGATACCGACATGGTAATCGAAGCCGTTTTCGAGGATTTCGATATTAAAACCGCAGTATTCAAAATTCTTGATGAAGCCTGTGATGAGAAAACGATTCTCGCATCTAATACCTCGTCACTCTCGGTAAACGATCTATCAAAAGCATGTGGAAGGCCAGACCGTTTCGTCGGTTTACACTTCTTCTTTCATCCAGCAAAAAACCGCCTGATAGAAGTCATCCCCGGCCAGGATACAAGCCCCGAGACCATTGAGCGCACCGTACAATATTGCAAGGCTCTAGGTAAGGTCGTCATAGTCTGTGCTGACAGACCCGGATTCGTTGTCAATCGCTTTTTCGTACCTTGGCTCAACGAAGCTTGCCTGCTACTCGATGAAGGATTAGCAAGCACCGCTCAAATCGATGCGGTCGCCTGTAAGGCATTCCGAATAGGCATGGGTCCTTTCGCCTTGATGAACCTCACCGGACCGCCTATCGCCTTACATTCAACCGATTATCTAGCAGAGCAATTACAAACGCCACGCTTTTCTGGCGCAACTAGCCTCAGAGCACTAATAGATGCTAAGGAGATGTGGCAAATCGATGGTGACGAGGAATGCTCACCAGAGGTTGCGACAATTATCAGTGAGCGATTACTAGGACAAGTTTTTGCAGTTGCTGGACAAATAGTCGACGAAGACATCTGTTCGATAGAAGATGTTGACAGAGGAGCAAAGGTAGGTCTACGTTGGGCTAAAGGCCCCTTCGAATTAATGAATAGAATTGGTATTAGTGAGGCTAAAAGGATGGCATCTTCCTATTGCAATATCGCCGGCTTCGATTTACCAAACGTTCTGAACCGAGATGAGAAATTCGCATTCGAGTGGATCGATTATGTGATTGAAAATGATATTGCCACCATTACCATAAATCGCCCTGAAGCAATGAATGCACTTAACGAAAGTGTGGTTGCACAATTACAAATCGTAGTTGATGAAATCAATGCTAACGATGCTGTTAGCACCATAGTTCTCGATGGTGCGGGCAAGGCTTTTGTTGCCGGCGCTGATGTCAAGTTCTTTGTCGATAAAATACGTGCAGACGATATTCCAGCGATTGAAAGATTTACCGCTGATGGTCATGATCTCCTCAACAGTCTTGAAAATAGCACCAAGACCACTATCGCATTGACCACAGGCCTTGCACTAGGAGGGGGATTGGAATTGGCACTCTCGTGTGATTACCGCATCGGTACCAAAAAAACCCAATTCAGATTCCCCGAAACCAGTATCGGCATCTTCCCTGGCCTTGGTGGAACCCAAAGACCAGCCCGGATTTGTGGCATACCTGCTGCTAGGTGGGCTGTCCTTGCTGGTAATTTCATGGATGCTAGAACTGCAAGCGATTTAGGATTGGTCTCTCATTTAGTTGAATCTTCAGAGGTAGATTCTACAATAACTACCATTGCTAAAGCGGGAAAACCTGTGAATAAATACCCAGGAAAACCTGCAGTTGATAACTCAAGAGTTGGAGACTTCGCTGAAACATTCTATTCAGATGCTAATCTCGAAACTCTGCTGAGCGGAAATTGTCCCGGGGGTTTCGATCCCGAGGATCGAAATATATCGCGCCAACTGAAATCGCTTTCGCGCACTGCACCAATCGCATTGCGAATGGCAAGTTCATTGATTGATTTCTCCGCTAATACAACACTCGAGCAAGGTCTGGAAAAGGAATTGGATGGACTTGATACTATCTTTGCAACCGCTGATGCTCTCGAAGGACTCAGTGCCTTAATCGAAGGGCGTAAACCAACATATAGCAACTCTTGAACGGTAGATTCAAGTTGAATCAACACTAGGATTGCCCATGCAACCACCTAACAACAACCCCACACCTCCGCAACCGGCTGTAATGGGCTCGGTCGCACAACCACATCATCAACCATATGGCCAACCACAGGTTCAGGCCCAACCACAAGTAACGCAGTTCACTCAACCACAGATGGTTGGTCAGCCGGTTATGATGCAGCAGATGCCAGGTGGAATAGTGATGGGGGGAGGATATCCACAGACCTCAGCAATGGCAGCTATGATTATTTCAATCGTTTCTATCTTCACATTCGGTATCTGTCTAGCAATACCGTCTTTGATTATGGCAAATGGTGCATTGGCTATTACCAATCAAACCCCCGGTCATCCCGATGCAGGGACTGCTAAAGCTGCTCAGATTATTTCATGGATAGTAATCGGTTTCACTCTGGCATTCATTGGTATCATCGTTTTGATGATTGTTGGCGCCGGTGCATCTGGCGGGTTCTGAGCGATTTACTCGTTACACCAAGTTTTATGTTCAATACCCCTTGAGGTGACTATGCCAGATCCCCCAATGGTCTTACCAGAGGCTGATTTCACTGATTTAGAAACTCATATCCAAAACACTATTTCCAATGGTGGGCAGATCAGAGGAATACTTGAGCAATACTCGAACAAGGGTCCTTGGGATACTGATTGGGAAGTTAAAGCCGCAGTAGAGGCACTTCGTATATTCGGAAGCAGATGGACAACTGAGATTTTAGCAACTCTGTACATAGCAGGACCAAGGCGTTTCAATCAGCTGAAATCTCTACTTACTGGAATCTCAAGCCGTACATTATCAGATAAATTACGCTATTTAGTCGAGGAAGGTATGATGATTCGTCAAGTCGATGAAGGACCACCGGTCAAAGTAGTATATCATTTGAGTCCACACGGCAATCTGTGTGGCAGGTTGTTATCACCACTGGTCGCACATCTCAAAATTCATCACGGTTCAGTACGCACAAAGTGAATCTGCTGGCCGATGCATTGACATGTGAGTAACCTCAGAGAGTCTCATGGCTTTGATTGCTCAATGGGCGCGGCAGCGACCTTGGATCAGTGCTGGCATCGCTGGTGCTGCCGGTGGATTTGTTGGCCTAGCCGGTGGTTTGGTTTCCACTATTGGCATGATGGGTCTATCAAAAGCAGGAATGAAAAGCAAAGTAATTGCAACTGAGCATCCATTCCGGTTTCGAGTCTTACGAACTCTTGAAGCAAAACCTGGACTTTGTTATCGAGAATTACAGGCGACCATGGGGGCCGCAAACGGAACCTTACGCCATCACCTCGATGTCTTACAAAGTCATAGATCAATATCCATAGCTGAAGTTAATGGCAGGACCTGTTATTTTGCCGGAGGTCAGGCACAGATCGTCGATTTACGAGGGCAATTCGTCGACCTAGAAGAGGCAGCTAGGCGCATGCCTATCGGCCTATCGATGGTTCAACGCATGATAATCGATGACTTGCAAGAGAACGGAATTCCGCGCTCACAGGCCGCACTCGCAAGAAGGATTGGCAGGAGTCGCGCTACCGTACACAGCGCGCTAAAAGTTCTCAGACGCCGCGGTATTATCAGAGAAGACCGCTTGGAGATTTCACCATATCTAATAGAGGCCAAAAACATTAATTCCACCCGTCCTATTGACTACGAATGGAATGATGGCCGCGATTGAACACCATCTTTTTGCTGTTCTAGCAATGATTAGTTGCACCACCTTGATAGACTTCTGACCAATAACCATCTTCATGTTCGAAGTTCGGCTCAGTGAGATTCCACTGCCGGTGAGCGAGAGAGATACTGATTCTCTAATCGCCTGGTTGGTAGACTCGTTCACCCTTCTGAGAAGAAAAGGAGAGGCGTCCGCTGATTTGGGATTGGCTGAACCAATCCATAGAATCTTGGCTGATCACCTTCTTACCAGCCCAGAAAAAGCATGGGACAATCACATGCTATCTGAAGAATTAGCCCTTACTCCAGCAGCGATTCACCACCATATGTCACGCCTGGTCGAAGCAGGGCTTGTATCCTACACTTCGGGGAATGGCTGGAGGAAATATCATCTGAAAGGGGGTTCGATTTCTCGTTCCCTCGAAATGTTTGCAAGCATAGCTCGAATGTCATTACTTCAACGTATGGAAGAACTTGCAGAGTTATGGAGCCGTAGCGACTGTAGGATGGCAGTAGAATTACCAGCTGATGATTATGGTGGGATTCGCATACAAATCAAGGAATGGCACCCCCTTGCCGAAGAGAGGACTATTCTAGGGCAATTGATGAACGATTTAGGACTCTTAGGAGAACGACCGGGAAAAGAAGTTCTATCCGGTTCGACAAGTATCGAACTTTTCAAATTACTTCTGAGTACAGGTCCACCGATTTCTATTGATGAAGCAGCAGCAGCGGTAAAGGATGCAAAACCGAGAGTGGGCCGGATACTGGAACGCTTTCGCAGCACTGGGCTGGTCGAGAGAGTGCCGCGTACAGATAGGTTGGCGACTGCGTTATGGTCTGCAATGACAACTCAATACTCTCGCCGCGGTGAGGATTGGTTGTTATTGAAAGGTGGTTTTGAGCGCTTGGATGTTCCACTAATTATCCTCAAAGACCTCGCTAAATCCAAATTAACTCCTGAGAAAGTATCCGCCCGCCTCAAAGATATAGATTCACAGAAACAAATGCTCTTGCTAAACCTTTTGGGTGGAAGATTAGCTTTGGGTTATCGGCTTGCCGCTGAATCACCCCAATCACTACAACAGAAGGCACTAGACAACCTCGACCGTATTACTCGCCGAATGAAGAGGGTAGGGGCGCTACTTGAGGAGAGTCTCTCGTGATCGATAAAGCAAAAGGAGAATGGGACGGTGAAGAAAGGTCACTCTTTCTCGCTCCAATGTCTGGTGTTTCTGAATTACCATATCGTCTCTTAGCTCGCGAATGCGGGGCAGATGTCACTATAACCGAATTCACTTCCTCTAGTGCCCTCTCTAGGGAAGTTGCGAACTCTTGGGCTAGATTGGAAAGCCATGTCGATGAAAGGCCATTTATTCCACAGATTTTTGGTGGTAATCCAGATGAAATGGTCATAGCAGCAAAGATGCTAGATGAAACTGCAGATATCATCGATTTGAATTTCGGTTGTCCTGCTCCAAAGGTAACCAAGATCTGTGCAGGTGCTGCCTTGATGGGAACTGCAGATGATTTGGTGGCGATGACCGAATCGATAATCTCTGAAGTTAATTCTCCGGTCAGTGCCAAAATGCGATTGGGTACAGGTGCTGGTCCAGACACTGTCCTTGATATTTCGACTCGCCTCGAAGGAATTGGTGTCCAGAGGTTATGTGTCCATGGTCGAACTCTAAAACAGAGATATTCGGGTATCGCTGACTGGGATAGTATTGCAAATGTAGTCTCATCTGTTGAAGTCCCAGTTATTGCAAATGGGGATGTCTTCGATACTAAATCTGCCCGAGATTGTCTTGAAGCGACTCATGCATCTGGTTTGATGATTGGGCGGGGAGCGATCGGTAGACCTTCGGTCTTTGCTGAAATAAAAGTTGGTCTTGGCTGGATGCAACAGGAAGAATTACCCTGGGCTGATGACAATTGGTTTGCAAGTGATGAAACCACAAGAATATTTCAAACTCGTAAATGGTGTTGGAATCGTTATATCGAGATCGCAAATTCAACCACCGGGTTGAGACCTAAGTGGATGATGCGTCATGCTGTGGCCTTCACCAAGGGGTTACCCGGAGCAAAAAAAGTCCGAATGATGATGCATACGCACACTGAACCAGAAGACTTTGCTGCTTCTGTCACCAATTACTTGGAACAGGGATGCTCAGAAAGTTGATTCCCAATCTTCGAGATCGTTAGCCTCAGCCCAAGCCTCATCGGTGGTTTCACCGCGAAGTTTGAGAACTTCTCTTGAAAGTAGCCAGAATATTAGGGCAAGTGAACGACGACCCTTGTTATTTGCAGGCAATACCAAATCGACATTGCGTAGATTGTTATTTGCATCACAAATAGCGATTATTGGGAGACCGGAGTCCACTGCTTCACTCAATGCTTGCTGGTCTGCAGCAGGATCGGTAACCATGAGGATATCTGGCTCAATATATGAGCGAAGAGCCGGGTTGGTCAAACTGCCAGGAATAAAGCGTCCTACAGCAGACTTAGCGCCAACTGCTTCAGAGAATTTGCGTGCAGGGCGTTGTCCGTATTGCCTTGCGGATACAACCATAACATTTGCAACATTGTAACGGTTGATGAAACTAGCAATAGTACGGATTCTAGAATCGGTAATATTTAGATCAAGAAGGTATAATCCATCAGAACGAACTTCTTGAATGAAGGTGCTCATATCAGCACTCTTCTGTTGAGTACCGATATGTACGGCATGGGTCTCATAAGTTTCAAGATCGATCAGCAATTCGCTAGACTCGGTCATATTTCAATCCTCAGCGCTGCGGCCACAAGCCCCGTCTATTAAATCGCTTCGCAATCATCAATGATTACAAAGAATCCCAAATGTGATGCTGCATGCGATATAGAGGAAAGGTTCATCTCGGGACCCCCATCTGCTAAACATGGGTGGGACTTATCGAACAGGGGACAAAATCTAGTTCCGAAGTCAAAGCAATCAGAAGTGATGATGGCTATTGGCGTGATAGTGATGGTCACGCATTACATGTCTCTGCTTCTGACCTAGAACGTCATGGCTATTGTCCACTTTCCTGGCACCTATCTCGTACTGGAACCAAGGGCAAAGGGGATGCTATTGAAGCGGGGTTGGTCAAGCACGCTGAAATTCATGACAATATGGAAGGCTATAGACTCAAGCAAATAGTACTCAACCGAGCACTGGTTATCTGGTCATGGTGGTTTGCAGTAATCATCGCTTTCATCATCGATGCCTTCGCTTTCACAAAACTCGATGATCAAAATATATTACCGGTTGATATGGCGAAATACCTCGCTTTACTGGCCTTGGTTTGGTTAATAATTGGCATCCTTGCAACCTATCTCCCATGGCGTTCATGGCTAAAAATTAGTGATGAAAATACTGTAATCAAAGAAAAACTGAAAAGATACCAAGAAAATATGATGGATTCTGTTCTCGAACCAATCAATTTTCGCGGCGGTTGGTTCCAAGGAGGTCGGGTCGAAGCGGGGTTTATGCTTGGCGCAATCATTCTCGGCATCAATGCAATTGGACTTTCAGCAGCAGAAAATAAATCCCAGGCGGGATTCATACTCGTATCCATAGCAATGTTGTGGACATTGATTTCATCTTGGCAATTACAAAGAGTCCTAATGGCTGATACTGAATCTGAATTAGCGAGAACGCACACAGGATTAGATGAAAATATCGAGGTCGCATACTCGGATGGTGAAAATGACAAAGGCCTATTGATAGATGCTAATAATGGCTTACGGGGTAGACCAGATCAAATCGTCATAATGGATGGGGAATTCATCCCAGTCGAACAAAAGACCGGAAAGGTGCCGCACAAGCCTCATTACTCGCACAAGATGCAAATAATGGCCTACATCCATCTTGTAGAAGCGACAACAGGGAAGACTCCTCCTTTTGGAATACTGAGCTATGGCGCTGATAATAATCATCAAATTCTATGGGATGACCATAATCGGGAAATATTGGAAGATGGGATTAAAGAAATTCAACGTCTGATGGTAGAAGGCGGGGCGATAAGAAATCACAACCGTCCAGGGAAGTGCAAGAGTTGTTCGCGAAGACACGCTTGCCCTGACAATCTACTCGATGTTTAATCGTAACTACAACCTTCATCTAGCGGATAGATGGTACAAGATCTCTCGATTGTAATAACGATGTGAAAAGTATCTTGAAACTGACCAAGAATCTCTTCTCCATATCCACGTGCCTCTACTTGTAAGGTCCATTCTCCCTCAGCAAATGGTGGTTGTAATTGAGTCTCAAGTATCGTACTGGTTTCACTAACCTCTTCCTCCCAAACTTTGTTTCCAGCATAATCAGTCAATATTGCCGATACATATCTGGTCTCATTGGGAAAAAATTCAGTTTGTTCGGAAAGAAAGTTCTGCACAGACAGATAAGCACTGATCTCTGTGACATGTTCATCGACCATGAAGTTGTCAGCAGGTGGAGTGAAGAGTTGAGGTGAAATAGTGGTGAAGATATGCGAGACTACGACTTCATCTGTTTCTGAGGATGGTTTTGGTTCATCTCTCATTCCTTCTAAGAACTCCCTCGCTGGGACCAACCCTATACAACCGGTGATAATTGGTGTAATTAGGACTGATAACAGCAATAGCGGCATCACAAACCTAGTCCTCATCGACTTGCTCAGCAGGGGTTATGATATCAATGGCACGGCCATTTGGCGTCAAAGCATTCAAGGGTTGCCGCCAAATCGCCAGTCTGTCTGAATGAAGTTTACGACCGACCGAGCCGCATGGCGATGACGAACCCTATGAGAACTGACAGGCACTCACTCGAATTTAGCACCGCAGGTTTTGCATTCTAATTCTTCAATGCCTAGATCCGCGCCACAAACTCCACATTCTGCTTTTTCATCAGCAGCGACTTCTTCCTCTACATCTTCAGACTTATTTCTTCGCCGGCGCGGCGCTTTTCTGGGGGAGTCCTCTAAGGGCTTATCCTGCTCTTCATTGAAACTGAAATCCAAAGCTTCAGTCGGCACCTCATTGCCGACCATTACCGACTCTGAAGCACCACCAATATTCACCTTATCGCCGGGCATTACGCCTTTTTCACCAGTTATTTCGAACAGGCGTCCGCGTATTTTAGCATCGCTCGCGCTTAATTCTTCACCATCATCAGCATGTGAAACAACTTCGTCTTTTTCAGACAATATCGCATCGATATCATTGCCTGAGAATGAGTCTTCAATACTCTTGAGAGTGGTCTCGACTATCTTTTCACGCTCCTCATCATCGAGTTCAGATTGTTCTATTTCTATATCGAGACGGTCTTGAGCAGCTTCAACCTCAGTTTCAGCATCTGCGAGTTGCTCATCCCAATGGCCCTCGAGATCGTCGGCATCATAACCGAATTCCTGCACCGCTTGTTCAAAGTTCTCGGTTCCGGAAACGATTGCTTCTTCATCGAACTCTTCTTCGTCTGGTAGGTCTACAGTCTGCTTAATTTCCAAGCGCTCACGCTTTTCAAAGTACTTTGATGTGTCTTGTGCAACGCCACAATATGGACAATTATCGAGCAGGTCAGGAACCAACTCTGCACATTCCTCACAATCATGGAATTGCATTCTCGCCTTCTTGAGATTGAAGCGGCAAGATGGACAACGGTTTTCATCGCCTTCTAATTCACCATCACAGGCAGGACAATAATCAAAGATATCCCTATCGACCTCGCCATCGCTCTCTCTGGTGAGGATTAACGCAACTATCAATATTGCAATTAAGACCAAAGCGATGAAGAGAATTATCATCGCAGTAGCAAAACTATAGTCTTCTTTTCCTGCTATTTCTGTTCCCAGTGGAAGCGCAGTAGGCCAGCTCCAAGTTTTTGTTGTAGTGACCCCACCATCGGATGGAATCAGCATCAATTCGGAATTTGGGGCATCGGCGGTGAAAGTGCAACCAACAGTAACCCATTGATTACTTGCTGTAACCGTAACCGGAATTACAGCGTATATTTTACCGCTTGAGTCGCCGCAAGTGAAATTTAACGAACCTGAATCGAATGATGATAAATCGATTGAAACCGTGTAATTCTCTCCGTTATTCAGAGGCAAATTAACGCTTTCTCCACTTTCATCAACCAATGAAAAAGTGAGATCTGACCAAATTAGACGTAATTGTGAGAGTACACTAACATTATTTTCAGCATGGGAATTACCCGATATAGCATCCCAAGAACCTTCCGATTCAATCCAATCGGCTGTGAATCTCGCAGTATGTTCACCTGGTTCTGCAACTAATTCAATCGTCCATGATTTACCATTTTCTCCAGCAGAAATAACCATCTCTGGACTGTCAAATGTTTGATTCTCCCAAGTATAGGTAATATAGCCTGATACATCGATTTGACCATTATTAGCCAGCATTACGGTCCAGGTCAAACTATCGCCACCGGCGACTGCTGGAGTTGATGGGATTGCCGTTGTATCCACTACTACATCTGGGATTTGGAAAATCGTCAAAGTCGATGAGGTACGATCGTTACTGGTGTTTTCTTGGGTATATGAGTCCCCGGAAAACGGATTGATTATAACCTCAAAATGGTAGATCGCTGGATTGAGAGATAATTGTTCTCTCGTCAATATATGTGACCATTGCTTGACAGTATTCTCTCCTCCGCTGATGTTTACTACGAATGGTTGTAGTTGTAGACTATTTGAGTCGGCAATCTCTATTATCATACTAACTTCATCGCTACCTTGGCCATTTGTACGTCCAAGAATGCCCGAGAATGTCCAAGGGCCATCGAGAGCCCCTTCGGTAGTGGTAACTGTAACACCGCCTTGATGGAACAAATCCATGCGTTTAGTTATTACATATTCAATGGAATAATCATTCTCATCATCAGACTCTATCACCATATCATCGATATCCAATTCAATGTCTACCGGCCATGTACCAGCATTTGGAGCAACTAGGGTGGCATTTACCCACCCGGTGGATTGTCCATCTATCGCAGGAGTGATGTGGTCACTGGAAGTTCCAGCAAAATCAATGCTCAGAGTGCTGGCTCCAGCATTAACTGTACCGCTATTTTGGATCTCGATACTAACCCCAACTGTATCACCACTCATTGCTCCAGTTACAGGGTCAAACGTCGTTGAAACCACCTTTAAATCAGGTAAAGCTTCAACGGTAAAAGACTCATAGAAAGTCTGTACATTGCCATTACTGAATTCGACCCATATTTGATGCTCGCCTGCGGTTAATTGAGACCATGTCGCATTGACTGTTACCGTCGTATCTCCAGCGATATCAATAGCTGCTGTTTTCAATCTATAACCCGAGGAAATCTCCTCTCGATAGAGAGAATAAGTCACTCCTGAAGCCTCTGTGGGGTTTGTATTTTGTAGGCTCAGATAAAAAATAATTGTTCCGCCTTCAACCGCATCACCAGAAAAGGTCAAGGTCGATGCACTAGCCTGTACACCGCCACTATCCTCCGCTTGTACCAAGATTGGAAAGGCGATTAGAAGCATCAACATCGACGCGATGACGATGGCCCTCTGCCTCTGCATGGTCGGGAATGGACGGGTCACAGCACTTGAATCAATCGAATCAGAAACCTTGTGGCGGTGGTTGTTGTTAGAAAACAACCCCGTCCGACTAATGTTATCTCATGCGAGCATTGAAGGATGACCCCCCTCGTCAAGGTAACTGATGAGGCCGCTGCTGTTGATTATTCTGGCACTTTCTCTGGTCATGGTTTCATGGCCAACAGAGTCTTTGCTCGAGGAAAAATCAATCGTTCAATCTGTAGATAGTGCTCTTACAATTACTTTTACCGGTGGTCCCGATGCTGATGAGGTTTTTACTGGTCTAAACACTTTGACATTCTCGATTAGTGGCAGTGGAACCCTTGCTAATTTGCAAGTTGAAATCTCTGCTGACTCTACTGTTTGGAATGAGGTTGAGAATATGACTTCCACTCCGTGGCTGATGCATCTCGATAGTACACAATTCGCTAATGGCAGTTACTCCCTACGAGTAAGAGGATGGGACTCCGATGTTTCTAACTATAGTAATTGGTTCATATCGAATAATTTTACCATCGCTAATCAAATCCCGGTAATCACTTCTTTCAGCGTCCTCAGTCCAGATCATGGTAGTGGTGCTTCAAATTCTGACAGAGCATGGTTTGATATCGAAGAAACTGGGACTTTGAGTTTTTCTTGGAATGCTGTCGACGATGATTTAACCCATGCTGGGCTGGTAAATGTTCCAGGATCAGGTAGTGTAGCCAATGATGGACCTGGCACTCTTGATTACGGTTGGCTATGGAGTCCTAGCGACCTCGCAGAGGGGAAATACAATCCTCGATTAACAGTCTACGATGGTAGTGGACTATCTGCATCGCAAACCCTGTTCATGGGAATTGACCGCACACCTCCAACGATGACTTCTCCGACAATCGGCAATGGAAAGGTTTGGCAAGATTCCAGCGAGGTTCTCATCGATGACATTCTTTCTTCTGCTGACGATGGTAGCGGTAGTGGTATCGCTAATGTCAAGTTGAATCAAAGTGGAGTTTGGACCATCATCGCCTCTGAATCCACTACACTAAGCCTTGTAGAAGGGCAAACAATCATCGGTTTCAAGCCGGTTGATTTGGTTGGCAACGAAGGCGATGAAATACAATTCAACATCAAGGTTGACATCACAAAACCAGAAGGAATCGGATGGACTGTAGATGAATTGACATCAAGTAAAACCGATGTAGCAAATATTTCCTTCAGTTCTTATGATGAGGGTTCCGGAATAGATTTTGTTGAAAGCAAAATCGAATATGGTTTTGATTACAATGGAATAGGTACCATGCCCGACATATCAGGGGCCTGGTTGAGTATTGCTGAAACTGGACTAAGTGGCACGGTTGGACTGACCAGTTGGGCGACTAAAAGCAGACAATACCTACTATTACGTGCAACCTTAGTTGATGAAGCTGGAAATGAATTCATCACGATACCCGCAGCATTCCAAGTATTGCCGGGCAAGGATATATCCTGGAATCTATCACAAACTACACTTGATAAACTAGTAGTAAAACCTGGAGAAAATACTGGTAAAGTGCAATTATCTAGCCTAATAGAGAGCAATGAAGTGTATGGTGGAGCCTTAACTATTTGGTTAGAAGCTGCACCAGCAGACCGTAATGCTGACGTACAATGGACTCTGGTAGATAGCAAATTACTCCCTGCGGGATCTCTCAGTGATATGTCGGAGAATATGACTTGGAATTATACCGTCTCTGATCGAGGACAGTGGGATCTACGTTTGACTATTGATCCATTTAATATCATTGATGAACGCGATGAGGGCAACAATGCCCACTATCTGGTTGTCACCGGTGCTTCGCTAAGTTATTCGAACGCAGTGCCATCCTTTGCCCCAGGTATCGCAATTCTATTACTAGTGGGATTTGCCTTGGGTTTAATGATAAAGAAAAGAAAGGTCACTCCTCTTCCCATTGAACACTCTCATCAGAATTTAGAGTCATAACCGCAATCACAGCCTCTTCATCTTCAGGATCTACTTGATGAGATTTAAGGCGACGATTTCTGCGAACAACAGCGTTCAGACCCGGAACCAAAGCTTGGAAACCTGCACTGATTTCAGAAGTATCCTCTTTGACTTCAATATAATCAATACTACGGTTTTCAAGACGATGGCGTCTACGACCCTTTTCGAGCATCTTGATTACGGAACCATGCTCTGAACCCTGTGATAACATCTCAACTGCTTTGCGAGCCAAAGATAGGCCATCGCCCTCACCGACGATTACTATGGTTGAATTGTAAATGGTGATTTGTGAACCTGTGAGATCCTCTATCAATTTACGAATCTTTCCTTCAGAGCCGATTAAGCGTGATCTGATACGACGTTGTTGATTCGACCTTTTTCCGACGTGATTACGGAGGTCTACGATTTCAAAAAACCATTCATCTTGTAGTAACTGAATTGCATTTGCAGGTGCCATACCGCGCGATATCGCTTTGATAACATCTGGTAATTTTAACGCTTTAACCGGATCGAATTTACCAGCTTCCGGCCAAAATACCTCGATGTCCCCACTTTCGGAATCAATGACCAGACGCATACAACCAGAGGCTTCCTCCAGTTTACGACGCGTAGCACCCTTGCTACCGATTAGGACCGCGATTCGGTCCTGAGGAACCCGAGGTAGGCTCTGTCGCATGAGTGGGCGTCGCACCTACCCTTCTTCAATGCCACCGTCGGCTCAAACTCGGCTTAATTCAGACATGTGTAGCTAAGGTAGTCCGTCTCTGCACCACATCTGCGATGATGGTAAGATTATTACGACTCAGTAAGTAACATTAGAATGAGGTTTACTATTCCTCTTCGTCAAGATTCATCTCTAGAACATCATAAAGAGCATCTGCCAATTCAATTTCTATTCCATTATGATTAGCCCATCGCACCAATTGCTTGACATCTCTAACCAAAAACTCCTCGCTCTTTGGATGGCTTTGCACCACCCCTTGACCTACGTCGATAACCACTGCCTTGCCTTCGTGCCAAAGGATATTGTAGTCAGAAAGGTCGGCATGAACCAAATTTGCTTTTTGCCAGGCGGTAGCGGTGAACTGGATGAGATAATCAAATACCTCCTCTGGATTTTCTACTTGCGCATCACGCAAGCGTGGGGCTGGTGAAACCTCATCACCGATATATTCCATGACGAGTACATTCTTGTGTACCGCTATCGGGTGTGGAACACGCAATCCCCATTTTTCAAGTCGTAAGAGATTGCGATACTCTTTTCGAACCCAGATGTCGACCAATTTTCTATGCCTACGACTTAGACCACCAAACCGCTGATCGCCTTCAATATATTTCATAAGATTCTTGAAAACAGCATTTGAGGTATGAAAAATCTTCACCGCTACCGGCCCATTATCAGAAGTACCGTGGAATACGTGGGCTTCCTTGCCGCGAGCGATTGGAAAATCAAGCGTATCTAAATGGCCCTGTGTCATCAATTTGTATAGGCTCATTAGGGTCAAACGGTCAAAAACCTGATCGAAGACACGACGGTCGACCCATTCGAATTGCCCTTTACCAAGAACGCCTTGCAATCCTTTCTCGATCTTTGAGAACATATTGCTATAACGCTTCTCATTCATCCAACCAAAACTATCTTTTTGGTCTAAACCTTTGATGAAAGCCTTCTGCTCCGCCTCTTGAAAGGCTGAATCTTCAAGACCATCTAAATCGTCCTCGTCCACAAAATCACCTCAAATGCGAGGGATTTAGGCTATCAAGAGAATAGAGCATCGAGATCCTCATCATCGTCATCCTCTTCCTCAGTCTCAGCCTTTACTTCTTCCACTGGTGGTTCGGACTTGGGTGAAGGAATATCCGATTCGTTGGAAAATAGACCATCTTCGTCGTCGAAATCATCGGTCATAGCATTCATGCCGAAGATGTCGACATCTTTTGGTAGAGCGCCTTTTCTAGAGAGGTAAATGGATTGAGTTTTGGTATAGCGATGCTTGACATCTGCCTTAGCATCTTGGAAGTCCCATGGCCAGACTATGATCAAATCTCCTTCGCGAACCCATTGACGGCGACGCATCTTGCCAGGTATTCTAGCCATTCTAGTCTCACCATCAGCGCAGAGTACAGTAACTCTGCGACCACCGAGAATATTTTCAGCGATGGCAAACATCTCATTGACCTTGGTGTTGGGCATCTTAACGCGGATTTTACTTGCGCCGCCCTCGCTGGACATCAGACGAGCTAATTCCTCCTCGTCGACCTTCTCTTCACGCCTGCGGCCCATATAGCGCTCCAGATGCCCTACCTACTTGAAGGCAGAGGCGTCGTTTTCTAGACTCGGTATCACAATTGTAAATTCTCTACCGCTGCGAAACAAAGTCTGACCAAGGCATCTCCACCGATACCAAAGAGGATTGTAGCGATTGCACAACCCCAAATTGTAACACGGATGAAGAAACCCTTTGGCAAAGGTTGTTTTCTACCATCTTCTGCTTCATCAAAGAACATCACAACTACAACTCTAAGATAATAGAATAATGAGATTGCACTGTTGATGAAAATCAGTAGTGCAAACCACCAAATCCAATGAAGTGAACCCAATGACAAAGCACCATCTTGGGCTACTGTTGTCGAAAGATCACCTATCGACATCTTGACGATTCCCGCTATCAAGAGGAACTTCGACAAGAATCCTGCCAGTGGAGGCACACCAGCTAGTGATAGCATGAAGATGAACATACAAACGGCTAGTAGAGGTTCTCTCCTACCTAAACCAGCAAGACTGGATAATCTGCTGGCACCGCCTTCCATTTCAAGCAATGCTAGCACTAGGAATGCACCCATCTTGAATGCTACTAATACCACTAGGTGGAACGCAATAGCTCCAAGGATAGCTTCAGCAAAACCGACTGGAGCCGCTACATGACCCCAGCGCCAAGCACCTACTGCAGTCAATGCTGCTAACATATATCCAGCATGAGCGACTGATGAATAGGCTAACATCCGCTTAGGATTATCGCTACCTAATGCTGCAATATTACCCCATGTCATAGTGATTGCCGATAATACTGCGAGAGTGACCAACCATACCGCACTGCCTTCTGCTCCATCAGGAATAGCGATTACCACTAGTAATCTGATCAGACCGAGCATTCCCATAGCCTTGCTTGCGGTAGCTAGTAATCCTGCAACTGGGCTAGAAGCACCTGCATATGCATCTGGTGCTGCGAAATGGAATGGTACTGCACTGACCTTGAAACCAAAGCCAACCAGAACCATTCCTAGACCAACTAATGCTAGAGCTGGAGCACCTGCATTCCATGCAGCACTTAGTTCATCGAATTGTAGCGATCCTGCCCAGAGATAGAGCAGGGAAAGACCGTATAGACCAACTGCGCTAGCTACCGAGCCGACGATGAAATACTTCACTCCTGCCTCACTGCCAGCTTTGGATTCCTTCTGGAAAGCCACTAGGACATAAGTCGAAAGGCTAGCCAATTCTAAACCGATGAATAGGATGAATAAATCCTGTGCTAATGCAACTATCGACATTCCCAATGCTGTGGTTAGTAGCAAGATGTAGAAGTCGACCTGTCGGCGATTATTGTAAAGCGAGTCAAGATCATTTTCCTCACTCTTATTGGTCGGTAATCTATCGAGGCTTGCTAGTGCAGCAGCGAGAATGGCACCGATGAATAACATCTCGAATAGACGGCTAAATCCGTCTACTTTGAGTAAATCCATGCCGCTATCGCTCTGAATCAGAGTCACACTTGCCTCAGAGGCTTGTGAAAGTATGGTAAGGATAAACGATGCTGCTAGAATTAGACAGGTTAGATATCCCGGAAGACGAGGGTCGGAGGTCAAAGCGAAGCGCTTACCTCCGAGTAACCAAGGTACACGAATACCTGTCGATGGTATTCTGAAAGTAGAGTTGCCAAGATTGGGAATCAAAATTACTAGAAGTAAACCAGCAAAAAGTACTAGCTCTGGGGTCAAACTAGAGATGAACCCATCGCTAAAAGCGGTGACTATCTCCATTTCAAGCACCTCCTTGTTGGGCGAAAACCATCTCGAATAGATTGTTACTCCAAGAGTTCATCATATCAAGAGCGATGAAGGGCATCACTCCAAAGAGCACGATGAGCAATGCTAGTAGAAACATGGCTACGTTTTCGTGACCTGAAATATCTGGCGGGGTCTCGCCATGCAAAGATTCTGGGGGTTGCCCTTCATCGCCACCTTCAAAGATGGTTCTCTGAATACTCCAGAGGTAGAATGCTGCGGTGATGACTAAAACAAATGCTGGCAACAATATCCACCAACCATAGGTTGGCCAATATGCGAGCAATACCATCAACTCAGCTACGAATCCTGCAAGAAGTGGTAAGCCAAGACTCGCCATCCAGCCAAACATCATGTAAACTGCAAGGAAGGGACTCCACTTGGCCATGCCTCGCATCGAACCGATTTCCATAGAATGATAATGATGTTTGAAAGCCCCACACACTGCGAAAAGCATTGGTGAAATCAATCCGTGTGCGAACATCATGAATAAGGCAGCGGCATAGCCGATGGGTTGCATACTGGCAATTCCAAGTAGGATGATACCCATGTGTGATACTGAGGAATATGCGACCATACGCTTGAGATTGGTTTGGCCTAAGCAGACGATTGATCCCCAGACCAAGGACACCAAACCGATTATCATTATCAAATCCTGATAATACATCAGCGCATCAGGGAACATTGCTACCGGTAGGCGCATCATTCCATAAGCGCCCATTTTCAACATCACTCCTGCTAAGAGCATCGAACCACCTGTAGGCGCTTGGACGTGAGCATCGGGTAGCCAAGTATGGAATGGTACCGCTGGTAACTTTACTAGGAAACCAAGCATTAGCATTAGGAAAATCGCCTTTTGCATATCGATTCCCAACCAAGTCCCACCATCGAGATTACCACTACGTGCACTATCAATCAATAGAGTCATATCGAAAGTTCTGCCAGTCAATTCACCATAGTGAGCACCGGTTCCAATAGGTTGTAAGAAGTAGAGTGTTACCAATCCTAGCAGCATTATCACACTAGCAGTAAAGGTGTAGATGAAGAACTTCTGAGCCGCATATCTACGCTCATCACCACCCCATTTGAGGATTAAGAAAAACATTGGAATCAAGGTTAACTCCCAGAACACATAGAACATGAATAGATCTAGTGCTACAAAGACTCCAATCAAAGAACCGCCCATCAACAATAGTAATGGATGATATGCAGAGCCATTCTTTTCATCCCAAGTCATGACTATTGTGATTGGTACCAGAATTGAAGTCAGCCAAACCATGGGGAAGGACAGTCCGTCCATTCCCACGTGCCAAGAGACTCCAATGCTCTCAATCCAGACATATTGGTGCTTGATGACATAGGAATTGTAACCAATATTGGTCCAGTCAATGACTGCCAACCAATCAAAGAATAAAGCGGTTGAAATTCCGAGTGGTACCAATGAGAATGCTAGACAGGCTAGACGGACTGGCGAGTCGAGTTTGGTTCTACGACTGGCTTTTTCCTGACTCGCGAATGCCAACAATACGATACTGGAGAGAATGGGGAATCCTACCAAAGGAATCGATATCCAATCGATGATACCATTGGGGTTTGGTGAAGCGATATTGGGGAATAGTGAAGCAATAGCTGCTGTTAAAATCAAGAATAATCCAACGAGAATAAACTCACGCTCTTTGATTTTCAATGGTGCATTTTGACCCATTCAAGCAGCCCCCCAGATGAGGATAAAGATTGCCAAAGTGCCCAGTGCGGCCATCATGATGTAATCACGAGCAGAACCTGTAGTCAGCGAACGCACTTTACTCGATGCTGCTTGTGTTGAGGACTCGATGCCCTTGACAGCACCATCGATTACCTTGCGGTCGAAAACAGATGCCATATTGGCAAGCCCAACTACTAGTTTGAGACAGGCTGCATCATACCATGCATCGAAGTAAAGACGATTGTCGAGTGCCCGGGATAAACTACTATTTGCCCAAGCGCTATTATCGAAGTGGAAATTGGTTTTGACTTGTGAATTGAGATTGATTAGCCACTGCATCCAACCTTTTGCTTTCTGACCTTCATCGAGAGAACCGCCATAAAGCGCCATCGCTAACATCGGTCCAAAGATAGAAGAAAGTCCAATAGTCACATATGTTAGAATAAAGAAAAATATGTCATGATTAGCAAAAGCATGGCCTAACTCCGCAACTATACCGTGATCGCCAAAGAAGTTGGCGAAGTGCCCACCTGTAGAATCGCCCAACCAATTGGTTGAATGAAGACCGGCGAAGATAATACCACCCAAGGTGACAAAGGTCAAGACTACCAATGGTATTGGTATCCAGGCTGTCTGTTCTTTCACCTTTGCAGCAACCTCGGTTTTCGGCTCACCAGCAAAGGTCATGAACCACATTCGAGACATATAGAAGCCCGTCATTCCCGCACATATCAAAATCAACATAGCGGGTATCATGAAAATTGGTTCTTTCAGTGCTACTTGCCAAGCATTGGCGATAATTCCTTCCTTGGACCAGAAACCACCAATCAAAGGAATCCCAATTATCGAAGCACTACCGACGAGCATAGCCGTAGCAGTGATTGGCATTCTACTAGCCAGTCCGCCCATATTCTCCATCGATTGAGCGTCAAAATCATCATCGTCATCGTGGTCATCATGCCCGTCCTCACCATCATGATGAGCATGGACTTCATGATGCGCATGGTGCATCTCGTGAATTACAGAACCGCTAGCCATGAATAACATTCCTTTGGCCATTGCGTGATTGAAGAGATGGAATAATGAGGCGCCGAAGGCGACGGTTGCAAGAGTCTCATACCCGTTATTAACCAGCCAAAGAGCTGCTCCTAATCCGGTGAAGATGTAAGCCAATTGACTCATTGTCGAGTATGCTAATACCTTCTTGATATCCTTTTGAACGAATGCGATGAGTGCAGCCATACAAGCGGTTATTCCCCCGACCATAGCGATTATTATCGCAAGAGTCGTCATAGAACCAAGCGGTGCTGCAGCGAAGAATGGGAACATTCTGGCCACAAGATAGAGACCGGCGTTGACCATAGTTGCTGCGTGGATTAGAGCAGATACTGGTGTTGGCCCTTCCATAGCATCGGGCAACCAGACGTGGAGTGGGAATTGCGCAGACTTACCGACAGCACCAATGAACATCATTCCCAATGCTAGTTGTAGACTTCCTGCGTCTACAGCTTGAATAGCGGCTGCATCAAAGACCACAGCGAAATCGAGACTGCCGAACATATCCCAGAGCATTATCAAACCAATTAAGAGAAATACATCCCCTACACGAGTGGTTAGGAAAGCCTTCTTGGCTGCATATGCAGCACTTGGCCTCTCATAGTAAAACCCAATCAGTAGATAGGAGCAAAGACCCATTATCTCCCAGAATATGAATAACCAAAGGAAACTGTCTGCAAGAACCATACCTAGCATTCCAGCACAAAACAAGAGGAATTCTGCGTAGAAGCGGTGATTGCGGTCCTTGTTGATCGGGTCGGTATTCATGTACCCAATGCTGAAAACGTTGATTAAGAAACAGAGGAAACTAGCGACGAACAGAAGCATTACTGTGATATGATCGATATATACGCCGACACCGAATATTTTGGTATCCATGACTGCAGTAGAGCCATCCCACCACGAACTGGTGAACCAGGTGTAGATACTAGCACTACCTACATGATTGAGATGCTCCATTATCAATAACAGGGAGAGCAGAAGTGAAATCCCCATTACAATCAAGGAGATTATGCCACCCTCTTTGGCACCATCACGCCATTGGGGTAAGCCGTTGAACATACGCCCGAGGAATAATATCACCGGGAAGGCGAGGATGGGGAGTAGTACAATCCACATCGCGTAATCAATGATTCCAGAACCTGCCATATCATCATCACCTCAATGTTTGAGCAAATTTACCTCGTCGAGAGAAATCGTCTCATGTTGACCATACATGGACAAGAAAATTGCTAGGCCGATCGCTACTTCAGCAGCGGCGATTGCGATTGCAAAAATCGTGTAAATCCAACCTGTGACATCCCCGTGATGAGCCGCAGCTGCAACGAATTGGAGATTGACGGCATTGAGAATCAACTCGATACACATCAGAACAACGATGGCGTTCTTACGGGTAAAAGCGCCCCATAGACCTAGAATAAACAGAATAGCCGAAAGGCCAGAAACCCATGCTGGATCAATCATTCTCCATCACCGCCTTTGGATTCCCATTCGAGGTTTTCAATACGTTCATCACGTACAAGATAAGCAGCACCAATCATAGCCATAGCCATCAAAATCCCTAAGACCAATAATGCCAGACCCCAATCTCCGAACATCCCATCGGCGAGTTGTGAAGTTGTAACTTCCTCCTCCGAAGCGTTACTCCAAACATCTGGCGCTGAAACGATAGAAATCAGAGCGAAGCCCATGACTAGAAGCCCGAATCGGGTGAATGCAGATAATGACCTCATTCAAAATCCTCCTCTAGAATCTGGCGTCTGGTCAACATGATGCCGAAAAGAACCACTAGCATCACGCTAGCTAGGTAGACTAGGATTTGGATAACCGCTACAAACTCAGCGCTCATCAGAATGAAGATACCGGCAACTGCCATGAAACAGAATATCAAGGCCATCATCGAATGTGCTACTCTTTGAGCATAAATCAATCCGAGGGCTCCACCTATTACGATGGTGGCAAGGATAAAGAAAATTGTCATCTCAGTGATTGCGGCGAGGTCCAAACTCATGCACTACCCTCCACGGCTTTGGCTGCCTTGGCAGCCTTCTTCTCACGCTTTGTCCTCTCCTTATTGGCTCTCTTAGCCAGTTCAACATCGACTGCTTCTTGATGGACACCGGGTAGGACTCTAGTTCGAGAAGCGTCGAACCAAAGGTCCTCGCGACTAAATCCGGACATGCCGTCATATTCATTGGTCATAAAGAAAGATGTGAAATTACACGCTTCCATACACAAACCACAGAACATACAACGTCCAAGATCGATTCTGCCACTGACGATTTGGTCGTCAGCAGGCCTTAGGGATTCGGTAGCGACCATCTGCTCTTCACCGCTATCATTCCAACGGATACGAGCTGAGTCGCCACTGAGATCGAGAACTTCGCCAAAGCGCCATTGTTCTGGCGGCGCTGCGTGGGCGGTAACCAAGTCAAAGCCGTCTCCAGCTACTGAAGCACCGGTGATCTCGACTGCTGCTGGACGTCCAACCTCTAGTTCAGCACCGAGACCTTCCCATTCACCACTAGCATCATCGAGTACATCTACTCGCAATTCTGTTGTCATATGCAGACAATCATTAGGGCAGACAGTGACACATAATTTACAAGCGGTGCAGGTCTCCCAGATGACACCTATTCTCCCATTGTAATTACCTGGGACAAAGAGCCAAGGCTCCATGTCCTCGAGACGTTCATAGGGATAGAGAATGGTTTGTGGCCGCCAAATTGTCGGCACCAAGTCGCTACCCTCTCGGTCAGCGGTATACTCGTGTTTCGAAACATCATTCCAACGACCGTCTTTAGCACGGTGTTTACTATCGTCATCGAGAACTTCTGGATGGAGCTTGTTGTGGTAGCCCCAAGAAAACCTCTTCCCAATAATCGGGAATGTTCGCAATGCAGTAATCATAGTCATCTTGAATGGATACCAGAAGAGGTTTCTGAAATTTGGTTTGGCTCGTGGATGTGCTGGCATAATTTCACCTCAGTCTGTACCTGCTACGTGCTTTCCTGCAGGTTCTAATGTACGCACGTGGAACATTCGCTCTTTCGAGTCGACGGGATCTTCGTCATTGAGTAACCAATAAAAGAGCATACAAGAGAGAAACGTTATCAGAATAGGTAGTCCGAATGGAATCCCGAAGAGATTCCAAGCCCAACCGCCTTCGATGGTATCGTGAACCGAACCTGCATCGAACAGATACAAGCGATAGACGACAACTAATACCAATTGAATCACGGCGAGCGGCAATAACATGCGCCAGCCAAATTCTAGAATCTGGTCAGTCCTGATACGAGGTAATGCTGCTCGGGCCCAAACGAAGACGAAGGAGAAGATCAACCAAGCCTTGAGTAAGGTCCAAACAATTCCTGGAATCAGAAGATACGCTCCACCGATATATGGAGTTCTACCTATCAGTCCAGCGAATGGCGCATGCCATCCACCCATGAAGAATATCGCGAAGAGAATACAAGCAGCATAGGTGCGCATGTATTCTGCTGCGAATAATAATCCCCAGCGCATTCCGCCATACTCGGTCCACCAGCCTTCGACCAATTCAGCCTCTGCTTCAGGCATATCGAAAGGAATGCGTTCAACCTCAGCTATCATCGCTATCAAGAAGAGAATTGCACCTAGGGGCATCAAGAATAGGAACCAAGAACCAGATGAATGTTGGAAGTGAACTATCTCTAAGAAGTTGAAAGAACCAGCCAATACACATACTGCGAGGATAGTTATCAGCATTGGGATCTCATATGCGGTCAGCTGAGCAGCGGAGCGGATTCCCCCGATCAAAGTATATTTGTTATTGGAAGCCCAGCCGGCGAAGAACACACCGAGAGGAGCAATACCAAAAATAGCGAAAGCAAAGAGAACTGAAAGTTCGGGGTTTGCGCCATATATCTCACTTGATAGTGGTATCATTCCCAATATGAGAACTGTAGAGGATATTACGAGGAAAGGTGCTAATTCAAATATCAATTTGTCAGCACGGCTTGGTACCATGTGTTCCTTGGTCATGAATTTCATGCCATCGGCAATATTCTGAACGAATCCGGGGAAGATTGCCAACCCATACCAAGAACGGTTGTTTACTCGGTCTACAGTTGGATTTTTTGGGTCGCGGTTACCTGCGGTTTTGTTCAACCAACCAACTAAAGCGCCAACTGGAAATCCTAGGCCGAAAGGAATTTTTTTCCACCATTCGCCAGCGGTAACGCCGTTCTCTCCAACCCACAGAGAACGCAGAGAGGTCATTGCCCCGCGTCTATCCATTAGTCGGCCGAGAATTTTCCTCTCTAGCCAGAGAATCATAAACATCGAGAGCATGATGAGGGCGAAAGACATCACGCAGGAGATCAGTGTCACTAGGAAGAACGTGATGTCTCCTGCATGGGGTGCGAGGGAGGTCTCAGCGGTGGCACTTTCTAGACCATCGCCAATCAAGGTAGTGAGCCAAGTTCGAACCTGTAAGACATCGTCCATCTGCTCACCTCACCTATCGGTCTCTCCAATACAGGGGTCGAAACTACCCATGATAGCAGGTATATCTGCTATCTTGTAACCAATCATCGTATCTGCGATATAAGGAATCGTGATGAACATCGGTGAGCGGATAGAAAGACGATAGGGTTGCTTTCCTCTTCCTTCGCCGCCGCCCTTGATGTAGAATTGTGAAGATCCTCTAGTGCATTCATAATTGCTGAATCCTGTTGCTCCCTCAGGAGCTCTTGTCGGAGATTTGGCGATTATCATTTCATCGTCATTGGCATAGTGGTTATTCGCTCCGCCTGGGATCTTATCGATAGCTTCTAGAATCATGCGACAGCACTGGCGCATCTCAAACATTCGAGCACGATAACGATCATAGCAGTCTGCTCCTTTGATAGATGCTGGTTTTTCGACCGCTGGTTCCCAATCTAGTTCATCATAAACCGAATATGGGTGAGCCCAGCGTACGTCGTAATTGACACCGGCAGCGCGTAGATTTGGCCCGGTAACGCCCGCTTCTACCATTTCTTCGGCTTTGGTATAGCCGACCCCTTGTAATCTGACAAGGAAGATGGTCGACTCATCGAGAAGCATCTCATACTCTTTGATACGATGTTCGAACATCTCCACCTTAGCTTTGAGACGATCAGCGAATCCAATCGGGATATCTCGCTTTACACCCCCTATTCGCGGATAGTTGTAATGCATACGTGAGCCTCCTAATTCCTGCAATAAATCAAGGAACATCTCACGGTCCCTCAAAGCCCAAGTCATGATTGTCAGATTACCGACATCGGGCCCATATGCGCCAAGCCACATCAAGTGGCTTGCAATACGTTGGCACTCGGCACTGATCAGACGAATATATTCGGCACGCTCTGGAACTTGTACTTCGAGTAAGTCCTCTGCTGCATAGATGTAAGAATTAGCCCAGGTCATTGCGCTCACATAGCAAAGACGGTCGCAATAGGGTGTGATTTGCAAAAAGTCGCGGGATTCGCAGATTTTCTCTACGCCCCGATGAATGTAGCCAAGTTCGGCTTTTGCATCGACTACGGTCTCGCCGTCGACCTTTACTCTCAGAGTCCATAGACCGTGAGTCATTGGGTGCTGAGGGCCCATTGTAATCCACATTTGTGCCATACATCACACCTCACTTGACCCGACCCTCATCGGTTGGTTTACGCCCGAAACCTTGGGGGTCGTCGTACATTTCATTGAATCCAGAATAGCGCAGGCGATGCTGCTTTTGCAGGGGGTGGAAGTCGACTGGAGAGTCGTGAGGATTTAGGACCCTGAACATGTCTTTGTGGTCAGAGAATCTGATCCCTACCAAATCCCACGTTTCTTTTTCATTCCAATTCGCACCGACCCAAACCGATTGAACGCTCGGGACTGTCGGAGAATCCCCTTGTGGGAGAGTGATTGTCACCTCATACTCAATTGGGATATCGGCTCCTTTGAGATCCTCTGCCACATGGATTTCAGCGGTGTTTGGTTCTACATTACGCACTGGTATTGTCATCAGATGCGTTACGACGTCCCAGCCATGATCTTCGTCTCCGTCAGGGAAATGAGTACCGGTAATCATCGAACAGTAATTTACACCTTGGTCATATTTCAGCCATTTAGCCAAAGCAACCCAGTGCTGACTTGGTGATTGAATCCGGATGAAGGAATAGCCAGCGCGACCCCTGGTGCCTTCCACGCCATCGCTATGAGCGACCACTTCTGCGACGATTCCAGTGCCGCTAAAGCGAGAATTGACCGCCTCAGCACGCGTCGATGCAGCCTCAGCATTTTGCTCTAAAGTAATCTTCATGCCCATATCACTCATCTCCAATAATGATTGGCTTGTCGTCGCTGCGCTCTTGTGAAGGAACGCCTCCGATACGGATAATCTTCTCTCGCAACTTCCCGAAGCCATCTATCAATGCCTCCGGCCGAGGCGGGCAGCCAGGAATGTAAACGTCGACTGGAATTACTGTATCGACGCCCTCGAGGATATTGTATGATTGGAAATATGGCCCGCCGGATATGGCGCACTCGCCCATGGCAATGCAATACTTGGGCTCTGGCATTTGCTCCCACAGTCTAACGATTGGATCTGCAAATTTCTTTGTGACGGGCCCATTGACCAATAATACATCTGATTGTCGCGGTGAAGAACGGAAGATGACTCCGAATCTCTCAGCGTCAAATCTCGGAGTTGCTGATGCTGCCATCTCAATCGCACAGCATTTGATACCAAGGTGGAGGGTGAACAAAGATTTACGCCCGGTCCAGTTGAAGAAACGACCTGCCAAAACGCTGAGGAATTGCTTTATTTTTGTCGCTTTAAGGGCCTCGTCTGTGACGTTGCCAACCATCTCGACGAGCGAGCGGCTGTTGAATGCGGTGTAATTTTGGCCTTCTTCTCCCATTTATAGCACCTCAGATGTAAATACGGCCTCTTTTCCTGAACACGTGCCAAACTCCAGCAACGACAATCGCAAAGAATGCACTAGCGATTAATAATTTTGATTCGGCCTGTTCTAGACTCATTTTTGAACCAGAGGATGTCGAGTCGTCAACAACGATGCCGGCGAGGGCCAAAAACATGAAAGCAACATCGAATACTAGAAAAATAATTGCATACCAATAGTATTGGAAATGGAATTGAATCATTGCATCGCCTATTGGCTCCGAGCCACATTCGTAGGTCGAGAGACGGCGCGGATAGAGGCTGTGGTCAGTCTCATACCCTTCTAATAGCCATGAACGAGTGATGTTTGGCCGGGATGGGTCTGTACGAGGTCTTAGGAACCAAGTAGTGACAAAGGCACCGAGCGGTACCATGATTCCGACAAGAGTCATCAGGGCTACAGCGAGATATGCGCTAGAAACCGATTCAACCCCGCTCATCAGACTCACCAGATAGAGCGAACACGCTCTATTCGCATCCAGCCATCAGCCGCCCATAAGCGTTGTCGCAGATAAGAGGTGAAGTAAGTCCTTGAGTGGTGGACCCCTTTAGGGGTCATTCACGACTTGCGGCGTAGAAGAAATAGTAATCCCACTATGACTATTGCCCCAATTGCTGCTAAACTTCTCCCATTGGAAATACTTCCGAAAAGGTCATCGCCAGACTCACCAGCAACTGTTAATTCGAGATTTTGCCTACCTACCAAACCGGTATCTACAGGTTCTGCAGAAAAGGTGAACGTGAACTCATCAGATACCGATGCATCATATGGCGGCCGAACCGTGGCTCTGACAGTGACCGTCTCCCCGACTTCCACACTACAGATCAAATCTCCAGTCTCTTGACTTTCGCAGACAGAATTTGCAGACAATGATATCGACCAACCACGCAATCCCTCACTGGTAAAGACCCTGATGTCTGAATCTACGTTCCCATCGTTTTCCAAGGTAATCTCAAATGTAGATTTGCTACCTAAGCCACCGAAATTAACCATTCGGCTCGATTCGCCATCAAGAGTTATGTCGAGCGATTGGATGGTTTGAACAGTGATTGTGAACTGTATCCTCCCCGAGCGATTACTCGAGCTTTTTGCTGCTGCTGCAACTATCTCAAGTATTCCGCTATTGCCATTCTCTGAACCTTCTGATACAGCTATTATCAACTCTAATTTTAATTCGAAAAGTCTAGATTCGTGACCAGATACAAGCCCATGCTCGATCATCAAACCCTGCAAATCATCTTCATCGGAATCAAAGTAAGGGCTCCCTGTTTCATCGAGCATAAATTTACTCTCGTTGATATTCCAAATCCCGTAACCCTTGGGCACCTCGAGTTCATTTGTTACAATCTCACCTTGATAGTACAGTGTGCGAGTGGCGGTTCCTTCAAGGCCGGAAAGGTCGAAGATGACATTTGCTGTCCGATCCCCTACATTACGCACCCAAACGGCATAACTAATCGAACCACCCGGTGGTAATTGTTCAATGCTATTTCGGCCATCTGACCCCCCATCTTCAATTCTTATATCCATGCCGTAATTGATATTTGAAAGGTAAGCAGTGAAATTGTACTCGGCCTGATTATTGTAAATTCCATCGCCATCGGGGTCTGATGTATCCGAATCTCCCTTATTGGTGACACGTACCGAAAGTACATCCCGGTCCCAATGGACATTGCCGCCGATTAGAACGACGAAAGTTATTGTTTCAGTGGTACCTGCCCCTATGACATGTTCGGAGACGCTGCTGCTGAGAATATTGCCATCCTCGTCTTCGAAATAATAATCCCACTTACTTGCGGCTTCGTGCTTTACTACCGAGAAACGGAATGTATCATCGGTATTGCCAGTATTAGACACCTCGATTGGGAAATTAACTGAGGTATTCATCCGTCCCTCTTGGACTTGCAATTCCGCTAAGACTTCCATCGAATGGAATTCAGCAACAGTAATGCTCAAATCTTGAGTCGCATATGCAGTCCCACCGCTATTAGGCATGACGGTTATTGTGATTGTAACAGTATCTGTAGCAAGTGCATCCTCGGGTAATGAAATTTGGATCTCTATCTCGCTAGAACCACTGTTATGCCGTGAATCCATTGAAGCAGTAGAATCACTGAGAGAAATCGCCCATCCTGCAGGTGGCAAAGAAGCTGTAATGCGGAAGGTATCTGGTCCGTTGCCTTGATTGGTGACTCTGATTACAGTGGAAGTATTTGAACCCGGGTCCACATTCGCCAAATATGTCGAATCTAATGATAATCCAGCTCCAAAGGATTGACCAACAGTAACTCTCAGTGTTTCTGAACATTTGGAATTAGCTCCATCTTTACCCTCGATAGTAAGAACTGTCTCGCTATTGGCTTCTATCGAATCATCAGGGGTGATGACGATTGTGAAATCTTTGGTACCGCTACCATCGTCATAGGGTAAAATACCGGTGCTTGCACCAGATATGTCGGCCCATGAATCTCTTGCACCTCCTACATCGACTTTGAGGTTCCAATCGGAATTACCGGTATTAGAAAAAGTTGCAATCACCGAAATACTTTGATCTGGGTTAGCGAAAATAGTAGTTTTATCCAGAGATAAGTCGCAAGAATGAATCTCGGGTACTTCTAGCGAAAATGGTTCTGTATCAGAGTTATCATCTCCAATACCACCATTTTGAACTGTTGCTGTTATCTCCCAGCAATAATCATCGGCTTCTTGCCCATCAGGAACAACTACGGTTATTTCGACCCATTCTTTGGTATCATTGTCGAGTTGAAGAGAATCGGGTTCAACGCTAACTTCCAAGTCATCCGCCCTTCCACAACCTGGCCCTTGACTATCTTCCACGGACAAAGAAATATTTGCGCTTGACTGGCCAGTGTTTTCTACCTCAGCATCCCAAAGAACCTGATCAGAAGCCCCATCCCATACACGCGTTGGATTCGAAACGGTGACTTCAACGCCGAATAATGCACTACCAGAGCCATCACCCGCAGTAGTGGTTACGGTTTGATCGGCAGTCGCTGGCGGTGGTGGGGAAGATTGCTCATTTGCAGTTGCTGTCACGGTAGTATCGCAGGAATCTTCTGCGTTTTGGGCCAAAGTGACATCCATCGTCGTCTCGCCAAAATCACCAGAGTCTACCTGTCCAGTGATCTGGCCAATTTGGCTAGTGTAACCAGTACAATCACCAGCATTAGCAGCAGATAGTTGTACAGTTATCGCTTCAGAGCCCTGATTGTACACTCGGACAATATATTCAGCCGCTTCCCCCGGATCGACGGTTTGAGAACCGGGGCTGACGGTTAGTTGAATGGTTGCTTCAGCCTCTACGACCTCGACAGAGTATGGAATTAATGAGAAAAGTAGAGTCATTATCAGAAAGATACTCAGCCGGGTCTGACCTTTAGAGTTACTATCTCTACAAGTCTCCATGTAATGTGCCTCGCATCGGTACCTAAAGAGTCTGTCCACTATTTGTCAAGAATCATCCGAATCTATCAAAGGTTCATCTGTCCCGTAATCAGCGCCTGATTCGTTGTTTTCAGCGGTTTCTTCGGTGCCTTCGGCACTTTGATTATCCGGCCCCTCGTATTGTTGCATCTTCTGTTCATATTCTGCAAGTTCAACTTGATATTGAGCATATTTTTCGGCTTGTTCTTGGTATTCTTTCAGTTGCTGCCCTTGGGCATTATTGGCTGGTTTTACTGGGCCATCAATGGAGGAATTCAGTGACATTTGGGAATATTGTTGTTGCGATTGGTCTTTACTGGAGAACTTAGAGCGTAATTGTATAATTACCAAACCAACCAAAAATGCGATGACTAGTAAACCAATTACCCCGATTATGTTAGAGGTTTCGCTTTCGGAAGAAGAATCATCATTTATCACCCCCATCGAAGCAATAGGGAGGGAGTGCGAAGATGCTTCGACATCGTCTGCGTTACTCAACCATAGCAAGAGTTCTCCTTCTCCGGCTTGTGAAGCGAGAACCGACAATTCAATAGAATCTGATTGGCCTGCTTCGAGGTCGAAGATGAAATCGGCATTATCGCTACTTATCTGCCAGCCTTTCGGGCCCGCAAACTGTAAAGTATGCGTCAATCTAGTATTACCCGTATTGACTATTCTTACATCGATAGATGTCGATTCGCCGACATTGAATTGACTTGGCCCGACTACATCCCATTCCACACTGCGTTCAAATGCCACGAATAGAGTAATGTTGAATTGATGATTAGACGAACCATCACTCATCGAAACAGTAAATTTGGGTTCAGTGCCTGGGGTGGCATCACTATCAATAATCATTGTACAAACGAGCAAAACTTCGTCGCTATTGCTTACATCATCCATCGGTTCGCATTCGCCAATAAGATCGTCGTCCATGGTTAAATCTATTTCTGGCGACCAGATATTGTCAGCATCATTTGTGATTATCCAAGTGAAAGTCATTCGCTCTGATGTCGGATGTGAACCAGGCCCCATTACCGAATCCCAACGTTCATCGCCAATTTCTAATCTAGCGAATTGAACATCAATAACAGCCAATTTTTCAATCGTAACCTCTTGAACCCATGACCATGAATCTTGACCACTAGTTAGGAATAATGCTATCTGACCAGATCTAGCCGTATCACCGGCGTAGATATTGATGAGAATTTCATGGCTTTGCGTCCAATATAAATCGAATGTTATTAGTTGACTGATTTGGGTCCAACCGGAAGGAAGCGTAAGTGTTGGGGTTATGTTATGATTTAGATTGCCATTATTCTCAAAACTGAATAGAAGACTGAAACCTGTCCCGGGGGTTATTTCTCCGATCGTAGTGCTCATGTAAATATCGATTTGTTTGATTTCCATAACCACCAAAGGGATTTCGAAATCAAATGTTTGTGGGTTTTCAGTTTGCGTAATAGCTCTAAATGTAGCACTATATTCCGCTCCTGCTTTCAACATCACCAATGGTGGAGTGAAGGTGATAGATAATTGCCGCATAGAGTTTTCAAGTATCAAACCAGTAGAACCTGAACTGGCACCTCCTTCCGAGGAGAGGTCGTCAAACCCAGAACTCCAGCCCACGGGTGATAGCAAAAAGAGATCATATCCCACATCACCATTCCCATCATTATGGAATATGAAATCAATTGAGCTCCCAGTGCGCGGATCTATCGGTATTGTAGTATAAGCAGATTCGAATCGAACAGCGCCTAGTATCGGTACTACGAACTGTAAATCATATGGATATTGTATGGAATTATCATCATCTGTACCAAGAATACTGACAATATAGACTCCAGGGGTGGGAAGCTCAGGATGGACCATTGTCGCAGATAAATCAACATGTCCGCTACCGCTAAGAGAATAGCTCCCCTCGCCGATACTAACGTACCAAGGCATCAAGACTCCGTCTGTTATCCTAGTTACCGACGTTACAGTAACCGAGGCATTGGTAGCCAATAATGCAGTATTGGTCAGAGTTACGTTCCAAGAAGTAGTGGTTTTTCCCTCATCACTAAGAGTGAAAATAGGAGCTGGAGATTCTAATTTAACCCCCGGGGTGGTGACGTTGACTACCCAGTCTAGACGATTATTAGATTCTGAGATTTCTTCGATTAACCCATCTGGATCAACGATAAACGAAAGAGTGTTGCCACCAGAGTTTACCGGTTGCCAATTCCATGCAATGTTTCGTAAGCCACCTGGGCCAAGATCATATTCTACACTCGCTTGACTCTGGTTTTCAACGAGGAATTCTACTTCTACATCCTCAGCTTCAATATTACCGAAATTCTGTATTGCCATCGTTAATGTGACATCTTCGCCTATCTGAGGAATTGCAACACCTACCTGTAAATTTGGTAATACCATGGGATCTGGGCGCAGATCATTTACTCCAGCTCCTGAAACCGCAAGAGCGAATGGTTGCGATTTCTGCCCGCTATGCCCGCCATCTTTAGCACGTATTGTCCAAATTCCACTTTCTGCTGAATCGATTAATACGACTTCAAGATTGTTAGTGCTATCAAAAGTACCTCCTTCGATTGAACGCCCTTGACTAAACTGGTTGCCTCGATAAAGCGTACCGCTGGGAGTCTCTATCTCCAAATTCAGATCATTCACTAATTGATTGGTTGAGAATCTTGAACCGCGTTCATCCGACCAACAAAGAACGGCTTTGAACGGCTGACCAGAAGTAGTGACGTTGAAGGTATATGTCTTGACATTACCAGTTCCTGAAAGTACCGAGCGATCGTCAACCCAAATGCCTCTATCGGATGGCGCAAGAGTATTCTGTAGATCGATTCGCCCCCAGCCTTCGTCATTATTAGGAATATCACGATTTCCAAGGTCCCTTGCCCCTAGCACGAGTAATGCCTTGACCAAGGCTCCTTGAGGCGCAGGTCTCTGTGCAATTTCTAAGATATATTCTCGGATCAATGCTGCCGAACCTGCCGCATTGGGAGTAGCCATCGAAGTACCTGAGTACTCGATGTACCAGCCACCAGTTTGGACTGTACCACCTGACGTATCAGTCGCATCTTGTGAAAGGCATGAGCGGACATAAGCCCCAGGAGCAATGACGTCAGGCTTGATGCGGTTATCATCGGTGGGGCCTCGGCTTGAAGACTGCGAAATCGTATCTGGAGAACCGCCGCCGCGATTTAGGTGACTGCCAACAGTTACACTATTCTTAGCCGTTGCAGGAGAACTCGCCGTACCTACTCCTGGGCCATCATTGCCTGAGGCAAAAAGAATGGTCAGGCCTTCGACGCCATTATAATAGCGATCATAATAATTAGCACGGTCATCCACATCTTCAGATTCTGAAGTATATTTCCCTTGACTACTAGCCTGTGACGAACCCCATGAGTTTGTATGGATACGCGCACCAGCATTATACGCGGTATTAAACAGATTATTCAATGAAGGGGATTGGAAATTGCCAGTGTTATCGTTTTCCATAGCCTGCAAATACAATTCGGCTGCCGGGGCGACTCCTGAGTAAGTGCCCCTAGTTCCATCCCCCAATACTGTACAAGCAACGTGGGTGCCATGACCGCTGTGTAAATCAGCACTCGATCCATCGCCTATCACATCGACATTACCTACGACTCTAGTCCCAAAGTCTCCATGATCTTCATCCAACCCTGAATCAGCAACTGCCACTATTTGCCCTGAACCGTCAAGTTCGGTCGCAAAATGATCATCTATGCCATCAGAGCCGGTAATTTTCATATGGGAGCGTGCTTTATTATTGTCGATAGAAAATTGCGGTTCTGCCCTTACCCATGCGGTAGAGATTTCCGATGCAAGTGTGCTTAATTGGTTCAAATCGCCGGTGAATAGACCGCGATAGCGTCCATCATCAACCATAACTAACTCCTCCAAATGTGCTGTTGCAACCAAATGAAGGTCCTGATGGAGAGTGCTACCGTGTTCATCTTCCAATTTCACACCTGGTAACAATCCTTCATCTCGCCATGACTCAAGTCTTAGCAGTTGGCTAGGATGAGTCCATAGAGATTCGTCGACTACCATTGCCACAGGTACGGGTAGACCTGCGACGACTCCGATTGTGGATTTTGCTTGTTTTAATGCGTTATTTGTTCCTTGAACCAACAATCCCGATGGCGAGATATATTCTCGTACCACAAGGCCTTGGACTTCTGAAAGAGCTGTTCTAGCAGTCGCCATATGGACTTGATCTGAGATTAATAGTAACGATAAATCGCTACGCGGAATTAATAACTCTTCAGGGATATCTCGTTTTAGTAGTAAGCCACCTTGGTCATAGATTCCTAATCTTGAATCTGCAAGAATGGCTCTTTCTTCGCCGGTAAGTGAGAGTTCGAGCGTCCCTACCAAACCCTTCATCGTATCTGCACTCAATTCAATACGCTGCCATTGAGTATCATCTTCAGCAATTTCTGGCTCATTTGCTGGGGTAATAAGTGAGGAAAAAATGCTCAATAGCAAAACAGTGAGCAGAAGTGAGGCTGTTCGCACAACATGCGCTATTACACATCCGCTTTAGGGCTTGTCCGCTGTAGTATTACAAATCCGAGCCCTTAGGGCTCGTCGACAAACTTCTCGACTACCCACTCGCCTACTGGGTGAACCCAGGTTTTCGAATGCGCCCGGCCCGAATGATCTGTCCAATCAAGGTCGATTCGAACTGTATGGTTATCCCAGATTGAAACACCCATCATCACCAATTGCATATCGTTTCCTGATACACTTGAATGGCTTGAGATATTCCCTATCGAAACGGAAAACATATCAACCATCTCCCCTTGAGGATCTATGAATTGCACCATTATAGAAACATCTGTAATCGTCCTACTGCCATCATTGTGAACCTCACTGAGAACCACATGCCCTGAGCGCTGCAAATACAGGGTTTCGACACTTACATCATCACGTGGAATAACCCAGTACCAAGTACTGACAATACCACCAAGTAGAACCAGTAATAATAAGCCAGAAAGGGCAACTCGTAACGGATGAACTCTTTCAGCTATATCTTGAACATATTCACTATATTTCTTAGCTGCTTGTTCGACAGAAATCTGTTCATCATGAGGAGTTTGCATTAACCCACCACCGTCGCAATAATCGTAGATATCAGGGTTGAAACCGGTTCTCCCACCATGATGTGTGTAGTCTCAACCGAACCACCGGTCAATTCGCCAATCAACGAAAGATCGGTAACCACGCCATTGATGCCCAAACTCGAAGCGGTGGGAATTACACCCGTGAATTGTGCATCGAGGAGAACGCCTCGACCATCTATTTCAAAGCCCATTATATCAGCACTAATATCACTGGTAACCACGATTCTACCGCTGGTAATATCATCCAATATTACTACAGGGACACCAGCATAGCGATGTATATGAATAGTTACACTCTTCAGATCTTCACCGATTATCTGAGCAGAATTCATCGAATATCCTGGTTGCATTGGCGAATTAGTACGCTTAAGATAAATTCTTTCAACCCCATTACCAGATGCCGAAATGCGTGCACCCCAATCATCAGTGGTTTCCATCACGAAACGATCAGGAAGGTTCTCTGCGATCATCAAATTACCTCCTTGAACGTTCTGAGCCTTACCCTTGGTCTCGAGGAATAGATCCATCTGATCACTATTGGAAGTGTAATCTAAAGTATACATACCTTGGAAGGTACTTTCTCGATTGATATTGAATTCGGATGAAGGTAGGGCTGCCAAATGCATTTCGCTTGGAATATCGCGCATGAATAATGTTGATGGCCACCATCGGTTTTCTATAAACCGCAATTGTTGCAAATAAATCGATTCAGCCGAATTACTATTTGTTCTATATTCAATTGGTACGAATAAATCAGCAATTAATACATCGCCAATCGTCGCTGAAAGTGTTGCTGAACGAGGAGCTCCGAACATCATAATATCAGATCTAATACCACGTAAATGATTGATTTGATGAGCCTCAACTACCGAAAGAGTTTCTCCGACATCATAATTTAAATCTATCGAAAAGCGAGGAATTACTCGGTCTGATTCAGTAGAATAAAACGCATTGACTGACATATCACGCGATAATTCAGTGTTCAGTCCTTCGATTATTATCGAGACATCAGACCGTTTCAAACCATTCATCAATACGCTGATAATCGGTCGAGCAGGCATGTAATTATCCATTTCGATATCTATTTCAAACGTTGGAACATTCTCAACAAAAGTCAATTCATAACCCAATACAATATTTCCCGCTGGAAGATTCGGCATCCACATACGTGCCCACCATGCCCGGCGGTTGCTTAGATTTACACCATTTGTCAAAAGTAAATCTAAATCGAGATCCTGTATTTCACTATCGGAAATATAGCCATCGCTCAATAAATTTACCAAACGTCTCGATTGATTGACACCTCCCCAAGTTAGAGCGTTTACTGCATCATCGTATTCACTATCATTTACGATGCCGTCGGAAATGGCTTCAGCCCAAACACCACGAGAGGTTTCAGTAAATGCTGGCATACGGCTGAGGTTGAATTCCAATTCAGTTGCTTCATAGAACTCACCCGATAGACCATGAACCCATTTCGGAGAAGTTTGTACATTCCGTCCTTTTCGCATATCTAAAGTTAGATTGAATTCCTCATCTGTCACTAGATCTAATCCCAGTGTCATATTGTTATTCTCGCCAGATATATCACCAAGGTCTACCATTATATTATGAGCGAAATCATTTATTGAACCACCAAAACTAATCATTTCGCCAAGGAAAAACGAAAGCGCTAACACCCCACTATCCTCGCCGAAATCTGGCACTTTCAACAGGTCTGTTTTACCTGAACTTGGCACAGAGAAGCTGATGTTTGCTGGTAATGGGTCAATATATCCACGCCCAGATAGGCCTCGGAATTTATCTTCGCGGATTGTGACATCGTCGATTAATATCGAAAGAGGCCGTGAATTACTACGCTCGATTTCAATACGGCTATTCCCTAATGGGCCATCTGCACCTGGTTCAGTGGGAGGGAATTGATTGACCCTTGTCACATCTGAAATTCTAACACTTAGACTAGCCTCAGACTCAGCCTCGTCGACCCAATAACGAATGTGATCGCCATTCATCGTCAATGGAGTTGTTGCATTCGAGATTTGTATTTCAATAGCGGTGATTGGATCCTTCGATACAAAGCCCAATATATCGCCTAATTCTATGCTGAAATCGGTGGAAAGGCCGATTAGTCGTAAGGAGTTCTGTTGCCCCCCTCCTTCACCACTATATGTGATTGAATCAATCGAACTACTAGATGAATAATCAATTATTACTCCACTCTGAGTGATATTTAGAGTACCCGGACGGTTTGAAATGGAAGCGAATTGCTTGAGTAAACCATCAGTGGTCCCAGTGTTGTGGATAAGATGGCCAATCACAAGTGCACTACCTGCGGTTCCGGTTAGACCTATTTGCCGAATATCATTTATCTGATCATATGAATAGTGGAATCCTGAAACATTACCCATCCGAATACTCATAGAAATTGGAACCAATGGAGTTGCAGCCCCATATCTCCCTTGGACCAGTGGCAAATCTAAATTTTCTGCTAAGATAATATGATCTGAGGTAAGCATCACCGGTTGGTCTGAACTCGCTATCGCTGCATTGATCATTTCAATTTCCACTTCTATTCTAGTGCTACCAGAGGGCAGTGTTTGCTTAACCTGATTATAGCATTGAACGATTATCTCACCGCCTGAACTACCTGCTGTTCCGACTAAGGCTTCGGGTAATCCGTTGATTATGGTCCCAACATCGAGAATAATCTCGACCAGGTTTAGGATGATATTATCAAAGAATTGACTGAACAGATCTGGAGCATTACCAAATTCAACACGTGATCTAGTAGTACTGGGTATCTCAAAAGTTCCAAAGATTACCAGCACCTCCGGAATATCGATGAATTCAACCTTTATTGCAGAACGATCACTTGAATAGCCATGTCTTTGGAATACTGATTCGTAAGTAAGACTGGTGATACGTTCAGTTCCAGCGATTAAAATCAAACTATTCCAGCGGGTATCTGACGGGTTTACCGGTAAAGTATCATCATCAGCGTTTTGAGTATCATCAGCTGTAAAGTTCTTGATGGCTATTATCAATGAAAGTCGAGTTGGAAACTGGCCAGGGAAATTATCATCCGTAGGTGCATTACCAATCATAGTAAAAATAGCAGTGATTTCATCTTGGTGAAGTTCACCTCCAGGTAGACCTCTAATCCATCCTCGAGAATCTGTGAGATTACCATGTTTCTCGCCTCCCACAATGTAATTAGACCTATCTTCAAAGTAGTGGAACCATAAATCAATATCCTTATCACTATAGATTTCGATAGTATCATAGGAGTTTACTCCGGCTATATTCTCACCATCGCTACGTAAAATAAAATCAATTTCATTGGGTAATTGATTTTGTCCTGCGACAGGATGGAGTCCAATATCGAGATAGCCCATCTCAAAAATATCTCTCTCATCTACCTGTTCATCCAAGGGAGCAAAATGGACGTAACCAATACCTATCCCAAACGCACATCGATGAGATCGTGATTCCGCCAAATGATGTATTTCGGGATCATAATACCCAGTAGTGTCCTCGCATCTCGACTGTGTATTTGTGGAATCCAAATCAGGGTTAGAGATGTAAATCGAATAAGGCGCCGATACGCTTAGTATTTCGAGGGATGATTCGTTCACTCCCTGACCAATACCCACTGCTGATGTTGCAAGGGATAATAATTGGCCGATAGTCAATTCTACCGTTTCGGTAACACCAAATTCAATCAAGTCTAGTCCGACTCTTACTTCGAATTCATTTGGAGGTTGGGTGAATCTAGAATCTAGAACCATCGCATAAGATTCTCCAACTTCGGTCAAAGAAAGATCATAGGCAAATCCCTTCATCAAACTGACTTCCATAGACCCCAAATCGTCCCACATCGCTTGCTCTGGATTCAGTACATCGATACGCCATTGGAAAGTTGGTTTTATCCAAATTTTTTCAAGTAATAGGCCATTCAGCTCAAAACCCCAGCCTTCGCCGAATTGACCTAACCCGAGAACTGTGAGGCCAACTTCAACGTCGTCGGCGCCATCGCCATCTAGATCGATTCTATTCATGAAAGGAGAGAACTCGGTGAAGGTGAGAATCTCGCCAGTAAAGGTACCATAAGTCCAATTTTCATATTGTGGACCATTATCACGTGCGGTATAATTTACATAAAGCGCGTAGGAGTTGATGCCAAATGCCAAAGGATCACTAAAATCCTCAGGTGGACTAAACAAAGTATCGAGTAAGTTATTCGGCCAACCAGGTGGGTGAGTTGAGGTATTGGTCAGCATTTCGTATGGCCGCGGGTGGTCGACTGGAGAAGGGGTTGTATCCCGCATACTCATACTACCAATCACACCTTCAGTTGCAAGAATTGCGTCTCCATCTGCCACAACCCGCCCTTTGGCAGTAACTGCACTCAACACTGCCTCGGCACTAGTTTGTGCCAATTTGTCCTCACCAGAATCGCTTCTTTTTGCGAGTGCAGCGGTCATTGCATCGAGTATACCAAAGTCATCTTTAGCTACTGAGAGGTCTGCTCCAACCGGCTGAAATACCGGGGTAATCATTATCATAAAAATGATCAAAGCCATCCTTTGACCCTTGACAGCCTGAGGCAGGCCGGCATGGAGAAGTCGGATTACTGGCTTTGTCATCATGCCGCTTCGCGGCACTGATACTCAAGAACCCATCCCTGTATTGATTATATTATCACTGCATCAACGTGTGAACAATACCTCGACACCACAATGTGGACAATCGACTAATGCTTCAGTCACTCCAGATGGTAAATCTATCATGAAACCCTTAGAACACGCACTACAAGATCCTTTGATACCGCTTGGCTTCTCGACAGGAGATTTTTTCGAACTCGGGAGAGATATTCCTCCACTTCTAACATTCATTTTAACAGATGAATTTGTTTCTGATTTCGGAGTTGGTGCTGGTGCACTTCGTAGATGATCGATGAAATCATCTTCTGAGTTTATTCCTTGATTTGTTTGCTGAGAGACCTTCTTGGGTTCTTCATCCATCAATCCCGCTAAAGCCTCACCGGCCATCATCGATGCGCTCTGTGAATTCTGTTGGATTGCTGGCCTGAATCCTGCATTGGGGTCACTTGTTTGCATCGTGCTCCCCCCTGCACCATAAATCGCCGCCATTTCAGTTGCCTTTGCAGCAAGGGCGATTTGTTCTTCTGTCATAGCTTGACCCTCTCCAATTCCCGCTAATTGCATGGCATTAGCCAGCATTGGCAAACTCTTGGAGCGAGCGACTGCTTCGACTCTTGCTTCTGCCTCGCCAATAGAAAAGCCTCTCTCAACAAGAAGAGTCACTGCATGTTTGCGTTGCATCATACGATTTCCGATAACTCCTAAACCGCCGGTTATTGCAGCAATGAATAGAACTACAATAAATATTGCAAAACCCGAACTCGATTCTGGCTGAGCAGCAATAACCACTTCGAATGAATAACTATCACTATTACCAGAAGGATCACTTACTGTTAAGACCACATCATGACGACCGGTTTCAGTAAAAGAATACTTCACGGTTCTACCAGTTAAATCAGCATCATTTCTCTTATCTCCATCGCCATCTGCATCGACAGTTGGAAAGACGTCCCAAGTGTAAACCAGTTGTGAAGAGTCGTCGAAGACATCTATTGCTGATGCACTAAAAGTCACTGCATCACCTACCAACCCCGACTTCAGTGATTCTATCGATTGCTCATCGATTACTGGTTTGGTCTCATCATCGACGAATATTGTCACATTATCAGAACCGGCATTACCAGAACTGTCGGTTATGGTCAGTATTAGATTATGATTGCCAGGTTCTGCCCACTGTATAGTAACAGATTCATCTCCGCCGTAGGAAGTGCCATCCAAAGACCAAGCGCGAGTTGCGATTTCATCATCATCGCTGGAAGTGACAGATGAAAAATAGATGTCTGAATTTGGCTCGACTTTCCAGCGGCCATCGAGTAGTTGGGTGCCGGTCCCAGTAATTCTGGCAATCGGATCGATTACATCTGAAACCTTTACCACATGAGTACCATAAGATGTAGATTGAACTGCCGATATTAATTCGACCGATACATTGTAAGTTCCGGGTTCATTATATGAATGTTGAACTGTCCATCCTTCTACTTCATATGAACCATCACCATCCATATCCCAGCGAATAATCGAAATCTGATTCAGTAAATTTGGTGAAGAGGTTGCGTCCAAAGTAAAGGTCTCATCAATGGTCACCATCTCATCAATATCATCGGTTACTACAGCATTCAACGGCGGTGAAGCCTTGACGGTTATAGTGGCTCTGAACTCTTCAGAACCAGCGCTATTATCGCATTGAAGGACCAATGATTTCCCATTGAAGTTAGCAGGAACTGTCCATGATAATGAATTGGTAGAATCGACTTCTTCCATCAGAGTTCCAGAGATGTAAAGCCCACCACTGCTCTGCTCAACGGTTTGGATATAGACATTGGCTGAACCACTGATAGGCTCGACTTTTATGTCCAATCCGGTCTCAGCATCGAGGATTAATGTTCCCTCTCCCAACAGGGTCTCACGTATTCCGGGATTCACTTTTACCACATCGTGATAAGGAGTCCATTGCCATTCATTTGCGACATCCATGGCAAAGGCCACTCTAGCATCGATCAAACCTTGACCGCCCTGACCACCATCACCATCATGATTGTGATTATCAAGCACGATATACCAATTCTTAGCCTGGCTTGAAACAGGTACTTGCCAGTCAAACTCGTACTCGCCAAAAGCGCCCTCGAAACTTGCATCATCGATGAAATAGTCGCGATATGAGTTACCTAAATCATAGGCTTGGACGCCATTCTCATCGAAGAGTAGTAAATCTAAATCGCCTTCTGACACGATGATGTCAAACTCTAATACCGCTCCTGATGAATGGATACCTAAATCCAATTTGATACACAAATCGCTACTGATTAATTCCTGTGAAGAAATCGTCGAAATATCCATCTCTGTACAGCCGGGCTCAGCCCGTCCATTGGCAGCCGATACAACCGGCATCACAAACAGCAAACCCAGTAAGACTGTGATGACGGCTCGCCCTCGCATGGTAGACTCAATGCAACAAGACACTTCAAACTCGCCCTTAATTGACAGACCAGCCTAACTCGTTTCGCACATGATGATTGAGCAAACCTTCGGGGGTAAGTTCAAGGCGGTCTCCGTCATTGCAAGCCATAACATTGCCATGGACTGATCTCGCTTCTAAGAGCGAGGTTTCGTGATCTTCGATACGCGCCGAGTAATGGGTGATAGCAAGATAAGAGGCGCTACATTTCACCGCTGTTCGAGCTGCACCAGATGCGGTACAATGCAAAAACTTCTCAGCCCATTCCTGATGGACGTCATGATATGTTGCCTCATGGAATAGTAAATCACATTGAGCATCAATTGAACATTCGGCGGTATCACCGCTGACAATCAAAGAAATACCCGGCCTTACATCCCCTCTGAAATCAGATGAAAGGAGTTCTTCTCCCGCGAATTCTACATTCTCGCCTTGTGATAACTTCATACGAATTTGTTCGGGTAGTTTTTCTGCTTTCTTACGGTCAAAAACACCTGGCCGGTCAGCAGTAGCCACGCGCCAAGCAAAAGATGGAACGCTATGTCTGGTTTTATGAGCACTGATGGTTACCTTCGCCAGTGGTTGGGGCAGTTCATCGAGTAAACCATTATCGAGCGAATACCATCTCTGACCATCACCAAGAATCCAATCGACCTCATAGCCGAGATCTTTGCTTGTGGCGCCAAGACTTCTCCATATCGAATACTGATGAACCAGATCAATATCAGGATCTTTCTCTGGCACTTGGCTAGAGAGGAGAGCAGCGATATTTGCAGAGGATGTAGGACCGATTATCATCAGTGGCTTGGTTCTACCATCTAGTGACATCGACTTGAGCCAAGGAAGTACTCCCCACGTGTGATCAAGATGGCCATGGCTGAGTAATATTGCTCCTAATCTTGAAATTTTGAGTTTTTTCTTCTCTCCTTTCAATGCCGCACGTTGAGCGGCCAGACGCGATTGAAAGCCCTCACCACAATCTATTGCAAGATTGCCTTCTGGTGTGACCAAGAAAGAACCGGAGACTTCACGCCCATGGGCTGGCCTAGCCGAAGAAGTGCCAAGTACGTGTAATTCCAATGCCATATCGATTCCTCAATTGCCCAGAGGGATTGGAGTTTCTGGGAACCAACGCAACAGAACGATATCGTCGATTGCCCTTACCCAGCGCCAAGGAACCGCTAGATGAACACCGCCTTCTACCAATTCCTTATCGGTTTCACGAATGAATAGATGTGAGCAACTCATCTCACCTGCATCGATGACTGCATCGTGAACCCGGCCAAGACGACGGCCATTGGGAAGGAATACCTCTAGCCCGGTGAAAGCGGTCAGACTCATGCCTTCGTCGCTCATCGTCTCACTCCCACTGAGATGAGTGACAAGGTGCCACCCTATCAGACCAGCGGCTTAAGACTGGAAATCCTCAGGTCTTACAGGCACGTTGCCGACTGCCATTATAGCAATTAAGTCGAGGCCGGCGGTGAAAAAATCACTTGCCGATATTGCCACGGGCCTTGAGGGAAGGACGCAACTTTTCTGCACCCTTACCTTTGTTGTGTAGTCCACGACCACGCTTGCCAGCACTGGTCTTACCACGATAGGCGCGACCCCGATGCTGAGTTTCAGCGATCCAGCCGAGATTCTTATCCGACTTGATTGCTGGGTGATGAGGATCGAGCATTATAATCTCGTAGAACTTGTGCTTACCATCTTGACCGACCCAATAAGAATTGAGAACTTCTAGATTAGGGAAATGACGGTTCACACGTTCTTCAGCCATGCGCTGAGTATTTTTGGCCATGGTAATCTTGTTGATACCAGCCTTAGATGGCTTACGCTTCTTGTGAATCTTACCCTTACGGAGACCACCACGGCGGACGCGAGTTCTGATCATAACGATGCCTTGCTTAGCCTTGTAACCAAGTCTACGAGCAGCGTCGATACGGGTTGGCCGCTCGATTCTGCAGTTAACAGGTTCACGGCGCCATTGGGACATACGCTTCATGCGGTCCATGTGGTCTTGGGTAGCCTTTGGGCGGTTCCAAGTCTTACGAACGTGTTGGTAGAGACCTTGGACCATGATGTTCACCTGCTTCTTAAGCATCACGGCGACTTGCCATCCCTTTATGAGTCTGTCCTCGCGAACCTTTGCTCCATTCGGGTGGCGTCTTCATGAAGGAGCACTCGTTGGTTGTTCCGTGCAGGTGCGAGGGCGTGATGAAGTAATCGCTGCGCTTGCTAGCGGTGAAGCAACTTTGATATTGATGGATCGCGATGCGATTGACGAAGAGGTGAAGGCACTTTGTCTGGAAAAAAAAATCCCCTTCGAAATAGGCTCATCTACCGATTTGTGGCGCATGTCAGCTGATGGTGAACATGAAATTATGGCCTTAATAGGTCGGAATCCAAATGCCACTCTGGATCAGGTGTGCTCAGGTGGAGGAACCATCTGGTTGCTTGACCAAGTCGAATATGCAACCAATATCGGATTTTGTGTGCGCACCGCTGAAGTTAGTGGAGCCAATGCGGTTGTGATTACCACACCCCAAACCAATGATCTACGACGCACAGCCACCCGCGCTAGTATGCGCGCTGATCGCTTCATCCCCGTGATATGGGCTTCGGCTGAAGAAGCACTTGCAGTCTTCAAAAAACATGAGTTGAAAATCGTAGTAATCGAGGATTGTGGTAAAGTCGCACCTTGGGATGTCGATTTGACCGGCGATTTGGTAATGGTTGTGGGAGCAGAACGTCATGGAGTCTCAACAGAGATGCTCGAGGCTGCTGATGAAGTGGTAAGATTACCGATGAAGGGGTTCGTGCCATCGTACAATCTTCAAGTCGCTCTTTCGGCAGTGGCATTGGAATCTCTGCGTCAACAATCATGCGATGATTGAAATGCAAGGTCAGTGATAGCCTAGCCATGGCAAAGTCGAATTCAAAGCGCTGGGCTTGGTGGGCTGCTTGGTTAGCAAGCACTGCCATAACCTCTTGGTATGGTCTACCTCTATTCGCTTCACAATTTGGAATCGAAACCGCCCTTAGCATTCCAGTAATAATGCCAATCGCCATCGGCTGTGGTATCGCAGTACTCTTCTTAAACGACATCACCCAAGTGGATAACCCGATTCAAAGAACCTTTCCTGTGCTCTATTGGGGCCGGAAAATGGCAGTCGGAGTGGGGCCCTTATTCCGCCAATACTGGTTTATGGCCGACCTCGACGAAAAGCCGTTTAATCGCGTAACTAGAAATTGGGTTTACAAAACCGCAGCTGGTAAATCCAACAATATCGGCTTTGGAAGCCAAATCGATTTCGATGCTGTGGGCTCATATCACGTATTACCATCAACCTTTACCGATCGGTCGGCCAGCGGCAAGAATACCAACGAAGAAGGAGATTACCAATTGGTAATTGGCAAGCACACGGGGATTACAAATCCGGTGGTTATGAACCACTTCGTGAACATATCTGCAATGTCTTTTGGTTCACTCTCGGCAAGAGCGATTTCAGCCCTAAATATTGGAGCGAAGAAAGCAGGAATTCTCCACAATACCGGGGAGGGTGGATACTCGCCTTACCATCAGAAAGGAGGAGGAGCAATCTTTCAAATGGGAACTGCTAAATTCGGTGTGCGCAAAGATGATTCATCGTTGGATGATGACCTAATGAAAAAACTCGCAGCTCACTCCGATGTGAAAATGATAGAAGTAAAACTAGCCCAGGGCGCAAAGCCAGGAAAAGGCGGTATGTTACTCAAAGAAAAAATCACTGCTGAAATCGCAGCGATACGTAATGTCCCGATGGGGCAAGATTTATTGTCGCCACGACGCCATGTCGAAATTTCAAATGTTGATGAGTTGTTTGATTTCTTAGACCGGGTGCGGAAGATTTGTGACAAACCGGTCGGGATTAAATTGGTCGTCGGCCATACCGATGAAATTGAAATGATCGCAGAAAAAATGGCTGCTGAACCGGGGCGTGGACCTGATTATATCGCTGTCGACGGTTCTGAAGGTGGCACTGGTGCAGCACCATTGGTGTTAGCAAGTCACGCTGGTTTGCCGATGAAACAAGCGATTGCAGTGGTAGATATTGCCTTGAAGGAATATGGAGTTAGAGATAGAGTTGCATTATTATCCGCCGGACAAATGGCAACACCAATCGATGTGGTTGTGGCGATGTCGTTAGGTGCTGATGCAGTCTATATCGCCCGGGGTTTCCTACTTGCACTCGGCTGTATCCAAGCCCTGGATTGCCATTCTAACCATTGTCCAACCGGAATCGCAACCCAAGATGCAAAGCGTCAACGCGCCCTAGATGTCGAAGGCGCAAGCGAGCGAGTTGCGATGTACGCCCAAGCATTACAGCATGAGGTGATGACCTTGACCAAATCCTGTGGCTATACCTCGCCCTCGCAATTTACCGCAGACGATGTGATGGTGGTTACCAGACCTGGACATCTCGATTACCTAAGTGAATTACAAGGGGTTTCAGCGTGGGAAGCAGCACAAGAACGCAAGCAGGCTAATGCTGAAGGAATGACTGTTGGTGAGTGGAAAAGGTCAAAATCCTGATCACACTTTTTCAAAAATCAAGCCATCATCGCCTTTATCTGCAGCGAACATTGCCTTTAGTTCAGCCTCAAAGGATGTTTTATCGACTGAACGCTTTTGTGAAGGTATGGTCATTTTAACAAATCCATCAGGTATTACTGAGAGGAATTCATCGACTGTAATGCCTGCAACATCACGCAGATGGTGAGGCAGGAATTCAACTACCAACACTTTGCTTTGAACTAGGGTTTCAGCCATTCCTTTGAGAGCAAAATATTCTGAACCTTCGATATCCATAATGACCAAATCATAGGATTCAACCCCCAGATGTTCATCTAAGGAATAAGCCTCGACCTCAATCTCTTCCGGCTTGTCGTAATCATACATGAAATTGTGATTCTTCGGCGTACGTTTACTACCACCTGAATTAACTCTGCTTTTGAGAAACTTAAGTTGCTCTCGCTTATCGCTCGCCGCTATATTGTGGGCTTTGATATTGTTACAATCATTCAAAGAAATATTCAACTTCAATAGTTCAAATGTGTCGGGATTGGCCTCAACCGCCACTAATTTAGCACATTTCTTCGCCAAAGGAATAGCCAATGATCCGATGTGGGAACCAACTATCAAAACCTTGGATTCAGCATTGAGATATTTACCGAGCCGCTCGATTTCATCCAGACCAAAGCCACCTTTCCGTAACTTTTCACCGACCTCCAAATCCTCAGGGTCGACCGCAAAGATTCCATTTTCTGATTCGGTAATAATCGCCCTGATATTATGGCCAAGGCGTTTGCGTAAACCTCTGGATTTACGAGCCTTGGCAGAGAGGACAAAACGCCAATAAAGTGACTTCAACATCTCCCTCACCAACTTCGTACATGACTCTCGGATATATCATCCTGCGGCAACGATTGGGGTCGAAGTTCTTGTACCGCCGACTATGACCTCTGCTCATGGAGGTTACAGATTTCATTGCTGAAGTCGCTGCCTTCAATCGATGGGGTGAGTCTCTACTCGAAGAGATTCACTGGACTTCAGGGGATGATTCAGGGACTGTTCCGAAGATTACCAATGAGTTTTGGACCAGTGCTCAACGCAAAGCCCATAGTTTGCATGAAATCTCCTATCGGGCCTGCTATAAGCCACAATTACCGCGCTTTTTCATCGAGAGATTGTCAAAGATCGGTGATTCGGTTTACGACCCTTTCATGGGGCGTGGCACCACCATTTTGGAAGCGGCATTGCTCAAGAGAAAACCTCTCGGAAATGACATCAACCCCTTGAGTAAAGTCTTACTCGAACCGCGCTTCAATCCGCCGACTATATCGCAAATTGAAAAGCGTCTTGGAGAACTAGATCTCAGTTCTAACAAAGAATCTAATGACGATTTATTGACCTTCTTTCACCCCGATACCCTTCGCCAAATAATCGCTCTGAAAGAACACTGTCAAGGCGATATAAAACCGATCGACAAATGGATACGTATGGTCGCAATCAATCGTTTGACCGGACATTCTAATGGTTTCTTTTCGGTTTATTCAATGCCTCCAAACCAGGCGGTTTCTCTTGAATCTCAAAGAAGAATCAATGCCAAACGCCAACAGACACCTCCCTCAAAAGACATATTACCTCGTATTCTCGCCAAGAGTAAATCATTACTCAAAGACTGGGATGGCCAGCCACTATCGCAAAACCCAATTCTCTCATGTAACGATGCAGCTAAATCTATTCTTGACGATGCATCTGTCGATTTAGTCGTCACCTCACCACCATTCCTCGATGTTATTGATTACCAAGGCGATAACTGGTTACGATGTTGGTTCTTGGGACTCGATTCCTCTGACATAGCGATCTCACAAATCAAAGGATTAGAGAAATGGCAGGAAATGATTACTGAAGTATTAGGTGAATTAAATCGCGTAGTAAAACCCGGCGGTTTCATAGCATTTGAAGTTGGAGAAATCAGGGGTGGAAAGGTGCTGTTGGAAGACTTGGTGATTCCAGCTGGCATCAAGGCAGGTCTAGAGCCAATAGTTGTGATAATCAATGCTCAGGATTTTACTAAAACCTCCAATACATGGGGTGTTTCCAATCAAAAAAAGGGCACCAATACCAATCGGATTATTGTATTTAGAAGACCTGAAAGTTAAGGTTTCATTATAGAAACAATCCAGATTCACACTTGGGCGAAACAGATTAAAGTGTCAAGGGTTACAGTCACTCATCATGGATGCAAGTGTAATGGAGCCACCTTTACAACCTCCAAACAAGGAGGTTACGCCCCCAGAAGGAGAAATTCAGAGTCCTGCTCTCGATTTACTGCCTCCGCCTGAACGCAGCAAACTGCAAACTTGGATTCTAAGAGTGATGGCGATTGCCTTAATTATTGCTGGAGGATATTTCTCGCAGGAAGGATTGGGCGCACTGGTGATCTTATTCGTGCTAGTAGTGCCGTTTGAGAAGTTTTTTCCGCGCCACAAGGGACAGAAAGTACGCCGACCAAGACTGGGCACCGATATGAGTTATGCCATCGCCTCACCCCTAATGGCGGTAGCAGCAGGAGCGATTGGTCTCATCATCGCCATCATCAGTTTGGCATGGATTCCCGGCTTTTTAATCCGTCCTCTGGTCGCAGAGATACCCTCGGCCTATCTACCGATAGTCGCATTCTTGCTTTTCGACATGACCGTCTATTGGACCCATCGCTTCTACCATGAAATCCCCTGTTTATGGCGATTTCATGCAGTACATCATTCAACCGAACATCTCGATTGGGCTAGCGGATTTCGCGGCCATCCATTTGATGGTACCCTCGCGGCTCCGGCTTTCGTATTCTTACTCGCCGCTGGCTTCGACCCTGAACTGACTGGGATTCTAGCAATCCTGCAGATTTTCTTAGGACTTTTCCTACATGCTAATGTTAATTGGAAGATGAAGCCCTTGCACAAGTTGGTTATTACCCCGGAGTTTCATCATTGGCACCACACCAATGAAACCGATGCTCACAATAGCAATTACTCAACCTTCTTACCGATTTGGGATCTAATCTTTGGTACCTACTTCATGCCCAAAAACCGACGGCCGCAAAAATATGGTATCGATGAATACATGCCTGAGGGGATTATAGCTCAACTACGATATCCACTACGCGGTATGAAGAACCCATTCTGGTACATTCGTCATCCGTGGCTTTCGTTCAAAGGAGGATTGAAATTCACCAAAGAAATCCTTGGTGAGATGAAACGCTCAGCATTCCGCCCGCGCAATCGTCCGAGAAGTTGATGAAGTAGCGGCGAGGGGTTACCGATATGAGTTCTAAAACAACGATACTAGGATATGTCGAAGGATGTTCGACATTACTGTTGATGGGTGTTGCTATGCCACTAAAATATCTAGGTGGTAATGAAGTACTGGTCAAACTACTGGGCCCTATTCATGGGATGCTTTTCGTTCTCTATGTAGGAATGCTATTTCTTGGAGTCTCAAAGACCTGGAGTAGAGATGCTTTCGTAATCGGTTTCATCGCTGCGATTGTCCCTGGCGGACCATTCTGGTTTGAGAGCAAACTAAAGGCGGGAAACTGGTCTGTTTCTCAAGACTGAAGTCGATCAACTAAGTCAGCCTTTTTGCCAGAGATTGGCAAACCGCGTTCAGTGAGAATCTCTTTCAGTTGTGCAACTGTAAGTGATGTAAAGTCCTCTTCAGGTTCAGCAGGGATTATTTCAGCCTCAAATATTTCAGCTTCAAGTATTTCATCTTCTGTTAATAGTTCAACTCGATGTCTGATAGTTACCAATCCCCCGGTTGCTATCAAAAGAATAATCAGGCCTATTGCGCCTATTATCACGGCCAAATCTCCACCCATCTCTTCACTGGTAGCACTGCCAATTACTGAAACGATTACAGGTAATGAGTGTCCTTCTCCGCTGACAACTCTAACCTCTACAGTATTTGCTCCAGCAGGAAGTTCAGATTTATCGAGAGCTATAGTCCAGTTGAATGGAGTCAATGGTGAAAGGTCCATTTGATTCGCCTCATAGGTCGCTTCGGACCATTCGCCTGTACCAATTCTAAATTCAACACGATCGATCATACCAGATTGAGTCCATGCATGTCCAGTGATAGTGGAGATTGATTTGCTGGAAGTGGTTTTGAGCAAATGATTCTGTAAGGTCCAATCGATTGATTCACTTTGGCCTGTCTCTCCAAGATGGAGCGCAAGTTCGACTGCTGCTCTTGCGTCAACCATACCATAACCAAAGTCACGGTTCCAATAGGGGTCGACTTCGGGGGCACTTGGAGTGCCTTTCCTCTCGGCGGTCTGCTTGAGTACCTCTTTGATTGCCATTGGATCCAAATCCGGATTGGCTTCAATCATTAGTGCGATTACTCCTGTGACAGATGGAGTTGCGTAAGAGGTTCCAGAACCACGACCAGTGTAGGTATTTTGGCTAGCATCTTGACCTGGGATGTCATTGTGACAGCCTTCACTAGTAACACAACCTTCTGATTGAATGATGTTGCTTCCGGGAGCAGAAATTTCAGGGATGAGTTCGTTGATCGGATTACCATCACCGTTGTCTCTACGAGGGCCGCGTGAAGAATAACCTGCAACCGTATCATCTTCGCGACTAACTGTGTTATTGTCATCGGTGGCACCAACTGTAATCGAAAGTGAAGAAGAACTCATTCCAGAAAGTCCGTCATTTCCTTCCCCATCATTGCCTGCAGCATTTGAGACAGTTACTCCTGCTATAGTGGCTTCATTGAGGATTCGACTATGCATATCTTCACCGTCGCTACCTCCACCTTCATGGCTGGTAATACCCCAAGAAAGGGAAATGATGTCAATACCATGTAGAGATTCATCAACACCAGGCCAAGCAGTATCCTTGTTATCGATTATCCACTGTAATCCATTCATTGCAGATTCATAGAATTCCTGCTGTAGAACATAATTCTCAAAGGGACCTGCGCCGAGAT
>Ga0209709_10000144_pt1 | contig 67496 bp, 51 predicted proteins | sample ArcticOcean_MG_C_2_FD_187435 | JGI IMG/M metagenome (GOLD analysis project Ga0209709, IMG submission 187435) | Marine microbial communities from western Arctic Ocean - ArcticOcean_MG_CB4_136 (SPAdes) (version 2) | ecosystem: Environmental > Aquatic > Marine > Oceanic | place: Arctic Ocean... | reverse complement strand
TTCTAATTCCAGGAACCGTCGAAGAATGTTTTGAATTCGGATGGAAAGCATTTGATGTCAGTGAACGCTATCAAACCCCAGTGATGGGTTTTAGTGATCTCGACCTAGGGATGAATCGATGGGCTTGTAAGGGCTTTGAATACCCTGATACACCAATGGATAGAGGAAAGGTTTTGCTGACCAAAAAACAGATGGACGCGATCGAGAACTATGGACGCTATCGCGATGTTGACGGCGATGGTATCCCTTACCGTACCTTACCAGGTAGTGGTTTGGACCCAATTCTGTATCGTGGTACAGGACATGATGAAGAGGGTACTTACAGTGAGAAGCCTGATGTTTACTTCAAATTGATGGCTCGCCTAAAGCGCAAAATCATGAATTCAGCTGATAATCTGCCAGTTCCTCTTTTCCGAGAGGAGGAAGAGTGTGAAGTCGGTATTGTTTATTATGGCTCAATGGAAAACATCATCCAAGAAATCGACGACATCTTAGAAGAGACCGGCCGCAAGGTCAGCCAATGTAGGGTGAGAGCCTTGCCTTTACACAGCGAGGTAAAGGAATTCATGGAACGCCATGAGACCATCATCGTCCTCGAGGTCAACCGAGATGGGCAACTGAATGGTATTATGCGCAAAGAGATGCCGACTGAATTATTGACACGGATTCACAGCGTAGCCTACAGCGATGGACTGCCCCCGAGAGCGACTCAATATGCCGATATGATTCTCAACGTTTTAGAGGAGGTGGGAGTATGAGTGATAAACCTGTAAGAGCGGTTAAACTCAATGTGATAAACGAGCCAAAGGATAGTTATTCAGGTGGTAAATCGTCACTGTGCCCCGGCTGTGGACACGACCAAGTATCAGCGGTCATCATCAATGCTGCTTGGGAAAATGGTATTGAACCACATCGTATCGCTAAGATGTCTGGAATCGGTTGCTCATCGAAAACCCCCGCATATTACCTCTCCCAATCCCATGGGTTCAACACTGTCCACGGCAGGATGCCAAGTGTCACTACCGGCGCTAACGTAGCCAACAAAGATTTACTTTACCTCGGAGTTTCAGGTGACGGTGATTCAGCCAGTATTGGAATTGGCCAATTCATCCACGCTATTCGCCGAAATGTCGACATGGTTTACATCATCGAGAATAACGGAGTATACGGTTTGACTAAGGGACAATATTCTGCAACTGCTAGCAAAGGTAGCAAGAAAAAGAAGGGCATAACCAACGAAACCCAACCTATCGACATGTGCGCCATGGCCATAAACCTCGGCTGTTCTTTTGTCGCTAGATCATTTAGTGGTGCAAAAAAGCAATTGGCATCTTTGATCAGGGCGGCTATGTCTCACAAAGGATTTGCTTTAATCGACGTTATATCCCCCTGTGTTACTTTCAATAATAACGATGAATCAATGCGCTCATATGGCTACGTAAAAGAAAACGATGTCGAGTTACACACTTTGGGCTATATCGCTCACTTCAATCCGGTTGAGGAAGTAGAAGTTCCCTCAGGGCACTATCGAGATATCACCTTACACGATGGCTCGACCATTCGCCTTGAAACTATCAGCGAAGAGCACGACCCCAGTGATACAATGGCTGCACTTACTGCCCTTCACGAAGCAGAAGTTGCTGCAAACCACGTCACTGGCCTGTTATACTTCGACGGCAGTAAACCTGCCTTGCATGAGGACCTTGAAATGGTGGATACACCATTGATAGATTTACAAGAGGACGTTCTAAGACCAAGCAAGGAAGCACTCGACGGAATAATCGCTGGCTTCCTTGGCTGAATAAGAAATCGCTTGTCACCGATAAGCAATTCCTAGACCGTTGTGAGATGGTTTCTTATCCCGGATTGCGATTAGAATTTCATTCATCATCTAACGATGCTTCAAATTATTTCATCTTCTGTCAGACGATAATTCGCTGAGAAGTATTCTGGCTACCGCTTCTACCGCTGACTTGAAGAATGAGAGGCTACTGGCCTATCTGTCAGTCTCTTAGTGTAGCGGTCCATCATGGTGGGTTCTGGTCCCGCCGACCTCGGTTCAAATCCGAGAGAGACTATTTATCTCCAACTAGACGACTGTCATGTGAGGATGATTCCATGAAGGATGCAACCGAGGTTTTCGACAATTGGGCGATTATTGGCAAGGACGAAGGAATGGAAAAAGGCCATGCGGCTGCAGTAACAGAAATGCTTGAATTTATTGCCCAAAAGCGCACAGATTCATTCACCGCAATCGACATAGGTTGTGGTAATGGTTGGGTTGTTCGGAAATTATCCGACTTTCCCAACTGCACTCACGCAATTGGTATTGATGGTGCAGAGGCGATGATTGCCAAAGCCAAAAACATCGATGCTGAAGGGGATTATCGTCTCGTGGTATTGCCAGAATACCAACTGGAAGAAAAGGTCGATGTGATTCACTCAATGGAATTTATCTATTATTTACATGATCCAGCACAGATGCTGAATATCATTCACAACCACTGGCTGAATAGTGGTGGGCTAGTTGTTTTCGGTATCGATTTCTATGCAGAGCACAAGAGAAGCCATGAATGGCCTGGGTTGTTGGATGTGCATATGACTTTGCACAGTGAAGAAGAATGGCTTGCTCTATGGAAAAATGCTGGCTTTATCGATATCACAAGTTGGCGAGCTAACCCTAGTGCAGATTTCCCTGGCACTCTGGTTATCACTGGACGTAAATCTTAGATTTGAATTATCAATCTGACGACGAATATCAGGCAGAAGAAAAGAGCCGAACTCACGAGCACGACCTTCATACCTTTTGCACTGGCTTCTTCGCTCCATTGCTCGGAAAAACTAGGACCGTTGATGAGAACTCTTGCCCACCATATCCAGTAAAGCCATAGTCCGATGGCCAATAGAAGTGGAATCAACTCACCGCCTGGTAGATTGAGGTAATCGCGCCATTCAAGATGTACAATTCTCGCCACCAATGCCGCCATAAATAATCCAAGAATACGGCGGTAATCATGCATCGACCATGGTATCAGTGCAACCAATAACATCAGATGATAGCCATAATGAAGTTTGGAATAAAGGATAAAAATCGCAAGAATACAGAGACTGAAACCACGGATTGAATCCAGATTCCCTTTACCAACCATCGTCCAAATACCGATTATACTGAGGATGAATAAGCCGTGTAATAAACCGGTTGGCACAACCAGATTGACCCTAGCCAAGAATGCCCACATCGACATACCGCGTGCGATTGCAATATCCTCTTCAAGGCCGGTAATCCCCACAGGTTCCTTACCCAATAGATAGAACTCGAGGAAGGGAATGAATTCATCGCCTGCAAATATCAAGAAGGGCAGACAAATGAGGAAAGCACTGCCAATACCGAGGCCAACAATTCTAAAGCGAGTTTTCCAATCATTGCTATCAAAGAATATCAGCGGGGCTACCAAAGCCGGGAATAATTTGGTCATGGTTCCGATTCCTGCGAAAAGAGCGGCTTTATACCACAACTTCTTGATTATCATAGCCATGATAAATAATAGGAAAAGTGGTATTATTGTATCATCTTGAACCATAGCAGCAGTAGTATAGACTGCAAAGGGACTACTTTGATAAAACAACGCAGCGGTAAATCCAACCCTATTGTTTGCAAGTGAAGAAATCATCAGAAACATTAGCCCACTAGTGAGAAAAGTGAACCCAGTAAACCATAATTGCCAAACGATAATGTCATCGCCGAGAATCATCGGTGGAGTGAGTAGATAATTTATTACTGGTGGAGTCAGTGTGACATTATCTGTATCGCGGTAAAGTAAATCACCATCGAGAATTGTTCCAGCTCTATCTCTAAATATATCGAGATCTGTATTTGATTCATGATCAGGATTTGGCGAAATGATATAGCCAGCGATAATCGGCATTACTGCCAAAAAATTGACCATTAGTAAAGTCAACAAAATTCTACTCTTTGGAGTTTTGTCGACCCATTTTAGTATCTTATCGAGTAAAAGGTCGGCCTTAGCAAATAAATTACCGCCCTCCATTCTTGCCACCAATCCGTGCTCGGACTACTCAACTTATGAGATAATGTCTTATTCACGAGCCTAAGGAGGTCAAATGATGACCACAGGGGACAGTGCCGAGGATGTAGCGGTTAGCGTCGTCATTCCTGTGCTTAATGAAGAGGAAAATATTGTACCTCTAGTCACAGAAATCGTTGAAGCGATGGCTGGAAAAACATTCGAAATACTATTCGTCGATGACGGTAGTAGCGATACTACTGTTGAGAAAATACTTGCTCAAAGAGAGATTCATCCGATGATTAGAATTCTGAAATTCAAAAGAAATCAAGGCAAGGCAATCGCTCTTGCAGCCGCCTTTGAAATCGCTAAAGGAAAAGTCAGCATCACCATGGATGGTGATTTACAAGACGACCCCAAAGAAATCGAAAGGTTCCTCGCCAAAATGGACGAGGGATACGAGATGGTTTGCGGCTGGCGCGCAAAACGTAAAGACGGTATTGTCAAACGCTGGCCGAGTAAGATTTACAATGCCTTGTCAAGAAAGATTGCTGGTGTAGACTTACACGACATGAATTGTGGTTTCAAAGCATATGACACGGAATTAGCCCGTTCACTTGACCTGTATGGCGATATGCACCGCTACACCCCGGTATTGGGAGCGATACGTGGTGGGAGAATCACGGAAATACCAGTAGATCACAGGCCACGGGTTCACGGAAAATCGAAGTATGGAAACAAGAGATTGCTCAGAGGGTTATTCGATTTGATGACGGTTGGCTTCCTATTCTCATTTATGGAAAGACCACTACATCTCTTCGGTAGAATTGGTGGATTCTTTTCGGCAGTAGGTTTCGCAATCTGCACCTATCTTGTCGCTTTGAAATATGCTTATGGTGAAGGTATTGGCGAGAGACCATTGCTTATGCTAGGTGTTTTGTTGATCACCGTTGGCATTCAATTATTCATGCTTGGACTACTCGGAGAGTCATTTGTATACCGCTCAAGGCAGAATCGAAGACTTGATCTCCTCGGTGACGAAATCTGATTATTCCTCTTCCAATGAAAGTGTAGCATAGATTGAAGAGCCGATTGCAAAAGCGATTAATTCGGCTATGATGCTAACAAGTCTGGAAATTAATGCCAATATCGCACCTACTCCCGCTGCAGCCAGAGGGGCCATCAATTGTGTAAGTGCACCTTCTCTAGCACCGAGTCCTGCCGGGAGAATTATGATGGCGAAACCGATTGCCCATGCCAGACTGAAGACCGAAATCAATACAATCAAATCAACCTCTATACCGATTCCAGATAATAATAATTGATGAGCGACACCCCATCCTATCCAACCTGCTACCAGCATCAACAACGCTTGTAAATACGTTTTACGATTCATTGCTACTGGTGCATCCCACTTACCTCTACCAAGCAAAGCGATGGGTTTTCTCAATACTTTCTGTAGTAAATCAGGCGATATAAGTGGGAAGAGGCTAACTAATGCTGCGCCTAAAATAATAGTCTCATAAATACTATCATTGTAGAGAAGAAAGAGACTTCCCGCGATTAGTGCTGAAGAGATACTGAGAATAAATTCCCAAGCAAATGACTCCAATACAACCTGTGGACCCCAGCGGCGAGCAAGCCATGCTCTGCCAGCGATAAGTGTCACTTTCCCAGGCACATATTTGCCAAGATTACTTACCCACCAAATAGCATATGCACTCTTGCTAGGCATTTTTGCCCCACAACCTCGCATGATGACTATCCAAATCGCTGGCCATAAGGCCATCATCGACAAGATCAATGCACAACCAGCCCAAAATGAAAGACTAGGAGAGGAGATTGTATCGGCTAGAGAATCCCAACTTGAATGGAGATCACGAGCAACAAATGCAAATGCAATAATTATTATTGCTACAGCCAAGAGTTGGCTAAGAATTTTTTTACCAGTCATAGTAAATCCGCCATAAAGGAACTTATGCGTTTTGCGACCTCATTCATATCACGGTCACTGACACTGCCTGCAGCATTACGACTCATCTGCTGCCAGGTGCCTTGGGTGGCAATCGAATTCAATGCCACCTCTATGGATTCAGCAGATTCATCAATCAATTGGCCGTTTTCGCCATTGATTATCAACTCTGAAATTTGACCGACATCGGTGGCGATTACCGGGGTGCCACAAGCTAATGACTCGATTATAGATACGGGCATCCCCTCGCGTTGTGAAGGCAAAAGGAATAGGTCTGCTTCATGGTAATATTTTGGTAATTCATGGTTAGCGACAGCACCTGAAAAAGCCATATTTAGCAATCCTGCTGCGCCTTCTTTTAATTGAGGCAAATATGGCCCGTCACCAACAATTGTGAAGTTCCAATCAGGCATTATTCGTGCTGCTGCAACAATGTGGTCAACACCTTTGGCTTGAGTGATTCGGCCAACGAAAAGTACTTTTTTGTTGAACTCCTCTTTGGGTTTTGCATTGAATAAAGAGAGATCAACCCCCATCGATTCAACCGTAACCGGACAATTTACCAGCCGTTTGATTACTTGCTCTTGTTCATTGGAAACACAGATTATTCCATCGGCTTTGCGCAATATTCCAATCGAGATTCTCCGTAATAAACGACTCTTACGCATCAGATTAAAATCTGTACCGTGAACATGAATTACTAATTTCTCTCCCTTCCGAGCCTTAGCTGTGAACATTCCACTTGGCAGAATCCAATGAGCATAGAGTACATCGGCTGAAATCTTCGCAGACTCTACGCGTATTGCCTTGCTAGCATTGCGCAAAAACGACCAAGAAAGTAACCAATTCCATGGTTTTAGCGCGACCTTATGCATTGAACCAGTATAGGCCATAACCTCGCGCTTATCCGACGCATAACGGAATCTATGTATGGGGATGTCTTCCCATTCCTCGTATTCTGCACTAGATGCATGATGTGGTGCTATGATAGTGATTTTTTCATCTTTAGCGAGTGCTTTGGCTAAATTGAAAATAAATGGTGCATTCACATCTCCACTGAAGCGGGGAAAACTTTGCGTGCAGACAACGATATTCAAAACTAGACCTGCCTATAGCAGAGCCTAGCGGCTTCAGTCGATAAGCATCCTCATCTCTTCGACACTGCGCAACTCACTGAAGTAGATGGATTCAAAGGAGTCGTATAGTTCTCTATCACCTAATTTTTCTACTAAATCCAACACTTCGCGATAAACCTGGCTCGCACCCATTTCCGTGCTCAATGAACATTCGAGCATTTCTAGGTAAGAATTGGTATGAACAATCGGCAAAGGATCACGTTCTGTTACACAAATTCCACCGAGTTTGACTATCGCTGCTCTGACGAGATTTGCATGTGCAATAGATTCGGCAACCTCTTGTTCGAATAATGGAGCAAGTTGCATTCTATGAATACCCTTCACGTTAGCGGCGTAGTGTGCATACATATTTATCGCTCTCAACTCAAACCCGAGGGCTTGGTTCATCTTGGCAAGTATTGTGTCCATCATTTAATCACATCTTTAGGTTGACCTGAAAGTATTACCCCTCAGTTGCCTGATGTAGCGAATAATATGTATCTATAATAGTCCTTTGGTTGATCAAAGAAAACGCATCAACAACTTTGAAACCCAACTGAGCATTAAAATTATCATAAAAGATGCTATGGCCATTCTACCAAGTGACCTCTTTGGTTTACTTGGAGGAAAAGGGTCTATTCCCGATCTTAAGGCCGCAGCCAACTGTTCAAGATCCTCCTCAATGGTGACCATCATACACCGATATAGGCATATGTCTTGAAACCAATGGTGACATCCCACTTCCATGAGCGAAGTTCCAGCCGGTCTTTCGCTTGGTAATCTTGAGCGAAGAGCACCCCGTCCTTCAGCCACATTAATGGTTACCAGAGATGGTAGAGAGGGAGTCGAAGTTCTATTGGGCAGGCGAGCTGAAACCATGCCAGCATTCCCAGAATACTGGGCTTTTCCCGGCGGCGGCATAGCAAGTTGTGATAGAGAATCTGTCGAGCAATTGCCACATCTAAATCTGGCTCAAGCTGCGATGTTTAGAGAATTGGTCGAGGAATTAGGCCTAGCGCCAAAGAATGGTAAACTCGTGGCGGTAGATGAGGGAAATAGAATGCAGGTAGTTGCCGACAAAAATAATTGGCTAAGACTAGTCAGCTCTGGCGAAATACCCTGTGATAATGAAGGGGTACGCTTGATCTCTAAGCGAACGACACCGCCTTTTGGTCCAATGCGTTTTGAAAACTCATTCCTGCATATCCATGCGGGTGATGTTGTAGCAGATTTTTCACTAAGTGGTCAAACCGAGTTCGTCGATGCCAGATGGGTCAAGCCAAAAAATCTCATCGCAGAATGGAAATGTAACTCGATTAAAGTAGCACCACCGGTGGTTAGTCTATTGATAGAAGTTGCACGTTGTCTAGAAAATAATGCTGATGACATGAATGCAGTGGCACTCGATTTGGAAAACCGGATGCCTGGAAGAAATTCGATTCTCTTCGCCCATGGTGTCGAAGTCGTCCCGGTTCCAACCGCCACCTTACCTCCTGCTGACCACACCAATTCCTATCTTGTTGGCGACCCTGAAGGTGATTTCATCCTAGTAGATCCTGCCTGCAGGTCGGAAAAGGCAATCAAAGAACTACTCATAGCCGTTGGACGTCATCAAGGTGAGTTGGTAGCCATGATGTTCACCCACCGTCATTTGGACCATCTTGGTGATGTCGAGTTATTGAAGCAGACTTTCCCCGTTCCGATTTGGGCATCGAAAGAAACAGCTACAGCAATTCCATGTGATCGTATCCTTGTGGATGGCGAAATCTTGCAATTAGGAAGTCAGCAATGGCAGGTACTCGACACGCCCGGTCATTGTACTGGTCATCTTTGTCTATTTTCCGAATCCGGTTTAATCGCCGGTGATATGGTCGCAGGAATCGGGACGATTCTCATCCCTCCAAGTGATGGCGACATGAATATGTACCTCGAGCAATTACGTCGATTGAGTGATCTAAAACCTCATTTGATATTCCCTAGCCATGGACCGGTCATCCCTCTCCCCCTAGAGAAATTGGAGTATTATATCACTCATCGAAGAAAACGCCACCAAAGGGTTCTCGCTGCAACTTCTCGTCATAATTCCACAGCAGATATTGCTATAGATGCCTATTCTGACACACCGGATGCGCACCCCATTCTAGCAGAAGATCAGACTCTTGCTCACCTCTTAGCGTTGGAAAGAGAACAAAAGGTTGCACAGAATAAACTTGGTTGGGTGATTTCATGAAGGAATCTATGAGTTCTATCGATATCAGAGCCATCTGTACTGAATTGAACCATCTCATCGGCGCTAGAGTCAAGAAATGCTATCAACCACACTACGAACAAATCGTGTTACGAATGAATCCGCGCGGTGCTGACAATTTCGATTTGGTCATGGTCAGGGGGCAGCGCATCTACACTAGCCAACGTGAACGACCTATGCCAATGAACCCTGGTCAATTCGCAATGTTATTACGGAAAAATCTCGCTAATGCCAGACTAGAATCTATTGAACAAATCGGATTTGACCGTGTAGCTCGACTAACTTTTGATGGCAAGCATGGAATAATCCATCTTTATGTCGAAATGTTTCGTGATGGTAATCTAATTCTTTGCCAAGAAGACGGCATGATAATTCAACCACTTACTCATGCAACATACGCCGACCGTACCCTCAAGAAGGGCCACATTTACATGCCACCTCCTGCTTCTAGAGATCCTCATGAATTAACGGTAAAAGATATTTCACAAATCCTAGCAAATTCTGAGAAAAACCTCGTCGCTACACTTGGTACAAAAGAGGTTCTTGGCGGGTCGTTGGCGAAAGCTGTGATTGCTGATTGTGAATTCGATGGTAAAGCAGCGCCGCAGGATGTCGCCGCAGCACCAATCCACCTCAGTTTAACAAAAATACTCAGTTCTACCGAAGATGGAGGCTTTGCTCACCTCAAATCTACTACTGAACTAAATTTAGAAATTCCATCGGTTGATAGAGACGAATTTATTGAAAAGAACTGCAATGCTGTGTGGCCGATCAAAATGCCGTTGGGACTTGAAGAAAACGTCTTCCGATTCGCCACTTTCTCGGCTGCAATCGATGCTTGGAAAGGTGGGCTTGACTCGGCTGCACTAGCGCGAAGAGAGGAGGAATTACTCGATGTGGCCGCACCGGGACGCGGTCATTCTACCGAAGTCGAAAGGTTGGAAAGAAGATTGGCACAACAGGAAAAAGCACTTTCCGGGTTCGATGTAAAGGGTGAAGGCCAGCAATCCTTAGGACATACGATTCAAAATGAATGGGTTCATGTCGACAATTTACTAAATCAGGTAAATCAAGCTATTGCGGGACAAGGATTTTCTGTGGTTGGAAAGATGGTCAAAGACATAGAATGGATTGCATCAATCGATGCCTCAAAGAGAAGTATGCAAGCGTTTTTGCCCGATGAAAACGGCAAGCCAGATATCAAAGTCACCCTCTATTTAGACGATTCAGTACACCAGAATGCGAGTCGCTATTTCACAGTTGGCCGCAAACAGAAAAACAAGATTTCTGGTGGTGTGACAGCCCTAGAGGATACGAAATCTGCTCTTTCGAGTGCGCGCAAAAAACAAGCGAAGAAGGAAGCGAGCGGCCAATTAGCTCGTATCAAACGTTCACGTAGATTATGGTTTGAGAATCATCGCTGGTCTATTCTACCAGGAGGAAATTTGATGATCGGTGGTAAGGATGCCAAAGGAAATGATGCAATCGTCAAAAAGCATCTCAAGATGGGAGATAGATATCTGCATGCAGATATTCATGGCGCCCCATCTTGTGCTCTGAAATTGTCGACCGGTTTTGTAGTCGATGAGCGACCGCCAGCACATATTCCCAAAGGAGTGCCTGCATTCCGTTTGGTTGACAAAATCGATTCGGAACTCGACGATGAAAGTACTCTTCAAGCCGCAACTATGGCATTGGCATGGTCACGTTCATGGAATGCTGGCGGAGCACATGGCACCGTCTTTTGGGTAAAGCCAAGTCAGGTTTCAAAGCAGGCTGAAACCGGAGAGAGTTTGGGCAGAGGAGCATTCGTGGTACGAGGTGAGAGAACTTGGTACAAGGATATCGATCTCAAACTTGGTGTTGGTTTAGTGGCGATAAATGGGATACCTCTGATATTGGCTTCAACCGTCGAACAAATCCGCACACTCTGTTCTCGTCATGCCATCATTTCGCCAGGGCGTATGAAGAAGGAGACATTCGCCAATAACATCTGGCATGCAACTGGAATCTCAACCGATGATATTCTTGGGATTATTCCCGGGGATGTCGAAGTGCTTGAAGACCATGGACTGATTAAAGTGAGGGATGAGTGATGAAGGATAGATGGAATCTTAGATTTGCACAAGATGATTGGGCTTATGGTAAAGAGGCAAATGAATACCTAAAGCAAATTATCACCGAATTGGAGCCAGGAGAGGCCTGGTTTGCTGCCGATGGTGAAGGAAGAAATGCGGTATGGGCAGCCACTTTGGGTTGGAATTGTCAGGTTTTTGACTATGCAGCAATGGGTGCAGCAAAGTGCAAAATGTTGGCTGATGAACATGATGTCAAAGTTAGTTATCACGTCAAAGATCTCGTCGATGTACAATTATCAAAATGTGACCTTATTGCTTGTTCATGGTTTCACACCTCACCGGAAATAAGGTCGAGACACATGCCACGTATTCTCCACTCATTACGCGTAGGAGGTCATTTCGTCATGGAAGGATATCACAAGAGTCAGATGAGTCGCTCCAGTGGTGGACCAAAAAATCTCGACTTACTCTTTGACCTCGATGAGGTTATCGCAGAATTAACAGGCCCAGCAGCACCTCAAATGAAGGTTATTCAAGCGGAGGTTACCGAGACTACTCTTGACGAGTCGGACTTGCACCGCGGTGATGCAATGGTTGTTCGTATCCACCTCAAACGCGTTTGACTAACATTGCTACAGCGTTACCGCCGCCTAAACAAAGAGTTACGATCCCATTGCTGGCTTCGACTCGACGCATAACTCCAAGCATGGTTATCAGACAACGACTACCACTACTGCCAAGAGGGTGGCCAAGGGCTACTGCTCCGCCATGTAGATTGAACTTCTCAGCGGGAATACCAACTTTCTTGGCCACGGCACAAGATGCTGCTGCAAAAGCCTCATTGTGCTCAAAGATATCGACTTGTTCGACGGTTAAATCATTGCGTTCCAAAAGCATATTCACAGCTGGAATCGGGGCACTCATCACTTGCACAGGAGCTAATCCACTAGTACAATAATCTTCGATTAAAGCGATTATTTCCCATCCTTGTTGACGTGCAAAATTTGCTTCTACAACCAATACTGCAGAAGCACCATCGCTCAGAGTAGATGCATTGCCAGCGGTAACACGACCTTCAGCGATGAATGCCGACTTCAACTCGCCAAGGCCCTCAGCAGTAGTACCATCTCTGACTCCTTCATCATAAGTCAATTTACTACCATCTGGAAGAGTTACTGGGAATGATTCCCAAGCAAACCAGCCATTTTTCTCCGCAGTTGCTGCTCTTTGTTGTGAACGGGATGCGAAAACATCAGCAGACTCTCTTGAAATATCGTGTTCGGATGAAACCTCTTCACCGGTATTCCCCATATGCACATCATTGTAAACATCCCAGAGCCCATCGTGAATCATACTACTAACCAGATCTCCATCTCTTTCCAACTGCATTTTTGGGGCATTGGTCATACTCTCCATACCACCTGCAATGATACAACGGTATTCTCCTGCTCGAATGGAATTTGCAGCCATCATCACCGCTTTGAGTGAAGAACCACATACCTTGTTGATGGTTACTGCGGGGGTTGAATCTGGCAAACCGGCTCCCAATGCGACCTGTCTTGCAGGAGCTTGGCCAGCACCTGCTTGCAATACTTGACCAAATATCACCTCATCGACTAAACCAGAACCTGCCGCTAATCCCGCTCGATTCAACAGTTCTTCGACAGTGAAGATACCGAGTTCAACCGCACTATATCCAGCATATGACCCACGGAATTTACCAATAGGTGTTCGGGCAACTGCACAGATGGCCACTTCAGTCATATCACGGCCATTAACCGGTATCATTTCAATTTGTGCCAGCGGGGAAGTTTGATGAAGAGGAGGTTCGGGCAACAGGCATGGCCAAATTCAAGTCCGGCATCGAAAGCGACCGAGGAAATGACGAGATGCGTGGTGTCGAAGTAGAAATCGACTTCACCCCAAATGCACTAGCAAGTATCCTATATCGTCAAGGTGAAACCGTAGTCATGGCATGTGTAACCAAAGCAGACCGCCTTCCAGGCTGGTTTCCAAGAGATGCTTCAAAGGGCTGGGTTCACGCTGAATACAGCCTACTTCCCGCATCGACTGATTCTCGCTTCCGCCGAGAACGCAACGGTGCTAAGGGAAGAACACAAGAAATCGAGCGCTTGGTCGCTCGCTCGTTACGTGGTGCAATCGATCTCGAAGAACTCGGTCCAATCGCTCTAACAGTCGACTGTGACATCCTCAATGCCGATGGTGGCACACGCTGCGCCTCGATTACCGCCGCTAATATCGCACTGCGATTGGCTGTGCGTCGCTTGATTATTTCAGGAACTTGCTTGCCTGCAGATCTGCGCCCTAATCGTGATCAATTAGAAGCTGGCTGGGAAGCACCAAAGCTATCGCCAACCGAAATAGAAGCGCATGAGAAAGCGGTTATGCCTCATGACCTCGCTGCTATTTCAGTAGGACTAGTCGATGGAGATGTATACCTCGACCTAGACTATATCCTCGACTCAAATGCGGATGTCGACATGAATGTAGTTGGTATATCAGATGGTAGTTTTGTCGAAATTCAAGCTACTGGTGAAGAAGCGACTTACTCCCGAAAACAATTCAATGAACTCATGGATTCTGCCGAAGGTGGACTAGTCGACCTCTTTGAGATTCAGAAAGCCATTCTCGCCGACCTTGAATGAAAGGCGTAGGCTTGAAATGCTCCTGCCTGCAGGGGTGAACAAGGGTTAGTAGCTTAGTTGGGAGAGCGCGGCACTGAAGATGCCGAGGTCGCTGGTTCAAGTCCGGCCTAACCCACCTTATTCTTATGTAGAGTATCACATCTCAACGTTTATTGCATAGTTAATAAATGAATAGAATAATTATTGGTTGACTATTCTTCTTCAATAAATCCCTCGGAATATTCTGACTCGATCTCTCCTCACTGCTCTTCAGATAACTTGAGAGCCTTTGCAGTTATTTTGAGCATGTGCCTCTCGAGTTCTGTAACTGGCCATCATCCAAGCAATGGGTGGCCATACAAGTCCCATGGGTCTCAATCAAAGTTCTAGTATATGTTGAGGCACATCTAATACCTAGAAGTTTGACTATTTGACAGAAATATTTGAAGGCGGAAGAAATAGGCGATTTGAAAAAGGACACCCGCTAGGGTATACTATGCGAAAGTTGCTTGCACTTTCATTCGTTGCACTCCTAATGGTGGCATCATTGCCAGCAGTAAGTGCCTGTGAAACTGAAGCGGCACGGATTTTGAACGGCCAATTACCATCACCGACTGGCATTTCTCCTAACAAAGACGACTCAATTAGAGAAACTGTACGTATTTCAGGGATTGGGCAAGAAGTCGCTCGGACACAATTGTGGATGGTCTTGATGGGGGCTAATTTGACTGAGCGCCAGATAGCAGATGAAATTGATCGGGCAATGATAGAAAATGGTTCTAATCCGGATTGGCCTTCCTTTGAAACAATTGTTGCTTCAGGAGCAAATGGGGCAATTCCTCACGGTGATCCCGATAACGCTGGCGCAGGGCCAAAACAGGTAATGGTCGGCGACATTGTCGTCGTTGATTTAGGCGCAAGGGTCAATGATTGGGTTAGCGATATTACCAGAACTTATGCAGTCGGAGGAACTACCAATGCAACTATTATCAAAGCATATAACGCAGTTTACGATGCTCAGAATTTGACATTCCCATTGATTGAAGCTGGAACTCCGGCTTGGTCATTAGATGATATCGCACGCGCACACATTGAACAAGAAGGGTTTGGAGAATATTTCATCCATTCACTCGGACATGGTTTTGGAGTCTGTGTTCATGAACCACCTCTCCTCTCAGGTGGAAATGATGATCCATTATTCGGATTGTCCTATAATCAGCAACCCCTTGCTGTCTATGATGCAATAACAATTGAACCTGGTATTTACTTGGATGGATGGTTTGGAATCAGAATTGAAGATGATTTCTTAGTTAACCAAGAAGATCATGAATTTCTCAGCGAGATTATTCCGAGAGATTTAGATTGGTTTATGATTTACCCCGATGCATATAATGCTTCAGATTTCCCAGGTTTAGGTGATAATACACCCCCTGGTGAGTCATCGATGCTACCTGCCCCAATTGGTATTATCGAAATAATCACTCTGTTCGGACTTGCTGCATGGCGGAAGTTGATGGGCGAAGATGATGTTGAACTAGTCTGATTAATTTTAGATTCATAGAGATGCATTGATGTGCGGCTTTGATGTGGACTAGACATGGCGACGGGGACAGATGATTCTGAACCCGAAGTTCAAGAAGTTGAAGCACTAGAAAAAAGCAGTGATTCACAGGTTTCTAAAGAACTTGCAGCGATTCGTCAGAGAAGAACCCAAGACACCAGTAACCGTTTCCCATCTGCTACAGAAGATTTTGTACTATTATTCGGTCTGGGCTATGGGCTATTATTCATGGGAGCATTATTGGCTATGGGTGCGGGAATATTTGGCGAGTCAACCGCCCTTGACCATGGTGCAAGTAGTACCTTTCTCGATATAGGCGACCAGTGCCTCGATACCAGTAACCAAGCATGGTTCCATATTTACCCCATAACTGACGATACTGTAATAGTTGTAAATGGCTATAATTTCGCAGAGGGTGTTCAATCATTCAATTGGACTGCAACTGGTAAAGGAGAAACCTCTGACCCCTCTCCGAATACAAATGAAAGAAGCGGCGTTAGTGATCGAATTGATTTCTCAACTTGGTCTGATGGAGAATATGACCTTCTTCTGAGAATAGATGTATATGCTGATGAATCTGATAAGGAGAATGGTACAAAATCAGAAACACTATCTAAGACTATTATCGCCGAAATTTCAAGTTCTACTAATGGTCTGACATTCTTACCATTTGTTGATGGTGAGATAAGCCAAGAGGCTTCAATTACCGACGAAGGTACTAGGTCTTGCTGGTCAGTGACCGATCTTGGCAATTGGGGTTGGGTACTGATGGGTGCTGAACTCGGCGGTGGCAGAGAGACCGCTATGCTCACTGGCGGTGCTGCTGGGATTCCCGCTTGGTGGATGGCTTATGTCTCACTTTCACTATCGGTTATCTCACTCTTCCTCGCATATCCGGTGATGTACAAAGTGTATCACCAAGATTCTGACGATATGTTGAGTCGTAGTCACATCAATGAAGTTGTGAACCAAGTACTCAAAAATACTGAAAATCGTTTACGTATTAAAGTAGACTGGGATTTATTCAAAGCGGAAGTTCGTGATTTGTCGATAGACATTATGGTACCTTATCACAATACTGAAGACACCTTAACAGACCTTAGTGAAGTTCGTTCTGAAATACTGAAGGAGACTCTAGATGAATTTGCAATCTTCCACGTCTTCAAGCCGGTCCAATTGACTGTCCGATCAATCGGTGATAATCAAGCGATTGATTTTGAAACCGGTGTTGGAGTAGGAAGTGGAATGGTTGATGGCGAACCAGATGATGGACCACAAGATTATACCTCATTCTTCAAAGACCTACATGTTCTTTCTCAAATCGAAGACGAGGTTCGCGATTCGATTAAGGACTTCTTCAAGATAGAGAGTAATCTTCTATTGCAAATGGCAACCGTTACCAGTGAAGACCGAGTTATTTTCGTTAGAGTCGCATACAAACCGACCCAGAGATTTGCGTTTTTCAGGTTCAAACAAACTACCGATGATGTCATTAAGCAACTCAAAAAATATATCGAAAAAGAAAATCCAGATCTCACCGGCACACATGAATTGGTAGTAAGAGGACGTAATATTATCTCCACTTTAGCTGACCGTTCAGGAGCAGGACGGGTTGAAACCCATGCTACTGGGAATGCAAAGGATTCACGAGTTGCTGCTGTCGCTAAGCAAGATGGTTTTGGCGGAAGAGTGCTACAAACCAAACTGTTTGGTGATATCTTGTCAACCGTTGAATATACTGCTAATGAAAAGAGAGAAATGATCAATAAATACGGCTTCTGGGGCCTGATGGTCTTTGTATGGATTCCATTCATGGCATCAGGAGTATTGGTTGGAGCAATGCTGGGTCTTCTTTCTCGTATGCGTTTCATGCGTGTGCTATGGGCGACTTTCGTCGGCGGAGCCGCTGCTTCACTAACTTGGGCATATACTGCCGAGGGTATCATTACCGTGATGCACAAATACAAACTTGAGGCCGCAATACCAATCGCAATTGCCGCTTTTGTCTTGATGGCAATATTACATATGCGCTCTACTAAGAACCGCCGACTTGCTGAATTATTCGAAGATACTCTTCTTGATTCATTCCATGCGGATATTCAAGACAAGTATGGCGGAAATCAGAGTTGAATAGCATGGTCGGAGATCCTGCTACTTTCGGGATTATCACCGTTTCAGATAGAGCGAGTGATGGCGAATACGAAGATGAGGGTGGCCCTGCAATACTAGGTTTTTTCAAAGAAGCTGTACAAAGTTCTTGGACGCATCATCAACGTATCGTCAAAGATGAAAGAGATATCATTAGCGCTACAATCATCGAAATGGTCGATGAACTAGGTTGCGATGTTGTGGTCACAACTGGAGGAACTGGTCCCGCTTTACGAGATGTCACTCCCGAGGCAACAGAGGATGCATGTGAGCGCTTATTGCCTGGCTTTGGCGAGCAGATGCGAGCGATATCACTCAAGTTTGTAGCGACCGCTATTCTATCTCGACAATTGGCTGGACTCAGAGGTAGTTCTCTTATCTTCAACCTCCCGGGTCGCCCTAAGGCAATAAGGGAAACTATTGATGAAATATGGCGTGCTGTGCCTTATTGCATCGATATTATAGGTGGACCATATATTTCTATGAACCGTGATATCTGCGATGACTTTCGCCCTAAAGATGCCCGACGTCCTGAGTGAAGTTCATCATGAAGTTCTTGCAGGCCCACTTGATGACCAAGGGTTCTGTTCTTATCTCCGGCGCCACGATGGCATTACCATCTGGTTTAATTCATGGTGATCTCCGTATTGTAAACGGTGTTATCACTGAAATCTCAACGACTGCTGGCTCTTTAGTAGTAAAACCTGAAGAACGTTTTATTGCGGCAGATGGCTTTCATCTTCTCCCGGGAATAATAGATCCTCAAGTGCACTTTAGAGAACCAGGACAACCGGAAAAGGAGGATTTGCAATCTGGTTCTGCTGCTGCCGCTAGCGGTGGTGTTACCAGTTTCCTCGATATGCCAAATAACAAACCATCTGCTGTAACATTAGAATCGATAATGGATAAAATTACGACAGCTGGCAATAAATGTATAACCCATCATGGTTTCTTTATCGGTGCAACACCAACTAATGTAAGTGAATTACAAAAAGCGGTTGGTAAACCAGACATGGGTATTTCAATTCCAGGAATTTGCGGAATAAAGATATTCATGGGGGCATCTACTGGTGATTTATTGGTCAATGAATTACATCATCTTGACAATATCTTTTCCTCTACTGCCGGCTTGATTGCAGTACATGCAGAAGATGAAAAGAGAATGATTGAGCGATTTGAGACATTCAAACACCGAACCGACATGGCTGCTCACGCTGAATGGCGCGATGATATCTGTGCATTGAATGCAACCAAAACAGCAGTAAATCTTGCTCTCAAGCACCAGCACAGATTGCATGTTCTTCACTTGACCAGCGCCATCGAAGCCGATTGGCTTAGTGAAAAGATCGACTCAAGTGGGCTCATAAGCACTGAAACATTGCCGCAGCATCTCACTTTTGCTGAAGAAGAGGTTATGGAAGTAGGCACACGTCTAAAGATGAACCCACCGATTCGTTCAACTGAAGATCGGCGAGTTCTCTGGCAACGATTACTCGACGGAACCATCGCCTGTATTGCCACCGATCACGCACCACATACATTGGAAGGCAAAACCCTTGGCTGGCCAAATGCGCCTTCAGGAATGCCTGGTGTAGAGACCTCATTGCCAGTAATGCTAACTCATGCAAGAGATGGAAAATGCACTATCGAACAAGTAGTTAATTGGATGAGTACAAATGTCGCACAAACCTATCAGATGGTTGGAAAGGGTAAATTGGAAGAAGGAATGGACGGTGATGTAGTTTTAGTCGATATGTCGGCTGAAATAATAGTCAAGGACGAGAATTCATGGAGCAAAGTTGGTTGGAATCCTTTCGCTGGCCAAAATCTAGTGGGTTGGCCAGTATTGACCATTGTCGATGGAGTTTCAGTCTTTGAAAGAAATAGTGAAACCGGGCCACGTGGTGAGATTTTAGTAGAAGCCGGGGAAGTTGGGCGCCCTCTGATTATGATGCCTTGGAACTGATGGATAGTTTTATTATTACACTACTGTCTTTATTTGCTCTCAATGTCTCAGGCCTAATGGGTAATACCATGAGTGGAATGCAAGAAAGCCTAGGCGACGGACATCAACAAATAGTTACAGGAATGATAATTTTCCTGGTAGGGGCAATTTGGGGTGGAATGGAAGCTGGCGCAGATATGAAAGCAGCGGACGTATATTGGCCTGCTGTAGTAATGCTTTCTGGTGCTATGATCACCCTATTGGGTACAACATTTGGCACTGGAAAAGAAGATGATCGATCTAATGATCTACTGGATGCAATCAGCGAGATTACTGGCAAGTTGAATGAACTGCAAGAAAAAATCGCTGGAGAGAGTGATTCTGCAGCAGATGATTCTGGTAGTAGTGAATCTGAAGAGTAATTAATTTAATTGATATAATCTAGTGAACTTCTCCTCGATATATTTGAGGAATGGTTCAGGATTAGGTGCCTTGCCTGTTGCAGAAAATAGCAAGTCAGCAGGCCTGTAAAGGCTACCGTGACGGTGAACATTTTCTGTTAACCAATCCTTCATTTTCGACCAATCATTTGATACGACTACCTCATCTATTGATCCTGTTGATTCCACCATCTTCTCGGTAAATTGAGCTGCGTACATATTACCCAGAGTATATGTCGGGAAATATCCAAATGCGCCATATGCCCAGTGTACATCTTGTATACAGCCTAGATCTGGACTTGGAACCTCTATACCAAACCATTCGTAGAATAACCGATTCCAAGTTTCCTCTATTTTATCGACGCTAAGACCCTCGTTGAATATCATCTTCTCGATTTCATATCTCAACATTATGTGCAAATTATAGGTTATTTCATCTGCTTCAACACGAATGAAATCTGCCTTAACTTCATTGGTGAGCAAGTTGAGTTGTTCTTCATCTAATGCCTCAACACCTGGGAATATCTCATTAAACCAAGGTCGTGCAACCTTCCAAAAGCTTTCAGTTCTACCGATTTGATTTTCCCAAAACCTGCTTTGGCTTTCATGAACACCTAGACTGATGGCATTTCCACGCGGGGTGAAAGCGAAATTTGAATCAAGACCTTGTTCGTATAATCCATGCCCTGCTTCATGCATTACCGCATAGAGACAGGAAAAGGGATCTTTTTCATCAAATCTAGTGGTAAATCTGGTATCACCTGGCCATAAGCCAGAGCAAAAGGGATGAGCTGCTTTATCGATTCGTCCAGCATCAAGATCAAAACCCATCTTTTCCACAACTTTACGACAGAAAAGCAATTGATCTTTTTCGGTAAAAGTTACACCTGCCGGTAAGGATGGAATCACGACATCAGATTCACGGATTCGTTGTAATAATGGTACCAATCGTGCACGAATACGTGCAAAGAGAGGATCATAATCTGCAACTGTCATTCCCACTTCATATTCATCCAGTAATACATCATAGGGAGTGGTTTTTACTCCAAGCATTGCAATTTTCTCTTTGGTGAGAGTTACCAATTTTTCTAAATGGGGAATAAAACTATCGAGATTTGCATCTTGTCTGGCCTGCTGCCAAACCACAAATGCTTCAGAACATGCTTTAGAAAAATGTGAAACATGATCCTCTGACAATTTTGTTGCCAAATCATAAGTCCTACGCATTTCTCTAACGTTAGCGCCATCGTCTGGAGTTAATTCTTGATTCTCGAGAGAATCTAGTAACTCTCCCATTCGAGGCGCAACCAATCGGCGATGGTGTTCTCGTCCTAACCAAGCCATCATTTCCGCTCTAGCAGCAGCACCTTTCGCCGGCATTTGCGTTTGATGGTCCCAACTCAAATGTGATTCAAGTGCCCCAATGCGATAAATATCTTTGACCATCGTGGTGAATTCATCAATCTCCAACATGAACCGACCATGGCAGCACTGCGCTTTAATCCATCTCTAATTCATGCATGGTTTGAAGATACACTACCCTATCCGCTGATTGTGTCCACTCCTCCCAAGGGGAAAAAGAAAGACGAGAGCGTTAGTGAGCTCAACTCTGACCAAGATCTTGAGGATGTGCTAACCGCCGAAAATCCCAGCAAGGAAGTGGCAATGTCAGAGTCGACGGACAATACCTTGGCACTGATTGAAAGTGCACGTATCGTCATAAAGACAAGCATGGATATCAGACGCGGTGAAAATGTCTTAATTGTCTGTGACCCAACAACTAGCGAAATCGGTCAGGCATTACACAGTGCAACTACCGAAAGAACTGACCGGGTTCTGTTAATCGTGATGCCCAAAGGCAGACACCATGGAGAAGAACCCCCTGCGCCTGTAGCTAATCTCATGCGTCAACAACAGGTTGTAATCGCTCCAACAAAATATTCTCTCACCCATACTCGCTCGGTCAGGGCGGCGATTCACGAGGGTGCAAGGGTTGCAACAATGCCCGGAATCACCAGTGAGATGTTTTGCAAAGGTGGAATGACCGCAGATTATGATCGAGTAAAGAAACGTATTACCGATACTGCAGGGATGTTTAGAAGACGAAGAACCATTCACATAAAATCAAAAAATGGAACCGATGTTGAATTTGAAGTCAGTTGGAGAGATTGGAAACTCGATGATAGCGGGATTTGTAATAGACCGAGAATGATTACCAATCTACCAGCAGGAAAAATATTCGTGATGCCAAAAGAAGGCACCATGAATGGTAGAATCGTGATAGATGGTAGTTGGGATGCAACATTGCTTGAAGAACCAATTGAATTTGTGATTGAGAATGGACTGGTAATCGATGTCCTGGGTGGGTCGATAGCAGCAAATATACGTCAGGAGTTCGGTGAGGCGTCAAGCCGAATCAAGAATAAAAAAGATCGAGAATTAGTTTGGACTGTAGCTGAATTCGGCATGGGGATGAACGAAGAAGCACGATTGATTGGCAATGTCTTAGAAGACGAAAAGAAGCTAGGAACCTGTTATTTCGCCCTTGGTGATAATTCAAATCTAGGTGGTCATTCAGATGTTGGGATTCATGTATCGGGAGTTCTTAAACAAGCATCTGTGTGGTTAGATGATAACCAAATCTTGGACGATGGTAATTTCATCATCGAATAATCAAGCATTTCTCGTTGCACAAACCGGGCAATGTCTCCACCCTGGATCGACACCAATACGGCATCCTCGACAGAAAAATCCTGATTGAATTGTTGGTGTGATAACTCCTGCTTGTTGCACTGGTTGCTGTTGCCACTGCTGTGGTTGTGGTTGTTGCCACTGCTGTGGCTGCTGCTGTTGTTGCTGTTGCTGCTGTTGCTGCTGTTGCTGCTGTTGCTGTTGCCACTGCTGTTGTTCCTGCTGTTGTTGCTGTTGTTGCTGTTGCTGCTGTTGCTGCTGTTGCTGCTGTTGCTGCTGTTGCTGCTGTTCTTGCTGCTGTTGGTGCTGTTGCTGTTGAGATTGTTGCCCTTGACGTTGTGCTGCTGAAGACATCGGGCTGCGAACTGGCTTTACTGGCTTGGGTAATTTCACCTGCTTTTGTAGAGACTTTGCTGCTTCAAATTCTGCGAATGAAATCTCACCGTCGCCATCGGTATCAATAATCGCATGAATCTCTGCTGCATCTTCTAAAGACATTCCAGTGGCAGTTGCCAATTCTTCACCGCTATTATCGGTATCAACAGCCTTGAATTTGTCTTCTACCGTAGCGTCTTCTGCGAATTCAACTAATTCAGGTTCCGGCTCAGGCTCAGGCTCAGGCTCAGGCTCAGGTTCAGGTTCAGGTTCAGGTTCAGGTTCAGGTTCTGGTTCTGGCTCTGGCTCTGGCTCTGGTTCTGGCTCCGGCTCAGGTTCCGGCTCAGGTTCCGGTTCTGGCTCCGGCTCAGGTTCCGGTTCTGGTTCAGGTTCTGGTTCGGTGTCTTCGACCATATTATCCATAGAAAACGCTCCAGCAAATGCATCCTCTGTCGCTGCTCTTTCGGCTTTACCTTCAGGTACAGTCTCAATTTTTTCCTGTGAAGGCAATGGTACGACCACTTCCTCAGGTAGAGGTATTACAACCTCTTCAACTGCAGGCGTCTTTGGAATTTGTTTAGCTTTGGTTACTGGAGCTTCAACAGCAACTTTCTCCGGTTTCCTAGTCACTGGTTTGGCATTTTCGGCTGGCTTGACAACCACTGCAGTTACATCTCCAGAAGAGAGACTGTCAATTGGCATCACATGGTCTGCAACATCAAAGGCATCTCGCATCTGGCGAGCAACAACTAGCAAAGTATCATGATTATCTTTAGGTGATGAAAATAATGCCTCGATTGCGCTTAGATACTTGACAACCTCAGTAGCGCCGCCGGTCTGTGAAGCGATTGCAAATATTTTCACCAGACTCATTGGATCTGCCAATTTGCCGAGTAATTCTTTATCGTCATCACTTAGTGAACTATCGGCCTTTCCTATTTCTCCGCCACTAGATTCCATTCCAAGATATATTCTCAGGGGGTCGGGAAGACTCATGACGCCAAGGTGGCTGGCAAAGAGATAGTAAATTTCTCCTCCTTCACATGAGAGACGTTCACTCGCAGCCCCAAAGTCAAAATCTCCTGGCTGCAATACAATATCGCTTAGATGCTCAAAAAAGCGACAAAATGCATCAACTCTTGACAATGACATCATTTCATGAAGAGAATCTGACGAGTCAAAAACTCCAAAATATGCAGAGGTTTCATCAACCTCTATACCAGTGGGTAAAATTGCTCCTTCGGTGTCAACCATTGCGTTTCATCCCTCCCGATATCGGCTTGCACTTCCGCTTCCTTTTTCATGGTGACGCCGCTCAGCCATTCGCTCGCTCAAAAATCGCTCTCGATTGAGGAGGACTCCATCCAGTCTCCTGTAGGCTCATCATGATCATACGTTCGGAATCACCATCACTGAGGGCTATAACAGCCCACTCGACTGCTGCTTCCATCTCCGACTTTTTATCATCTTTGAATAACTCGACTGCTTTGGTTTTACGCACTTTACCGCTATTTTCTGAGACATTTACTCTTTCTTTAATCGATTTTTTCCGAGTTGTTTTCATTTGAGTAGGTTGTTCGTTTCCGCCTTGCTGTGTAGTAGGATTTCGTTGAGGAGTACCCGCAATTGCGCTCCTTTGCTGAGTGTGTACTGGAGTTTGAGGGGGAGATTGTGGCGGGGCTTGTTGTGGGCCACGAGGCGGAGCTTGTTGTGGACCACGAGGCGGGGATTGTTGTGGACCACGAGGCGGGGATTGTTGTGGGCCACGTGGCGGGGCTTGTTGTGGACCTCGAGGCGGGGCTTGTTGTGGGCCTCTGGCTGGACCTGCGGCGCTTGGACCTCGCGCTGGCCCAGTTGGATCAAGTTCTCGTGCTACTGGATTGGGTGCTGCTCGTGTTGATTTTTGCTTATCTGCCAAAGAAGCCCAAACATCATCATCCTCTTCCTCTTCAAACTCATCCTCCTCATCCCAATCTTCCTCAACATCGCCACCACGTAGAACGCGTAGTAAAATTACAATAAGGAATATTGAACCGATGGAACCACCAAGTGCAATTAGTGAGAATATTAATGGCGAGAAACCCATTATCAGATCTGAACCTGAAATTGTAGATTCACCTACCAGCACGGCACAACCATCTGGATAGACCTCTTTGCCTAATTCGGTATTTGGACAATTATCCGCATCGTCACCAATACCATCGCCATCGGAATCCAATTCGTATTTCGCACAACCATTTGTATCGACAAAGGCTTTGAAATTATAATCAGTATCTGGACATAAATCAGGATTATTACCGTCGATATTATCGCCATAGGTGTCGAAGTCAGAATCATTCCATTGGGTATAATCACCTCTCAGTGATTCCGGTTCTAGATAATCAGCATACCCATCACCATCATCTATGCAGCCATATACTTCCTCCATGGTGGAATTGCCAAATTCATAAGGGCATGAATCACTCTCATTACCTGATTTATTATCACCATAGCCATCACCATCCCTATCCCACCACTGAGTGAAATCCAGAGGGAAGGCATCACCACTATGGTCAGTACCATCAAAAGAATAAACACCACTAAAACCATCACCGTCAAGATCCTGTTCTAAAGCAGATTCATCAATACAACCCGTTGAGTCTACTGGATAGCCAGCTTTTGTATCTGGACAGAGGTCTTCGGTATCCATCACACTATCGCCATCTGAATCGATCTGATTTGGCGCACAACCGTTTGAATTCACATCACCCGGATTATCAATAAAGATGGCAGCTGTGTCTGGACAAAGGTCATCAATATCTGAAACCCCATCACCATCGCTATCCACTTCACTCTGAGTAGCACTACACCCTTGAAGGTCAACTACTGCATTATATTCGGTGCTGGGGCAAATGTCGTCAGCATTATTCACTCCATCTTGGTCATCGTCTTTTTGATTATTAGAACAGCCGTTAGCATCTACAATTGACCCTACATCTGTTCCATCACACTGATCTATAGCATTGATGACTCCATCGCCATCACTATCATCACCGCTGACAACAGGACAACCTGGGCCGTAAGTGCCTTCAGCAACCCCTGGGACATCAATACACATGTCATAAGTAGAACCTGCTTGATTATCGCCAAAACCATCGCCATCACTATCATTCCATTGTGACTCATCATCAGGGAATGAATCATCGGCATCTGCCCAATCATCACCATCTCTATCCACGCATCCAGCGGCGGGGTAAAGTGACTCTCCAGCTGTATTTGGACAGTAATCACGTATCAGATTGCCATGATTACTACCATTCCATAATGCAGTCCAATTATCGGGGAAACCGTCATTATCGCTATCGTTTGCTGCTCCTTCGATAGTTGGAAATTTATCTGGTTTGGTGGCATTATCACTTGCGTTATCACCAAAACCATCACCATCACTATCCTTCCATTGAGTTGGGTCATTGATCCACATGTCTGCACCATGGCTGATATTCCATTCACTTTTACCACCCACATCGGAGGGATCTGAAGTTCCATCGCCATCACTATCGAGGCAACCATTACGGTCACGCCAAGAGGTACCTGCTACCGTGACACACTGATCGCCGCTCGCAAAATGCGAGTAATTATCACCATAGCCATCACCATCACTATCTACCCATTGATAGCGATTATATGGGAATGAATCAGGAGGTGCGAAGTTATCGTTAGAGGTATCGCAACAATCAGGACCATGATTATTACCATAGCCATCACCATCAGAATCTAGGGATTGCTTCCAATTCGTAGAGTATTTGTCGCCTTCACTGTAAAAAGCACCGTTATCTGCCCATCCGTCCTGATCTAGGTCATAACAACCGATTAAGCCCCACCATGAAAGTCCGAGAATGTTAATGCACTGATCTTCGAAATCGCTATACCCATCTCCATCACTATCCAAACATCCTCTCGAGATATAGAGTGAAACCCCCGCTGTATTTAGACAATCATCTGCTAATGGCCCGAGGTCATTATCGCCAAAACCATCGCCGTCTTTATCGGCCCATTGACCAGACAGCAAAGGCATTGCATCGTGTGTATCTGGAATTAAATCACCATCGGTATCAGGTAAGAAGCGTAATAATTCAAGGTCTTTATCGACAGAATCGTACCAAGTCATGGCAAGACTATCATTCAAGCCAAGCAGTATTGGTACCTCTTCTGATACCTTTACAGATAATATATCATATGGATGCAATACCTCTTCTGATATCGTGGTAGTTGTCCAAACCAGATGCCCCAAGAGAGGATCTGATGTTGTGATGTGTAGGGTATTACCTACGCGCAATAATGACGGATTATTACCGATTGGCAGCGTACGTAATGTTCGGTTCCATTGCCCATCTGTACGCAACAATATTCCTGATTTTGATGAATTACCTTGAACTATGATTGTATCTGCATCCAATAATAAATAAGATATTTGCTCATCTACTACGCCCATTGATTGGTTGAAAACCTCGTTCCAAACAGCTGCCGTATAATTAATTTCGTGAATTATTATTCTATCTCCATCGAGTCCAGCAAGCGCCAAGATGTTATCATTAACTTGGCTAATCTTATATTGAGAAGAAGAATCTACTTCGCCGATATCTATGAAAGTTACTTGGGTGCCATCCCACTGCCAGACACGAAGAGTATCGACTCCGGCAACATCAATCACTCCGGCAATAAATACTGTATCACCGGTGGTAATCGTTGATGAGAAGGTTGTAAGTGTTGATTCTAAAGCGATTTGTTGAAATGACCAAGACACCCCTCTACTAGCGATTGCTAATTCTCCGGTCGAGGTATCATGATACACTACTCTTGGGATATTTTGTGAATCCATGTGTAATTGCAATGCTCTATCGAGGCTCGGGGAGATGCTACCTATCTGTTCTGAGATAGCCCAAATTCCGTTTTCCTCTTGCTCGAACCACAGAGTATTCCCCTGAGTGCTTTGATGAACGATTTGTTGGTTTGCCTGAGAATCAACCGCTGATGCGAGGTTTGCGCCAAAACTGCTACTGCTGCGTAAACTATGCTCTAGAGCTACAAATGATTTCGCTCGCATATGAGTGAAGGATTGTCCCTGCTCAGATATCAATGCCACATTTGTAACACCGGTAGAAGATATAGAAAATGCATATTTTCCCGTAGAGTTAGAGAAAGTTTTCGCCATAGGCATCTGAGTCCAGCGACCTTCTGCACTTCCATCCATGATGTATTCCATCAATTGCAATACGCCATCTACTTCGAACATTATGACAGTTCGACCATCGTCAGAGGTCTCAAGTTCGAGATTGTTAATCCCTTCAGGGAATTCTATATCGAAGGATTCCCATTCGATTTCAGAGAGAACCAGCAATTCAATACTGTCGGAAGTTGTGTTCTTTTGAGTCAGTAATAAATCCATCAATCCATCGCCATCAAGGTCGGATCCCGAGATGATGAAATCAGCTAACAGTGATTGCGATAAACCGGTTTTTATTAGATAAAACTCACTTGAGGGGCCATTTTCAGAACCCATGTGTAAACGTAATTCTCCACGGTTATTCGCCTGAAGACTTACCACAAAAAAGTCGTCATAACCATCTTCGTCTATATCACCAGCAGGTGCGACTCGATAGCCAATGCGTTGGTTGGAAACCTCACCATCAAGTGTCCAATTTGGTTGATCACCCAACCCATTTACATCACCGTAAAACATCCAAAGACGTCCGTTTTGATATTTACTGTTGGTTCCATTGAAGATTTCACTAAAGAGTAATTCATCATCGCCATCGCCATCTAAATCACCAATAAATTGAATATCATGGCCCAATAGTCGGCCTTGTTCATTACTTTGATAGATTTTTTGCGGGGTCAAGGTTAGACCACTTGCACCACCGTGAAATACCTCAACCGAGGAATAGGAAACTGGGGAGTCGATTGTCCCAGTATTGCTTACGGCAAGGTCGGGATAGCCATCACCATTGAGGTCTCCTTGGGATGCGAATGCTCTACCGAAAAACACACCCTCTCCGCTTTGAAAAATCTCTCCATGCACAGAAAGGGATTCATTTCCGCCAGAAATGATTGTTAGGAATTGCTTTTCGAGTAAATGGTTTGATGCCATAATTCCGAAATCGTCATCACCATCTTGATCAACATCTCCGAGGTCGACTAATGAAGAACCCATCATCTCAGAGAGATTCCCATTTGATTCAATCTGCACTTCTCCCGAATAGTTCCACCATACTGTATCCGAAATCCCACTACTAGTGGCCAGCCTACATTCTACTACTCCTCCGTTCGAATCATCGCCTGGTGCTGAAATAATTAGATCATCCAAACCATCGCCATTGACATCAACCAGTAAAACCTCACTGCCAAAACCAGGATGTTGTCCTGTGTTATTGACAACATTAGCATTTGTATTCAACCCCGATTCTGTACCCAAATGAATGCGCACTTCACCTGAACCGCTACTATCGCCAATAGCAACATCATTCAAGCCATCACCATTGATATCGCCAACCGCAATACCACCTATTGGTGAAGTGTCTACGCCTGACATCGCTTCGATTATTTCAACTGGTTCAGAAGGTATCTTACCTGCTACTTTACCAGAGAGACTACGTAAAATATTCAGATAATTAACACCATTCTCTTCGAAGGAAAACGCAACTTGTGTTACGCCATTACCATCTATACCCAAACCGATACCACCGGTTAAATTACCCGAACTGGCAATATTATCTCTGATTAATTGCTGATCGTCAAAACTTACCGAGAGCAGGCCTTGTGATAGATGACGATAGATAATCAATGGTGAACCATCGCTTTGGATTATCAATTCGATGTCATCATCGATAGGACCTTGATCGATTACCCTATCTATCCAGAAAGTACTGGTCGAATTGATATACCGCAATGAATCATTCACATCACGAAATACGATGTTTGCCCTATCATCATTATCCATCACCATGCTCAGTGGGCCACCTGCAACTCCCTCGGCGACTATTCGATTATTCCAAACTGGCTGCGAATAGATGGTACCAATAACTGTTCTCCGAGCATAGACGAGGTTTGCTTCATCGTAAAATACAGCTCTTACCCTGTCATGACCAGTATATTGAATCGCACAATCATCACTTGGGTTAGATGAATTAAGAATTGCAATTACATCGCTATCGATAGAACCGTTTACCAAGATTTGGTGGTAATTGACGACCGTATCATCGACAGTGCAGATATGGGCGGTTCCATCTGGAGCCACATCGATACCAACAGCGGTAGCATTTGATGCGTTGCTAAGTACGGTGGAAAGCCAATTATCGAGGTTTGATTCAGGACGAACCGTCCATGAATGACCATTCACAGAGAGTGGCTGACCAGCCAACTGCGAGCCTGAGCCGTTCACCAAGTCAAGAGATTGGACTCGTTCATTAACATCAACTTCAGAAATTGTTTCAGAAAAAGATTGAGGAATTACCAGCACCTGAACGATGAACATCATCGCGATGAATGCAGCGATACCCCGTTTGCCGCACACCATCAACGCTCACCGTCCTTCTTACAAAACCATTGTTGGCTTACGCTCAACGGTCCCCCTACGGGGGGACCGGTGTCAAATGATTGGAGCGAATGGCTTGAAACCTTAAGCCGGGAGGGTTCAATGTGTCAGAGCGCATCGTGGTTGTGGGAAATGGGAAATGGCCTAGCGAACGAGTCTGGTCGAAATTGATAGCAGATGCCGATAAGGTAGTTGCTCTCGATGGTGCAGCAGATAGGATAAATTGTGACATTGTCATTGGTGACCTAGATAGTTGGAGTGGAATAGGTGAACAAGAGGTGATAAAACTCGATGGCCAAGATGATACAGATCTCGCCAAGGCATTGAAGAGATTTGATGTGAGCGATGTATTTGGAATCGAAGGAGGGCGCCTCGATCACAGTTTAGCAGCATTTACTGCTTTATTTGAAGCTGATTCTAACGCTACCATCCATCTCGAGGGATGGAGTGGGTGTAGAGTTCCAGTCGATGGAGCAAAAATCGAAGTGGATATTGGAGCCAATGTTTCTCTATTTGCATTTGGAAAAGTCACAGCAATTCATACCAGTGGACTATTGTATTCTCTTGGCGGAGAAGATATGGAAACCTCTACTCTTGGTGTTCATAATGAAGCGACTGATAATCATGTCAAGATAAGCCATCAAGGCGGAGATTTGCTGGCCATTTGGCAAACGAATATCGTTGATTAGGTTCTCTTTGCCGAAGATGGTAAGTTCTCTCTAATATGGCGGCTATAATCACCTTTACCATCCCAATTAGTTGCATGTTGATCGATTCTACTGGTGGCCAAAGTAGCGTCATATCCACCCCAATCTTCTATCAAATTCAACTTCCAAGCTGCTCTGGCTGAATGCCCAGGTAAGAAAGTGCGCCACATGAATGGAATTCTTCCAGGAGTAATCGCATTCACCTGCTCAACGATTGCAGTAGCACATGAAGCGGTTAGCGTATGATACCATTCTGGCTTTTGAGACAGTTGGTTTAATCGCTGACATAATTGTAACAATAATGCTTTTTCCTTTCCAGGAGGTGTCTGAGCCCTGAAGAGATGAACCTTATGTGAGCGTGAATTTGTTCGCAAATACAATGCATCTCTCTCAGTTGAGACCAATAAATATAGTTCATATGAACGCCACATTCCATCCCATGGATGGTACTTTTCACCCACTTCTCGGCGGCATTCAAAGGAGAAAGTCAATACTGTTCCATCCTTGAATTCAAAGGAAAGCATGGTATGAGCCAATCCCTTGACTGAGTGGAAATGGTCTATTATATACCAAATATCGACTATTTCATCCGCATTAACTTTGACATCAATCCATTTCACATCATGATCTTTTAGCGTGCGCCAAGTGAAATCCCTCACATTGCTGAACTCGATTTCCTCATCAGAGATCTTTGCACTAGCGACCTCAGAACAATCACTGACCCAATCTTTATTGGACAACGCCACTTTACTTCTGATTCTAGCCCACCATAGCCACACATACCGAAGTACGATAACCGTGAGAATACTGCCTAACAAAATAGCCAATATCAAGATGATATTAATGCTACCACCTCTGCCACATTCCAGTACCTTCGTCCCACCAATCAACTCCGCCGTCAGGGTGTTGACGCCAGATTACTCCCTTTTCATCGACGTGGGTTGCCAATCCTTCAGCATCCATTAGCATACTTTGATTCAAATCGATTTCATCATTGTTTGGAAGTGGTTGTTTTACCAACATCAAAAACACGATAATTGCAACTAATAGCGATAGACCACCGATTCCATACCAGCCAACTGATTGAGTTTCTGTTTCAGAACCAACAGATTGAACCGGTTGTGTGGCTAATTCTTCATCTGAAGCATCACTTGCAGGGATCCGGACCAAGTTCAGACCTTTTGTGGTGCTAATGCCCTCGGAATTAGTGACTTTTAGCAGTATTTTGTAAACACCTGCTGGCCAATCAGCACAGGTGATCATTTCACCAGTTCCCATCGAGCCCAACTCTGGAGAGATTTGCCATTCCAACAGAAATCCATCTTCGGCTGCATCGTTGGTTGACATCCTTACCGAGCATACTTTACCAACTTCGAAACCATCTCCTTGAACCGCTAAAGCAAACTCTGGAGGAGGACGATTGTGGATAGTGAAATTGAGCCATGAGGTCGTGGTTTGACCCAGCGAATTCTGGTAGGTTTCCATCAGTTCATAGCCACCAGCAGGCCAGATGCTACAATCGAGAACCTGGTCCGAATCAAGTACTTTGAATGGTGCTCCACTGATCGAACGTGTGCCGTCAGCACCCCATCTAGGGCCAGTTTCATCGGCGAAAAGTCGGGTTACCAAACAGTCATCGCCAGTCTCTAGCCAACCAGATGCCGATAATTGCAATGAGACAGATGGAGTTTTTAATGCAGGCATCAAATCAAAGGTACCGATTTCAATAATACGTAATGATTTTCCTGTGATATCTGTGATCTCGAGTTGGATGGAATGTTCACCTTCTTGCCATGAATCATAAGTCATATTCACATTTGCAATTCCATCATCGGAAAAGAGCTCAACCCGTTGTTCATCGACGGTCATATAGCCTTGTGTCCCTCTCAAATTTAGGATTAGGCTCGAATCACTACCTTGCGAAGTGATGTGAAGAATTATCAGTACCCGGTCATTTCTGCCAAATTGCTCTGCGCCAAGTGTGGTCACCTCAATACAGGCATCACATATCTCAAAACCTGCCTCGGTCAATGCATCGCTCTCTTCTGCTGCACTAGGTGGAATAAACAGCAACAATAAAACTAGGAATATGACTTTGTAATCACGCATTACCGTCACCTCCCTGAAAAAGATCATCGATGATCTCATACATACCATCACCAGTGGTTTGAGGGGTTTCAAGATGAGCTGGCTGTTGTTCATATACCGCCTCATATACACTCTTATCCTTGAGGTCTTCCGCATTGAATGACTGATCGCCTCTTAGTAATCTCACCACTGCTGCGGCTAATGCACCAAGCATTATCGCCCCACCTAATAGCATGTAACTCAGCAAACTTCCAGCTGGATTCTCACCAAGTCCAGCGATAGCTGAAGCAAAACCACCGTATTCGTCAGACCAACCATCACCATCACTGTCCGGGCAACCTTGGATATCACGTGTCGAACTGCCAGAAACCTCTGGGCAGTCATCGCGAGCAGAACCGAGAGGATTGTCACCAAAGCCGTCCTCATCGGCGTCTAGCCATTGAAATCTGTCATTTGGAAAAGCATCACCGGTACCCCAAGGTGCTGCTTGCCAATCCTCGGTTGGGTCCGACCAACCATCACCGTCTGAATCTCTACAGCCCATTCGATCGAAGATTGAATTACCTCTTTGTAACGGGCAAGCATCTGCTTCATGACCATCTGCTTGGTCACCAAAACCGTCGCCATCACTATCCCGCCATTGGGTTGGCTCATGGATGAAAGTATCTCCGAGGTCTGACCAGCCATCGCCATCGGTATCTGGACAACCCCATCTATCGCCGCCCTCTCTTGAACCGACAGAGGTTCCTGGTGTATCGGGGCAGACATCAGCATCGGTTCCAGTTGGAGCATCGCCTCTGCCATCACCATCGACATCATGCCATTGACTATCATCTTCGGGCCAAGTATCTCCACTTCCAGCTGGACTGGCTAACCAATTTAAAGTTGGATCAGACCAACCATCGCTATCACTATCTGGGCAACCCCAGCGGTCGAAAGTTGAATTGCCAACAGTGGATAAGCAACCATCTCCACGCCAAGCCTCACGCCATGCATTACCATCGAAATACTCGAGATTATCACCATAACTATCACCATCTGAATCTCTCCATTGTGATTTATCATTGGAGAAGGCATCAGCAAATCCATCGGGATGCGCAATCCAAAAGGAATCTGGATTAGAATATCCGTCCATATCCGAATCTCTACATCCATGACGGTCGGCCCAGCTTATCCAACCGTTATCCACTTCCTCTGCACTGCTATCTGGGCAATTATCAGGATTTTTACCATTGATATTATCGCCAAAACCATCACCATCAGAATCAGCCCATTGGCTATTATCAATAGGGAATTTATCGATTTGAGTTGCGCCATAAGTGTGGTTATCGCCCCAGCCATCGCCATCGCCATCACGCCATTGAGTAGGATTGTCGATGAAATCATCAATTTTCTCTGCACCTAGGGTTTGATTGTCACCCCAGCCATCGCCATCAACATCAGACCATTGACTGGGTATGGTAGGGAAAGCATCTGCACCATTGGCATTGGTCCAATTGCCATCACCATCTGACCATCCATCATCATCACCATCGGGACAACCGAAACGATCTTGATTGGAATATCCAGTGATGAAAGGACAGGAGTCTGGACGTGATGCATTATCGATCCATTGACCAATGGACCAATTCTCACGAGTGGAATTGATTGTCCAATCCGCCCAATTATCGCCATAGCCATCAGCATCGGTATCATTCCATTGACTAATTTCGAAAGGGAATGCATCTGCGCTGCCTTCAGGGTGTGCTGGCCAAGGAGCGCTGCTATTCTGCCCGCTTGGATCGGCATCGGACCAACCGTCTAGGTCAGAGTCAATACATCCGTGACGATCCAATGATGAGGCTCCTCTCTGATCCAGACAGTGATCACCTTGGAATCCTCCGAGATTATCACCATAGCCATCACGGTCACTATCGCGCCATTGACTGCTTTCACTTGGAAAGGCATCTGCGAAGCCATCGGGATGAGCTGCCCATGTATTATCACCATCTGAATATCCATCTGAATCTGAATCTATACAGCCGAGGCGATCATTTGTTGAAGCTCCTGCAATATCGTCACAATCATCTTCGGTATCGATGAAACCATCATCATCACTGTCACGATTATATTTGTCAAGAGATGGAGCAAGTGAATAGTCAAAGCCATCGGCGAACCAAGAATCTTCAGAATATACTCGCAGATGTATCCATCCGGCAAAGGCTGCAGTTGTCGAAAGAGAGGTCGAAGAAGAATCATCTGTAATTGAATTCTCTCCAGCAAGAGTACCGCCACTTGGGCCAGTCAATTTCACATTGCCAGTATAGCCACCATCCCATGCTGTAGAAGATGATGAAATTGCAACTGTTAACACATCACCGGTAAAGACGTAAATTTTCCACCAATCCTCTTTATCACTGTCATAATCGGCATTTCCGTTGACAGATTGGCCGTCCTGCATCAGTTCAGAAGATGCTAAATTATCATCGGCAGAGGCTAATGGCGCGAGGTTCAAAAGCATTGAAGCGACTAAAATCGCCAAACACACCCTCATGCGCATGGTGCGCGATAAACCTAATCCTAGTAAAAAGAACCCCTTAAGATTCATCGGTTGCAATCCAATCAATCATCAGTGAAGCCGGCGGTTCTTTCATCACTCCAGGTTCTGGAATTAATGATAGAACCTCAATTCTGACGAACTTGATATAGCGTTGTTCTTCCTGTTCTTCAAATGGGTGTACACCGATATTTTGTTGATATGCAATACCAATCCAATCACCGTCAGGTGAATGAACCGTTTCAAAGAAATCGTGTAATGCATGTACATCGCTGTTTGCTTCCTCGTATGCAGTTACAATATGCAACGGAGTTGGATCTGCAACTATCCAGTTGAATGTATCATTTCCATGCGGCTGGTAAATCCCGCCAACGTAGAGATACCATTCATCACCTTCAGTATAGCCGTCATCGCCATATTTCAAGCCATACCATGCGACTGAAACCATATTGTTCTCACTAATTGAGACGAATGGATACATAGTGATGCCGCCAGTTTCGCCCCAATCAGGAGCGATGTTCCAACTATCTTCCCAATTTAATCCATGATCGTATGATATTGCCATTTGCATATCCCATGCACCAACATCTCCATTGCCACAATCGGCCCAGACTACAGCTACTGTGCCTGCTTCATTGTTATTTACAACCGGATATCCTTCTGGGCAATTCCCAGTCCTTGGACCAAGTTCGATTGATTCATTCCAAGAACCATCCGATGGCCCCGGTCCAGTTCCTTTTCCATAATCATCGCTGATTCTAATTTGAACTGAACCTGAAGGAGAATCGGCGTCTTCTTGGGCCACATAAACGTAAGAGCCCTCCTTTTCTGAGGATATTGTTGACCACCCACCCGGCATTGCATAACATTGTGAAAAGGTGTTACCTCCATTTTCAGAATGGTAGTACCAATATCGACCTGTGTCACCAGTACATTCAGGAGGCGTTGCTCCTGAATTGCCAAGATAGTGAATAATTCCATCACCTTGAGCTGCAACCCACGGTCTGTCGTCAGCTGCCATAGTATTCATTCTCTGACAAACCGAGCCCATCTCATATGATTCGCCACCTTTGGTAAAACGGTGCCACCAATTGTCTTCTAGTGTGGTGTCCAGATAGTATACTACATCGTTGTTATCAACTGCGATATCCCCTTCGTCACCAAGACATTCTGAGCCACCACCGGTAACAGAACCAATTGCTGAATTCGCAAGATTGCCAGGTGTCGGTTCGAAACTATCGCCATGATCCCAAGTCGAGCCATTATCGGTTGAAACCCAGAACCAAGATGCCCAATAATCCCAAGAGGTCATTTCACCATCTTCACAAGCATACCATGTGTCGGTTGGCCCTCCTAAAAATGGTCCAAATGGAGTTCCTTCTCCGCCCCAGCGTAAATCTTTGTGAGCAGTGATTTGCATATTCCCTTTCGAGTCGATCGAAAGAGATGGCTCATATCCGACGCCAAATCCCTCATAGCCCGGATCTTGTCCATTATCAGCATCAATACATTCCTCGTGCCGAGGCATGTAAACCGGCTCACCGAATTCAAATTCAAGCGAGTCTCCGCTTTGGACTTCACTGCGCAGTTGGTTTAGACTATTGTCGACAATCACTCCAAACATCGAGGCGAGAATCAAAAACGCGACCGCTATTGCAAAAGTTCCTGCCAGTAATACATTGAGGAAATGACGATCTTTGGAAGGCAGACCTTCGACATCTACCGAATCGCCCATGAGCAGCCTACCGTGCTATTGGACATGAGCAATTCGGTCAGATGACATCACTCGACTACTGAGAGATAAATCGATTCGAAATCCTTAGCATTGTGCTCGTATGTATAGGAAGATAGAACCCTTTGCCGACCGAGTTCTGCCATTTGCTTTACTTTGTCAGGATTCGCTAATAAGTCGTTAACCTGCTTTGCCAGATCAGTCGCATCTCCAAGTTGGAATAAACCACCTACACTCTCATCGACCATCTCCGGAAGAGGGCCATGATCTACAGTTACAACCGGCGTACCACTACTCATGGCCTCGAGAGGAATCAAGCCCTGTCCTTCGTAATAAGAGGGATAGGCTACAACATCTGCGGAGCGGAATAATTGAGCCAAATCGTCGAAAGGCATGCCACTCTCAATACTCAGCGCATCGGCAACCCCAAATGATTTCGCTTGTTTCATCAATTTCGATTTCATATGACCACGACCAACGATTACCAACTTTGCAGCGGGGTTCTTAGCAAGAATTTCTGGCATCGCACGCAATAATGTCAAAAATCCCTTACGCGCTACAAGACGACCTACTGCTAGAATCAATGGAGTCTGGGTTTCGGGGTTACCATGCAATGCATCTTCATCGGCACAACCGTACTTCATTCGCACTGCTTCGTGGGCCAATTGTGAATCCTCATCATCTTTATTCAGTGGATGAAATACCAAATGGTCTACTCCCCATAGAACAGTTTCACAACGCCAATTATCGACAGGATTGTATCGATCGATGAAATCCTTGCGAGTAGCTAGAGAATTGGCCACACATGCTGCTGAGTGTGACACTCCTGCTCGCTCATAGCGGGCATACCATCCTCCGGTCAGTAATATTGCCAAATCGTTGGGGTTTCGCCATGTAGCGGCTTCCCGATATTTTGCTGCCAATTTCATACCATCGCGTTCACCGAGCCAAGAGCCATGTAAACTACTGACTACGGGAGCAATGTCTTTCTGCACTTTCTTGAATTGAGAACTCGTCCATGAAATCAATGGTAGGTGAGCGTGAATCACATCGACCGGCTTTTGTCTGTGTAATTTTTTCAGTGCTTTTAGCGCAGTTCGCCCATAACTGCGAGTAAAAGCCATCGGCAGACGCGCCCAACCGACTTCGATTACATCTACGCCTTCTTGTGAAGGGGGCTTTCCGGCCCCATTACGAGTTATTACAGTCACTTCGTGGCCTCTGGTTACCAAATGACCTGCAAGGTGGAATACAACAGAGCCCATCCCGCCCCATCGCGGCGGATATTCTGCTGACAACATGACGATATGCATGCTTCTCATGCCACCCCAGAAGTTCGATGTTCATAGATACGCTGGATGACAGCCTTCAAGATGTACGTTAACTTGGCCGAGTTCATGGCTAAGGTGCTGCCGGTTAGTGTAACGATAATCCTGCCCACTCGAAATGAGGAAGAAGCCGTTGGTCCGACCATCGATTCTATACCCAGAGGTTGGTGTGATGAACTCGAAATAATGATTGTCGATGGTAATAGTGAAGACAAGACCAGAGAGATAGCACTCGAAAAGGGAGCTCGAGTTCACATTGAGCCACGCAAGGGCTATGGTCGCGCATATAGATCTGGTTTTGATATCGCTAAAGGCGATATAATAGTCACAATGGATGCGGATTGCACCTATCCTGCAGAAGTGGTACCGGATTTGGTAAAGAGGTTACTAGAAGATGAATTGGATTTCATCACTTGTGACCGTCTGACCTTAGCAGAAGCCGGCTCTATGTCTGGAATTCACGGATTCGGCAATTGGATGCTTTCATTCAATGCAAGAATGCTTTTTGCTTATGGCATTAAGGATTCACAGTCTGGAATGTGGGTTTTCAGAAAGAATATTTTCGATAATCCAAAGATGCGTCCAACCAATGATGGTATGCCGCTTTCTGAAGAGATGAAGATTCTAGCACGCAAACATCTTGGCAAGAAGAAAGCAATCGAAATTTCAGTTCCTTATCGACCAAGAGTCGGCGATGCTGAAATACATACCTGGGGCGATGGCTGGAAGAATCTACGTTTCCTCTACTTCAAGCGAGTAGGCCTACATCGAACTAGGTCGGAATGGGGTGCGCTTCCTGACAATCCCGATTCTCTTAACGGCGATATTCCAGAACAGAAGTGAGTTATTTCTCCTCTAATCGCAACGGTGAATCTATCTCTACTCTTTCGATTACAATCAATGTCAATGGCAGAATGGTGAATACGACCAGCCATATTAACACCAAATCCTGGATAAGTGGAGTGAAACTGAGATCCAATGAACCATCAAACGCAATGAATGATACGTGGTCGATATCTGCTGATGTCAGATTATCACTGATATGCCATTGCTCACTTTCATTGGCCATAGCCAAATCAAAACCACTGACATTGAAGTAAAATTCTAAAGATTCGCTGGTTAGGTTATAATCGGTAAATATCTGTTGATGTTCTAAATCCAGTGAGCCGCCGCCGCCTGTTCCTTTAGATTCAACATCAAATTCACCAAACCATCCCACTGTCGGCATTATTACAAAAGCCAAAATCAGAGTAAATAAAGCAAGATTCAATATCAATCCGGGAATCCATCTGCGCTGATATCCCATTAAGTGAATGAATAATACAACTGCCGAAATTGCAGTTATAATCTTCACTGCTTGTGGTAAACCATCCTGAACCTCAGTAAGTTTGAGGCTGTTGTTACCCCAATCTTCTCCATCGTTATCTTTTTCTTCTTGAGGTATTACTACCTCATTCACACGTTGATTTTGCCAATAGGACATGGCACTTGGTCCTGCAAGACTAAAATCAACTTCAGATGAGTTTTGAGAAATATTCAATTCGGCACCTATACCGAAATGCATGCAACAGCCCTCTCGATATCCTGTTGGTGCACCGTCGGTAGCCTGAACTTCGAATGATATCGAAGACCAGGTCTGAGATGCTGTTGCTCCGATTAGGGAAACCAATAGTAATAACTGCAGTAAATGAAGCAGCATACGCAATGTTTTGGGGTAACCCATAAATGCGCCACCTCCTACCTAATCGTTTTCAATAAATCGAAATTCAATCCTTGCGGGGAACTGCAACAAATATACCGGCCAGGGCAATCATTGCAACTGTAGCAACTGGTGAGATGAACGGTAGAAGACCTTTGTCTTCTACAGCCTTAACTGCGATTGCGGTATCGGTATTGCCTCCATCATCGCTTGTATCGACATTGGTTGGATCTTGACCAACTGCAACCGCATCTACTGCCGCAGTATTGTGTTTTGTTAGATCGACTAAGGATTCAATGGTAATGTCATCAACAATTGCAGCTTCTTGTTCTATGGCTTCAGTTCCAGAGAAATATATTACATTTATCGGACTAAGAGCTTTAGGATACATATTCGATTCCGGTCCAACTAAAGTGAAGGTATTACCTGAATCTGAATCTCCGACTAGCAATTGTATTCCAACTATTCTTCCTTGTTCCTTCGACCATAGAGAATACATTTCAGCACTGTCATAGGCAATATCTGCTTCGTATTTTTCAAGACGGTTCTCGAGGTTTTCACCGAAACTTTCCATGGTATTGTCAAGTGTTGATTTCATGAACGCTCCAACCATAGTGATTATCTTTTCACTTGGCTCTGGTTCTTGAGCTAAGTCGTTGCATACTTCATCTGTAGCCATTGGGTTATTTTCCCCACCTACTAAATCTACTTCGATTTCTAGACAGTATTCGCCCCAGCCATCGGTTTCACCTGAAACTGTTTCGCAATATTCATCATTACAACCATCATAATACACCTCCAGGTCCATTCGATTTTGTACAACAAAAGAACCTGCATCAACAGTGCTGCCATCAGATTCTTTCATCTTCCATGATATTTCATAGTCTTTGTCTTGATTCAATGAATCGACATTGAATCGTGCTCTGAATTCTTCACTACCATCAGCTTCGAAATCGGCATAAGAGATTTGTGGAAGCCGGTCTCCTACCCATCCACAATCACTATCTTCAGATACGAGAGAATTCGTGTCATCATAGAGTTTTACGGTGATACAAATGGTGTCACCAATATCTCCATCAGGATACATTGAACTGAAATTAAAGTCAGGATACATATCTACCAAACTGACGTAATGATCAGGATTGCCAGAATCGATTTGAATTGAATCTGATTGACCAGAACTTGCACTAGTAGCCATGTCTTTCGAATTCATTGAGAAATCAATAGTATAGTCCTTCATATCCGAACCAACCTTGTCATCAAAGTTTTGTAGGCTGGCGCTGATACTTGGAGACCCATGGTCGTAATTCCAGTAATCCCACGAAGGATAAACTTTGATCCTTGATACACCTTCGTCACTACCATCATAGCAATGCTGATAGCCATCATTTACGACATCCTGCCATTCATATATTTCCAGCTGTTCGCCATCATCACAAGTGAATGAATGCAGATCATAATATGGATCATTAATGTTGTTATTATTACTCTCTTCTGCCAAGTCATTACTCCATGCATCAAGTATTGTACCATTAAGTAAGCCAGAATCAAATACTGTTTCGGCACTACCAACTATTGCTTTTTCCATTCCCATGCCGAGTAACACTTCAAAACCAAAGGGAATAATCGCATCTTCTGTTTGGAACACTGAAATCTCATTACCATCGATAGTGATTTTTTGCGCACTGCTATCACCTAATTCCATACTAGAACTATGGTCCCAGTATTCCTCTTCTTCTGCACTCTTGGAATAATCCCCAGTGCTAGTAATTGAATCAATGATAGAAACATCCCAGTCCCCTGCAGGATAACCTAATTCTTCAGCAGGTAAGCCCTTGACCTCGAAGTTGACTGTAGTCTTAGACTCGTAAGAACCTGTGAGATCCCCGCATGAATCACTGACATAATGGGTTGTTTGCATATATTCTTCACCAGTATCTTCGTCGTAACTACTCCCCTCTGATGTATCAGTAGAACTATTGCTATATCTTGAGTCACATGCCCATTCTAATCTCTCTCCTGCATTGACCTGAGTCAATACATTAGGTAGGTCACTAGCAGCCCCTAGGACTAGATCAGCATGATTATTGATAATTTGATAGGTCATTCCCATATCTAAAGATGCATCTAATGGCATTGATTGAGCAGAGTGTTGCTCTTGAGTTTCTTCGTCGGTGTATGCCTCTGTGGTTAAAGTACCAACTATGCCTAGTTCGATACCTTGGGTAAAGGTCATTGATTGATCCATTGACGCTCCCATCATCTTGTTGTTAGCATCACGGTATTCGACATACAACATATCCATAACGAGAATGTTTTCTGAATCTGCGGTTAGAGTTACATCCCAAGAAGCAGAACTATCGCTCCAATCAGTCATGATTGCCGCATCAGCCATCATTCCGTGGCGGATTGTGATTTTGGTATAATGCGGTGTTGCCGGAACATCAGAACCGCCGAATTTGAAAGTTGTATCCGCACCGGTATATTGGTCATGAATAATGGTTGATGTACCAGTGGTTTCCTGAGCTAGAAGTAATACAAATCCTGAATCATCTGCTGCCTTAGAAACATCCAACAAGATATCTCTAATCGAGAGACCAGTCAGAGTTTCTGCATCAACGTCAAGGTTTGACCAATCATATTCTATTCCAAAGGTATAGTGTTCTTCTGCATCTTGTGCAGCCACTCCCGGTGGAATTACTGATACCAGAAATAAGGCGGTCAAAATGCAGGCGATACTGCGTTTAGGTAAATTGCGCATGGCAGCGGTTCCACTGAGTCACGTATAATACCTCTGATTCATCAAATAAGCCCTGAGAGCGGTCCTACTGGCTCTTCTGGTAAATCCTCGAGTGTTTTTTCTTGCTCATCTGCAGGCGTACCGAATACACCCCAATCATCTATCATTTCTAGATCTGCAAGTTTCTTCTTCTTACGAAGAATAAAGAGAATCGTTAGAATACCCACCAATAACAAACCGCTGATTCCAGCGCTGGTATAGATTACAGCACTACTGATATCATCACTTATTTCAACTCGCATCTCTAAAGTTATCGAATCGGTTTTTGCGTCATCGCCTTCGCCATCGATTGCAGTAACCTTGAGATAAGGTCGTCCATCTCCATCCGGCATGAAATCGATGTTTCCAGTCCAAATACCATCTTCATCATCATCGCTAAGGTTGAAGTCCCAAGTCTGTAATCCATGCTTGATATTTGCTATGACGATATTTGTGGTACCATCGGCGTCATCTAGTTTGACGCTTACCTTGATTGAAGCTAATTCACCAGGTACGAATAATGTACGGTCGACATCGAGATTAGAAAGTCTAGGCGAACTATAGCCAAGAGTGATATTGACATGGGCTTCGTCTGAACCTCCTCTTCTATCCTCGACATAAAGTGAGATATGATGAGATCCTGGTTCGAAAGTAGTCTCATGGCTAGCAGATTCGGAAATACGGGTAAAACTAAGTCCATTCCATAGGCGCCATTCTCTGAAAGTAATGTCATCATCAGCATCTATTGTACCATTACTATCCAAAATCACACTTTGTCCTGGATTATAGTATTGTGCTTCGCTTGGAGAATAAATAATGGCATGTGGATCGCTTTCTATAACCTGTACTTGCATTACGACGATACGGGACTTGCCAGTTTCATCTGTTAAATTAAAAGTCAACTGATGAATACCCGCTGCAAGAGTTATGTGATGGATTGCACTAGTAATAACTGATGAAAGTAAGATTTCACTATCAAGGTCACTAACTAAACTCATAGTGAAAGAATCACCATCTGCATCCAAACTGTTCCTAGCATCAATGAGAATAATTTCGTCTGAGTGGTATCCTTTAGCGGTCAAGTCCTCAGATAATACAAAAATCGGCGCTGAGGTGTCGACATTGATTTGAACAGTCTCACGCACAACCAAATTCACTCCGTCGTCGATGGCCATTGTTATATTGTGCAGACCTGCTGTAAGGTGATGATTAAACATAAAACGGTTGCTTACATCATTACTTAGTAATCCGTCGACATCACTGCTCCAACTAACGATTAGCATTTGATTTCCAGCCACGGTTTCAATTGGATTGCAATGATAATTACCTGCAGCGAAAGTGAGACAATGGCTATCCCAGTCGCCAGAATCACTAGCATTGAATTCGATATTGTCAGAACTATCGTAGACTTCAGTAGGAGAAGGTGAAGAAAATATTGCTCGTGGTAGAGAATCTTCTACCTGTAAGACAATGCTTTTGTCTGTGGTTTGGTTGAAGTTTGCTGGATAATCATCTCCCACCATCAATGTGATAATGTGTTCACCGCGTGATAAATGACCACTCCAGGTCGGCTCTAGAGCCAATATCCCGTCTAATGATGAACTCCAAGCATAGGACATTTCGTCTCCTTCGGGGTCGATTGTAGTGCTAGTCAAAGTGACTACGGTCTCAGAATAATTATCATCTCTGCTAATTATGAAATCGCTATATGGCAACTCATTATACAGTTCTATTGCTAATGTCCATTCGAAACAAGGATTGACATCATCACATACAGATAAGGTGAGAACAAAATTCATCTGCCCTACAGATAAAAAGTTCAGGGTTTTATTGAGGCAATCCTCCATTATAATCGAATCACTCTCGAGACCGGGGTGGTCCCAATTACACTGAAGAATATCGCCCTCGGGATCGCTTATACCGCTAAGGTCGAAGAATGCATCAGCAGTCATCGGTAATCTCAAATTTCCCGCCGAAGTCAAATCTGGAATCGTTTGGATTATCACTACCGGCTGTTGATTTGCCAATTCGATACCGCGCTGCTCAGAAGCACAATTGTTACTTGTATCGCATACCTCAAGAGTAATCAGATGTTCTCCATCATTCAATATTAAACCTGAACCGTCATTTACAGTAATAATAGGACCGGTCCCTATTTGGCCATCAAGATTACTTGTCCAAGTAAAGGTCATTGATTCATTTTCCAATTCTCTAGAGTCGCTTGCATTGAATATTACAGAATAGCCGGAAGAGAATATCGATTGATCAATTGGGGTTTGCCAATCGAGTACTGGTGCCTGATTACTCAATGGAAGAGTACAGAAAGAATAATGATCGCCATCGAGGCTGATGTTAGTGGTATTACTAACGCCATCATATGAACAATCTATTGCCACTTCGGTAGTTGGTCCTACACCGCTAGTAAACCATTTCTTACCGATATAATCCTCAAGCAGGATGTATCCTTGAAGGTCAACCTGTTGTGAAAAAGCGGTCTCCAATTGACTGAAAGACACATCGACACCGGCCCAAGGTAAACCATTACTCCAATTATTAGTCACCCAGAGATGAATATCGTAGGCCTCCTCGATAGATGAACCTGAGGCCAAAGAAGCAAGAGAGAAATCGATTGCTCCAGGTTTGTGAAGATGCAGATGGCTATCAGCGTCTAAAGAGAGTACATGGTTTGCTGTTGTATCCGAAAGAGCTGACCAGTTAACCTCTGAATCAACAAAACTCAAATCGCCATTACAATCGCTAGTTATTCTATTACCAAACCCGGTCATCTGATCGTGGTTTGCTATCACCAAACAAGCTGAACCTGAGAGATTTGCATTGCTCAACTCTGAAACCATTTCCAAATTGTGATCGCCATCCCAATATAATCCCTCATGATTTCCATAAAGGTCCATGCCGTCAAAAACTCCTTCAGCAGCCATTATCTCTATCGCTGGTCCACTATTGTTGGTCCATACCTCCACCGCTTGAAGATTGAATCTTCCTCCTCTAGTACCGCTTAGTCCAGAATTATTTACTGAGATAGCCGCGCCTTCGGTCGGATCATGAACCTCGATTCCATCGAGCCATATGTCGACTGAATCCTCGATTATAATTCCGCGCTGGTCGGCGATTGACACGCAATTAATACAAGCGACATCTCCGGATGAGGACTCCAAATCATTCGAGAGATAGTAGTAAAGTCCTGCTTCGTCATTACCTGTAGAGGAGAGATTGCTAAAAATAACATATCTGGCATCGAAAACATATGCGCCGGATTCGCCATTATCCTCTAGAACCATACCATCAATGACAACTGTAGAACGTTCTAGATACAAACCATCTTGATCATTATCGTGCAGATACCAATCACTACCTTGCATAGCGCCACCAGAAGCGCTATGAATACCAGGTCCTGGAGAACCGCTCACCTCGATATCATCGAAATTGGCAGCGAAGAAACTTGAGCGAATGGCGATACCAGCGCTGTGCGCTCCACCACCAACCTTACCTGTATTTTCGATTAGAAAATTACTGAATGTCGATAGACCATCAACAAAATATAATTCAAGTCCAACTGCCTCATTATCAAAGAGATGGGCATTGGAGATATTTACTGCTGTTGAATTGATTTCGATAGTGGCAAGTGCATTGCCGGGATTACTGCTACCCGGGCCACCGGTACCAGATATGTTCAATCCGTTTATTGTCGCTTGTAAATAATTGGAATAATTGGAATGGTCGACCTTCTCGACCCATAGTCCCTTCCAAGTCGCATTGGAGATGCTCAAATCAGTGAATATGGGGGAGGTTCTGACATCATCATCGGCATGTTTGATAACCACGCCATATTCTGCCTTCTGAATAGTGATATTGGAGAATATTGTATTGCTATTCTCAAGCCAAATCCCTGAAACTGTTGCCAGGGCATTACCGCTTACATTCTCGATTAGTACATCGCTAACCATTCCGGTCGATTCACCCCAGACATTGATAGCACTGGTTTTGAGTAGACTGAAATGGGCTCTTTCGATAATAGGAGAACTTTCTGCGCCGATGGAGACTCCTATCCCATAACGCCAGTATAATGGAGAGATTATATCTTGACCTGCTCCAAATATGATTAAATCATTGATGGTTGGATTCGCTGAATCATACATATCAATACCGACATCATCTGGGTTATTGATTGTTAAATTGGCAATGAAAGGGTCGCTATCGTATATGCTCACACCATACTTTGCATTAGCAATTGTGAGATTATTTATGTGGCTGACACCACCTCTTGAAGTATAATTAAACTGGATACCTTCATGATCGCCAGTTCCATCACTGGTAATACTTACCGGGCAACTAGTGGTTCCATCGATTGTCAATATACCATTAACGTAAATCCTCACTCCATTAGACATCGAAATAGTACTACAGGCAGAAATTATCAATTCATCGTTTACATCTATTGTGTAGTCGTTTCCAAGCACGATATTGCCAGACCAAGTTTGTGTGCTGCGCGCATCTGAAGCAGAGGCGATTGTGTTCGCCTGAGAGGAAAGAAAAATCAACAATACGAGAAGATACGGTTTCGCACCAGTGCGTAGTTGCATACCTTATGGTGAATACCGTTATCATTCAAGTGTTTGCCCTCTGTGAGTGAGTAAATACCTGACGGTATCATCAAGAGGGTCATGCCTGTGGCCGTAGTATGCCTGATGCTTTTGTTCTATTCAAAACAGAACCTGCATGTGAGCGCGATGTCTATCTTAGTTTAACTGAAATGGATTCTGTCCAAGAACTTCATGCCTTGTATGGGAAATTCGACATACTTGCAAGAATCAGTGCACCCGATTCAAATTCTTTGACCTTACTGCTGATGAATGACATCAGACAAATCGGTGGAGTAAAAGATACACAGACTTTGATAGCTGTCGATGTTTGAGGTGATAAAATGGCCATAGGATTCGTATTGATAACAACTAAACCCGGTAAGGAACAATTTGTTAGAGATGCTCTCGACGAGATTGAATACGTCACTAACAAGTGGATTCTATTTGGGGAATTCGATTTAATCGCTCGGATTCAGAGTGATGATGAATTTACCTTGACCAAAACCATAGTTGAAAATATTCGCACGATCGAAGGGATTATTGACACTAGGACTTTGATTGGCGCAGAACTCTGATTACAGCAGATCGTGTAATTGCTTAGTCAATTGGCGTGCAGCATTATCACAACCAGAACCACGCCAAAGCGATATTGCTTCAGACAGCGCTGCCACTTTATTGCCATCCCCTATCCAAGCACGCCATGTCCATATCAAAGCAGCAACACGACGTGATGCTGTAAGTGCTTTCATAGAACGTTTTTCGGGTATCGTGATGGTTTTCAGTATTTCATTCGCCATCTTTACATCAGTTGATTCTACTTTTTCTACTAGGGCAAGACTTAGCATCAAGCCTTTCAATCCAGAGATTTTCATTATTCTTTTCTGAATTGATTCTACAGATCCGTCGTTGATCTCGATATCTGAAATATCAGACCTGAGTGACAATATCTGTACCTGTGGATCATTTACACTTGAAATGGTAGATAATTCATCTCTTACTTGAGCAGCCTTGACACGGTCACCTTCAAGCAAAGCTTGTGCGTGTCTGATATGAGATAATGCAACCAGAATATGCGAACGTAAATCGCTATCTAGTTTAGAAATATCCAGAGAGTGGAGGATGGAATCAATGTCTGAGTTCGGTTTTTCACGCGGTAAACGGTCATCCAATAATCGTACAGCTTTGGCTACCAACATTCTCGCTTGGTCTTCAACCTTGGATTCAATCAATTCGACATCATCCATTCTTCCTTCGAGTAGAGCTAACCGTAGATCCAAATCAGGAGCTACTATTTGCTGGAGATGAGTTGCAGCGATGTCATTCTCACCGCGTTCGATAGCGACAAATGCTGCTAACCGGTGTAGTGAATGTGTGCTGTTGCGTAAAAGAGCATCATCTATCAATACCGCCAAGGCTGAGTCGTGTTCGATCAACAGGTTCTCACTATTTGCAAGTAGATGAGATTCACTATCCTCATCACAAATCACACGTAGATGGAGTTCGATCAACCGGGCTAGGTCATCGGGCAACTGACACCAATAATCCAGTGCTTCGCGAAATGTGCTTTGGTCGAGGTCGACGAATCGGACATTTCGTAACAAATGTTGCAATTCAACGGATTCGTTAAGCCATCGAATCAAGGCTCTTTCGTCAAGTACGACAATGGAGTCTTGGTCACGTAACAATTCACAAGGTACTGGAATGGGTAACAAAGCCATGTTGTCGACACAATTTAGTTCGCTCTCATTCAAATCAGATAATACGACATCTGAAACCCATTGCAGTAAGTCATCTCCTGCTTCAGGGAGGTGAGAGTTTTCGTCATGTAATTGTAAAGCTAAAGGATGACCTCCGAGTCTTTGAGCGATGACTTTGCGCCCATCACCAAGATGTTCAGGCAATAGTTCAATCGCAGCATCGATTTCTAGCGGGGGCAACTCAATCTGTTCAAAGTCATTCGAAAATGGAGAAGGGGGGCGGCTGGCAATAATTATATTCTTCACCTTATTACAAAAGGAGATAACTTTAGACTGATGCCTGCTACTTAATTCCTGAATTTCATCTAGAATTAGTGTCTCATCAGCAATCGATTTCAATGCTGCTTCAGGATTGGAATATTCGATACCCCAGGCGGATAAAAGAGAAGATAAATCACTGAAATATTCGGCGGTGGCAAAGCGAACCTGACCACCTTTAGCAACCGACCTGCGAGCATATTCGGCTAAGACTGTACTTTTTCCGATTCCAGGTAATCCGGTGATGATTCTACGACCGCCCTGCGACAATAGACCCTCGATGAACTCTTCACGGCCTTTCATTTCCACGTATCCAGGAGGTTGGCCATACAGTATACCCTTGCCTTCACTTCGGTTTACTTCTATTTCTCCAACTGACTCTCTCCCAACCAAAGTCAGGTGGTAGACCTTTCTTTTACGTGAACCACCAGCGATTACATGAGCCTTTCTTTCACAGATTAATTCATCTTTGAGTAATTCGGTAATCGGTTCATGTAGCGTCGATCTTACCACTCCGAGTGCCTCGGCGATCCCCGGCAAGCAAATCCCGCGTGGAACATCCCATGCCTTTTCCATACTCGATGGAAAAGTAGCCAACCAAGCCAAGATTCGTTGCTTGCACGAATCGGACATAGCACTGACTATCCCATGGTCGTTGTATCGTTTTCGCATCCTTGCGCAAATCCCATAATTGATGTTAGGCGACCGCATGCCTAAGTCGTGCCTGTCCAGTTACGCGCAATAAATTTACCACCCAAACCGGGGGTTTATCTATTCAAGGATGCTAATGCACGCGTATTATATGTGGGTAAAGCAACTGATTTGCGAGAAAGGATTAGATCATATTTCTCCAAGAACCCAGACCGGGCAATGATTCCTGGTCTAATCGCTGCTGCCGAAGATGTTGATTTCGTAATTACCAACAACCCACAAGAGGCTTTGATATTGGAACGCCAATTGGTCAGAGAGCATAGACCGAGATATAATTCGATGCTCAAAGATGACAAGTCATATCCATTCATAGTGATAACCAAAGAAGAGATTCCGCGTTTGCTCTACACCCGCCACCCGCCAAAGGAGTCATGGGTTTGGGGGCCTTTTGCCAACGCTGGAGCCGCTAAAACTGTAATCGGCCTACTTAGGCGCCATTTGGGATTACGTGACTGTAAGGAGTTATTGCCAGAGGGATGTTTATCCATGCATATTGGACTTTGTTCAGGACCGTGTATCAAAGTCGGAGATTATTCGCAAAGGGTTAGAAGTGCCCGAGATATTCTCGATGGGCAAGCATTGGGTTTGATTGAAAAACTCGCTGTTGAAATGGATGAGGCTAGCGCAGAGATGAACTACGAGGCTGCGGCCATTAGTCGTGACAGAATCAAGGCGATTCGAACCGTCCTAAGTCAGCAGATTATCTCATCTACAGTTTACCGAGATTGCGATGCTATCGGTATCGCTGTCCAGGGAGAATTAGCAGCAATCGTGGTTATTCATGCTGATGATGGCATTATCAAGGGACAGGAAACCTGGCCGATGATTCATCACAGTGATCTGGGTCAGACCATTTCCACTTTCATCGCAGACCATTATTCCTCACGCCGTCCACCAAAACTGCTACTGCTACCTACTCCCGTTTCAGAATTATTGCAGGAATGGCTCGACTCTAGGCGGGGTACTAAAGTCGAGATTAGAGTGCCACTACGTGGTGATTTTGCAGTTCTGCGCAAGATGGCTGACCAAAATGCTAGCGTTAAAATTGATAACCTCAGCCGAAAACGTGCGGGGAGTCTTGAACAAAGAGCTGCTGATGAGGGAGCAAAATTGCTTGCCGTTAATTCTCTTGACCACATCGTCTGTTTCGACATGGCACAATTGCAAGGAGAAGAGAGAGTAGGGGCTGCTGTGGTATTACGGAACGGACGTCCTGCAAAAAAAGAATACCGCACGTATATCGTCAAAGGCGAAGCGATAGATGACCTGCGTATGATGCGTGAAGTTGTTGAACGGTGGCTGAAACGTCAAGAGCAGTGGCCTGATTTATTATTGGTTGATGGTGGACATACACATCTTGACATCATCAGTAATCTCTTGCGAGAACACGGACTTTTTGACAGGTTACCATTGGGAAGTCTAGCAAAAAGGGAAGAGACATTGAGCCGCCCAAATCAGTCGGACTTAGTACTAGATGGTCGGGGCAGAGTCCTGGTTCACGCTCGGGATGAAGCACATAGATTCGTCAATAACTTCCACAGAAAGCGGCGCTCTCGCAACCGGTTGAGTGACCCCTTGACACTGGTTACAGGATTAGGAGCAAAGAAATTTCAGAGTTTACTGCGCCATTTTGGTGGACGACAAGGGATTCAGCATGCATCGATCACAGAGTTACAAATAACTCCGGGTATAGGAAAATCATTGGCAATGCGTATCTACGATGCCTTGCATTAATCAATCGTATAGATCGAGTAATTCTTGGTCAACAGATCCACCTGAAAAGCCACTTCCACCCATATCTGACCATGCGTCGGCACCCGAACCTTCACCCGGACCACCAACTCCTTTGCTAACATAGCCGCCGCCAATATTGGAGAACTCAGAATCAGAAAGACCACCTTTCTTTGCCCTATTATCAAGCATCGTTGCTTTAGCGGTTAATTTCTTGGCTTTCTTTTGCTTGCGTTTGTAAACTCTCCAAACAACAAATGAAAGCATGATTGCGGGGTATATCCATATTTGACTGATGATATAACCCCAGGTTACAGTCATGGTGAAGGTGATGGTATCACCTGTTTGTAGTGCTTTGGTTTGGTAGGTTATTACCTGCCTACCCTCGTCGTCCTCTTCAGCAATCCCCTTCCCACTTGCAGTACTGAAGCCAGCGAGAACTATTCCCTTTGGCATGGTAAAAGTCAGAACACCATCGAGATCTAGTTCTGCTTGCTCATAGATGGTCATATCGATTGGGTCTACAGCCTGTTGGAATTCAGGGGCAGCGACTCCAGATAATGAGACATCGGCAAAGCCCATCATCAAACCACGACCCATACCCTGTGCAACATTACCCAGCATTTCCTGCAGTGGGTTAACCAACAGATTATCAGTAGTTATCGATATCTTCGGGTCACCGCTTGTAATCCCAGTAATGCCATTGGCAATGCCAATTGTGAATGTTACTTTGGGAATAGAAATACCAAATGAAATCGGCTTTAAATCACTGATTGAAGCACCAGGGGTGCCAATGGTTGCAGTAGTTGCTACACGGAATGATGAAAGATCAAACTCCGTAATCATACCATTACTTTCTGCCATCAAATCCTTCGATGATTCGTGTAGCAAGGTGGTGATAGCTGGTCCTAGATCATCGGCGAATTTGGAAAAGCCTGCCGAGGAGACCTCTAGTACCAATTCATTAGAATCTCCAAGTGGTATCGTAGTGTTGAATTTCTCTTTGACATCGGGACCGCCGGCGATATCGAGGACTAATTTCAATAGATCAGCAGGTAAGACCTCGAGATCCATCGTAGCGCTTTCCGTCGAAAGATTATCTCGAATCTCCTGAGGTACGACCACGCGGTAAATCGAAACCGAAGCGTCGAGTGAGAAAGTGATAGAAAGTGATTGAGTCCATTCATTGATGTCAAATGCTGCCAAATCAAAATTTAATTCACTGACAACACATGTCTTCTCCAAAGCTGTGCAGAGAACATCTGATTCGACTGGAGGATTAGCACAAACTCCATTATTAGAGCGACAGATAGGGTGATTCCAACTATACGAGCCAGCACCGCCTAATTTCAAAGACATGTCATCCACTCCAGTAACCCTATCCACTAAAATGATAGTTGAACTTTCAGACTCAGATGCTATCCAAGTCGGTAAAACGATCTCAAAAGTGATATCGACTGAGGGCATGTCGCTCCCAGCCATCATGTCTGTTAGGAATCCCTCTCCGAGCAATGCATCGATGGTCAAACCGCCATTTAGTACTAATCGCAAATCATTTTCATCAATCGCTTCGACAAGTCCGGTAGGATCATCGGGAATCGCTTCTTTGATCATATTGAGTAATCTCATATCGAAGGTTTGATTTGATACCGAACGGAGATAGATTGGATAAGCACTACTCATGGCATTTTGACCCGTTGTACAGAAATAAATCTTAGTTTGGTCTGGTAGAGTATTCATGTCTGGGCAATTGGTATGGGTATAATTCAAACCTCCAGCACTATATCCTGGTAAATCAGAACTTTCAACCCAAGACATCTCGCTCATCGAAATAGTGGTACCGGGCACTACAGCGCTAAGGCCTTCGCCGACCATACTCATATCGAATTGGCCTAGCAAATCATCAAGAGTCGGAATCAAACCATTGTGATATGCCATACGTATTCCATCTGAAGTAATCCATGGAATCTCTGCCGCTGAATCATTATCGACGAGATTGACACCCCAACTATTCATCGTAGACTTATCGATATGTGAAAGCGTTGCTACTACCTCAAGAGTTGCTTCAGCCTCGTTCTCTAAATTGAGGCTTATCTTTACTTCCATACCCGGATCAGTGCTGTCGATTGAGACTCCTGGAGTGATCTGTGTCGCTTTGTGTCCCATGGTTAATTCAGCTGTTTGGTTCATGGTTTCCACACCATTTAGATTTGGAAGAGTCCAAAATCCTGTACTTACGTATTCGGAACGTTCTGTATGGAAATATTGTTGCTCTAATCCGCCTTTAGCATCAATCACATCTGTATAAGCAGGTGGAATTATTCTAAAGCTCGATTCAAAACCAGGATCTGCAAAAATCTCGAACTGAGTGTCGATTTCAGCACCCATCGCTACCATTCCTTGAAAAGCGCGTTCTAAGTCTTCTGCTGGAACTGAGCCCAAACTAAAGGTCGAAGAACCCAAATCTATGGTCGCATCTGTGGAAAAGCAAATCGGCGGGTAAAATATACCACCGGGTCGTGGGGGCAAGCCTTCAAACTCTGAATCTTGAGTTCTATCAGTTGTACATTCAGTAGTTGATGATCCATCGAAAAAGGAATCGATATAACTGGTTGCCACTGAATCAACACTACCAAAACTAGTCAATAATTGGGCAACTGTACTGTTCACAGACCCTATTAATTGATTTCTAACAGTATCTCCCCCTAGGTTTTCATCGAACAAATTTCGAATCATATCCGCTGGAGCTCCTGAATTATTATCCATACCGATTGCTGGAGATTCAAGAGCGGCGACTAAAGTAGGATCATCATTCATACCGAGCGTCTCTCGATCGAATTCATGGATTGCCCAATTCATCTTCATCTTGATTGTCGAAGTGTCTTCCATTTCAAAGATAAATTCTGCCTTAACCCAATCTGGGTAATTTGGGGACAGATCGCCTGCACCTGAATTATAACCATCGCACCTATCGCCAATGTTAGGTGTATCATAACAAACGATAAATCCATCTGTAGCATCATTGTGTATACCGTGCGATGTTGCTTCCGCCTCATTTACAAAAGGCAATATCCCCTGTAACAGGAGGAGGATTGAGAAGATAATTACTGTTCTTGACTTCACGTCCACGTCCCCCTGCATGACTGGGACATTTATGACGCTTATTGGATTTGGCCCCAATATGCCGAGTTCACCCTTCGTGTGGTCCTCGCGAAAACTGGCCTCTGTAATCTATACTGAACTCAAAGAAAGCGGTGATTTGAACTCTGATTTAGCGCCAAAAACCTTCGAATCCGGCATAGCCATCCCTACTTATACTGGAGAGAGAAATGAGGATTTTGCTACCAGCCCAAAGAAACCGGACCCACGGCGAGATTTACGAATGGCGATACCTATTGGAGCCCTACCGCATAAATGGCAGAAAATCGGTGATCTAATTCTTTTCCCGAAAGGTTCATTCAGTGATCGAAATGATATCGATTGGCAAGCGGTTGCAACCGCTTTAAAGGTTGAAAGAATCGGTTTACAAGCAACTATCGCAGAAGATTCATCACGCAGGTCGAAAGCAATTCTTCTCTATGGCGATGAAGGTGAGGTCAAACATTACGAAAACGGGGTGTGCTATGTTTTCGATCCTTTCCAGGTTATGTTCTCCTCAGGAAACATCACTGAGCGAATAAGAATGGGTAAAGTTCAGGCGAAGGATGAGATTATTGTTGATGCTTATGCAGGTATAGGTTACTACACGTTACCATTTTTGACAATGGCTGGTGCTGCTCAAGTCCACGCCTGTGAAATGACTCCAGCAAGCATCGAAGGCTTGATAAGAGGATTATCTGCAAATTCAGTAGAGGCAAAATGCACGATTCATCAAGGAGATAATCAAACAACCATGCCAAAACTCAGAGATATTGCCGATAGGGTGATTCTGGGGTTGCTTCCATCCAGCGAAAAAACGTGGCCGCTGGCTAGTGATTGCCTAAAACCCGAAGGAGGGGTTATTCATGTCCACATGAATATCCATAACCATGAGTTGGAAACTTGGCCCGAGCAAACTAAAGAGTACTTTGCCGACTACTCAAAAAGGAACACCGAAATAATGCATTTAGAGATTGTCAAATCCTACTCTCCGGGAATATCGCATGTAGTTCTAGATTTGAAATTGGGACCTCTCGTAAAGTAGCCATAAGACAAAACTTCCTGAAGAAGTTGTGTCCATCTGTAATGGCGCGAACTTTCGGCGATTACTTCAATCGATAATGATTCTTCATTTGATCAATTTAGCGGCTAATATTTCCTGTTCTAAGATTAGAGGCGGCTCTACTTTGGCCAAGAACATCAATAGGATAATCAGCAATAAGACAAGTATTCCAACACCCATGCCTGCTTCTGATTGCATAACATTGACCAATGATTGTAACACCGATTCTTCAACCATTGGTGGTTCTTCTTCTTCGATAGGTGGCTCTTCGGGGTAAGCGATAATTCCTAACATCGAAACCTCGATGATTCGAGTTTCATAAACGGGTCTACCTGCTGAAGATGCTGGGTTTTGAATCGCACTCCCACTCGGGTCATCCGAAGTAGGTGTCGAAGCGATTGCTCTCACGTGACTCATTCCATCTCGGACGATACCGTATACGGCATAATTACCGTCGAGACTGTGTGCTTCGGTTTCGTCGATAAACCATTGTGAATCAGCACTATCCTCCTCATTTCCTCGGGCCATACCGATGGCGCCATCGACATGAGATAGATTTTCATGAATCTCAAGGGGAATTGTTTCTCCAGTTCCTCCACTACCACAGGTAAGCGTTGTCCCAGGATACGCTCCGACTGTCCTACAAGTCGGATCACCGCCTTGGGTGACGAAATCGTCGATTACCCGATGGAAAAAAGTGTCATCATAAAGATCGATTTCAATGTGCTCAATCATATTCTCAACTGAAATCGGCGCCCACTGCTCAAATAATTCAATAATTATCTCGCCTTCAACCCGCGATTGTCCGTGCCCTGGAACATAACTGACATTCATTTGTATGAGTGGGTTTCCTGATGTATGATTATTCATCGGATTATTATCTTCGAGAACCGGCCCATCTTCCCATGTGCTGGGATCTACTTCCATTGTACGCCAATCACCATCATCACCGCCTTGAGCCGCAGGTAAAGGCAGCAATATCAGAATACACAGCACCAACATTGCCCTGCGCATGAAACACCCTGTAAATCGTCAGATTTCAACCCATCCTTGCAGTCATGATGAAAAGGCAACCATGACAGGAATTTCTATGAGCGAAGATATTGTAGTGAATGACAATTTGTTAAAATATGCAAAATGGTCTGTCATGGGAGTAATTATTCTGACCGTAGGCCAATCAGCAACAGGGCTGGGGCAAGTGACTACTTCGTTGTCATTAGGAGCATCACACACCTATGCCGCCCAGATCGGCCTACTGCTCTCAGTGGCCGTAGTTGTCCTTATTATCGCCAGCAAAACCCAAGATAAAAAAATCAAAGGGATGGCTTTTGGCCTAGCTACCATGTGGTTAATTCAATACGGATTAGGGGAGATGTTTACCGTCAGTGAATTAATGCCACTGATTCACGCACCTTTGGCTTTGATGGTCTTCGCCCATGGCCTAGCCTTGTTCAAATCCCTACCGAGTGTTTAGACCAGATGAGACAAGCCTCATCAAGCAGCCATGCTTGGCACAGATGATGCAAGAGGAGAGTTCTGCCGATACTTTCCGTGATGATAGTAAAATCGCATTGCAGACATTACTGGTTTCGAGTTTGGTTTTGGCGGTTGTTTTTCTGATTTTAGGAATAAATTTCGGTGAAATGAGAAGTTATGAATTAGAGCAAGATTACGAATGGTGGGAAGTTCCAATCAATCAGAGAGATACTTTGAATCTTAATCTCAGTGGTAATCGTTCAGTACTCCCCGAAGTTGGTCCTTATGGAGTCCTAGATTATTCCACTAACTTTGTTGAAGTAGAACTACCATTATCCGAGCAGGATGCTGGGTATCCCAAACAGGCAGTAATGCATGTAGCATTGTGGTTGCCAGATGTACCTGAGGGAGTAAAGGTGCCAGTGATAATGACCATCCATCCCTATTACGACTTTGGCGGCGAAGGCGCACCAGGCATAGGTGCAGACTCTAATCCGAATACTATCCCTGATGGCGGAGTTGGTTTGTGGCTTTATGAGAATTTCATTTCACACGGCTATGCTCTAGCACAATCATCAACATTTGGCACTGGAGAATCAACTCATTGTCAAGATGTAAAAGGACTTGGAGAACAAACCGGCATTCAGGCCGTAGTCGACTGGTTAGGAGTGCAAGAATGGTCGAATGGTAATGTAGGGCTCATGGGTAAATCATATGCTGGTACCACCAATTGGGAAGCGGCTCAACAACCAAGTGAACACCTGAAAACCATCGTGCCAATCTCTGGATCTATCGGAGTGCAAGAGATGTTCTATCGTAATGGTTCATCCGAGGCTAGAGCCATGGGTTATGATGCAGCATATCAAGCGGCTACCAGTGATTTAGGAACCGATGATATGCGTCTTTGTACGGACGATATGATTGGACCATTAAATCCCTTTAGCACATGGGGATGGGCCGAATTCGGTGGTGCAGAATGGAATGATTATTGGGAGGAGAGGAGGCATTTGCCAGATGTTCTTGAAAATTATCGCGGTAGTGTCTATCTCGTATGGGGATTACAGGATTGGAATGTAGACCCATATCATGCATACCCGACCTACCAAGCATTGCGAGATGCGGGAATTAATGCAAGGGCTATTTCTGGTCAATGGGCACACAATTATCCTGACCAACCCATACAACACGGAACTTTGGAAAGTGGCTATGGCGCAGAGGCATACCCGGAGATGTCACGTATGGATTGGGCGGTAGAACTCTACGGCTGGTTCCATTATTATCTCAAAGGAATCGGCGATGAACCGGAACCATATGTGACTATTCAAACCAACCAGGGACAATGGCATCTTGAAGAAACTTGGCCGCCTTCTGATATGAGTTGGCAAATGATCACATTAGACCAAGCCGAATCAGAAGGTAACGTTGTTAATGCCCAATCCAGTGCCTCATTTATCATTCCAGCTGCTTCAGAGGAATTGCATATCTCTGGATTGCCAACCCTCCATCTATCGGTTCGGGCAAGAACCTGTAATGGTGGCCAAATATTCGCAACAATGTATGACGATACCGATAACTTACGTCTTGGTCATGCGACCATGGATTTGCGATACAGAGACGGTGGTTATGATGCTAAACCAGTCATACCCTTGCAGGCTTATACCATGTTAATGGAATTCAATCCAATGGACGTGGTTATCCCTGCAGGGCATAAGATTCGTATAGAACTGAGTGAAAGTGGCGAGGATTACCTTCCAAGTTCTTGTGCTGCTATAGGCCTGAATGTAATGATAGATGATTCTTCAACTCTTGGACTACCTCTTATCGATAGACCTGCTAATCATGAGAGTTGGTTTGACCCATTACCATGGTGGGAAACAGAAGATTCGTGAGAGGATTTTGATGAAGGTTCTCGCCTTTGAAGATTCGTTCGATATCGAAGCTTTACTAATCTCTGGTGGAGTCGATATAACAAAACTAGAACTGCATCAATTTAGAGAATCATCAGATCATCTAGCAAGAATTGCTGATTTTGAACCTGAAATACTCATGCTTGATCATTTCATGCCTCCATACACTGGATTACAAGTATTACAAAATCTCGTTCAAGCAGTGGAAAAAGGTGCTAAAAGGCCACCTAAAATCATTGCAATAAGCAGCGCAAGTATGGCTAATGAACGAATGCGACAATGTGGAGCAGACCTTGTGATTCGCAAGGACCTTCTCGCAACTCTAGATCTCTGGCCCCGAATCAGCACCTGATATTAGCGCGATTATTTGCAGCAGTCGACAACTATCGACATCGGACGTAGGGGTGAGGATACTCGCTCATCAAAATCTGGAGTTCGGCGAACTAAACATTTAGAATGATCGATTTTATTGAGTACTGGAGTTCCATCGGTATCGTAGTAATGCAAGAAATTGATGTCGGTAAACTCTGTACTTTCTAATAATGATCGAGTTGTTTCATACTTGGGGAACCAAACGTGGCCTCCGCCAACAACCTGTTTCTTTCTTTTGAGGTACTTTCCACCGCCTCCCCAATCGAAAATTATGTTTCCATCTTTGTCCTTTTTAGACCTTTCAAAGATGAAATCACATCTATAATCCGGCATGGAAAGTCTAAACAAACCCCCTGGCTTTAGAACACGATAAATCTCATTGATAGTAGATTTTAATTGGTCATAATCAATGTGCTCAAAAACATCTTCCGACTGAAATATATCGACGCTGTTGTCGGGTAAATCAATCGCTGCGGTCACGTTATGGCTGATATGAAATTCATTCCACCAGTCTTTCTCAGGTTTCAATGTCAGGCCAATGAAGGGTACATTCTCTCGATTGACTTCTGGGAGGTCGCCTGCATAGAGATAGATGTTCGCTGAATCGTGAAGGTCTTTGAATTCCATACTGATTCATGCCCGATAATTAATGGCAATAAACCTAGCGATATAACAGATTTACTGATTGTCAATGAAACCATAGGAAAATATGAGAAATATCATTCATCATATTGAACCCATTCATGTTCTTCAGACTCGCGGTACCACCACCAGCCTTCCTCGTCCTTCCACCACTCGATGCCATCTTCATCGAAATAATGGTTCTCATCTTCTTCCTCCTCCTCCTCTGCATTGGGGTCATCGATTCCGGATTCTGCTGAAAGTGCTTGTTTCATTTTCTTGAGATCATCTTCTTCATCACCAAAAGCGCGATTCTGCATACGTAACTGGCGGTTATCATCACGGTCATCGTCGCTATCTTCGTCATCGGCGAAGAAATCATTAGCCATTTTAGCCTTGAATTCATCGAATTCATCTCTACCAAATGAACCGGTGAATGAACCGGATTTTGCTGCCATTAGGTCATCTAAATTGACATTCTTACCGGATTTTAGTACAGGAGAATCTGGCATATCATCACCATAGAACATATCCTCATCATCACTGACTTTAGCCCATGAACGACCAGTGGGATCTGCATCCTCTATCTCTTCAATAAGAATGTCATGTTCCTCGTCGTCGATGTTGCTCTCTTCGTATTGTTGGCCAATGATTTTTACCAATTGATCTAGACTACCAGAAAGTTTCTTTTCCGACTCTGTTTCTTGAATAATTTTGTCAATTTGCTTCTGGAGACGCTCGAATGGGCCACCGGTTATGGCTCCAAAAAGTCGACCTAATCCACCCTTCTTCTTCTTGGCCATGGTGTAGGGAGGATGCGTTTCGTCTTTGAAAGTTCGTTTCATCGGAATGAATAGCCATACCCTTGATGGTAGAGCACGGTTTGGGCCAAACATGGTATCACCTTGGTTGAAAGATGCCATGGGTTCCTATAATCGAGAATCGCTAACTAAGGCTGATGAATATGTAGCACAAGTTCACCTTCCTGGAAGAATTTTAGAATCTATACTTTCGTGGTCTTTTGAAGCATTACCCGATGAGATTCTCGTCGGACTCGAAGTGGATCCTGAGCAAAATCATGTGCCAGAAGTCGATGCATCATTTTCAGGAAATAAAGGTCAGAATAACCTCTTCGCAGGACAAGGTTTGGTAATCAGTGAAGCGGTACTGATGAATCGCGGCGATTCATATTCGGTTCATCACCTTCCTGAGGAATGGACCGATGAGATTTTTGGTGCTGATCGCGGGCCTCGCGCAGGACGTTTTACCCATTGGCTCCACACCCATCCGAATTGTGTAGCCATCCCCAGCGATGCTGATGCTGATGCTGCACAATCAACCGATGGCATCGACATGATTCTTGGTATTGAATTCACTCCTGAAGGTCTTAATCCTTGGTTCGATGATGTCCAAGGCGAACGCAGAAAATTAAGCAGGAAAAATCGAACTACACTCGGTATTGCGCCAACGGGACATCGAATTCATTCACTCGAATTAATCGGTTTTCACAAACGCGGTATGGCCATCAACGTAGTACTTATCGATGATGACGGTAAAGCCTATTGAGTACAGCTTCCACTGTATTCTTTGGCACTCATCTCCGCATGGAATTGAGAAAATCTATCGACGTTTTTACCGAGATCGCCCTTACCTAATCGAGATTGGCTATGGAAACTTACGTCAACCATCCCATCTTTGCATTCTAGACTAATGAATACATCATCTGGAAATTGCATTAATGGTGTTCGATGTACCAGATTAATTGCACTTTCATTGCTAGAAACTATTTGTGAAAACCACAAATCATCTTCCCATTCCTCGATCCCTTGCATCACAGATTCAATACTGGCATTGAAACTTAACGGTACCAATTCTGTTCTAAAAGATTGACTTTGTGAACTATGGGCACAATTCTGACTGTCACTTGGGCAATTCTCTGGCATCGACTCTAGAGTTAATGGCATTGCTATCAATTGAATTACCAATAATAGTACGATATAACCGGCAATCGGAAATAATATCCAACGCTTAGGAGATAATTCCATTTACATCCCACCCCCTCAATCTATAATATTCTTGAATACACATTTCCTCATCACCATCGTCGACAAAGCCAACCATCCCCTTAGCCACTCCATCAGGGAGTGGATCTTTACGTAACCTATAGGATAAGAGGTCCTGTTTTTTCGGTTCAAATCCTATTTGCTGCCAATACTTCACATTCCAAGCACGCGCTAAATCCCATTGTTCTGCTGCCCTCGACTTCAATTCATCCCAATTAGTCGATTGACCGGTAATCGAATTGTAGGCCTCAAGCATCACCTCATTTGGTGTCGCTCCTTTGGCGAATGCACAAAGTATCATGCTATCGCGGATTACAATTTCATTTTGACTCTCAACTAATTCTGCCATCAGGTCGAGAGCCGAACTATCAGGAATCCCAGTAGGAGTCTTGTATTCTGCTCGCATATGACTAGCACCGATATTGCTTGTCATGTATGCTACTGCATTCCCGCGCTTTCCACGTGGATCCCACGCAGGTAAATCGAGTCCTTTGCAATGAGCGGTCAACTGTGTTGCTGGGTGTCCAGTCTCCTTTTCAACCCAGATACTAGTAGCGACTGCTCCGCCTGCAAGTGTACCAAATAAAGAGCCGTCTCCGATGTTTGCTTCTGCCAGCAAGGCCAAAGCTAATGCAGGCAATTCGGCAATGCCAAACCGCCAAGGAACTTGATCTCCTTTCTCGAATGAACCAAAGGTGAAGGGGGCGATGAAAGTTTCAGACCAAGGTGACCAGCCGCGCTCTGTTAATTCACAGATGAAAGATAGTGCTGCTCCAGAACTTATCGTATCGATGCCAAGGCGATTACAAGCATCGTTACCATCCATTACAGCCAAAGAATCATCGATACCGAGATTTGAACCAAGCATGGCTAGAGTCTCGTACTCAGGACGATCTGTGCGATTGGTATGAATTGCTTTTCCTCTCTGGCCTTCGATTCTATCTCCTGCCTCGCAAGCGATTGGACAGGGAGCACAACAAGCTGATTGCTTGGCGTTGGGGAGGGATTCATGCCAATGCTCTCCACTCAGTTTCCGAGTGTCCAATTGGCCGGATATCTCCTTAGTTCCCATTTTGGTTAGGGCGCCAGTCGTCGAGGTGTAATTTGCCGTAGGCATCCTTGAGGTCGCAGAAGCATAAAGAGGACCACGAGAAGTGCCAAAGGAATAGAATGGATCACCATTCTTTCGCCTCACTCCCATCTCAACACGCTGTTTCTTCACCGCAGACATCAGATTGGGTTCAGAAGCATACCGTGCTTCACCGGAACACTTGACTGTGATCGCCTTGAGATTCTTAAAACCGAATTGGGCACCGCTACCACCGCGACCAGCTGCTCTGCGTCCGGCGGTAATGGGCGAAGCTATCCGAACTTGATTCTCTCCAGCAGGACCGATGGAAAGACATTCGCCCAACCCTTGTAATTTCTGCTCTGTCTCCCAGGTGCTCAGGCCAGATAATTCCCCAGCAGGATGCAGAGTTGCTTTGAGGTCATCGACCTCAAGCCGTACGAGCGAATCACTACGGCCATGAATGAAAATCCCTTCCCACCCTGCTAAACGTAAATCATGGCCAAGGTTACCACCGATATAGGTGTCGAGAAAAATGTCGGTAAGAGGTGATCTGGTACAGACTACTGCCCTTCCTGTAGAGCCTACTTTTGAAGACTGATAAGGCCCTGTCATCAATAGTAATGGTGTCGATGGATGACGGGCAACATCACTACCTCCATGAACTGGATGAACTAAGTCAAATGATGCTTCTTCGGTAGTATCCCAATCGACTAGTAAGCGTGTTGCTAGTCCCTTTCCGCCAATCGATTCAATCAAAACCTGATGGTCGACATCTCTGGATTCACAGGTGCCAGCAGAAAGATCGACTACGAGTACCCGCCCCGGGTATCCGTCATACAACCATTCGGGCATAGCAGTCCGAATCGGTTGGAGTGCATCAATTCATTTGCGAACAAATGTACCATTATCGTACTCATAGATGAGAGGAATACCTGTTGGAACCTCAAGTTTCAGAATTTCTTCGCGCGATAAATCCTCAATACTCATGATAATGCTACGAAGACTATTGCCATGGGCGGAAACAAAGATGTTCTTACCTTCATTTAACGAGGGTATTATCGCTTTATCAAGATAAGGAATTGTACGAGCTGCCGTCATCTGCAAAGATTCACCACCAGGAGGTGAGATGTCGAATGACCGCCGCCAGATGTGAACTTGCTCATCGCCATATTTATCGCGTATCACCTGATGGTTCAAACCTTGAAGGTCGCCATACATCCTCTCGTTTAATTGCCATGCGACATGAACTGGAAGGATTGATTCTACCTCTCCTCTCGGCTGATTCCAATCTCCTCTTTCGCTACCATCATTATTGTGATAAATCACTGGATTCTTGCCCTCTTCATGCTGCGAGAGGGCCAGCATCGCCGTCATCTGTGCTCTAATCAGAGTAGAGGTGTGAACCTCGTCTATCGGTAGGTGAGCGATGCCCTTACCACCTTGAATCGCTTCTTCTATCCCCTTGTCAGTGAGGGGAACATCGACCCAACCAGTGAAGAGATTTGCAGCATTCCACAGTGATTGACCGTGGCGCATCAATATGAGTAACGGCATGCCCTTCAGGTGCCCCGACTTGCCGAGCATCAATGAACCTTTTTCATCGAGTTCAATCTTTAAGTTCTAACTAATATTGAAAATAATGAATACCCAAAGTGCAGGAAATACTGGCCATGCATATAGTAGAGTCGTGTGCATTTTGCTTCTCTCAAGATAGACTCCGAAACGCTTCTTCAACTTTTCATCAATCTATCCAGTGATAAGAGGGGTGCTCCACAGAATGAGTATCGGAATAATACCCATAGCTAAATCACGCATAAACAAAAAGAGGAGAGTTGTTGAATTGGTCTCAGCGATCTTCTCAAATTCATGTTGCATTTTATCATCAATCATATCTGAAACCTTGTCAGCACCCATACGAGCAACCTCGATTGCTGCACCAGTGGCCACTGCAGAAACTAGTCCTGCTGGGGTGAATTTTCTTGCTTTGAGTACCCTTAACCCCCATGTAGCCAATGCTCCTTTTGCTACACGAGAAACCGAACTGTCCTCGTCTTCCTCTTCCACCTTATCCTTGCGGGCAAAGCGACGTAGCCAACCACGTGCACCTAAGCCAGCATCGGCTGCTTTGCGCAATCGTTCGATATTCTGCTTCTCGATTGCCGAAAGCATGCGCCTTATCCGCGCTATTCTGAGAAGATCTAAGCCAACCCATAGCAATCCAGCGAGGATTATCAAAACCAATCCCAAAACCGGTGTCTCATCCCAAGTCTGCCAGCCGAGTGGGTCTGATACCAAACGTAATACCAAAACCAAAAGCATCGGTAAAAAGAATGCTAAAACCTCGTTAAAGGCGAGCAGTCCCATTCCTCTTATCGGCAATTCCTTCAGGCGTTTGAAGAACCATCCTCCATGTGGTGCCAATTGTTTAGTGACTCTGATAAATGGCCTGCTAAGTAAAATCAGCCTCATCAGCATAGGTACCAAAAGGAAGAGGATATACGCGTCCCATGCATTGATTGGTGGGAAACTGGGTAGAGTGAGAGGTTCGACCACGTACTAGCCAACATGTTTCGCCATTTGAAATTGGGGCTGAAGAGGTCATCAATAATTCCTTGATTACAAGAAATTGCTGCTGATTAGCAAAGTGCCCAACTCGATGAACTTTGCAATTATAAAGTATTATTCGAAATCATGCCAACTCATGTTGATCAATCCAAAGACCTGGAGGTGGGATTCTTTTTTTCGAATCAATAATGGAGACTGCGAGGCCACCCAACACAAATCCTAGTGCGAATGGTAAGACAATATTTCCGTTCATATCATCCCTCATTCGATGCTAATATTATTAATTGCAGTTCTAACTTTAGTGTCGAAATTATCTAACAAAACACAAGCTTTACGCCCATATTTTCGACCAAGACCATACCCCATGCCTGCAGAACTAGAGACGATTAGCACTCTTGCTGAAGTAAAAGCTAGACCAAATGTTGCTCCGATAAGAACAGGTATCATTACTTACTCCTCCTTGTTTTTTTGGTTTCATC
>Ga0209709_10000143_pt1 | contig 67528 bp, 54 predicted proteins | sample ArcticOcean_MG_C_2_FD_187435 | JGI IMG/M metagenome (GOLD analysis project Ga0209709, IMG submission 187435) | Marine microbial communities from western Arctic Ocean - ArcticOcean_MG_CB4_136 (SPAdes) (version 2) | ecosystem: Environmental > Aquatic > Marine > Oceanic | place: Arctic Ocean... | reverse complement strand
GAAGAGGAAGAGGAACAGCACGAAGACGAATACGAAGACCTCTGAGAACATTCGATGCCCTCATCAAGCAGATGATGTGGCATATAGTGTATGGGGGAGGGGATGTTCGGTACGTTGCACCCCTCTCTAGGGGACATACTCAAGCGTCGAGGTTGGGATGAAACCCCGATTCAAAAAAGTGCTATTCCAATTCTAGCATCTGGTAATGATGGGCTGGTAATCGCACCAACTGGCTCTGGAAAAACCATGGCCGCAATCCTACCACTACTCGATCGCTGCTTACGAGAAGAATGGCAAGGATTGTCAATACTTTACATCACTCCTCTAAGAGCATTGAACCGGGATGTTGATCGCAGGCTAACAAAATTAGCCGAAGAAGTCGGTCTGAGTGTTGGAATTAGACACGGCGATACGACCCCTTACCAGAGGCAGAAACAGGTGAAAAAACCACCAAATATTCTCATTACTACACCTGAAACCTTCCAATTAATGTTCACTGGAATTCGTCTGCGAGAATTACTCCGAACTGTGAAAGTGGTGATAATCGATGAAGTTCACGATATGGCTTCAGGTGAAAGAGGTTGGCAACTATCTGTTGGAATATCTAGGCTATCTGCGATGAAGGGTTCAAAATGCCAGATGGTCGGACTATCTGCGACAGTAGGTAATCCCGAACAAGTAGCACGCTGGTTGAGTCCTAATGCCATACCGATTATTGAAATGAGTGAAAGGGAAACCATACTAAGTGTCGAGGCTATTTCACCAATAGCAGATGACGACATAGGTGCAATCGACTTAGGGATTTCACCAAGAGCACATTCAACACTCAGAGGTCTTTGCGAAATAATTCGTAATGAACCCCCTTGCCTGGTTTTCGTCAATAGTCGTAATAGCGCTGAAACTATTTCACAACGGTTGGCAGCGATGGCCACTGATTTACGAATCGGTGTCCATCATGGTTCTTTAGCAGTCGAAACTAGAACGCAGATGGAAGATGAATTGCGCAATGGCGAATTACAAGCATTGGTCTGTACCTCAAGTCTTGAGCTGGGGATAGATGTAGGTAGTGTCAATCGCATAATTCAGGTTAGATCACCCAGGTCTGTCGACCGCATGTTACAACGTGTGGGAAGGGCCGACCATCGCCTCGGCGGAATTGGTAGAGGACACGTTCTAGGCTGGGAAGTCGACGATATCGCTGAATCTGCGGTTATAGCACGTCGGGCGATGATAGGGGATATCGAAGCGGTAGAATGGCGTAATCGTCCGCTTTCAATCGCCGCTAATCAAATGGTGATGATGGTTCATTCATGGGGAGCGATTACTCCGGTTCAATTCACTAACATCATGAATGAAACCTTGCAATTTGAGGGTTGGCGCCCTGAAGATAGTGATAATATTGCAAAGGTTCTCGCCGATGGTTGGATAATAAAATACAGTTCAAAACCAAGTGAAATACCATGGTATCGATGGCCTGCAGCAGTCTGGAATCGGTTGGTAGAACTTAGTGATGAAGAACTACCTGAACGTCCAGATCTAAGAGCTGGTGACGTTTCTGAAAAACTAAAAGCCCTAAAATTCAATCCTCCGCCCCCGTTTGAAAAAGGCTGGATTGCTCGTGGTTCTCGTACTAGAGACTGGGTTACCAATCATCTTTCGATGATTCCAGACAAGAAATCATATCGTGTAAGAGATGCTGTTAGTCGAAGAAATCTAGGTTCTGTAGATGAAGCATTCGTCCTGTCGTTAAGTGACGGTGGTGAAGAAGAAGATGGACGTTCAAGACGCTTCGTAATGGCTGGACGCACATGGATGGTAATCGATGCTGACCCCGAACAAAGTGAATTGCTAGTAGCACCGGTTTCCGATGTTGGAAATGCTCCGCACTGGCTGGGAGAATTACCTCCCACTCCCGCTGCTATCGCTCGTGAAATCGGACAACTAAGGCGAACAATCGCCGGAGACCTCGGTTGGAATGATACTCAGGTAAACCCCACTACCCCTAATCCTCTCAACCAGATGCCTGAATTTACAGATCATCCCCTCGATGGTGAGAGTCGTGGATTACTGGCAGAAATAATCTCAGCACACCTTGAGGCCACTGGGACCATTCCCTCAGACAAATTAATCACCATCGAAGATAGAGAAAATACCCTAATTATCAATTGTTGTCATGGTTCTCGAATCAATGAAGCGCTTGGCCATTTCCTTTTGGCGATGTCAAGCACTAAATCTGGAAAGTGGGGGCGATTAATCACTGAACCAACCCGTATTTCCTTACAGGTGAAAGGTGTTACTCCAGCCCAGATTATCGACTGGTTGAGCAACACACCCCCTGAGGCATTGGAAGGTGTACTTTCGGTTACCCTACCAAACTCAAGAGAGGTTAGATGGAGATTTGCCCAGGTTGCTAAAACCTTCGGAATTCTAAGACATGGGGTAGATCCTCGACGTATCAATTTACAGGCTCTACTAAAGAAATACCGCGGTACAATAGTAATGGAAGAGGTTCTATCCAAACTCTTTCATGAACGCATGGACACTATCGGTGCTGCTGAAGTTCTACAAGCGATTCGTAGTGGACACATCGAAATCGAAGTTACAGCACCAGGACCACTAGGACTTTCATCACGCCACGAACGTGACCTGATGCTCCCTAATTGGGATGATAAGCAAGTAAGAGAGCGTCTCAAGCATCGATTACTAAACGAAAGAGCGGTTACCTGTTGCCTCAAATGCCATTCTACCCGAAGATTTCGAGTCGCTAGATATGGAGAGATGGACGATGTTGGAAAGTGCCTGCGTTGCGGGGGTCGAATGCTTGCCTGTGCCAGAGAAGGTATGGAGAAAATGCTAGTTACATGGGTAACAAGTGATGATATAAAAGATCGAAACCGTATGCAGAAAAATGCTCAAGCGGTAGCCAGTCGCAAGCAAGAAGCGATTATCGCTCTAATGGGTAGAGGGATTGGTGAAGCGACCTGTCAAAGAATTATGAGGAAAGTTCAACGCGGCAATATGGATGGTTTACTAGAAGCAATACATCTCAGCGAACTTGAATATGCCAGAACTAGAAGGTTTTGGGCTTGATTAAATGCTGTATGAGATTATGATAATCGGTAGTACAATATATTGAAATCATCTCAAAACTACGATAAAGTGATAAGTGAAAATCATCAGTCGCTGGTATGGGTTTCTTTGATACTATCGGCCGTGGCTGGAAAATGAGTAAACTGAGTATGGCCGTCGTACGTAAAGATGGAGAATTGATGGTCTACATGCTATTGTGTGGGGTTCTGAGTATCGGTGCTATGGCCGCTATGAGTCTTCCTCAGTATCTCGAACAATCTTGGACTCAAACCTCAGATGGAGCTTTGTCCCCTGCTTATATGGCATTCATATTTGGTGGATACATGAGTATCAGTATCATTGTAACATTCTGGAATAGTGCAATAATCGCTAATTCTCACATACGATTAACTGGTGGCGATCCATCTTTTGGTGATGGTTTCTCCGCAGCAGCTAAGCGTATTCACATCATCATAATTTGGGGAATAATCGCAGGAACAGTTGGTCTATTGCTGAAGATCCTCTCCAATGCTGGAAAAGGTAGCGACAACGGTGGAGCTCAAATATTTGTAATGATAATACAAATAATTGGAGCGACCATTTGGTGGATGCTTACCTTCTTCATGATCCCACATATGATTATCGAGGGCAAGAGTGTAAGTGAAAGCATGAAGTCAAGCAGACAGATGTTCTCGAAAACCTGGGGGGAGAATATCAGTTCAGGCTTAGGAATCGGTATTATTACATTCTTATTCGGCGCAATCATCGCCGTAGTCACCTTCGGTCTAATGGCAGTTATCGGCCCAATAGGCCTAATATTCGGTGGATTGGCAATGGCTGTGTTAATTATGTGGAGCAGTGCAGCAGAACAAGTAGCTGTAACTGCATTATACATCTATTCAAAGACTGGAAAAATGCCACAACTATACCAGGACATGGGAGTCGCTGAATACACATTCCCTACATCTGTCAATGTAGGACGAATGTCCTGAAATGCTAACATTATAGAACTCTGTTAATCAGATTATACCTATTTTGATACAATTCAAGTTAACTGTGGTATTTCATCAGACCAATTACCCATTTTGTTAATGGTTCTTGCCACTGCAACAACATCACCATCTTCCCACCAATCGACGGCTATGAAGGTCGGTCGACTATCATGAAATTCCCAGCAATCCAAAGCCCGATTAAGCAAAAATTCGTAGTCATTCGTCTCTGCTGCTCTATTTGGATCAGATAAACCAACTGAATTTGAAAGCCAATTATTGAGATGCCAAACCGGTTGTTGGCCATCGCCTCGAAGGACCTCACAAGTCATGTCATCAGTATCATCCTCTGAATAATCTGTAGTCCAGCTGTGAACAAGGAAATCATGAATCATAGGATAATCTACAGCCTCTCCTTGCTCCCAGAAGATTACCAAACGGGTTTCATTTTGTATCAATTCAATTAAAGTCGGCCATCTTTCATCAAGTGTATGAGTATACATCCAAGAACTGAGATTACTTTGGTTTAGAACATGGAATACGTGTTCAGCAGAAACGTGCGATTCGATTAACAGAGTTACCACGTCTCGAGGGGATTCATCCATATTTGACCTTAGAGCAGAAAGCCATTCTACTGCATCTACTTCACCATAGATACAGGGGCTGTAACCATCACCAGAACTACCATGACAAAGTCTGACATCCTCTGCTTCGCTCGATGATGTCGTAGAATAATGAGTATCTATCATGAATGCTCTCATTCCCGCTTGCCATTGTGCATTCAGTCCTGTTGCATGATTGCTAGCAGGATAATAGATTCCGTCCTCATGTGTAGCATGAGCATTATGAGTCTCTGGGAAAGTGACGTCATCATAGGTTCTATGGCATAGATCTACAAAGCCATTACAGCCTTCAGTTTCAGGAATGAAAGTATCGACTTTGATCTCTTCTGCAATCGGCGAGGTACAACCAGAAAGGGTGAACAGCGCCGCACAGAAAATGACAAGAATCCGTTGCATACGCTTTCTCATCTGAATCACCGCAATCAAATAACCGGTCAGCGAGGGTCCTTTGGCCCCTCTGTACGTTGCAATTCAACGCCGTGGTTCTCTAGATATGATACACCATTCTCACCGGAAAAACCGCCATCGACGATTATTACACGAGTGATTCCTGCATGATGAATGAGTTTTGCACACATCATGCATGGCTCTCCTGTTACCAATAACCATGCGCCGTTGGTCGAAACACCATTGGCTGCTGCATTGCAGATAAGATTCATCTCAGCGTGGTGGCAACCAATCTCTACTCTGGTGCCACTGGCAACCTGCTGTGTATCTCTCAAGCAGACATCTCCGCCACAAAGTTCTCCGCCTCCTCGTGGTCCGCCGTTATAGCCATCCATGAGTGCTACATTACGCACTGGATCTACTAGTAGTGCTCCGAACTTTCGCCTAGGACAATTACTAGCCTTAGATAATGCAAGGCATTGTTCGATTCTAATCGCCAAATGTTTTGCCTTCATCGTCTTGGGCAGTAAGTTCTAGGTCAAGATGATTGTGACAATATATCCAGGTCATCATCACTGTCCTTACCCAAGTGTTGCAGAATATTTCCGCAGAGATAAAGTGAACCGATTACAAGTATCAGGTCACAATCTTCTGCTTTGGCGGCTTCGATTGCCTCTGCGGGATCTCTAATCCATTCTCCTTGTAAAGGGAATTCACTCAACGGTGGATACCTTCCCCCTTTAGGTTCTGTAAATATTACTCTCTTTGGGTTTTTTTGCTCGATTAGTGAGGCGATTGGCTTAAGAAAATTCTCAATATCGTTCTGAGGTGAACTACCGAAAATCAAGAGCCAATTTTCGGGTAATTCTGTGATTAGTTGTGGCATGACTTTGGCAATGCCACTTGGATTATGCGCAGCATCGAGTAAAATAGCCGGATTGCCGGTAATCATTTGCATTCTCGCTGGCCAATTTATCGGCCCCTCCTTCCATGGTAATTTCAATTCGATTAACAATTCCCGTGCTAATGCTTGTGCCTCGTCATGTATGTTTCCGTCTACAGCGATAAAGCGAGCATGGGGCGCTATTTCGAGGATTGCTTTCTGTATATTTTCTGCAGGCCTTTTGATTATAATCGGAATCCCTGTGCGGGCGATTGCTGCTTTCTCTTTGGCGATCTCTTCGATTGTCTCTCCAAGAATATCCGAATGCTCCAGTGAAATTGCAGTGACTAAACAACCGATTACTTCAGCGGCTCTAGTAGCATCTAGACGCCCACCGAGTCCGGTTTCAAGAATCATGTATTCACAACCACCATCTCTGCAAGCTACGAGTGCTGCCAAGAACGTTATCTCAAAAAAGGTCAACTCCTCGCTTGCAGCATGAACTATTTTCAGTGCTGAATCAAATCTTTTGGATGAGATTGGTTTGCCATTAATACGAATACGCTCTTCTATCCGTGAAACATGAGGTGAGGTAAACAAGCCAACTTGATAACCAGAGCGAATCAATGATGCTGCAAGATGGGCACATGTACTTCCTTTACCATTGCTGCCTGCAACGTGAATACAACGCAGAGACTTATCGGGCCGGTCAAGCGTTTCAAGTGCAGCCATTACCCGCTCAAGACCCAGCGACATTCCCGCTGATTTGCTGTGCTCTAGCCAATCTCTCACAGTCACTGCAAACAGCCTGTCCACATCATCTCATCGGCTTATCATACGATTGCCTCAAAACCCATCAGTCTCTGGACTGCCCTATGGGCAGACCTGAATCCGTTGATGCTGAAGATGACCTATTGTCAGCAATGCGGGAGATGTTACCGGGCATGATTGGGATGGCATTCATGTTTGTAGTTACCATTATGATTGGTATCTGGTTACTACCATTTTTCGAATCTGCTGAATTATATGCATTTGGCGAATCTGGCACTACTCAAGTTCGCTATATCATGCTTGAACTAGTCATGATCTTCATTTTTACTGCTTTTATCCTTGCCTTAGCCAAATGGAAAAAGGAATGGATAATCAAATATGGATTGATGGCTGTATTATTTCTCGCACTTACCTATACAACGGTCCCAGGTGCGCATCTATTACTTGTCGATGACACTCAGGAAGTGTTTGAACTTGAAACTAGTAACTCGGTCTCTGGCGAAATAATGACTGCTCTAAGCGAGAATGAGATTCTCTTTTACGATATTTCTGGGCCTGAATTAAATCAAACTGTAACCATTGAAATGCGAGATGACCCCACAGGTGAAGCTTCATGGACTAATGAACACAGAGTTGAACCAGGTATTGAAAAGACTAGGGTTCTTGAGAGTCAGTACGGCTTAACAATGGCAAATGGGGCGTATGTATGGACTGTTGATCCAAATAATGGTTCGCAGATAGGTCCGGATTATCACTGCTTTGATTACCCCAATGAAACTAAAGTTCATGAATTGGAAACAGGATGCCTCTATGCGAAACAATATGCTGATTCATTTTATATCTTAAGTTCAAATAATGATTTGGTAAGAATGAATATTATCGATGCTGAAAATGGAATCTGGAAATATCAGGCGCGATGGTATCTACCTCCCAATCTCACATTAGAAGGTGATTTCGCTCATGTTGAAATGCTCGATGAAGAGCATATATTAGTCGCTGGTTCAAAAGTAACATTCGTCTACAAACTCGAGCAATTTGCTAGCGGTATTGAGGGAGACGCTTTTGTCGATCTCGAAATACAGCCGCTATGGAATATTACACGGGTAAGTGGTGATAATTTCACTACTATCGACGTCGGTCTTTCACCATATGAAGAAAAAAGAAACCTATCTACTTGGAATGATACTGGCGACCATCTGATTTTAATCGGCGATGAATCCGGCGACATTGAAGCCTGGAATTGGAAGGCTGAGACCAAGGAAATGGTCGAGGAAGACAGAATGAAACTAGAAGGGGTAATGCAAGGACCTATCTCTTCAATCAGACTACTAGACCTCGACTCTTCGGGCAGATCTGATGTCTGGATAGCAGACGCTGATGGAATCCATGGTCTATTTGGTACTAATCAAATAGAATTTGTTAAATTTACAGCCAATACTTCAGATACAGTATTGATTCACATCCTCACATATGATGAAAATGAGGACAGAGCGGACATTATTCTGATAAATGGTGGTACTGAATTAACTGCAGAAATGGGCGAGTTTACCAGTGCAATGTACCTGAAACAGGGATTGGTGCTCGACGGAACTGCAACAATGGTTGGATTGATTATCGCTATTGTGTTGATGATCTTACTCTACATCCGCCCAGAATGGTATGTAGTCAATACTGTTGGCGTATTGGTTGGAGCGGGAGTTGTTGTAATGTTAGGAATTACTTTTGTTCCAACTTTGGTAATAATATTCATGGTTCTGGCTGCTATATATGATGCATGGGCGGTTTACAAATCCAAACACATGCTTGATTTAGCGGATACAATGATTGGACTAAAACTACCAATTCTACTAGTTGCACCACAAGAGAGGGGTTATTCGATGCTTGAAGAGCAGGCCCCAATGCGAGAAAGAGTTGAACAAGTTGAAAGTCGAGACAACGAAGATGCTACTGAAGCAATTACACCAAAGGAAGGCAGCGCTCCTAATATGGTTTTGAAACCTAAGAAGCGCCCTAAGGAAGCTATGTTCATGGGTCTTGGTGATGTAATTTTCCCAGGAATGTTGGTGGTTTCTGCAGTGCAGTGGTTACCAAATGATGGATTTTTAGTTGGAATGATAACTATGCTAGGAGGATTGTGTGGCTACATGGCTTTGATGACTTATGTCGCTCGCGGTAAACCACAAGCAGGCTTACCACTATTGAACGGGGGCGCTATTTTGGGCTATCTTATCGGTGGTCTGATACTAGTTGGAACCGCTGCATTTGAGTTCGGGATTACATTCTAGGTGATGAAATGCTAGATATTGAGCTCTTCCGTGAAAATACTGCCAACCTGATTCGTGCAGATCATGATAAGCGTGGAATATCTCATGACAAAATCGATCGAGTTATCAGTCTTGACAATGAATGGAAAAATGCTCTGCAAAAGATGGAATTAGCACGTCGTGAGCGAAATGAGGCTGCCCGTAATATCTCAGAAGCAAAGAAATCTGGTGATGCTGAAAGAGCGGATAAAATAATGCTTGAAGTCAAGAATATCGGTACTGCTATTAGTGAACTAGATAATCAAGCCAATAATCTTCTTGAACAGAGAGATGCAATTCGGATGACAATTCCCAATATCTTGCACGATGCTGTACCAGTGGGTGCAGACGAAGGCGGGAATACCGTTCATTCACTTCATGGAAGCAAACAAGAATATGACTTCGATGTCCGCACTCACAATGAATTAATCGAGATGAATAATTGGGTTGAACTAGAAAGAGCAGCAAAAATTGCTGGTAGTCGTTTCTTCTTTCTCAAGGGTGACTTGGCAAGACTAGAATTAGCCTTACAACAACATACAATCGACCTTTTGACCGGTAAGGGCTTCACTTTTGTTCAACCGCCGGCTATGATGAATCGTGCAGCCTACGAGGGTGTAACCGATTTAGCGGATTTTGAAATGGTAATGTATGGGGTTGAACCCGATAAACTCTACATGATTGCAACCTCAGAACACCCATTGACTGCGATGTTCATGGACGAGGTTATCGAACCATCATTATTGCCGATTAAGATGGTAGGCATCTCACAGTGTTTCAGGCGGGAAGTCGGTGCTCATGGTTTGTCTGACCGCGGTATCTGGCGAGTTCACCAGTTCACCAAAATCGAACAGATAATTCTCTCTCATCCTGATGATTCTTGGCAACATCATGAAGAATTATTGCAAAATTGTATCGAACTTTGGGATTCACTTGAGATTCACTATGAAGTTGTCAATATCTGTACTGGTGATATGGGGACTGTGGCTGCCAGAAAGTATGACTTAGAAGCGTGGTTACCTGGTGCTGGATCTTACAAGGAAGTCGTATCATGCTCAAATTGTACCGATTATCAGGCAAATCGGTTACGTATGCGCTACAGAACCTCAGAGGGTAACGAAAGTGTTCACACCCTAAATTCAACCGCTGTTGCAACTAGCAGGGCTTTAGTTGCCATAATGGAACAGAATCAACTCGCTGATGGTCGCGTGGAAATTCCCAAGGTCTTACAACCTTTCATGGGTGGTCAAACTACCCTAGAACCCTGTCAGTGGTGAAATTACTCGGTTTGTAAATCGAGTAATAGTGCTCCGCCGGTTACTTGATCACCAGTATTGAAGTGAATTGCGGTGATTTCACCGTCTTTTGGTGCCAAAATCCGATGTTCCATCTTCATCGCTTCCAATACCAATAATGCTTGACCTTCGGTTACATTCTGTCCTGTTTTAACCAATACTTCGAGCACCTTACCCGGCATTGGTGCAGTTAATCCACCGCCTGAATCCGATGCTGTAAATCCGGCCTCAACTATATCGAGACGAATTGTATGACCGGCGAAGTGCACCCACCATGCATCCTTGCTGAGAGCGACATGAGCCTGTTGTCTCCTGCCATCGATAGTTATCCAAACCGTATTATCGACTTCAGCAACCATATTACCGAGAATAAATAATTGCCCATCACGAGTGATGGTACCAGAAAGATCCTCTCCAAGATAACTTAATTCCATCAGGGGTACCTCCTAGATAATGTTGCAAATGGTGTTTCTAATTCACTGCTATTGCCAATTATCGATTGTTTACCTTTGCGACCGTAACCACTTGCCTCTGCTGCGTTCGCAGCTAGATATGCTACTTCGAGAATTCTTCCAGTCATATCAGGAGTCCAACCATCGGGCCATAAACGCTCAATCATATCGGTAGTGGTCCAACCATCTATCACATCAGGATGGTCGCAGAGTTCTCGTAAGAATCGGATATTGGTGGTACAACCGAGAATGACGAATTCGTCTAGTGCTCGAGCAAGCCTCTGTAATGCTTCTTGGCGTGATGGTGCCCAAACGATTAATTTAGCCAGCATGGGATCATAATCAGGTGTTACCGCATCTCCTTGACGTACACCGGTATCGAGTCTGATTCCAGGGCCTTGAGGTGCAATAAAAGTCAGTAAATCTCCTATTGCAGGCAGAAAATTATTGCTTGGGTCTTCAGCATAAAGCCTCACTTCAATAGCATGACCACGCATTTGTAATTCCTCACAACTCATCTCCTCTCCAGCAGCAATACGCAGTTGTTCCCTGACCAAATCAACTCCAGTGACCAATTCGGTAACCGGGTGCTCAACTTGTATTCTGGTGTTCATTTCAAGAAAGAAAAACTCCCCTTGAGGAGTTAGTAAGAATTCCACTGTTCCTGCACCGACAAAGGATACTGCCTCTGCTGCAGCAATTGCTGCATCTCCCATCTGCTGGCGCAAATCTGGTTCTAATGCTACACTTGGCGACTCTTCAAACACCTTTTGATGGCGTCTTTGAATCGAACATTCCCTCTCGCCAAGATGAATAGTATTACCATGGCTATCGGCAAGAATCTGAATCTCAATGTGTCTGCTGCCTGACAATAACCTTTCGACATAAACCCGATCATCACCAAATGAATTCAATGCCTCACGCATTGCACCTTCGGCTGCTTCACGCACATCTTCTGGAGAATGAACCGCACGCATCCCTTTACCACCACCTCCGGCGCTGGCTTTGAGCAATAATGGATAGCCAACCTTTGCCGCAGCAGCGATTATCTCTTCGATTCCTCCTTCGACCTCTTCGCCAGGTATTACCGGAACCTCTGCTGCTCTCATGGTCCTTCTAGCAGTCATCTTATCGCCCATCTCAATAATGGCTTGAGGTGAAGGGCCAATCCAAATCAAATCAGATTCGATTACGGCTGTCGCAAATTCAGCACGCTCTGAGAGAAAGCCGTAACCAGGGTGTATTGAATCGGCTTCTACATCTTTGGCGATAGTGATGATTTGCTCACTATTAAGATAGGTTTCAGCGATGGTATTACCTTCCAATTCAACCACAATATCAGCGAGTTCTGTAAATAATGCACCAGAATCATTGGCAGCATGTATTGCTACCGATTCGATACCTGCTTCTTTGCATGCTCTGATAATTCGACAGGCAATCTCACCGCGATTCGCGATGAGAACCCGTTTCAACATCAGATCACTCCTGGGGTTTCCAATCAGCAGGGCGCTTTTCTAGGAAGGAAGAGAGTCCTTCTTGTCCTTCGACACTTGAACGCATTCGACTAGTGAAATCAAGTGTCCATTCGCGGAATTCCTCATCACTGCCGCTCCAACGGTCAAACCCTAGAGTCAATTCCTTGGCTGCAGCAACTGCAGATGGCCCTGTCGAAAGTACTTCGGAGATAATCGCGACTGAATCGCTTTGTTCCGACTCGCTAACTGCATCGATCATTCCAATTCTCAACGCTTCCGCTGCATCCATTCTTCCAGCAAGCATTGCATGCCTGCGGAAATTTGCACTACCTATTCTTCGATATACATACGGTCCTATTACAGCAGGGAGGATTCCAAGTTTTCCTTCCGATAGTGCAATCTTGGCATGAGGATTACAAATCACATGATCGAGACATGCTATCAAGCCAGCGCCTCCTCCTAACGCAACTCCTTGAATTAATCCAATAGTGAAACAAGGGTGAGACCATAAGGAATTGAATAATCGGTCTAAGCGCTTTGAATCAGCCCTATTCTCCTCCGCAGATTGAGCGCCTGCATCTCGCATCATGTTGATGTCTGCACCAGCACAGAAGTGCTTTCCATCACCTTTTAGAATCAATATACGAAGGTTTTCAGCACCATTTTCAGCCAATGAACCCTTTACTGCGACCGAGTTGTTAGCTGTCCATTCGAATACGGCAATTAATTCGTTTATCATTTGCACGTTGAGTGCATTATATTTGTCAGCACGATTAAGAATAATTTCACAACACGGACCATCGATCTCCAATCTAATGAGTTCTGTCTCTGGTCTATCTTGCATCATTTCACATCCTGAATACGCCATATTTACTCTCTGGCATCTTAGCATTCCTACTTGCTGCTATTGCCAAACCCAGTACATCTCGTGTATCGCGTGGGTCGATTATACCATCGTCCCAAAGACGTGCTGTGGAATAGTAAGGTGAGCCTTCAACTTCGTATTTTTCAAGAATTGGGGCTCTAAATGCATTCAATTCATCCTCTTCGAAGGCATCGAGGCCTTCTCGTGCGCGTTGATCTTGCTTGACGGTTGCCAATACATCAGCCGCCTGTGGACCACCCATCACTGAGATTCTAGAATTAGGCCACATAAAGAGGAAGCGTGGGTCGTATGCTCTACCACACATTCCGTAATTACCAGCACCGTGACTCCCACCGATGATAACAGTAAACTTAGGCACAGGAACACAGGAGACAGCGGTTACCAATTTTGCTCCATCCTTGGCAATTCCCCTTGCTTCATACTCCTTACCGACCATGAAGCCAGTAATATTCTGCAAGAAGACCAGAGGTATTCCTCTTTGCCCACAGATTTCGACAAAATGTGCACCTTTTAGCGATGATTCGCTGAATAGAATACCGTTATTGGCCAGAATACCAACTTTGTAGCCATGTATATTGGCAAATCCACAAATCAATGTTGTACCATAACGTGGTTTGAATTCATGAAAGCGACTGCCGTCGACAATTCTAGCAATGATTTCTCGCACGTCGATAGGGGTGCGATTATCTAGTGGAATGAGACTCAATAATTCCTCAGAATTGTAATATGGCTCCTCTGGTTGCTCTCTTGCGAAATCCGCTAGTTGCCTTACTCCGATGTTTTCAACGATATTACGAACCATTCTCAATGCTTCTTCCTCGTTTTCTGCGAAATGATCGGCTACGCCACTCTTCGAAGTATGAACATCAGCTCCGCCGAGGTCTTCAGCACTGACCTCTTCGCCAGTCGCCGCTTTTACCAGTGGAGGGCCTGCGAGGAAGATTGTTCCATTGCCCTTGACGATGACCGTCTCATCACTCATTGCCGGGACATAGGCGCCACCTGCTGTGCATGAACCAAGAACTGCAGCGATTTGCGGTATACCGTCGCCACTCATCATAGCCTGGTTGCGAAAGATTCGACCAAAATGAGTGACGTCTGGAAAAACCTCGTCTTGCATTGGTAAGAATGCCCCTCCTGAGTCTACAAGGTAAATACAAGGAAGGTTGTTCTCATGGGCTATTGTCTGAGCTCTGATGTGTTTCTTTACAGTCATTGGATAATAAGAGCCACCTTTTACAGTAGCATCGTTAGCGACGAATAAACATTCACGGCCATGAACCATACCGACGCCGGTAATCACACCAGCAGAGTGTGCTCGACCGTCGTAAAGATCCCATGCAGCCAGAGTACTCAATTCTAGAAAAGCAGTCCCTGGGTCGATAATACGCTCTATTCTCTCACGTGCTAACATTTTATCACGGCTGCGATGTCTTTCGACATAACGCCCGCCACCGCCCTCAGAAACCTGAGAAATACGTTCTCGAAGGGTTTTGATTAGGTTTAGATTGTGTTCTTTACGAGCCTGATGCTCTGAATCGGAGAGATTTTCTCTACTCGGTAATCGATCCATGCTCTCCCTCCTGTCCAATCCAATCCTTGCTCGACCTTCAACTCACCGTCAAACTCCCAAAATCAAACGTCCTACATCACGCAAGCCTGGAGCCATACCGACTATCATTACAGCGAGAACGATTAACACCCGCATGTGTTGATGTTTTGATTCAACTCGCAATTGACTGAAAAGATATACGATGGTCGAAATTAAGGCGATTTTGACTAATGTGAATAGCCATGCTCCTTCACCAAGAAGGCCAAAGCTATCTCCAAAACTGATAACCATATCGCTAACTGGGTGCTTCTCTGTATAGCCAAACCAATCGATACCGACCATAGTTGCAAGACCGTCACATAATTGGCCAAAGAGCATGCCAGCAACCATTGGAGTCGCTAGAATCGCCTTATTGGATAATTGTTCAACTGGATGGTCGGAATTATCACCGTCTTCCCATTCCTTGAGTCTTATTCCAGGAGGGATTACTCCCGGTTCATAGCCACAAAGTCGAATTTGACGTAAGTCGTCAAGACCTCGACGATAAACCGCCCATGTTATGATTAATGGAATTACAATTACTACAAAAACCGGCAAAAACAATGGGTTTTCCTTGGGCATTACACCGCTTTCTTGCGCCCACGGAGTAGCAAGTAATTGCGCCCAATGCCCTAAACCCGAGACAATTAACGCTGAAGCAAGGGCCATCATCGCTCGACTTACAGGGTGCCAATTCCAAGTATTATGCAAGATGAAGAATAATGCGAATAGACCGAGATATGTGCCAATTAGCGCAAATGTGGTGCCCATTTCGAGACTACGCCATGATGGTTGGTAAAGCAATCCAACGAAGAGAACGTAAGTCAACCCTAAAGTTGCCATAAGCATCTGTGTGACTTCATTCTCGGTCTTGCCTGTTTTGTTAGAAATATAACCTAGGAAACCGCTCAATATCAGCCAACCTGCTAGATGAATGTGAATAAGGGGGGAAATGAAGAGGTTGTCGACACCACTAGCAAACATATCAGCATCTTCGAGGACGCGTAAGATCGGGGCTACGCAAACCCAAGCTATCAATGCCCAAACCATTCGGTCATCCGTTGGTAGACGCCAGCGACGGAATAAAATCTGCAAAGTTATTACCGAGAGGAACATCAATGAAATGTAGATGAAAGTGTTAACCAGAGTATATCCTGAATCACCAGCAACAGATGCATCCTTGACTATCGGTTGCCAGATATATGGCGATATGAGATCATCCCAAAGAAAATCAGGCTTGAAAACAACTCCTATGACGAGCAAAGTTAGAGTTATGCCAGCCAACCAGATACTTGCCCTCTCAAATATTGAGAGTTCTTCCTCATCCATATCGATGCCTCATGGCCGTAGGCCATGATAGTTGCGCTGTAATCACTCCTCTTCGTGGTCGTGATCACAATTCTCATCGTGAACGTGTTCTTCTTCTTCTTCTTCGGCGCTTGCCCTAGTCTCGTGAACCTCGATGAAAGACACTTTTGCAGCCTCTACAGCATCTCTTAGCACGGTTACCATGCGGAATTTGAGCATTGCTGCATTGGTGTCGAAGAGCATCTGTTGCGGGACGGTGATTGCGATATCATCCCCTTCGAACTCGACTTCGAAATCCTCGAGTCCAGTGTTGGACTTGAGTAGTGCCTTGACCTTCTCGCCTCTATCGTCGATAACCGAGACGATGCGGTAGTTGTAGCGCAGAGTTCTACCAGCCATTGGGTGGTTGTAATCGATACGAGCACGCCCTGCTGCGAGATAGGAAAGGATACCATTTCTACCTTCGATTGATACAGGACCACCGATGTAAAGCGACTTGGGGTCTCTAACGTGGCGAAGTAACTTGTCAATTGACATTGTTTCGACCAAAGTAGTATCTTTGTCACCATAGGCATCTGCAGCAGCGATATCGATTTCGACATCTTTATCGACCTTTGCTTCAAGAAGACTGTCCTCGAATCCCTGAATAAGATTTCCAGATCCAACTACGCAGACCATTGGCTCATATGTGCGATTTTCTTGGTGCATTTCATGTTCTTTGGCCACATCTTCGCGGGTTGTCTCGATGAGATCACCCGAATCAGCATTATACAGATCATAGTCTACATGAATGATTGTTCCTTCTTCCATAAGTTACACCTCCCCATTGGGGATGAGCCGGCGACTGACCCGCCCTTCATAAATGGCGCGTAGGCGTTTTAACTAATGTTGAGAGCGAACCCCAGAGCATTAGGAACCATCCAAACCAAACCAGATGTATGCCCGGAAGGTCATATACAGTGATTCTTACCAAGTCTGCGGAATCCGGACCGTCGCTCATCAATGAACCTGCTTGGGTGCCATCCATGATGAATACAAGGTCGCCGTAGTATCTCTGCAAAATATCTACTTCTGAGCGAGCAGTACTCGAGAATACCATTTCTCCACTCTCATCAGTTCGGTCGAAACGAAGCATTCCAGGCTCAACGATATCTACCAAATCGCCGCTTCCTTCTTCCCTAACTTCAATCCTCACGCCGATATATCCATCACCTATTTCCAAACCTTCGGTTTCGGTAACTACATCAACAAAAATCAGTTCATAACCTTCGAAAATCACCGCCTCATCGCGAATCAGGGTTACACGGTGACTAGCATCGCCACGATCTACAATTGTCGTTGAAAGAAGGTGGCCGATTATCAATAGGATCAAGCCCAAATGTACAATATGAGCGGACATAGTAATTCTTCTTCCTTTGCTTTGTTTAATCAATGACATTACCGAGGGCACTGCTATCAATGCAGGAATAAGCACTAGAATAGCGAAAAAGCCTCTTGAGAGTGTCGAGGTCATTAAAAACGAGGAATCCCAACCCAAGCGATTACCTAAAAGATATGCCAAAATAATGGAAATTATTGGTACTGCGAATAACCAACGCACAATTTCAGGCCTTTCCCGGTTCGACCAAGCTGTCATTGCTAGCAAGATTGCAATGATAAAAGGCGTTCCGTATACCTCATGTGCTGCGAATTGAATTTGATCGATACTTGAAATCAGAATTACAAATGTGATTACGAGATAAATTGTAACCATCATTACTGGAGCCCAAAGTGCTAATCTTTGCTGGAGTTTGCGACTGCTAAAATCGAATGTTACTTCCGTATCACTATTATCGAATAACCAAGGCATTACGAAAATTATCATCCCTGCGCCTGCTTCTATTAGACTCAACATTCCCCCCCATGCTGCAGCAAGATGCAAAGCAATCCCCGCTACTGCTAAGCCCCAGGCCGATAACTGCTCTTCTTCCAAAGCGAAAGATATAGCGATTGTGAGGGCGAATAAACCCAAAACTATCTGCCCATGCAATATTGACAATATCAATATCGAGATTGGTATTAACATTCGAGCCTTTTCCATCTTTCCGCGGCTGAAACCCTCTATGAGAGGAGCCAGGCCGATCAAGAGAATTATCGCCCCTGGGATATTCATCCATAGATCTGCACCAAATATCCAACCGCAAAGAGCGGTCACTGGCAATAATGCCAACCAGGCCAAATGTGGTTTGACCTGCATTCGAGAACACAGCCAAAAAGCACATACTTGGACGATTAAGAGTAGATAGATGATAATCTCTACCCCTGAATGGCTATCGGCTCTCAATACCATTAATCTGCCAAAAACATCATCTGGTGTTGTCGATGCCACATCGGTGACAAATGTGTGAACACTGGAGGCCCAAACCCCCCCAGCACGCGTGACTAATGTCGCAAAAATCGCCATTATTCCTGCAAGAAGTGATATTCCGACCCAATGATGGTCAGGTACTTTGCCTGGCCGTGTACGTAAATGGAGGATTATCAATAAAACCAGCCATGGGAGCATAGAACCAGTCTCTACTGGATCCCAAGCCCAATATCCGCCCCAATCAAGCACAGTATAAGCCCACAGACCCCCTAACCCAATACCGAGAGTTGCAAAAAATGCAGCTGGGCGAGCAACTTGAATCACCCGTTTCTCAATATTTTCAGAATCGGTCCATATCGCCGAGAGTGCAATACATGCTAGAACTACACAAAATGAATAGGTGAGGAAAATAAGGGGAGGATGGATAACCATTAGATTTGTTTGCAATAAATTGTTCAAACCGTTGCCCAAATAGCCTTCTGGTGCTTTTTGAAAAGGGTCAAGCATCGCTGAAATTAATAATAATGTAAGTGCAAATCCAGACTTTAATCGCAATCTCATCAAATGTGCTGCTTCACTTTCCTTTTCGAAAGGATGAGAATAAAGCAGCATCATAATCCCAATCAGACCTGCCCATAGCAATACTGGTCCTTCGCGTGCTGACCACGTTGCTGCAAACCGATAACGTAGCGGTAAATCTTCACCACCATTAGAGGCGACGTGAAGGATGCTTGTATCATTGATGAGAAAAGCTGTGGCCAAGCCAATGAATGGTAATGTCAGCAATAATGACAGGCGTCTAGACAATTCCGGCCGCAATATCAATAAAATTGCAGACACTATTGCTATGAAAAGTAGAATGACATACATCGATTCACCAACCAAAGTGTTTGGCTCGACTATAACCGAAGGAAAGAAGGACGCTAATCACACCTTTGAGATAGAGAAAAGGGTGTCTAACTAGGATCTTAAAGCCGATTACCACCTTATCCATGGGTGACATTGATGCTAATTCCTTAGGGAGACAATGTGCCATATTCGATAGTTGCTTATCGGTCAATCGATAAAGTGCAGTTTTACCCTTGAGGATTTTTGCATAGGGTGGAAATCGCTTTTTCCATGCCTTTGCGTAAGACTGTAGACGTTTATCGCTTAAATCACCTTCAGTGATCGCTTTTGTAATCGTCATTGCCGCTTCCCTGCCAGACCAGAGAGCAAGGTGCGAACCTCCTTCAAAAAGCGGTGATGTGAAACCAGCAGCATCTCCAACTAGGATCAAGCCATCGCCAGTAGTTATCTCTCTTGGACCAGAAATAGGGATTGTTCCTCCAAATGGACGGACTTTGATACCCTCTTTGCGCCAAGGTGGGTTTTCCGTTGGTTTATCGCGAAGATATGTGTCTTCGATGAATTTGTTCAGATAACGTATTGCACCTTTCTTCTCAGTTGTAACCAAGCCGACATTTGCTCTTCCACCTGCTTTGGGGATCATCCAGACATAGCCATGTGGCGAATACTCGGGCCACAGATAGAAGTCCAAATACCCATCATTGTCGACTTCGTGCATTTCGTATTGGAAACCTGCAATCACTTCAACTTCGGTCCCCATATCAAGGATCTTAGCAGCCGCACCACTCACTCCACTAGCATCAATTACAGCTTTACATTCAATTGGAAAAGCATTCCCGACACCATCGATTGTCCAATTGGAAAAATCATTATTGCTATTGAAGTTTCTATTCATCTCTTTTACCCGATGATTGAGGAATAATTCCGCTCCTGCTTTTGTTGCTTCATCTATGAGCCATTTCTCGAAAAGATGTTTCTCGAGAACATATCCAGGTTCAGTTAGTAGTTTATCGGTACCATCGGGGAAGATTACCCTAATCCCTTTACAATCGAGTGCGATTACCTCTTCGGGGATTTCAAGACCAAGATTTTCTACCGCCAAATGAGAAAGACATTCACCACAATGAACCGGAACTCCGACTCCGGGATCGGCTTCGACAATCATAACCGATAACCCGGCTCTAGCAGCATGCAAAGCCGCAGAACCGCCACCCGGACCAGCTCCGATGACTAGAACGTCGCATGTCGCCATGCTACACCGCACGGGGAGGCGGGCCTTGAAGAACGCGTAAACACAGGTAGGGTTGATGAATCATGCCCCTTAGGGGCATCGTGGCCTGGCGTACTCTCTCCCGTTGGATAGATGATCTTGACAAGAGGGGGGAGCTGTTGCGTATTTCCGAGCCAGTAGATGTTGAGTTGGAAGCTGGTGCCATCGCAGATAAATTGGTCAAAGGTAATGGAAAAGCGGTTCTTTTCGAAAAACCAAGGTTGCCAAATGGAGAGATTAGTACAATTCCTCTTGCGATGAATCTTTTCGGCAGCCACTCAAGAACCCAACGAGCATTACAAGCCAAACATGGTACCGAAATCGGTGAAAGATTGGTTCAACTGATGAAACCAGACATTGGAGGGATTCTGAAAAGGCCATGGACGGGTTTACCTTTGCTAAGAGATGCTGTGAGCCTTGCTCCAAAAAAGCGTAGGCGGGGTGCTTGCCAACGCATTCGCTTAGAGAATGATGTCACAAAACTTCCAATTCCAAAAACATGGCCACTTGACGGTGGGCGCTACATCACTTTGCCCCTAGTTGTAACCAAAGACCCGAACACAGGAGAACATAATCTCGGTATGTACAGAGCTCAGGTATACAGCCCTACGGAAGTTGGGTTGCATTGGCAAATTCACAAGCATGGTGCCGATCATGCAGCGCTTTGGCCCGATGGGAAAATGCCAGTTGCGATTTGTATCGGTGGCCCACCAGAATTAATGTTTTCAGCAATAGCGCCTCTTCCGGATAATTTAGAAGAATACATGTTTGCAGGATTCTTAGGACGGAAAAGATTGGAAATCACTAAAGCACTGACACAGGATTTGATGGTTCCTGCACAGGCTGATATCGTTATCGAGGGCTGGTGTGACGTTACTCAAACCAGGAGCGAGGGTCCTTTTGGAGACCATTTTGGATTTTATTCCCTAACTGGGCAATACCCAGTACTGAATGTTACAGCGATAACTACGCGCAAAAACCCGATATTATCTGCAACAATTGTTGGTCAGCCGCCAATGGAGGACGGATATTTAGGTGAAGCCATTGGCAAGCAATTCTCTCCGATTCTGCAATTTCAGCATCGTGATGTCCTCGGACTTCACCTTCCGCTTGAGACTGGATTTCACAACTTAGCGATTGTCCGTTCGAAGCAACGTTATCCGCGTCAAGCAAGAAAAACATGTCTTGGCTTGCTCGGTGCGGGTCAATTGATGTTTCTCAAAATGCTGATAGCTACAGACGAAGACCCTGAGGATCTCGAGGCTTTGCTAGATTCTTTGAATGATAGAGTGGACCCTGCGACAGACATTATCATCTTACCTGGCATGGTTGCTGACGCTTTAGAACCCGCAAGTATCTATGAAAACGTGCATTCGAAAATAATAATCGATGCTACGATTATCCCTGATGCTGACCCAAGATCGAGTTCACTACCTGCTGAAGGCTCATTCCAACAAGAATCTCCCGATTGGAGAAGGGGCCACGCGGGATCAGTTGAAATCTCAGAGCAATTGGAAAAAGAAATTTCTCAATTAGAAAATGTTTGTCAAATCAGGGTTATCAGGAAAAACATGCTAGTCATTACAACAAATATTGAGGCAAGCCCCGACCCCAGAGTCGGGCAAGAATGGGCTGATGAAGTGAATTCTGCAAAGCAAAAGGAAGTTATTTCTCAATTGAGAAAATCGATTTGGCAATTGGATAAGGAAAATGCAATACGTTGGCTTTTCATAACAGATAATGATCTCGAATTGAATAGTTCGGGTGCGAGGAGAAGATTGTTATGGCAATTGACTTCTCGTTTTACAGTTGAACGTGATCTTACTATTGAGGGCAGCCGATTATGCTGGGATGCGACCACTCCAATCCCTGCCAGAGATAGCGAGCAACCGGTTCGAAGATGGCCTGCGATAACTATGCACGACCCTGAAACGCTTGCAGCCATTGAGAGGTTTGATCTACCGCCTTGGCCAAAGAATTTGGTGATGTAATGAATTTCAAACAGATCGCTTCCTTCGTAAAGATTGAGCATACGCTCTTCTCCCTCCCTTTCATCCTCATCGGTGCGTTGATGGCAGGAACGCCAAGCAATACTCAACTTGTATGGATCATTATTGCAGCGATTGGCGCACGTGGCTTAGCGATGGGGCTAAATCGAATAATCGATAGAGAAGTCGATGCGGTCAATCCACGAACTGCAGGACGACATTTAGCTTCGGGCAGCATGAATATGCGCACTGCGTGGCTACTTTGTGCTGTGTTCCTAATAATGCTACTAATCGGAGCATGGAGACTTAACCCCTTAGCCCTAAAACTCTCATGGCTACCAGTTGTTGCTTTTGTCATCTACCCATATCTGAAGCGATTTACTTGGCTTTGCCATTGGTGGCTAGGAGTTTGTCTAGCACTTGCTCCTGCCGGAGCGTGGGTAGGAATTACTGGAGAAATCTCTTCCCTCTCATGGTGGCCTGAACTTTTCATCGTTTCTTTGGGAGTGATGATTTGGATAGCATCATTTGACCTAGGATATGCACTTATGGACATCGATAGCGATAAGGAAAATGGCATTCATTCGTTTCCAGCAAAGTATGGCATAAAGAATACAACAATTGCAATGTATTCATCCATACCTGTCTGGGGTTTCTGCTTTGCACAAATATCGATTATCGGAGCAATATTAGCCGTCATTTTTACCCTTGTTGTACTGAAAAATCAGAAAGAGCATTTTCAAAAGTGGTGGTTTAATGCCCATGTTTGCACTGGATGGATTCTTCTAATAGCAATGCAACTTTCATGAGCCGGGAAGTATACCCAAGGCCATGAACCCCATGGTAAGCTCCCTACTTGAATTCAACAATGCTTTTGATATTCCAAAATTAGATGACCCTGGGCTTGGAACCAATGAATTAATTGAATTGAGGATTAAATTACTAGTCGAAGAGGTCCAAGAATATGCAGAAGCTGCCCGTGCTGGAGATATGGTAGAGATTCTCGATGCGCTAGCTGACATTGGCTATATTCTCGCTGGAACCATCATCAACCACGGAATGCAGCATATCTATGATGAATCGTTTGCCGAAGTTCACCGCTCAAACATGGCCAAGTTAGTCGATGGTAAAGTGATTCGACGAGAGGATGGTAAAGTATTGAAACCGCAAGATTGGCAACCTCCAAACCTTGCACAGTTCCTCCAGTGATTTCATCACCGATTGCCGCGAGCACTGCGCGTGGGGGTAGCATTGATCACTGGCGGAGGTCGGGGAATTGGTGCTGCGATTAGCAAAAAGATGGCTGCTGATGGCTATGATGTGATCCTCACATACAATACATCCAGCATACCTGCGGAATTAATCGTCGACCAAATCAGAAAAACCAATGTCGATGCGGTCGCTGTGAACTGTGACTGCGGTGATACTCGTGAAATCTCATTATTGGCAACTCATCCTTGGATTGCAAAGGGAATCGATGTTTTAGTGTTGAATCATGGCCTATATGAGAGAATATCCGCTACTGATTTGCATTTAGATAAATTGCAAAGGACAATGTCTGTTAATTTCGAGGGTTCTTTTTCGGTCTGGAAAGCATTGCAACCATTTCTTGCCGACAATGCAAGAATAATCGTCATCGGCAGTCAATTAGGCACCCGAGGTAGCCCTCATGGTGCCGACTATGCTGCTTCCAAAGCAGCACTCGCCATCTGGGCCAAATCACTTGCTCAAGTAGTGGGTCCCAATGGGCAAAGAGTGAATGTTATCGCCCCTGGGTTTGTAGACACCGCTATTCTAAGTGGAGATTCTGCCGAAAAGAGAGCAAGTCGAGAAGATGAAGTTCCACTGAAACGAATTGGTAAGCCGGAGGATATTGCCGATACCGCCAGTTTTCTTGCTAGCGAAGACTCTGCGTATGTCACAGGTGCTGTTATTCACGTAAACGGTGGACTTTACCTACCCTGAGGGATTCAGATGAGTGACCCTTTTGATCTTTCGAAAGCGCTTGAAGGAGCGGCTGTAGAAAGGTTGTCCCCCGATGTTGCTCGTTTTACAATACATAGTGACTACTCGCCCTCACCCGACCAAGATTCTGCAATTGAAGAATTGATTTCCCAATTGGAAAATGGACAAGAAAGATGTGTACTATTGGGCATCACGGGCTCCGGTAAAACTTTCACCATGGCTAACTTGATTGAAAAATTGAATATTCCAACTCTAATAATGAGCCATAACAAGACCCTTGCGAGGCAACTATACCATGAAATGGCTGGGCTTTTCCCTGAAAACGCAGTTGAATATTTTGTTAGTCATTACGATTATTATCAACCCGAAGCGTACCTACCTAAACGTGATCTCTATATCGACAAGGAATTGGCTATTAATGAACGTGTTGAGCAGGAGAGATTTGCTGCTGTAGCCTCTTTGGTCACCCGGCCAGATTGTATCGTTGTCTCTTCTGTTTCGTGTATTTATGGCCTAAATGCGCCTGAAACCTTCCTCCAACACCATTGCCGCATCCACACACTCCAGGAAATCGAACCACAAGAATTGGTCAAGGAATTAATTTCTCTACGCTATCGTAGAACAACTAGTGACTTGATCAGAGGAGATATACGGCTTCGAGGAGAGATACTAGATATCTGGATGCCAAGCCGAGATGATCCCCTGCGAATTAAGTTTGGATTTGATGGAGTGAAGAGCATACATGTTTGCGACCCGGTTACTTGGGAAACCCTAGATGTACTCGAGGAAGCATGGATACACCCGAAAGAATTCTTCATGACAAGCCCTGAACGCCATGAACAGGCATTACAAGACATCGAGGATGAGCTAGATGGTCAAATCGCTCAATTGAAGTCAGAGGGTAAAGAATTGGAGGCTCATCGTTTAGAACAAAAAACTCGCTATGACCTGGAAATGCTTAGAGAAGTGGGACATTGCACGGCTGTGGAGAATTACTCAATGCATTTCGATGGAAGAAAGAATGGAGAGAGACCATACTGCCTACTCGACTTCTTTGCTGCTAGCGCAAAGCAATTCCACGGTAATCCCGAGAAATATTTGGTTATAATGGATGAGTCGCATGTAACTTTACCACAGGTAGGAGGGATGTATCCAGGTGATAAAAGCCGAAAGGATAACCTGATTACCCACGGTTTTAGACTCCCATCTGCGGCAGATAACCGACCACTATTAATCAAAGAATTTCAAGAACTAGTACCACGCTTACTCTACGTCTCTGCCACACCTGGTGAAAGGGAATTAAGGCACCTTTGCGAAGTGACTGAACAACCAATTCCAATAGGATTGCAACACCACAAGGGTGGGGGAGGGGTTAATGAGCCCGAATTGGCAAAGAAATCACCAGATGCTGAAAGTATGTACGATATGCTCTCTTCGATCGAAAACATCGCTCGGATGGAAATAAGACCGACTGGCCTTCTCGACCCGTCTATCGACGTACGCCCAACTGAAGGGCAAATTGCTGATCTTTTATCAGAAATAAATTTGCGTATCAAAAGTGATGAAAGGACCCTTGTCACTGTTTTGACCATTAGGTTCGCCGAAGAAGTCGCTGAGTATCTAAATAAAATGGGAGTTAAAGCTCACTACTTGCACTCAGGCATCGATACAATTGAAAGGACTGAGATTATCAATGCCCTCAGAATTGGACATATCGACGTGATTGTTGGAATCAATTTGCTACGTGAGGGGTTGGATATCCCCGAAGTAGGTCTAGTGGCAATTTTTGATGCTGACAAAGAAGGATTCCTGCGGAATGAACGAAGTCTATTGCAAACAATTGGCAGAGCGTCTCGTAATGAAAACGGTAGTGTAATTCTCTATTCCAACAATATGGGAAGAGCAATGACTGCCGCTATTAGGCAAACGCTTGAACGCCGGAAAATGCAAGAGGCATACAATCTCGAACATGGCATTATCCCAAAAACCATACTAAAAGCCAAACCAAAAATGGGCGCTGACCCACTAGAAACCATAGCAGGGAGTGCTGGAGGGAAGAGATTAATCGCTGCTAGAGGAGGTAGAAAAGATGGCATCCTACCCTCTAATTTGTCAGTGGGTGCTGGAAAGTGGACCCATACTGAAAACGTGGTCTCCAATATCGGTCAACCAATTGAAGAATCAATTTTATCAATTGAAGAATTAGAAAAAGAAATGAAGCGAGCTGCTAAGGATTTAGACTTCGAAAGAGCAGCGATGTTCAGAGATCGTATCTTCCAAATGAACCTAGATAGACCAACGGGGGATTGATGTGGAAGGCACTTCTCGCCAGCACATGGCGATAGACCCCAAGGACTTTGACAAGCCTGTCGAAGACTATTCATTCGATTCGACAATCACTACGCGCAATCTGATCGATCAGATGTCTAATGCAGGTGGGTTTACTGCAACAAAACTTGCATATGCACGTGATATACTCAGCGATATGAAAATTCAAATCGATGATTTGAAGGCCGATCAATCTAAGATTTTGAATTGGCTTTCATTCCCTGCTTGCCTATTCGCCACTGGCACCCGCGGATTCTTTGTTGAAGCGATTAAGAGAAAGATGTTCAACGTTGTTTCGACCACCTGTGGAATGCTTGACCATGATATTGCACGCTCATATGATAATTATTATCACGGAGCATTTGATCTGGATGATATCGAACTTGGGAAAGTCGAATTAATGCGCTTAGGTAACGTAATTGTGCCAAATTCCAGTTATGGGAAAATCATTGAGAAGATGGTTATGCCTGCCCTCGAACAAATCCGTAAGGATAGAATGGAGAGTAGTGGGAAAACCGGGGCTGATTTATGGCTTGGATTTGGCAGTTGTCATTTGATATGGGAATTGGGAGATAGAATTGGAAAAGAGGGCTCGATGTTATACTGGCTCGCAAAGCACCGCATCCCCTGCATCATTCCAGGCATTACCGATGGCAGCATTGGGGCTCAACTATTCATGTTCCGTCAAAAATATCGAGATTTCCATTTAGACACTCTAGCTGATGAACAAGTTCTCAGTGATTTGACCTGGGATGTCGAACATTCAAATGCCTTGATGATAGGAGGCGGAATCTCAAAGCATCACGTAATCTGGTGGAATCAATATCGAGGAGGATTGGATAGTGCTGTGTACATCACCACTGCCCCAGAATATGATGGTTCACTCTCGGGAGCGAGATTGAAAGAAGCGATTTCATGGGGTAAAATGCGCCCCGAAGCACCACACATTTGTGTAGAAGGGGATGCAAGTGTATTGCTGCCATTACTAGGTGCTGATTTATTCCAGGATTGATTATTCGTCGTCGAACACTTCGATTTCTACCGTCCTAGTGATGAATTCTGTAAACTTGGAGCGAAATCTCGTTGCTCGGACAATATGGTTGTCTACCCAGTGATAATTACCACCACGTGGCTTATTGTAAAGCACTCCGTGATATTTGAAACCCATTTCATCTAACCATTTCTCTGTAATCATAGCATGTTCAGACAATCGGCTGGTAAAGAAAGTAATCACATTCCCTTGTTCATGCCATGAATTGATTATTTCAACCACATCATCAAAAACTTCCGCAGTTGCCATTCGCCAAGATTCCTCATTCGGGATATCCTCGCATATTGTGCCATCTATATCTATCATGTAATTCTTGCAATCCTCTGGCAAGACTGGACTCATCGGCATTCCACGGTTATCGCATGCCCTTAACAAATCAACCATGCACTCGGCGCGGCCACTATCGTTAATCAGGTTGACGGCGCTCTATTATTCCAGCAATGAGTGCCATCAATGCAGTACGCAAAGGAGTCAATGGTCTCCATCCCTCACCATCAATATCATTCAATAAGTTATGAATCCCATCCAATTTAGGCCTCGTAACGATTTCATCCCCTACCGGTATAGCTTCCATTCCCGAGATTGGTTTATGTGAAAGGGCCTGGGGTGTGAAATTGCCACTTTTACCCATTGCTGTACGTTGCCATAGGTTTGAGAATTCAGAAAAGGTATCGACCTCTTTCCAAGATCTCCTCCCACACAATTCAATAGTATCACATGGTTTATTTGCCTGACAAATTCGTGCAATTGCTGATGCAGCATCTGCTTCGGCTAACCACCAATTGACATTATCTGAAAAAGATAATTCCCCCTGGGCCCATGCAAGGAAAGGCTCTGCGGGCCATCTATTATCAGGCCGAGAAGGGATTAAATCACTGATTATCAAATCAACGCCGATGACAATATCCGCAACGCTGCCATCGAATGAAATTGAAAATGCACTCCCTGTGTTGAGCAATTTGGCTTCAGTGTGAGCCAGTAGAACCGAATTGATTTGCAGATGATGAGAGTGATTATCACAGATAACCGAAATGTCAAGACTTAACAGCCGGGTGATCAATGATTCAGAAAGTGAGCAATACGCCCCCATTACCTGTACTGCCATTTTGGTCGACCCCTGATAATATGTCCAATCTGGCTGTATTCTTGACAGTATCCCTCGTACTTCCACACTTTTTCAATTGGAAAATAGTATTTCCAATTAGAATATTTAATTAATTGAAATTAAGTACCACTCCAATTAGATATACGATTAATAATGACATTACAATGGCTTTCTTATATTTACCACGTATTGAATAAGCGAATAATTATTAGACTTAGACTAATTGAATATCTGATTAATGCTCGGATTAAAAAATGAAAATATTTCATGATTTCAATTAGGGATAAATAGCATTATACGACAAGTCTAATTGGAAATCGATTCATTTTATGCAAATAGTATAAAGAGCCCCAAGCACACCACAAGAATAATCCGCCAAGGATTGGAGATGGGAAAATGGGAAACAGCAAATATGACATCCAGGAGTTAATCCAAAGAGATGTTTACGTAAAAGACAAGAAAGTTGGAGTGATAGTTGGTGAGAGGCACCACCCGAATGAATCAAGGGTACAATCCTTACGAATTATGGTCGAACCGGAGATTGCAGAAGAATTTATGAGAAAGCCAGCAGAGATCGCACCGCTTTCGAAGGATTTAGTTCACAGCATCAGAACAGATGGCGCAGTTAAATTGAGCAAATCTATGCGAGAACTTCAGCGCCGCTGGAGAAATACCGTTAGAATCGATGAAAAATTGTACGCTCCTGACGAAATGCTGGACAGAGCGGTCCTCGATAATTCAGGTCTTGAGATCGGAATCATCACAGGTTTACTCAAAGTAAAAAGAACCTTTAGAGCAGTCCAGGTCAAGACAAGATTCAGCATCCAAAGTCAATACGGCGTCGAGAAGATGATTAATGTACCAATCACGGCATTCTCCAAAACCCGTGAGAGATTAGATGAAGTTGTCCTCAACCGTAACTTCGACAGAGTCCAAACACTACCCTCGTACATTCAAGCTAATTCTGAAGATTCGCCCTTTGGCGAAGAAGAGTGACTCACCGTCGCATTTATGACGAGGCGGCAGGTCGCCGGCTCACCCTTGCGCGGGTAGCTTAGTTGGCTGGAGCACCCGGCTGATAACCGGGAGGTCGCAGGTTCAAGTCCTGCCTCGCGCACTTTGCCGAACGACTGAAGGCCTATTGCAAGGCTAAGTTGTAAGAGGTTCTGTTCTGACTTCATTTTTTATCGAATAACTTTCCTCTACTTGTAGTCAATAATAACAACCTCCGACTTTAACAAATCCAAATAATACAATATTGATTCGCGACACAAGAACAATGTATCAAACGCCCGAGCAGCGAATCAATGGTAGTGGTCTCTGGTAGTAACTCACGGGAGTTAGCACAAGAGTTGGCCGCACAATTGGATTGGGACTTACACGATTTGGAAGCCCGAAGGTTTCCTGATTCGGAAGGGTATTTTCGGATCCCCGAAGAAGCTATCGAAGGCGTACGTAAGGAGCCTGTAGTGTTGGTTTCAAGCACTTTTCCCGATTCCGGTATTGTCGAAACCATGCTTTTACTCGAAGCCATTAATGATGTCAGGAATGGTAATCTCGAGAATATTCGACAACAGACTCCTCAGCGACTTGATCCAGTCGGGCCCGGTATCATCTTGGCCGTCCCTTACTTTGGCTATTCAAGACAAGATAAGCGCTTCAAGCCTGGTGAAGCGATTAGTGCACAGGCGATTGCCCGCTTACTTGCCAGTCGGTGCGATGGCTTGGTTGTACTTGATTTGCATGCACCAGAAGCACTTCATGATTTGACAATCCCAGTATCTTTCGCTTCAGCAATGCCGGAAATGGCTACACACCTCACGCTCAATGTCAAGCCAGACTTCATACTATCACCTGACAAAGGGGCTATCGAAAGAGCTTCTGCCGTCGCTAAGGAAATGGGGTGTGAATTTTCATATCTCGAGAAAACTAGAATCGACGCTCATACTATTGTTCACAAAGCCAAGGATTTGAATGTAGATGGGAAAATTGTCGCCATAGTGGATGACATGATTGCCACCGGCGGCACTATCTGTAGATCTTCGGAAGCACTTAGGGAACAGGGGGCGATTGAAGTTCATGCTGCCTGCACACATGGTCTTTTCACCGGCGGTGCTATTTCTCGCTTAATGCGCTACGTAGACGGCGTTCATGCAACATCTTCACTCCCCAACCCCCGTTCTGTAATCTCTGGAGGGCCGGCTTTAGCCCGAGGAGTTAAGGAAATACTTCCTCGTTTGTCCAACTAAGAGGATGCGCTGGGTTTATACTCGCGTCGCTGTCCGCAGCGATTGCTAACACGAGAGCATGGAGTGAAGTTCAATGAGTGTACACGTAAAATTTGAAACCCCTAACGAAGTGGCTGAAAAAATCTATGAGATGATTCAAGCCAACACAAGCGGAAAGATGAAAAAAGGTAGTAATGAGGTCACCAAAGCCGCAGAACGCGGTAATGCGGCATTCATTATCATGGCCGAAGATGTCAATCCGAGTGAATTACTAGCCCACATACCTTTGATTTGTGGCGAAAAGAAGATCCCATTCGGATATGTCCCTAGTCAAGAATTCCTTGCTAAGGAATGTGGCATGCCTAACGGAACAAGAACCGCCTCAGTAGCAATTCTAGAAGTATCCAAGAGTGCACAAGAGAAATTCAATGAGGTTGTTGAATTAGTCAACAACCTTTCCGAGTGAGTAGAACCCCTGGAGATGAATGTAATGGGAGAAGAACTCGGTGGATGGTCCTCTGAAGTGGTCGAGATTGTCGGCCGCACAGGAATGACCGGTGAAGCTACACAAGTCAAGGTCAGGGTTAACGAAGCACCTAACCCTCGTGACGTTGGTCGTATTATCACAAGAAATGTAATTGGCCCAGTAAGGGTTGGCGACATTTTGATGCTAAGAGATACTGGCCGTGAAGCCAGAAAGTTGAACACTAGGTGATACAAATGCCAGAGCGAAGGATATGCAGCTTCTCAGGAGAGGAGATTGAGCCGGGTACTGGACTTATGTTTATCAAGCGTGATGGATCTATTCTATGGTTTAAGAATAGTAAAGCTCGCAAAAACTCTATCAAACTAAAGCGTAATGCGCGTAAGGTCAAGTGGACCCGTCATTACGTTAAAGGCGGAATCTAGTTAATCACCTCACAATCGGTAAGCGGCGCGCTTACATATGCCTTGTCTGTCGGCGATTCCAGTGAGTATCATGGAAACGACATACATCATGGTGAAGCCTGACGGAGTACAGAGAGGATTAGTCGGTGAAATCATCGGCCGGTTTGAAAGAAAGGGGCTACAATTAGTAGCCCTTAAGCAGGTAATACCTACAGAAGAAATCGCAAGGACTCATTATGCAGTTCACTCTGAGCGTCCATTTTTCCCAGGCCTGATGAAATTCATCACTAGCGGACCGGTGGTTTGTATGGCTTGGCAAGGAAAGGATTCTATTTCAGTTGCAAGACTCCTAATCGGCCCGACCAATGGTCGAGAAGCCGCTCCAGGAACAATCCGTGGCGACTTTGGAATGGATATGGGTTTCAATATGATTCATGGATCTGATGCTGTTGATACTGCTAACTTCGAATTGAACTTATGGTTCCCTGAGGGATTAAACACTTGGACTCAAGATAGTCAAACCTGGGTATACGAGTAATCGTACTCCAATTGAATAAATTAAAAAACCAATTGAGGGATTGCTGTGGATAATGACGCCTCGTCACAAGATGAGGAGTCGTCTGATGATATTCCTCGTGGCTGGATGAGACAACCTATTGTCTCGATTCTTGGCCATGTTGATCATGGTAAAACCAGTATCCTTGACTATATCCGTAGCCTTGGAGTAGAACGTCAAGCAAGCGTGATGGATCGAGAAGCCGGTGGAATTACCCAGCACATAGGAGCAACAGAGGTTCCAGCCGATGTTCTCAACAAAACCTGTGCTGAATTACTAGGCGGGAAGGAATTTAAATCACCTGGACTCCTTTTTATTGATACCCCTGGACATCAATCATTCACCAGTTTGCGCAGCAGGGGGGGCACACTTGCCGATATTGCGATTCTAGTAGTCGATGTAATTGAAGGTTTGAAACCGCAAACAATAGAGAGTTTAAGAATATTAAAGGATTCAAAAACGCCATTTATAATTGCAGCTAATAAAATCGACAGAATTAGTGGGTGGCATTGTGAACGGGGAAGAGCGTTTATGCCAGCATGGCAAGCACAACGCCGTGATATCCACGATTTGTTTGAAAAAAGGTATTGGAAATTAATCGGTCAATTTAGTGAATATGGCTTCAACGTTGAACGTTATGACATGATTTCTGATTTTACACAATCTGTAGCAATGGTACCTTGTTCTGCCAAAGAGGGAGAAGGTCTCCAAGACCTGCTCGCAATCGCAGTTGGTCTCGCTGAACGCTTTCTTGAGGAGAGACTCGTAGACACTCTCGGGGCTGCTGAAGCAACTGTTTTGGAGATGAAAGATGAGAGAGGATTAGGTAAGACAATCGATATCATCCTCAATCGAGGAGAGTTAAACATAGGCGATAATATCACTCTTGTAAGTACAAGTGGCCCTTTTACAACCCATATCAAGGGCATGTTTAGGGCTAAAGGAATGTCTGAGATGCGGGATGCAGGCGACCGATGGGAGAGTTGTGACCATGCCATCGCTGCATGTGGATTGAAAATATCAGCCCCTGGACTTGAAGATGTTTTAGCAGGAACTACCATGCGTCAGACACGAAATGCTGATGAACTTGCAATCGCAGAACAATTGGCATACAAAGAAGCTAGAATCACTGTAGAGTTAGCCGAAGAGGGGGTTCTAATCAAAGCCGACACAATAGGTGGTCTCGAAGCATTAGCATTCGAGTTAAACAAGATGGAGGTACCAATCCGCTTAGCATCTATCGGCTCAGTGAACAAAAAGGATATTCTCAATGCTGAGGCTGCAAAAGACCCTTTACACAGAGTTATTCTTGGCTTTGCAATCAGCCCTAACTCAGAAGTTGCACTACGTTTAGATAATGATCAGACGGGTGCTAAATTCATTGGTAACGATATCATTTATCAAATCCTTGATCGCTTTGAAGAATGGAGTGAAGAAACAAAACGTGCATTAGATGAGGCTCATCGTGAGAATCTAGTCTATCCGGCGCGTTTACTGTACATGAAGGACCATACTTTCCGAAATAAAAGTCCTGCGATTGTTGGTATGCGTATCCTCGGAGGCAGAGTCCATCTCGGTCAACGTATTATGAGTCTTGATGGAAGCGCGGTAGGCCAAATAAAAAGCATGCGTAGCACAGATGGTGTGGAACTGAAAAAAGCAACTCAAGGAGATGAGGTGGCAATGGCCATATCAGGGCCAACCGTTGGCCGGCATATCGATGAATTGGATGAATTTTTAGTCGACATACCTTCATCACACGCTAAGAGATTACGAACAGTGGAATTGAATACAATTGAAGAGGAAATTCTTGAGGAAATCACTCGTATTCATCGGAAAAACGACCACTTCTGGGGCAGATGAATATCCTATTTGTCTGATGAATAACGAAGTCATCTCACCATAGATTGAAGTATCGAATACCACGGTTGTGGTAGTGTTGGGGATACGATATGAGTAGTGAGTTTGCCGCAGGTGCCGCCGGAGGAGATGCGCGGACCAAAGACCTAATTGCAACTGTTTCGGCAATTGCACATGGATTAATGAGCGAAGTTGGCAAAGTAATTATCGGAAAGCAGAACAATCTTCGATTGGTAATGGTTTCCGTATTGTCTAATGGAAATATCTTGCTTGAGGATTTCCCCGGACTTGGAAAAACAATGTTATCAAACACATACGCCAGAGCATTGGGTTGTAAATTTAAGCGTGTGCAATTTACTCCCGACTTGTTACCTTCTGATATCATGGGAACTTACATGTTCGACCAGAAGTCTGGTGAATTCAAACTTCGAGCCGGACCACTCTTCTCAAATATCGTTCTTGCTGATGAGATTAATCGAGCACCGCCTAAGACCCAAGCAGCATTGCTTGAAGCAATGGAGGAGAAGCAGGTTACAATCGAAGGTATAACTCACAAATTACCGGCTCCATTCGTCGTATTGGCTACACAGAACCCAATCGAACAAGAGGGAACTTATCCGCTGCCTGAAGCGCAGATGGACCGGTTTCTGATGAAGATGAGTATGGGTTATCCTGACCGAGCTGAGGAAAAGGCAATTTTAGCGCGCAGAAAGCTTAGAGGAAAGGATGGCCACGATGTTGAACAAATCACTTCACCAAAGAAGGTGGTAGCAATGCAGAAAGCACTTGAGACCGTGCACATCGACCCCGCAATTCTATCATATATCGTCGAAGTTGTGCAAAGAACCCGCGAAGACCACAGGGTTGTAAACGGTGCTTCCCCACGTGCATGTCAGAATTTGTTCAAGGCTGGTCGTGCATGTGCTGCTATCGATGGCAGAGATTATGTTGTCCCTGATGACGTCAAGAATATCGCTCTACAGATCGTTAGCCACAGAATAGTAATGAAGCCAGAAGCAAAGATTCGTGGAATTACTGGCATGCACATCGTCAGGAAAATCCTTTCCGAAGTACCAGTTCCAGTGATTCAAGCTGGCTGAAAAAGAGCATCGGAGCACCAAACTTGACAATGGTTGACCTCTCCGCTCGATTATTAGTTGGGTGAACCTATGAATCCTTACAAGATGGTCGTTGCAGTTGCTAACCAGAAAGGTGGCTGTGCAAAAACCACTACTGCAGTAAATCTCGCTGCTGCTCTTGCCAAAGGCTCAAAGAAACATAATGTCCCTCCAGCAAAGGTTTTGCTAATCGATTTAGATCCGCAGGGTAATTGTGCTACCTCGTTTGGAATAGAGAAAAAGCAGATTAGAAAAACTGCATATGATCTATTGACCAATGATTTGGGTGAAGATTTGAACCTGGTGGAAGAATATTTGATTCCTCCTGATGAAATTACTAAAGCAATGCGTAAACAATGGTCGAGGAGAATGGGTCATGAAAGAGCCCCAGAAGATCTCTCTGCCGACAACCTATGGCTACTTCCGAGTAATATCCATCTCTCAGGTGCTGAGATTGAACTCTCGCACAAAATAGGCAGGGAAACCAGACTAAAAGAGGCACTAGCCCCTATAATCGATGACTTTGATCACATCATCATCGATACACCCCCTTCGCTTGGACTATTATCAATCAATGCTTTATCGGCTGCTAATTGGGTCTTGATTCCTGTTCAGGCTGAATATTACGCACTTGAGGGCTTTAGTATGCTGATGAATTCAATAAAGATGATTCAGAAGCGTATCAATCGTAATCTCAAGGTTTTCGGTGTTGTGATGACTATGGTCGATGTCAGATCTAAACTCAGCCGACATGTGTGTGAAGAAGTAAATGAAAAGATTCCTCGTAAAATTTTCAAAACTATGGTTCGAAGATTAGTGAAGGTTGCTGAAGCAGCCTGGTCGGGAGCGCCTACTGTCCTGCTCGACAAAGCAACTACCAAAGGCGCAGGAGCTGGAAGTAAGGAATATTGGACTCTAGCCAAGGAATACCATCAGAGAACTCTGAAGATGCGCAAGGAATTTGGAGTTACTGAACACTCTAGATTATTGCTAGAAAAGCAAGGCCGCCGATGATTTTACCCTCGATAATAGCATCCTTGAGGGTGCTCTACGCACGCAGAGTTAAGTAAGCGGCCTATAGAATTGCTACTGGGGATGGAATGACTGCCAAGGGTATGAGTTCAATAAGTGTAAGCTACGAAACGAGAAGACAATTGAATACCATGCGAACCATGGATGGATTCAAGAGTGTTGATCTATTGTTGGCAGATTTGATTCGAGAACATAAAACCAAGAAAATGCGTGGTGAATTGGATAATTTACGCACGAGCATGCAAGAGACTGCTGATGTCAATGTCAATCACCTGATAGATCGGTTGAATCTAGCTCCTTTCAAGGTCTGAGGTGTTCATATGGATTGGAAACCAAGAGGAGTATTACTCGACACCAAGTCACTGGTAAGAGGTATCTTTGATGCCTCTAGTGACGAGGCTTTGTTAATCGGCGCTGCAGCCTATGGCAAAGTGGAATTATTTGCCCATTCAAAAAGTTGGAATGCGATTTTGTGGTTGGTGATGTCGACACTAAAAGATGAGTCTGGAACTGCGGTATATTCAGGCGAAAAACTCGGAGAACTACGAGAGAGTCTCCCAATAGTTTTCACTTCTTAATCAGCTATTGGTCTCGAGCCATTGCGCCCCATACCATTTCCATTGTTCCATTGTCCAACCTTCTGGTAGACCTGTTGCGGGAACAGGGGGAACCTCAGGTTCTGCTGCTTGTGGGGCAGGACTTGCGCTTGCGGATGGCTCTGCAGGTGATTTCTCAACTTCAGTGTCAGCAACATCTGAAACGGGTTGTTTACCAGCAAGATCTTCGATTGAAAGGCCGTCTTCATAAGTCATTTCAGGAATTATATCTACTACATCCTCATCACTGAGATGGACCTTATCATCACTGATATCTAGTGGAGTCACTTCTTCATCCCAATTATCATCAGAATCAATGCCGCCAAAGCCTGATGATCCTGCCTTGCCTCCTAGAGCTTCTTCAGCAACACTTTGTGTTGGATCGAACGGTACACCGAATTTTTCAATCAGGCTCTTGTTTTTCTTTCTCTCGGACATCGTGGAACCAATCAACAAAAGGATCGCTATAGCTACAAATGCTATACCTCCCACGATTAATGCTTCCATCACTCGAGCGGTATCAATAGAAGAGGAAATATCGTCTCCTAAAACATCGTTTTGATTCCAGATGAAATATGACTTTATTTCCTCTCCCTTCTCTGTACTATCTGTAACATATTTTTGATAGGCTGGATCGCGCCATGCTTGGCATTTCTCAGAGATATCTTCACTGAATTCATTACAATAACCTTGTTCTGTTTGAATATATTGATTGTCCGGTGAATAATCAAACCTATCATCGACGCCATCTCCATCAGCGTCGCGATATCCCGTTGGATTATTGGGTAATTGATCCCCAAATGTCTTACCGTCTCCATCGGCCCAACCATCGCCATCACTGTCAATGCAACCGTAATATGGAATTTCTTGGTATACCAATTGCTGCTCGTCGTCTATGATAGGTAGCCATGATTTGGTTGAATTGCCCCATTCCCAGGAGCATTGATCACCATTAAATCCAGATATTTCATCACCATATCCATCTGAATCTGCGTCAATCCACTGAGTTGTATCGGATTTGAATGCATCGCCTCCATCTGAATAGCCATCTAAATCGCCATCGGGACACCCATATCTATCCATTATAGAAAATCCGTTTTGTTGTGGACAAGCATCGCCTTTGGTTCCATTCAAATTGTCACCAAAACTATCTTTATCGCTATCGATCCATTGTGAATTGTCAGTGGGGAAATTATCACCATCTTCACCGTTGGAATTATCACCATAACCATCGCTATCAGAATCTATCCATTGGTCTCCATTATTTGGGAATAGATCATAATTGTCACCATATCCATCACCATCTGTATCTGCCCATTCGTTAGGATCATTTGGAAATGCATCAGAATTATTGCCAAATTGGTAATCACCATATCCATCGCCATCGCTATCCATGGTTTGTGTTGAATCCATAGGGAATACATCAGCACTATCTGCAATACCATCTCCATCGCTATCGATATCGAATAATCGTATTTTCACAGTAGAGGTAAATTGGGTTACAACATAGACGTTATCGCCATCTCCTTGCCATGAACCGATGACTCTATTGGATGTTGAATAGGCTGCCGTTTCTCTGAAATCTTCTTCTGATATCACATGTAAGCGGTTATTGTTAGTTCCAACCATAATATTTCCATTTGCATCGAAAGCCAAAGATCTTACTGATTGTAAACTTGAGATTTCGACATATTCATAATTATGATCACTTGTAGTATTGAAACGATATACGCTACCATCGGAAAAGCCAACTATCACACGATCTTTTGAATCAATAATCATCTGAGTTGGTGAACCGGAAAGTGAGGTGTGTTCTTTCACAACCACTCCATTAGAAAGGTGGATTTTCACTATGCGATCATTACCTCCAGTAACTATTCTCCCATCACTCAATATTGCAAGTGCCGTCATTGAACTTCCATGAGAGGCGGTAATTATCCCAGTTTCACTACCGCCAGCACCATTTGTTTCGTATTCAACTGCTCTTCTTTGATTACCACCATGATGACCAACCCACAAATCTCCATCAATATCCCAGGAAAGAGATTGCGCTGGCAAAACAGTTGCGATGAAACCTGAAACATTCTGAATATTGGTATTAACAAGGTAAACTCCGTCATTTACCCCTACAGCGATAAATCCACCATTGAGATCCACAGATACGGTGAGGATACTAGAATTCAAATCAAGATTCCACGTTTCAGTGAAATCATCATTTATCCATGTACCTACTCTTAGTAATCCTTCTTCTTCTGCCAAGATCATCTCACCTGTTGGCATAAAGCCAATATGGACGATATCGTACTCAAATTGTTCAATTATTCCAACTTCGATTAGTGGCTCTGCCATTACCGGAACCGGCACGAACGACAATAGAAGAATCGATAGAAGGACCGGTGAGGTCATCCTCATACGACTTCCGAGAAGCGACTCACGTATGAATCAGACGGCACAATGCACGATTTCACTCATTGTGAGGTTCTTCGCTCTCATCTTCGATAGATTCGCTGACCGGTGTCATCACCTTTGCTATCGGCGTGAGTGTTGTCACAGATGATGCTGGTGTCAGGGTAGTAACTGGGTTCAGAGTTGTCGCTGAAGTGGCTGGCGATATTAGATCTAGACTGTTTTTGATTTCTTCGGCTTTTGTATCGATTACTGGAGTGAGTACCGCAGCGACTGGGGTTATCGTCGCCATGGTCTGTTTTGGCTCAAGCGTGTACACTGGCCTCAGAATTGCTGTTTTCACATCCTCGATGTTCGTATCAAGAGTGATTTCTTCGCCAATTGCCTCGATGCTTGTTTCATCTATTGCTCTTTCAATAGGGGTTTGAGGCTCTTGTATCATCTCTGGTCCGGGTTGCACTTCCACAGTTGGTTGAACCGGTTGACGGATGATTCTTGGTATAGGCATTGGTAATGCTGCACCTTGGAACTCTTGTACCGGTTGTGTGCCGCCTACCATTGATCTTACTGGGCGTGGTGTTCTAATCCCCACTCCACTTGCTAGACTGCTTGCACTACTGGTTGGGGCACGCATTCCGCCTAGTCCCATAGTTGGCTGTGGAACTTGCGACCTACCGCCAAGAATTCCGACCTGAGGTCTACCTGCTATCGCTTGACCAGCATCAGTCACCGCTCCAAGAGAGGTCGGGTCAACACCGAGTTGTGATTGTGACGGATCCATTCCTTGGGTTGCAATAGCTTGAAGCCAATTCTGCTTCTTACCAACCTTAGAATCTTGGGTTTGCAAGTCTTCGAACTCAGCTTGTTGTTCCTTCAGGCGTTCCTCATCGACTTCTATTTCACCTTGGACTTCTCCTTCGATGGAATCTCGCATCTTCCTCTCGGCCATCTCCTTGAAGTTATCCATTTGCTCGGTTAGACCACTCAGACGATCACGGATTTCAGCTCTCTTGACACCGAGTTGTGCTTCAATTTCAGCACGTATCATTGCCTCACGCTTTCTAATTTCAATCAGAGCCTTATTGCGCATGATTTCCTCGCGCTTGTCCAATTGTCTCTCGAGTTGAGTTGCGACTTCATCTTCCTTACGTACTCTGAATTCGGAAAGACGATCTTCCATATCTAATTCCAATTCCAAAACCGTCTCTTCCTTCATCAAATCAAGGTCGGTCTCGTGTGTTAATCTCTCATTTCTTAGCCGAGCATCTATTTCAGACATTATCGCCTTACGCGCTGCCTCTTCTCTTGATTGGAATTCTAATTCCAGGCGTTCTGCCCAATCTTGTTTCTTAGAATCATATCTCGCTTCCATCATATCGCGTAATTCTGATTCTCTTTCATAGCGGAATCTGACCAAACGATTCTGAATCTCGGCCTCTCTAGCATTTCGATACGATTCGAAATCAGAATCTACCTTTGCTTCTAATTCAGATTCAACCTCACTTTCAAGCGATTTGGAAATATCATCAACAGCCTTTGTGAAGGTCAAATCATATTTCTCTCGGAGACGACTCTTGCGTTCAGACAATGTTTCTGAATAACGCGCATCGAGTTTTCTTTCAACTTCTACTCGAAGTTCTTCTCTTCGACGTGCTACTGCTAATTCAACATCCTGACGCATTCTCTCTTCCAATTCTTTGGTTTCAGTGGAAAGGCGAGTTTCGAGTTCATCCTGGATTTGTTGAGCTATGTCCTCTTCAAGACGGAGACTGCGCCTTTCATATTCAGCTCTAAGTCGAGCTTCACGTTGTCTGAGACGCAACTTGAGTTGTTGCTCTAGACGCTTACGAATTCCGCGACGAAGTTGTTCCTCTCTCTCTGCTAATTTGGTAGATTGGCTTTCCTCTAACCTAGAGATTTCTGATTTCTCCATGTTTTCGAAACGTTCACTCATCTCACCATTAAGGTTAGATTCGAGATCTCTTATTCGGTTTTGAAGACGCTTATTAAACTCTAATTCTGCTTTCTCCTTCTGTAATTCGATACGGCGACGGTAATCATTGGAAAGTTGTGATTCTAATTGTTCATGGATGTTTTTGCGATAATCTTCCAAACGATGTTCTTGTTCCATTGCTAATTGATCATTCATTTGTTCGACTTCACGGGTGAGGCGTAATTCCATCTGTTCACGTAGACGAAGTTCTTCGCGGCTGAGAGTCTCGGATTCAAGTTGCTCAATCTCCGTTTCCATCTCGGTTCTCAATTCACGTTCTAAAGTATCGAGGGTCATTTCATGACGCTCTGTTAATTCTTGCGCCATATTGTCTTGCATCACTGAAAGACGTTCTGCTAACGCTTGTTGTCGGATGCGCTTATCACGACGCAGTGATGCTCTTATGCGCTCTTCTTCACGGAATCTACTGCTTTTGATTACCACGTCATCCATTGCTGGTGAGGGGGTATCAGTAAACCGTGCTCTCAAACTTGAAAGCCTCGGCTTGTGACTTCCATCTTCTTGTGAATTCCTGCTGTCGCTGGCGCTCATACTCCCATCCCCAGTAATCATCCTTCTCTCTTCATAGATAAGGTGCGCGCCTTAACAAAACTGCTGCAAGCCGTTTTGATTAATTATACAGATTAGCCATTTAACTTTCTTCACTGGAAACTTCTCCAGAGATTATACGCGACCCTGCAGCGATGTACAGGATTACTAATACCGAAGATATAGTGAAGCCAATAAATGAAGGGAACATTCCCGATAAGGTACTTGTTGCTATCCCTGAACTCGTATAGATTAAGGCATAAATAATAGCAGATAATATTGCAATAAACTGCACAATAGTCAATTTCAGAGGTAGCCCATGCTTGAGTTTGGAGGTTTTCCAATCAGAGATCATCAGACTGCCTGAAATCATCATTGCCGGTAATAAAAGGAAATCACCCCATGGTTTTGCTGCTCCTTTACCAAAACAAACCGAACAATCCCAAGTTGTTAATTCCGGACCAAATCCAGAGATTGGTTGAAGCCATATCATACCGGAAAGAGAGAGTATAAGCATTGCACTAGCCGGCGATGATACTCCTACGAAGAATGAATTATCACTACCTTTCTCATGTTCAAATCGCGCTAATCTCAACATGCCACAAACTACTAACCAACAGCAAGAAATGGCAATCATAGCAGTCCACAGCGGTGTTGATTCGCCCATCCTTCCAAACATCACGAAGACCAATAAGGCAGGTGCAAGAGCAAACGAAATGGTATCAGACATTAGATCTAAAGAGCCGCCGAGTAAGCGTCTTTTAGAATATCGGCGGGCTATTGGGCCATCGATGATATCTCCCAATGCAGAGAGAATAATACACAACATTGCCGCCCAGATATAATCGGCTTTCAAGCCGCCTTCCAGATATGGGTTTTGCATATTCTCTACCGCTAAAATGATGAACATTATTGCTAATGAGCCAAGAAGTCCATTGAATAGAGTGATGAAATCAGCGATCCCCATGAGTCTGAATGTACTTCTCATATTTAGACCTCAGAATTTTACGCTCAGTTCCTCTTGACAGGAGGGGCAAGCGATTTTCCGCACCCCTGGCCGCTTATTCATTCTCATCCTACGTTCACAAGAGGGACAAGTGATTTCGACTTTGGGAATGTTAGCTGTAACATCGAAGATTGAGTCACAGGAACCGCATTGTAGAGTGCAAGGTCTGTCATCCACCCCCGCAATGAGGACTTTGTTGCACTTTGGACAACTAATCTTTTCCTCCAACCAAGACTTTCTGGTAATTGCGTGATCGACTTTTACCTCAGCCTTACATAATTTACAACTCAGTTCTCCCAGGCCTGAAGGCAATAACCCGTCACAACTGGGACAAGTTAGCGATGGTGGTGCAATACGTGATTCTACTGACAATTGCTCTATCTCTTCATCAGAATTCATTTATCTCCCTCCTTTTTCATAGGTCTTCCTTTGATTTGCAATGATTCCATGGTAAAGCTGTCTAAGTCAATACTCTGTCCAGATACCTCAGCCAACTCTCTGATTAAACGTCGAGCCTGCGCTTGAACTCGTGCATCCTGTAAAGGAATTGACAGCATCGTGTCATCATCGGTAGCAGCGTTGCCATCTGTGGGCAATGGTACTCGGTTCAAGACACACCACCAACGTGCTCTCCCTTCATCACGATGATTCATTATCAAACCAAGATTTGCTAATTTATTGAGATGATGATAGAGGTTGTAACGGTTTACTGCGACTAACTTTTGTAATTCGACCGTAGTGTGTTCATCAGCAGAAAGAAGAGCGAGATAGAGGGCTCTTCTTGTGGGATGCAATAGAGCAGTGCTTACCGGGTCCGCATGTATTCTCATCCACTCACCAACCTTGCCTGAAAGTCCTGAGGCTTCAAGATATTGTGTAATCCTACTTCAGTTCTTTACCGACATTTTTTCGAATAGTTTGGAAAAAGCTTCTATTGTTTCTTTGAATAAATCCTTTACTGTCTCTTTCAATAATTTACCAATACCCTCATCGCCAGCTAATCTAGCACCATTGAAAATCACCAATAGCACACTTAATTCATGGATAAGTACGCCTATTACCAAATTTTCATTAATACCCATTAATACAGACACTACCAAAATGATAGTAACAGAGACCGAGAGGAATAAATTCTGGAATAATATTCGCCGAGTTTTGCGCGATAGTTCTATCATTTCGCCTAATAGCCTTGGATCGTCTCCGGGAATGAGTAAATCCGCAGCATCGAGATTAGTTGATTCGCCTGAACCAATAGCAACTCCAACATCGGCTGCTGCCATCGCTGCTGCATCGTTAAAGCCATCTCCAACCATCATTGTGATGTGGGTTTTAGAACGACCACCTACCCATCTTACCTTGTCTTCAGGGGTCATGTCTCCGTGGGCTACACGTGAGTCAACGCCAAGGGTTCCTGCGAAGATATCGACCGCGCCTTGATGATCACCGGATAAGATTTCGACATTGACCTCAGAATCATAGAGGTTTGTTATCAGTTCCTTTGCCCCTACTCTGATATCATCATGGATGAATGTGAATAAAGCAACTGGCTTATCCTCCTTAATCAGAATTGATGAGCCATGCCCTGCTGTAAGGGATTCTTTGAATTTTTTAAGCAAATCACCTGATAGTAAATCAGGCGATGCTTTGACTATTATGGCTTTTTTGCCACCCACCTTTCCTTCTACACCGCCACCTATATCTGTAATTGCAGATACTTTGAGAGGCGATAAACCATCACTTTCACAATTCTCGGTAATGATATCGGCATAAGGATGATTGCTCGATTTCTCAAGACCGGCAGCCAGTCGTAGTGCTGCATCTCTCTTACCACCTTTAGCCAAATGGATTACACCGAGTCTAGGACGACCGGAGGTAAGCGTTCCCGTCTTATCCAATAGTGCTAGATTTACTTTCGAGAGAGATTCCAACACATCACCACCTCTTGCAATTCCACCTTTGTGGACTGCCTGTGATAGTGCTGCAGCATGCGGTATTGGAGCAGCGAGTAATAAGGCACAAGGACAAGCTACTACCCAGAGCAAGAGAATAACTTTCCATTCACTCGGCTCCATGAATAGTACCCAAATCAATACCGCTCCAACCATTACTAAGGGTACCCAAATAGCGATGAATATCTCTATTGAGGACTGTAAACGTGGAGGTTTGTCACGGAAACTATGTACGCTATCTATCAATCCGTGTAATCTAGTAGCTTCTCTAACCGCCTCGACCTCAATAGTAACCGGTCCATTGGTGAGAATAAGTCCTGCGTGTAATTCATCGCCTTTCCCAACTGCAGACGGAATTGATTCACCGGTAAGAGGAGCGCGATCTACAGAACCACTACCCTCGATAATGGTTCCATCTGCTGGAATTAATCCTCCAGTGCGGATTTCAAGAAGGTCTCCTAATTGAACCAATTCGATGGGTATTTCCTCTACTTCAGCGGTCGGGTTAGATACTGGGCTGAGGCCTTGAGTACTTTGGGCCATTACTAGTGTGATACCCACAGGGGCTGGTTTCTTAGTCAACCTACGGGCCTGTCTTGGAATTCTATCAAGACCTCCTTGCATTGCTTTTCTTGCCCTAATCAAAGCACGCCCCTCCATATGTTCGGCAAATGCAACTAATACAATAACCAAAAGTGCTTCTTGCCAAGCACCAAGAATAGATGCTCCGATAACTGCTAATGAAGTTAATACCTTGTATCCAAGTTGACCTGAGCGAATCGAGGCCCATGCTTCTGAAAACATCTTCAATCCACCAATTAACACTCCAGTTAAGCCAACTACTGCTCTGATGGTGGTTGATACCGATAACAATTCCATTAACACGATGATAAAGAATACCGGAATCGCCACACCTGCTCCAATCAATCGCCATTGATCGGAAGTGATACGTGATGAGGTTGCAACACCTAACCGCAATTGTGTACCAATCAATTCCTCAAGTGCCGTATTTCTAGCATTAATCAGGCCCGAATCAGATTCATTTACCATCTGTAAAATAATTCTATCATCTTCAGTAATCTCAACCTCGATAATTCCAGGTTGGCGTTTAATCAATCGCGGTAGACTTTTTAGGTCCAAACCATGCCTTTGTGCCAATTTTGAAGCCTTTATGCCCAAGATTTCTACGTATGGTAAATCAGCAGGATTACCCAATGATTTGAGTACATTACCGACATTTGCCACTGGCCCTTTCTCAAAATCTACTTCGACTTTAACAGTACCATCTATCGCTGATACATTACATGAATTAACTTGCTTAAGTCGGCCAAGTGCCTTTTCTGCTTTCATTGCGCAGTCTGGGCAATCCATTCCTGCAAGAGGCCAACTCATCACATGAATACCAGCGTGAGCTGCAATGATTTCCTCAACTTCGATGGCTTCAATGACTGGTTTATCTTCCTTAGAAGGTTTTAGCGCAATCTTTGTTTTTGGCTTAGAAAGTTTTGATTTGAGGTTAAATGACTTCTTGGTTATCACCTCGATTTCATCCTCAAGAGACAGGAACTCCTCCTCGGACTCGCCCTTCGCCATGATTACTCCAAAAGATGTTACACATCAAGCCTTTCTTTAGAAGTGACGCAAAAACCTCATGCCCTACTTTCATCTGGGGGTTAAAATGGGCTGGCTACCAGATGGTTGGATTCCAAAAGCGATTGCTGTCGACATTGATGGTACTCTCACCAATGAAGATAAAGTTCTTCACACTGGTGCCATTAAAGCACTTCGTAGACTTGAAGCGGCAGGAATTCCAGTGATTTTGTGTACAGGAAATGTTAGAGCCATTGTATACGGTCTTTGGCGTTTCATCAATTTGAGTGGAGTGATGGTCTGTGAAAATGGTGGGGTTGTATGGCATCCTACTTCTGAACCAATACTAAGAGCGGACGGGAATGAAGCCAAATCTGCAGCAAAATGGTTATCGACAAAAATCGAGGGATTGAATCCACAAGGAATAACCACCAATGCTTGGAGAGAAAGCGAATGGTGTCTAAAGAGTGATGAAGACTTATCCGCTATCTGTGATCAATTGGCAAATAGCCAGTGGAGTCACCTTTCGGTTGTTAAAACTGGATTTGCTATTCACTTGATGGAGCCGTGGATAAACAAAGGAGAAGGGTTGACAGTAGCTCTTGAGATGATGAATATCTCGCCGGATGATGTTTTGGCTATCGGTGATGCTCCGAATGATATTCCGATGTTTGAACTAGTTCATCATTCGATAGCGGTTGGCGGTTCTTTTCCAGTTCTGAAACAAGTTGCAAGTATTACATCTGATTTGCCGCACGGCGCCACAATAGAACCGGTAATCAACGAAATTATCGAAAGATTAGGTAATTGATTGATTGGTGCCGAGGACAGGATTCGAACCTGTGAAGCGTTGCGCAGTGGAGCTTGAATCCACCCCCTTTGACCACTCGGGTACCTCGGCAGTGCCGTGGCGTGAAGAAGAGCATTCATCACTCTTCCTCATACCAATTAAAGCGATTTTGGCGATTACGAATCACAACGATGAACAGGATTAACCCTGCTGAAATCATTGAAAGTATTCCAAGTCCAACCATCTTCCCTTCCCTAGAAGAGATGTCTTCCATCTCACTAGAGACCTCTTGAAGGGGCATTGGTATCGGAGTATTATCATCTAATACTAATAAAAGGCCTAATCTGCCAGGCTTCCATGCTTCAATTTCTACAAAGATTACAACCTTTTCACCCGCTAAGAGATCATATCTTTCTTCAAATAATATCTTTCCTTCGTCATCAATTATTGAAAGATTAGATGCTCCATCAACAACACCACGATTCTGCAATTCGATTTCAATAGTAATTATTTGACCATGATATGGGCGATATGAAGGCATTGCTAAATTCAACAACACCGGTTCATAGTCTATCCAAGTCATTTGGGGTAGAATTGGGTTTGAGTAATTGGAGCCAAGTCCCTTAATCGAGCGGCCCGAAGCATCACTGCCACTAAACCAGAACAGTATATTATCGTATTTTGTCAATTCATCTCCCCGGGAAGAGTCAACATCAATAATCGCTGAATATTCACACTCAAACAAGTTACATTTACTTGAGGAGATGGGTGCTGAAGATCCCGTTTCAGTAAGCACAAGGCCATTGCGAACATATAACCAATGAAAAATAAGTTCATCGCCATCCAAACCCTGCTCATCTTTTAGGACTGCAAATACCGCCAATTTATCTAAAGAGTCTGAACGAATAATCGTCAAATTGTCTGAATAATGAATGGTTGGAGATGAGGTGTCAAATACCAATTCAAGATTATCGGAAGAGGTTTCTCTTTCCTGTAAGGTTGTGATCAATGCAGCATTGAGATGGGCTTTTGGTTCAGGAAAAATAGCTTCAGAGAGATTCATTATTACATTTGTAGAACCATTTACATCAAGATTTATAGATATTTCAATTTCTTGTAAACCCCCTGAAAGTATGACTTCTACAAGCCTATCTGGAAGATGTTCTGCCGCCAGATTAGTACCTCGATGGAAAGCATTTATTTTAATTTGAATTCTATCGGTTGCAGAGAGGAATAGGGTGTCATTAACAATTATTCCAAATGGTTCTGAAATATCAATTACTTCGGTAATCTTCAATTCAATACCTCCTCCTAATGTCCAATTCATGGGAGTTAAACCTACATATCCAAGGCCTAGGGCATTGTTTTCATCAATGATTTGTAAAGAAGGAGTATTTACTGAACCCCAAAGGTTATGATTCTCCCATGCTAATTCGAATGTGAAAGAAACCGTCCATCTTTGCAATAATTGCTCCTTTACAGCAGATGCTCGAGGCTTTTCAACAAAGCATAAAGCGTCATAATCGAGTTGATTAGACCAAACTATCCATTCGATTCTACAGTTATTAACATCGGTATTGTCAGTCAAATCCAATCGGATGCGATCGATACTATCTATCCCATTTGCATCGATTAAATCAAATGAAAAGGTATGTGACCTCCCGGGGTAAAGAACTCCATCAATAGAATCTAGTTCTAAGGTTTCTGAGGGGATATTGGTTTGGGAGCGCGGATGATAATAGATGGTGGCCATCGGTTCCTCTGCAGATCCACCACCGATTAATTCCATGCCTGAATGATCTAAACCTGTGAAATAAACTCGTATCTCACCCATCGACACAGAATTTGTAATAATCGTGCTCTCATCTATCAATGGTAAATCAAGGGTTTGAGGTGAACTTTCAGATTGAACATTAACCGCACGGCTTAGGTAACTTCCATCTCCCACATCCACCCACATCAGTATGACTTCGGCCAAACGCAGGTCCTCTTCGATGACTAACCGCAGAGGGATATTAGCCCCAGGGTGCCATATATGCCCATTGGCGATCTGATTGCCGCCTGGTGCTACGACAAACAATTCAGTGACTGCTGGTGGGCTTTCATCATGAACAATAATCACTTGCTGAAGGATATCTGTGTCGTCAACTTGATCGCCATTTGTGATAGAGCGCGGGCCATACTCGAGTATTCGTGGAGTGATTACCAATCTCTTACCACTGGCAATGATTCCTGCATCAGGAGTCTGTATCACACTGGAAAAACTACCATCATCCGATACTTCAACCAGCCATTGGTCTAGAATAGTACTAGAGTTCTCTTCGCTCATTTCAATCGACAAACTAACTTCATCGCCTCCAATCCAATTCTCATTCATCCCGGAAAGCCGAACGCGACCCGATACAGCGATGCTACTATTGTATGCAACTTCATTTGGCCATGATGATGATGAACGATCATGTAATGATTGAGTTGCTCTAATAGCAGTGAAATGAACGACTTCCAAATCATTTTCTACTGCTGAATATTGACCTCCTCCAGAACTAGAACTAGCAGGTCCCAAGCGCAATCCATTCACATCCCAAGCGCTAACTAGCCAATGCAATCGGTAGATATCATCGAAATCCCACTGTCCAATTATCGACCAATTTACAATAAGCGAATTGCCTTCGATAATCAAAGAACTATTGCTGGGATCAATCAATGCTTGATTAGAACCTGCAATCTGTTTGAATCTGCCTCCTGAAGTCAATCTATCAACATCCAAAATAGCGACTGAATCTGCCTCTGACTCGCTCGTCGAAAGATGGAGACGGATATGGCTGAGAGGAGTGGTACCATCGAGAATAGTATGCCGACTTGTCGCACTGAAAACCTGTTGTGGATAAATTGTAGATTCTGGTAGCTCAAGCCATTCATCAGAAATCGCTGGGTGATGTTCAATCGTTCCATTCATGATTAAACCCCCCCTATCAGCGCGCAGATGAGTATTGAGTGACGAATCCCCATTCCCCCTATCGTTTAATGATGAAGAAATGCTGTCCCCTAGGATTGTGAAATAATGTGGACAGCGCCAAATTAAATTAACTCTAGACAGCGATAAATCAAATGGAGATTCTGAACTGATATTCCATGAAAACCGTTTCATTTGATGGGTTATTCCGGCTATTGTCTCATTATAATCCTCGCTGATCGCTGAATCTAATGACAGAAATTGAAAGCCATTACCTGAATCAATGACTATTCCGCCAGAATATGCCCCATCCCAATCATGTGTGATATTATCGATTGGTTCATCGTCTATTACCGATACAAATATCTGTGCATAATCTTGCACTGAATGATTAAATCCAACAACATCGTTCAGCCCGACATCAATATCATCGATAATCACTTTATCGAGATATTTTGTTTGGCCCATTTCGCTTTGCCAAGAATATGCTTGTGTTTCAATTTCGCCAAAGGTAATGGAGACATTGTTTGGAGGTAGAAGTGTTTGTGTTTCGAGACTTAGAGATCGTAACCATCCGCCTGGTTGGATGGTTATTCGAATCGATAATCGATTCATAAGATCAGATAATTGTATATTAGAGGTCAAACAAGTCCCTGTATTAACAAAGGTCAGAGGAGTTACCGGATTATCCACCGTTCTGAGGACCATCGTTTCATCCCAAATCTCGACGCTTAGATTATCACCATTACATTGTACGTCAATGCCCTTGAATGCGCGCCACAGGTTGGTTTCTCTTGTTATTGTAATCGGATTTGAACCATCATTATAGAAGGTTTTACCTTCGATTTTCCCTCCTAATTGTCCTATCTCAGAAGGACTGAGATAGAGATTAGACCCCAGATGTAAACGTTCTATGCTAGGAGTAAGTAATTCATTTGTGGTCGCAAGATTCAGACGGAAAATCAAACGTGGATGTTCAATTGCTGAAATTTCTATTGCCAAGGGTAAAGTTTGATTTTGCCACCCCTCTATCTCAACTCCGTCTGCAGCTAGAACATCTACTGTAAGTGAGGTTCCTAGCGGCAAATAGGCAAGTGCTGAGAGTGTGCCCCAGCCCATTTCATCGACCTCAGTAACTGGGCTGGTCCAATTTCCACTCAGTGCGTGCCTATCGGTCTGTACCCCGGTCGCATCGATGTACCATCCATCGCTTTCCAAATATGTATCCGAGAAAAATGAATAGCGAAATCTAACCTCTTTTCCCGAATAAGAATCCAATCCTGCAATTGAGGTCGTAAATGGTTTTGTTTCAGAACTACAATTGGCTGGGTCTGAAGAACCATCGAATATCCCATGATTGAAAAAAGGAGAAAAACTGTTCACGTAGGTTATTTGGTCATAAAATCCACTTTGTCCATCAGCAAAATGTTGCCAAGTAACACCATCGTTTTCTGAGATGAATACCGCTCCGCCATCCCAAGCAGCTTCTGTACATATCCAGTGATCTATTCGGAATCGGGATGATGAATTCGATGGGACCTCAAATGACGGAGAGATTAGGTGTGTCCAAGTATTGTGCTCATAATCTCCATCCAAATTCATGGCGACCCCGCTGGAATGTGTCGGCCAGGAAATAGGGCCAAAACCACCACTTGAATCGACTGCCCCTTGCTCCCAAGTCGCAACACCAGAATCGTGATGCAAATACCATCCCTCTTCGAGGAAACGAGTTTCTTCGAGATTATCGGTATCAATAAATGGTCCATTGTCACCATATTGTGTGGTATATTGCCATTGATTAGTCATATTCGTAACATTCACTATAGTTTGGTCATCACTAGAGGTGAAATTGTCGATGAGATGTTGGCTAGCCTGTGGACTGTTAGCTCCACTGATAATCATGGGATTATCAATCATTATTCCTTCCCAGCCATCGGCCGAAGGGGCACCGTAATTGATGATTGAATCTGTAGTAACTTCAAAGGAAAATAATGCATTACTAGCATTTACATGCGCTGCTGTACCGAAAGGTAGGTCGTGGATTATTTCCCGCCAACCTTGTGAGTGCTGCATAAACAATATGCCGCCATAGCTAATTCCGTTGCCAGGGATTCCATGCATTCCCGATATACGAGTCCAACTGCTGCCATTATCGAGACTGATGTATACATTCAAATTATCATGAAAACTACCTGCAATATCCCAATCCGTATGGTATTTCAATTGTAATGGACTCGAGTAATTGCTGAGATCGATTGGCATTACTAAGCGACCATGAGCATTGCCTGCATATTGTCCATTGAGATTGCCATGGAACCAGGTACCAGCAGGATTTCCTTCATGACTCAATGTAATATTGTCAAGGAACCAACCAGAACAATTGCTTTGAGTCTGAATTTGAAATCTGATGGTCAAACTAAACGAGGTACTCAAATTAGGAATATCATCTAGTAGAACTGATTGTAATTGCCATTGTGAATGATTACCTGACCATGCATTTCCCCCGCTTAAAATGGAACTAGCGTCATAGTTGTCCATTTCAATTAATGTCCATGATAATCCATTATCGAGAGATAATTCGAGCCATGCTGCATCAGATTGTCCTATGCTAAGCCAACTTTGGAAAGAAAAATTTAGATTTTTGACCACCGAAGGCATCGTCCAGGTTTTGGTTTGCAGAGATGCCGAATTATCACCACTGAGATTCGTCCCCCCACTCGTACCGGCTACAATCTCGCCACTCATTGCAGATTCAGGTAACCATTCGTCGTTATTTTCGTTTAGATTTACCGGATTCCAAATCGAGGAATTATTTCCCCGGGGCCAAAGATCGATGAAAGTCTCTTCGCCATAATTGAATCGGCTGAATTGGTCAATTGTCCCTATGGCTTCCAAAGTAAGGCCACCATCTGTTTGCGATGTAGTCCCGTCATGGATTCCTGCACTAAACCCCGGTGTGTTATCTCTTGACCAATGACTGCCATTATCCGCTGCTGGAGCGAATACGGGTTCTAGTGAAAATGATGAGTCGGTAATCGTCTCATTCGAAGGTAGAATCCAACCCTCGATAGAGCTATTCAACGGATTGAGCGATGGGGTTGTCGGTACACGTCCCGGTCCGAGCCATACTGCGTTTCCTGCCGATGAAAGTGGACTTAATAGAAGAAGAAATACGATTGTTGTAACCGCTCTCACCTAGTCCACCGCAGGTGGACTCAAAGTCAACATGTTTGAACACTCTCCTTTACTGATTGTCATTGTAAGGTGAGAGTTGATAGATGGCCTCTTACTGCTTTGGCGCGATGGTAGAGAGTGGACCACTCACTGACCTTGTTGCCAAAGAGGTAGAAGAGCAGCTTTTCTCCGCCCTGCGTCAGCAAACAGACCGAAGTGTGCCTATCGATTTACCTCGAAATGACTTCTGGAGCAAAGTGGGTCTACTATTGGATACCATCGAGGTAGAGATTCATCAGCAATATCATTCACAAGGTCCGGATCTGCGTTTGCAAAACCTACAGAAAAGACAAGCCAATATCCGTAGAACCGCTAATGACCTAGCGCGAAGGAGATTGGTTGCATTACTACAGCATGCGGCAAGTTCGTCTTTTAGGTCTGGAGGAGATAACAGTTTGACTCCAATGGATTGGACACGGCATGATCCAAAAGAACGAACATTCTATTCTAATCTTATCGAGCAAGTCAATCTCTTCAAGAATGATGTGGGGTGGCAGGCAATTCAACAGGGTACTGGTCCAGATAGAGCAGGGGTTTCTACTCATGCCCCTGGAACCACCCAGCTGGATGAATGGAGTGAACAACCCGGTGGTTTGACTGGAAGTGGCCCCCCGCCTCTTGAAATCATAGAAGATGAAAGGCTCGATGAAATAATCGAAGATGAGGAAGAAATAATCGCTAAATTAGAAGCATATCCGGAATTAGAAGGGCTTCAACCTGTGGCTGAGTCTACAAGAACAGTTTCTGTTCAGGGCTCTTCGCATCTAGCGACACCCGAATTGGCACCCACTAAATCTCGACCTGTGCTTGATTTCGATGCTTGGGCAGAAGCAGAAAGCACTGATGAACCTGTTAAAGAGAAGGAAGAAGTTATTCCCGATAAAGAAATGATGCGTATCAGGGTTCTTCAGACAATGCCTGATGCCATATGGCTCGGTGAGGATGAAATTATCATGCAAGCAGGCGATATTCACTTTGTCGAACAAAGCATAGCCAATTATCTCATCGAATCGAGTGTTGCTGCGGCAGCACCGCTTTGAATTAAATGACTAAAGCCAGTTTCTGGCTATATTCAATTGCATTCAACTGATTGAGCGCATTGAAAGTTCAATGCTTACAGTATCTGGAATAGGGATTCTTGCGACTTGGCGAAGAGCTGACTCATCCTTACCGGAAGTGATGTCCATCTCAAGCAGACGCTTGTGAACTCGCATCTCCCAGTGGTCGTAGGTTTCACTACCTTCACCGGATGGTGCTTTACGACATGGTACAACCAATCTCCTTGTTGGTAGAGGAATAGGTCCTCTCAGAGAGATTCCACCGGAATCGCAAATAGTTCTTATCTGACTTGCGACTTGATCGATATCTCGGTGGTTTTCGCCGGTCAATTTGATGATTGTGACTGCTGCCATCTGACTCACTATCTCCTACTATCATCCAATAACTGAGAAATCACTTCTTCTTCTCAATCTTAATACAAACGCCAGCTGCGACGGTCTTACCCATGTCACGTATAGCGAATCTTGACAACTCAGGGAAGACTGACATCTCCTCTATTGCCATTGGTTTAGTAGGTTGGAAGCGAATCATTGCTGCATCACCGGTCTTGAGGAAAGATGGGCTAGCCTCTTTCTCACCCTTGCTGGTCTTTTCTAGAAGATCAATGAAACGAACTGCTACTTGAGCAGTGTGTGCGTGGAACACAGGTGTGTATCCTACTGAAACAGCCTTTGGAATATCCATAAGTTGAATCTGTCCGACGAAAGTCTCGTCATGACGCACGAAGGTTGGTGCACTTTCAGCGTATCCAGCAACGTCACCACGGCGGATGTCAGTTGCAGAGAGTCCACGGACGTTGAAACCAACGTTATCTCCAGGCTCAGCCTTCTCGACTATTGTATGGTGCATCTCAATCGATTTAACCTCAGCCGATTTCTGGCTAGGGTTGAATACGACTGTTTTACCAGAATGCAAAATACCGGTTTCAATCTTACCGACTGGAACTGTTCCGATTCCGCCAATCTTGTAAACATCCTGAATAGGCAAGCGCAAAGGCTTGTCTAGAGGCTTGTTTGGCATTGCTGATGCATCGATTGCGTCGAAAAGAGTTGGACCATTATACCAAGACATGTTCTCCGACTTCTTGTAAACGTTATCTCCAAGTAGACTTGCTCCTGGAATCATTGGGATATCAGCGAGCTTGGAACCGAATCCTGCCATCTTTAGCAAGTTAGTCATCTCTTCCACCGATTTTTCATACTTATCCTGTGACCAGTCGACACCAGAGATGTCCATCTTGTTGATTAGTACGATTAACTCACTGACACCAAGAACACGAGCTAAGAAAGCGTGTTCTTTGGTCTGGGCGTTTACACCGTCGTTAGCAGCACAGAGTAGAACTGCGGTATCTGCTTGAGAAGCACCGGTGATCATGTTCTTTACGAAATCACGGTGACCTGGTGCGTCAATGATAGTCCAGTAATACTTAGGGCTGAAGAATTCCTTGTGAGCAACGTCAATGGTAATTCCACGTTCGCGCTCTTCCTTTAGTCCATCCATAACGTATGCAAGACCGAACCCGGCCTTGCCGTGCTCGGCTGCGAGCTTTTCGTTCTTCTCGATTTCGTGCTCCTCGATATGACCTGAATCGAGCAGTAGACGACCTACTGTGGTCGACTTACCGTGATCGACGTGTCCAATAAACACGATGTTGCGATGTGGTTTGCTCTTGTCTTCCCATTCTGAACCCATGAATTTCACTCCTTTCTGGTCGCCCGACAAGAATCCCCTATTTGAAGACCGCGACGCGCCATCTTCTATCTCAAAACAGGTAATCGGGACTCAGTATGACAGTCTATTCACTTGTAAACCAACTTTATAATCAATGAATCGACTTCTATGTCTCTTATCTCCTCGTTACGAATTGAGGCTTTCCACTCGCCATCCTCGTCCTCGTTTTCACTAAATGTATATCCGGTAAATGGTAACAATACACAATCACTATCCGATGGACAACCTTCATACTGACGGTCTTCACGTGCAGTCTCACTACTATTTTTGGAATCTTCCTCTTTGGAATCTAGATTTGCAGAATTAAAGCCGTAGATATCAAGTTGGTTGCGGCAGACGATATCGCCTCCGATGCAATCGCCATCCTGTTGTGGGTAGATCAATTCCACCTCCACCTTGCGGATGGTGTTTCCTGAATCCGTATCATAGATAACTGAGAATTCGAAATCAAGGTCTTTATACTCATCCTGAGTGCCATTAGATGCCATCTCAAAATCAGACCACTTACCTACATAGCTGACGTAAACCGTAACTGCATCCGTATCTGACATCCCTCCGCCTGCAGTGACGGTTAGTTGAATCTTATACTCACCAGGTGCAAGTTCTGCCCATTCGATTGTCTCACCGCTTTCGTCTACATCGTTTTTCAGATCACCATCGCCATCCGAGTCAACTTTGAGATTCATGTCCCACTCCCACTTCTTGATGTAATCATCTACAGCAGGCGTCGATCCCGAGGCATCGAGATTAGCGGTAGTGGTTGCTGTTATTTTTCTATCAGAAGATGCTGTTGCATCCCTATCCATCTCACAGATGTAGAATAGATAGTAATTACCGTCGGGGGGGCTGTCTCCTTCACAATCATCGTTTGATGAAAATGAACCAGCGTCGGCGACGGGGGGGGCCGCTGATGCAGCGAATACAGTTACAGTGCGATTCTGAGACGTAGTTTCTATTCCATTAGAAACCGATAGAGTGACGATGTAATCTCCCGCTGTTGCATAGACCCAAGTTGTGGTTTTTCCTGTTGCATCGACTGAGCCGTCGGTTTGGAAATCCCATTTGTAAGTAATAGAACCGGAACTAGGTGTCGATGCACTACCGTCGAAAGAGATCGTTTGTCCTTCGCGAATATTATCGAGAGGGGAAAATGAGAATATTGCTTCTAAATCTCCACTTTGATTATCGTCGCCGCCAAAGCAACCAGCAAGGCTTGAAGTTAGAAGGAGAACCACTAGAAGGTATTGCTTCATCAGCCAAGGGACCTCGCCCATTCACTTGAATCCTTGCTTCCAAGGCATTATTTAAAATGAGAATAACGAGGTTTGTCGATTACCAGAGAGAAGTTCTTTCGCATTCCAGCCAAAAGCCTCTGTAACCCTGCCCAAAGCAGTTGCAAGGCGCTCAGCGTAGAATTGCACATCATACTGATAGGAATCAGCTTCCTCCTCATACCAAGCTCTTACCCGCATAGGTTTCTCAGTCGCATTTTCAACCACATATGATACCTTCATCCCTGGGGTAAAAGGAAGACCCTTAGCCAAAATCTGTTTTGCCACTCGAACTTGTGCCATCGAGTCAGGATTGGCATAATCCTCTGTGAAGATCCATTTCGCCTTGCGTTTGTCCCATCGCCCTTTACATGATTTTGACAGAATTAAATCTCTCACACCAATTTCTCCTGCTTTTGCAGCCCTTACCATCTCAAGAGAATAAGCGATAGTCTCCTCATCCTCGCCTGCGAGGATGTGCTCGAAAAGACGTTTCATTCCAGTTGTTAGATAGGCGAAGGAATCGGTACGTTGAGTCTCATAGCCGCGAATCATCAATTCTTGATTAGGCCATACCACTTGCCCAATGTAGCGCTTCTTTGCGCCATGCGAAAAGAATGCTGAAAGGCCTTTTTCAAATTCTAATATCGCACTATCTTCGCTAAATCTCTGTGCGGTTTCATGGCCAAATTCAATCATTTTCTCCACTTGATTTTCACCCTCTACAAGCGGGACGGATACGAAGATTGAATCTGTATCAGAGTATACTACGCCGTGACCTTCATCCTCTAATCTCTGAATTATCTTTTTGATATTATGACGAGCCCATGCGGTAATTGAAGAACCAAGGTCGCGGTGAGTGAAACGATAAAAGCCAGAAGCAAATACACCATAGAAAGAATTCATCAATATTTTGACAGCATACTGCATTTGGTCGTAAAACGATTTACTCACTGGATCTTTTGCTTTAGCGAGTGCTGCTTTATTTGCATCTCTCTGGGCCATCAAATCTTCGAGTAATAGTGGTATCAAGCCCTGTCGTTGTGATGGATGTCTGAATTTAGCACCGGTGGGCGAGACGAATAATTCCTCATCCTCAAGGGGTTGATCGGTTGAACCTTGATCGACCCTAGTGGTATAACAGATATTATTGCCAATCATTATCGAAGGGTACATCGATTTGAAATCGAGAATAGCAACCCACGGATGCAGTCCAGCCTCGACATCATGCACATATCCTCCTGTTATCTGACCCTCCTTTGCGTCTGCAGATCCAGTTAATGGCACTCCGATATTACTCCGGTCAGCTGCTTTGATTACCAATGCATCAATTCTTTGACTGGTATTGCCGTTTGCGACTGTATCCAAAGATACCCCAGAAACCGATGCAATTGCTTCACAGCGACGAACCGCCTGAATTTCCGCCATTATATCCAAGGGTAATTCAGCATCTCTTAGGCAGTACTCTAGAACTTCATCGGGACGATTAGCCCATTCCTCATCCATTTTACTAGCATCGATGTCCATCTTGTGGCGCTCATCGTCATCTGGGAAGAGAAGTTTACTGACAAAGGACAGTGTTTCGCGTTCTGGGCGTAGAACTTGACGTGCTTGCCACCAGCAATCCATCACACAACGGCCTGAAATATTCCATGCACGCGTAGCACCCCGTTTTGGAATAAGGCCATCGCGGCGCCTTCGATATTCCTTCTCGTCGCGATTTACTCGACCCCACCCGAATAATTCGGCCTTTCCTTGCCAATCACCGCGCTTTGATAGATGGGCCATTCGGTCATTCAAGCGGGTTAAATCGAAGTTATCGATATTATAGCCGGTGATGATATCAGGATTGGAATCTAGTACCAAGTTGGTCAAATCAGCCATTATTCCCGCCTCATCACCGCTAAAGGTATGCTTTGTACGAATACCAGTACCTCTGTCTTCGATAACTACAGCGGCACAAAGAATCGTACTTTCAGCAATACTTGTCTCTAAGTCAAAGGAAAGAATCTTCCATGGTACTGGGAAACCCTGGCATTGTTCGACATCATCGAGAGTTATATCTGCGACAATATCTATTCCATTCTCTGAATAAGTCTCTTTAGCCGTTACAGATACATGAATAGCAAAATCTCCATCGAGGAAAAAGCGGTTTGCAAAAGGTATGTCCCCTGAAAGAATATACCATCTCCCAGACAATTCCTTTCTCAGCCCTGGCACGACGAATGGTTTGCTTACATATGCCTTCCAAACAGGTTTGTAACCCAAATCAGTCCATTTCTCCACAGGTCCAGTGACATGGGTAACCTCCTCATGATTTTCAAGTTGGTGAAGACGCCCCTCTAAGGAACTGAAATCTCCATTCCATCTCCCGGGGGGGCATACTTCAAACCACGGTTGCATTCCGTGAATACGCAATAATACCGATTCATTTTCGCGAGAACGGCCCCACAGTTCGATTAGATTTTCATCGCCATCTGAATCAATTCGTGTGGTAATGATGCCGACATCTCCTCGCCAGACCATGCACATCCGTCTCGGCCACAGGCCAAAGGCCTTGGGAATGCAAATGAGCAAATGGTTTCAGCAAGGATTGAATACTGGGGTTCATCCCGATATCCATGAGTGAAGCAGAAATCGATTGGGATAGCCTCACCTTCTCCCTCACTCAAACCGATTTCATGTACATCGCTACGTGTAATTTAGGCGGTGTATGGGAGCCAGGCAAGGTCTTACCTTATGGTAAACTAGAAATCGATCCTGCGGCTGGTGTTTTGAATTATGGTCAAGGTATTTTCGAGGGTATGAAAGCACAGCGCTCTGCTGAAGGAAATGTTGTTCTATTCAGACCAGAGGAAAATGCACGTAGGTTCCAAAGGGGCGCCGATAGATTAGGAATGCCTCCTGTCCCTGAATCTATTTTCATAGATGCTGTTGAACAGATGGTTGCAGCAAATAACCGCTGGATACCGCCTACTGGACGCGGCGCTCTATACATCCGTCCCGTTCTCTGGGGAACTGGAGCCATCATGGGGGTTGCACCTGCTCCATCTTACACTCTCTGTATCTTTGTCACACCTGTTGGACCTTACTTCAAAGGCGGATTATCCTGTATCGACCTACTCATCTCCGATGAGTTTCACCGAGCTGCACCGGGTGGTTCTGGTGGAGTGAAAGCGATTGGTAATTATGCGCCGGGAATGATGCCTTCTATCAATGCAAAAAAACAGGGTTATGCCGAGGTTATCTATCTCGATGCTGAGGAACATCTCTACGTCGAAGAGGTTGGTGCAGCGAATTTCTTCTGCATAAAGGATAATGTAATCTACACTCCCGAATTAACCGGGACAATCTTGCCAGGTATTACCAGAGCATCGCTAATCGATATTGCACGCCATAAAGGCTACGAGGTTATCGAACAAAAGGTCAGCACAGAGTTAGCAATGAGTGCTGATGAAGCTTTTTGCTGTGGCACTGCAGCTGTTATTTCACCAATTGGTTCAATCACTCATGGAGAAACCGAGAAGGTTTACCAAAACCGTACTGTTGGTAAAATAACTAGAGAACTGTATGACACTTTGGTCGGAATTAATACTGAAACCGTGGAAGATACCTTTGGTTGGATGCATAAAGTCAATCTCGACCTGACTATAAATCACGCTTGAATCAACGATCTTTGCGTTTTTGCGTTCTTTGAGGTGAACGTGATTTTCTTTGAGCCCGAGCGCTGCGATCTCCTTTGTTCGGGCCGCGCTGCGCAGAATCCTTTTCTGCCTGATCTGTATTGTTTTGCATCTCACGCCAATTACAACCGATTAGTTGCATTATCTCCTCTTTGGAAGAAGACCCAATAGAATCATTCGCTCCAGCACGACTTACCCAAAGTCGACCTTCTTGCCCATGGGGTCTTTTTGGATGGCTGATTTTCTCTTCACGCTTGATTTTCCTCAGACCTACAGAACGTGCTGCCATGAATAATCCTTCGAGATCTGGCTTTCTGACAGCCGAATCTTTAGGGACTCTACGACCCGAACGACGACTTGATTTCAAATCGAAGTAACCGGGCCAAATTGAAATTCGGTCAGGATTGTGATCCATGGGCCCACCAATCTCTCGTGGAAGGGAGTCTCTCTTGAACTCGACGCTCACTTGATGAGAACGCCGTTGATGACTCCATCTTGACCGGGACGGCTGGTAATTCTAACCAATCCCTTGTCGGTATCGATGATTGCGCTCTTGGTCAGAATATTTCTTCTGACGAAATTCGGATTGGATGGGTTCTCGACTACATTGGTGATAGAAGCCATCGAGGTCTTACCGTTGCTGTCGCTGACTGCAACACGGTTGTCGACAAGAATACGGACCATTGTGTTACCACCGGTCTTTCGGTAGATCTTGCGCTTTGGCTCACCTACGAAGGCGTACTGCTTCTCAGATGAGATCTCAGTACGGCGCTTACTACGAGCCTGAACGAGACGTCCACCGGTTGATTTTCTGCGTGAAATGCCGTGCCACTGTGCCATATTGAACCCTCTAGCGACGCTGCGACCAACCCTCGATATATGAAGACCGTGGCTTAAACACAATTACAAGAAAAGCCTGTAAGACGCTCTTCACCGGCAAATAATGATGCTTTTAGCAACATTCCGGGGCTAAGCGAGCCAACTCCGGGTGGGGTGCCAGTGAACAATATGTCACCTGCCATTAATGGCGCCCACTCGCTTAATTCTGCGATTAATTCTGCTATACTACAAACCATGGAATCCAATTTTCCGCTCTGTACGATACGGCCGTCTATTTCTAAGGAGATTGAATCTGCTATCGGCTCTACCCACTCCCCAATTACAGCTGAGTCAACAAATGACTTCGCCTCTGCCCATGGCAAGCCCTTGCTTTTGGCCCTATCTTGATGTGAACGTTTGGTAAGATCGAGACCAACTGTCATCGCATCAGGAAGTAGGTCGTCACCAATACGGACTACCAGTTCCACTTCGTGGTGGACGTCTCCGCCGCAAGTATTCAGCACTCGAGATTCGGTAAGACATGCGTCTGCTTTGAGAAAAAAAGCAGGCTTCTTGGGGATTTCATTGCCAAGTTCTGAGGCATGTGCTGCGTATGTACGGATTGCGCACCATACTGTCATGGCGATGCCAACAAGTCATAACGGATGAATTGAAGGGTTTTGTTGAACCCATAGATTAGAAAACGGGGTAGTGTAAGGCCGGGTTATGGTGAAGGACTGGGTGGTGAAAAAGCGCAGACCGGTTCGGCGGAAGAATATCGCTCCACTATTGAAGGACTTGGAAACCCATCTTGGCGCCGACCTTGCTGTTGATGGTGCTTTTCTTGAAATGGCCCAATATGGGCCGTGGAATCTAGTTCTTGTCGACAGAGTTGCTCTTGCTTTCGAAACTGAAAAACCGGATGGAGAAAGGTGCGTTTCCCTGACCCTGCGTGGACTTTTGGCTAAACCAATCGATAAAATGTACGTCGATGTCGATCACGGGGCGATCCCTTTCTTGATGAACGGAGCGGATTGTATGGTCGCTGGGGTACATGCAGCAGACCCTGACATCGAAATCGATGATTTAGTGTGGATTCGCGATAAGGAACACGGTCGGCCTCTAGCAATAGGGTGGGCAAAAATGACCGGTAAAGAGATGGTCGAATCCGGTAAAGGCAAAGGAATCACCAATATTCATCACGTCGGTGATGAATTATGGAGCATGGAACTCTAATAATCAAAATAATGGGATTTCCTGAAAAGATTTCAATAACCAAAAGGTAGAGGGGATGTTATGCGATTGTTATCGGTTCTACTAATCCTGACCTTGGTTGCGCCTTTCGCTTTAGCAGCAGGAACACCAGGGGATGACCAAGATCCAGACCTTTCAAACACTCCAATTTCTGAAATTACTCACACCACTCCCTCCGATGAAGGAAGTCTTTGGTCAATAACTCTCACTCTAAATGATGATGCTGTGGCCAATAATACCTCTATGACATCCTTGTCTCAGATTTGCTATAACATTGGTTCATGTCTTAGTCCTGAACCTATGGAATTATCGAGTGATGACGGTAAAACCTGGAGTGGAGAAGTAATCGCCAAAGGACCTGATGGATGCTCCGAAGAGAATCCAAACGATTGCCTACACACTTACGTTAATTGGAAAGTTATGTTAGATTATGTCGATGATGACACCGAAGAGGATTTTCCTGACAAAGGATACTACAAAACATGGTCTAGTTGTTGGAAAGACTCTGAATCGGGTGATTGGGGAGGAAATAATTGTATTCAAATTGCAACGCTACCATCTGATGATGACAGTTTCCTCTATTCTCTGCCGATTAGTTCTGTAATGTACATAGTACTCTTTGCAGCACTCATTCGCCGGCAATAAACTCGACTAGACGTTCGATTAGTCGCCGTTGTTCAGGGCCCCATTCGCTAATAACAACACTAACTTTTGAACGGTCTACGCTCAATGTTCCATTTGAAAAGCCACGTGATTTAATGTCTGAATGGACCAAAGGTAAGTGATCTGCAGTAAGATTGACTATCACGCCTTCTTCACACAATTCCAATTCAAAATGTTCAGATGAGATATCCTTTATCGATTGTAATATGGTTTTGGGGTCCTCACCACCGCCATAGGCTGAAAGAAATGGCAAATCGGTCTCATTCTGTTCCATAAGATGGTCTAGACTACCTTTTTTTGTCACACTATCACCTCAAGATGGAGTTTTGAATAGATTCCAACCGATTACCCGCCCATCGGTTGCATCAGCGGCCATAGTGAGGGTATTGCTCCACCCATTAGCGTCCCACTTTCGCGATAAATCAACGGTAGTTGCACCATTTTCAATATCGCTTAAACGATTAATCCAATCGGTATAATCCGAACCGGGTATCGCCACTAAATGCCCAAATCTTGTTTCTTCATGGGGGCTATCATCACTAATGAAAAAGCCATTTGCACCAGTGAAAGATGCATAACGAGATTCATCGGATAATCTCTTTTCCATTTCACTCATATTGAGCGCGGCTGGGATATCATTACGATTCCAAGAGATAGAATTATCATGAGCTCCATGTGCTTCATACAGGCAATTCTCATCTGATGGTAAGCCTGAAATCGACATTCTCAACCAACCAGAGGTATCATCGGTTTCTACCCAAGAAAGATTCCAAGTTGTTTGAGAAGCGGTTCTTTGGTCGGTTGCTCGCCAAACATACCCATCGCCAGACAACGCGGTTCTCGCAGCAACTGCTTCACTAAGATAAGGAACGCACTCCAATGCAGACTCCATTGGATGAGTTCTAGACTTCGAATCATCGGGGAGATGCATTTCATCATCACCCCAGTCCTCAAGCTCTGATGATGATGGTGTCCAAGCAATAGGATTTGGGCGTGAAGCATACGAGCGTCCTAAATCAAGTAATTTTTCGCCTCTTTCTAGTGACGAGCGAGCGAATGTTATCTGATAATCCAAGGTGCCCTCTGGGAAGAATAAATCGCTGAGAATTGTGCTGGTTGTCGAACACGACGCTCTATTACCTTCTTTTCCAGTTATTGAAAGGTCGACTTGTTGTTGTATCGCCCACGGAGAGGATTCCTCAATCCAGATGGTAATAACCGCCGAACCAAGGCATAAATCCCGTACAGTTTCATGATCTACTACGACTTTCCACATATCGGTTCCACCTATTTCATCAGGGCCAATTACATTCCAATTCCAGCCCAGATAACTGCCAGTGACACCAGTTTCAATCAATGAATCACCTATCAATTTACTAACTTCTATCGGCGACAATATCATGGCCACACCTGGAAGAACCGATTCGAGAAGGTCGAAAGTACCGCCAACTCCGTAAGACATTGCCACACCTTCGCGATGAGTTGTATCGAGATCTAACGACCAATCACCTTGAGTCGCAATCGTATCTCTCTCTCCGATTTCCTCCCAGGAAGTCGTGACCACATTCATTCTACCGCTACCTCCTAACGAAAGGTCGCTGCATTGATTTGATCCGGGAATTACCGATGGTGAATGGCGTTGAATATCGAGTTGCTGATAATCATGGGTGTAGATTTTCTCCACGGTAAGCCAGGGCAATCCCAATCCTCCTCTCGCTCTTACTGCACCGAGAAGTGAATCGCCTGCTTCACCAACAAGGTCGCTTTCTGTCCCTTTACTAATCACGGTTGAGCCTGAACCTGAAAATGCAACTCTTAGACGACAAATTTCTTCTTCTGTTTCGAATTGATCGGCAAACATAGTGACGAATTCATCAGTAACATCGAGATTACCATTGGTAATGGTATAACTCATATCATCACCATAACGTAAATTATCTGGAGTAAACGGTTCAAGTTGATTGGTAGAATACCAATACCAACCAGAACCAGCCAATAATAGAGTGATTAAAACAACAGCAATCTTTGGATTCTGTAATTGCTCAAAAAGAGTTGTTGGTCTTTGTTTCTTAGCCGAAACAACAGCTGGCAAATCCTCTATTATTGCTGCCTCATAGATCTCAGCCTCAAGAATTTCTTCATCGTCATGTACTGCAGTCACAATAATAGCATTCGAAGATTCAACTACTTCCGCTTCTTCGCCTTCATCGCCTTCATCGCCTTCATCGAAAGAAATACTGCCCTCAGCATCATCTACTGGCCTAGAAACTTCTACGACTGGATTGCTATCAGCAATCTCATTAGCCGATAATCTCTCAATGATTTCTGCTTTACGACCTGAGGTCGACAAGTCGCGCTCACGACAAATCTCTTTGAGAGCGGCTACTGTTAATGAAGAATAATCATTGCCCAAGCCATCACCTCAATCCCCTTGCACCGCTCACCCTCTTTCAAGGATGGGGCGATATGTGAGGATTACAATACCATTACTCATGCTTCTGGGCTGTACGGGTGGTAATTACCATCCTCATCACACCAAAACACCGTTTGATCATAACTACCATCTGGTAATTTCCTAAAGAAGAATCCGCCGCCTTGATCTTCATAAATATCCGATTCGACTATTGGAGTTGTTATCTCTTCTGCTACAGGGGCTAATTCGGCAACTGGCTCAAGACTTGGTTCAAAGATTGGTTCTGATGTTTCAATTACCTCCTCTACCACCGTATTCTCCTCAAGATAATCTCCCGCAGGTGGTCCAGTAGGTGGTCCAGTAGGTGGTCCAGTAGGTAATCCGGCAGGTGGTCCAGCAAGTTGTTCGTCCAATGTTCCAGCAGGCGGTCCAGTAGGTGGTCCAGTAGGCGGTCCAGTAGGTGGTCCAGCAGGTGTTCCGGCAAGCGGTCCTGTAAGTTGTTCAATCGATGTTCCAGAAGGTGGTCCAGCAAGTTGTTCATCCAATGTTCCAGCAGGCGGTCCAGCAGGTGGTCCAGCAAGCTGTCCTGTAAGTTGTTCAATCGATGTTCCAGAAGGTGGTCCAGCAAGTTGTTCATCCAATGTTCCAGAAGGTGGTCCAGCAGGCGGTCCAGCAAGCGGTCCTGTAAGTTGTTCAATCGATGTTCCAGAAGGTGGTCCAGCAAGTTGTTCATCCAGTGTTCCAGCAGGTGGTCCGGCAAGCGGTCCTGTAAGTTGTTCAATCGATGTTCCAGAAGGTGGTCCAGCAAGTTGTTCATCCAATGTTCCAGCAGGCGGTCCGGCAAGCGGTCCTGTAAGTTGTTCGTCCAGTGTTCCAGCAGGTGGTCCAGCAGGTGGTCCGGCAGAAGGTTCTACAGATGAACCAGGTGAATCAGGTGGCGTACTAGGGCCAG
>Ga0209709_10000140_pt1 | contig 68575 bp, 63 predicted proteins | sample ArcticOcean_MG_C_2_FD_187435 | JGI IMG/M metagenome (GOLD analysis project Ga0209709, IMG submission 187435) | Marine microbial communities from western Arctic Ocean - ArcticOcean_MG_CB4_136 (SPAdes) (version 2) | ecosystem: Environmental > Aquatic > Marine > Oceanic | place: Arctic Ocean... | reverse complement strand
GCCATAACATGGCAAGGGTGAAAAGGTGTGGTAAGAGCACACCGGTTCTATTGGTAACAATGAACGCTGGAAAACCCCACTGGGAGCAAGACTAAGTAGAGGTGACATTGTTGAAAAACTAAAAGCCATCCTTGGCTAGTCATCAGGGTTAGTTGCTTGAGCTTAAGAGTGATTTTAAGCCTAGACAAATGATAAGTTTAAATGACAGAACCCGGCTTATAGTTTATCTGGCTAAACTTATTCACACTTTAAAACTATTATAAAATAAATGTTCTTGTTTTGATTCAGTGTTGGATCAATTTTGTTCTAATTTTCCTATAGCCAATTGTTTTATTAAAATTAGTAATATTATTTAGCATCTATTTCGATATTAAAAATCATAAAAGACAGCCAAAAACTATTAAAATTCAACAATTGACACTTTGTCAAAATGCCCATATATTCCCATAAATTCCCAAATAAGGGTATATAGAAATTTATGTTTTATGTTTTTATCAAGTTACGAAAACAAATTGGACAAGAAAGGAAGGGTGTCAGTGCCTGCAAGCTTTAGGTCTCATCTATCTAATCTTGGATACAATGGTGTAATTTGTTACCCATCATTTAATAACCAATCCATAGAAGCATGGCCGCAAGATAGAATAGAAAAAATTTCAAATACAATAGATTCACTAAATCCTTTTGAGGAAAAAAGGGATTTTTTTGCAACATCAATATTATCTGAAAGTATTAATTTACAGTTTGATAGTGAAGGAAGAATTTCACTTACACCAAAATTATTAAAACATGCAAAAATAAAAAATAATATATTGTTTGTTGGTCAAGGTAAAACGTTCCAAATATGGGAACCTACAACTTTCGAAAAATTTAAGGTTATCTCAAAGAAAAAAGCAAATTTGAATCGTGCTAGCCTTAAGTGGGAGCTTCAATTAAATAAATAATGAGGGGGAAACAAGATGACAATTAACTTTAAAACACCAGAGATAAAAGAGCTACAACCACGATTGCTAGTATTAGGAGTTGGCGGAGCGGGTGGAAATGCATTAAATGAAATGATAGATAATGGATTGCAAGGAGTAGAGTTTGTTGCGGTAAATACAGATGCTCAAGATTTAAAACATAGTAAAGCTAAAGCAAAAATACAAATAGGATTAAATTTAACAAAAGGTTTAGGAGCTGGTGCAAAAATTGACATTGGTCAAGCTGCAGCTGATGAATCTTTAAATGAAATTATAAATACTTTACAAGGTTCAAATATGGTTTTCATAGCCGCTGGTATGGGCGGGGGAACCGGAACGGGAGCAGCACACGTTATTGCAAGAGCAGCTAAAGAGTTAAATATTTTAACAGTAGGTGTTGTTACACTTCCTTTTTTATATGAAGGACCCTCAAGAATGAGAAGAGCTCAACAGGGACTTGAAGAATTAAGAAAACATGTGGATACAATTATTGTAATTCCAAATCAAAACTTGTTTAAAATTGCAAATGAACAAACTACTTTTAAAGAATCTTTTAATCTTTCTAACAATGTCTTAATGCATGGAGTGCAAAGTGTTACGGACCTAATGGTGAGACCAGGGATAATTAATTTAGATTTTGCTGATGTTGAAACTGTAATGGCTTCGATGGGAAAAGCAATGATGGGAACTGGTGAATCCGAAGGTGAAGGTAGAGCGATGAAAGCTGTAGAAATGGCAATTAGTAATCCTTTAATTGACGACTACACATTAAAAGGTGCAAAAGGATTATTAATTAATATTACTGGAGGTGAAGATCTTAAACTTTTTGAAGTTGATGAGGTAGTTAACAAAATAAGATCTGAAGCAGATGTAGAAGCCGAAGTTATTTTTGGCGCAATAACAGACCCCTGTCTTGATGGAAAAATAAGAGTTTCAATTGTTGCAACGGCTTTGGATGGTCAACAACCTGAGGCAAAATCAGTAATTAATATGGTTCACAGAATACAAAATCGAAACCCAGGTTATTCTGATTTTTCTAATATGGGACCAACAGCAACATTTAATTTTTCAACCAATAATTCTAGCCCAATATCTCATGGCGCTAATGCTTTGAAACTTGAAAATGAAGTTACATCTGAAAACCTAACTGAAGAAGATGTCAATCAAGTTAACAATCAATATCATGAGGAATTATTAAAAAATCAACAAGCCGAGAGTATTGTGGAGAGCACTTTTAATGAGGAAGAGGTTTCTTTTACTGAAGAAGCTACACAAGAAAATGCAACCTCATTGAACGAAGAAAACACAGATAATGACCTAAGTGAATTTGGAGTAGATTCAGAAGCACCAGATTTATTTAATTCAGATATTAAGTCTTCAAATTCAAATGATTTACTGGCATCAGAAAATGATGAACAGGAGGATGATCTAGAAATACCAGCATTTTTAAGAAGACAAAAAAACTAATGCTCTTCAAAAAAATAAATGGAAGCCACCATAGTACTGAATAATGTAAAACATTACCCAGTACTGCTAAAAGAAATTATTAGCGTTATTACCCCTCAACATGGTGGTACATTTATTGATTGTACCTTTGGGCAAGGAGGATACACAAACGAAATCCTTAAATATCAAAATACTAAAGTAATAGGTATAGATAGAGATATTAATAGCGAATTTATTGGAAAAAAAATACAAGAAAAATTTCCCAATCGTTTTTCATTTAAAAATTTAACATTTAGTAAATTAGATAATCTAAAATCAAAAAATGAAAATATCAAAGGCATAGTATTTGATTTAGGTTACTCTTTTACTCAAATAAAAGATCCAGAAAAAGGTTTATCATTTAACTCACAAGGAGACCTTAATATGAGGATGGGTTTAAATGATTTTTCTGCAAATGAAGTTGTTAATAATTTAGAAGATAAAGAATTAGAAAAAATATTGAAATATTTTGGAGATGAAAAAGATGCAAAATTCATATCAAGAAATATTGTTAAAGAAAGACAATCGAAAAAGATAGACACTCAAGAACTAGTTAGAATTATTGAAAAATCAAAAAGAAAAAAAAACTATAAAGTACACAGCGCAACAAAAACTTTTCAAGCGTTAAGAATATTTGTTAATAAAGAAATTAGTGAATTAATAAATGGTCTAATTAATTCTGTTAAAATTTTAAAAAAAGATGGGGTTTTAGCTGTTGTAACATTTCATTCACTAGAAGACAGAATAGTTAAATATTTTTTTAAAAATTTATCTGAAAATAAAAGTGTTTCTAGATATGAACCTAAAGTAGCGCAAAGAGATATTTTATTTGCTATGCCTTCAAAGAAACCAATTGTACCTTTGGAAAAAGAAGTAAAAGAAAATCCACCATCTAGATCCGCAAAGTTAAGATATTTAATTAAGCAAGAAGATTCTTATGAGATAGAAACTGATATATTAGAAAAATTTAGTTATTTATTAGAAATAGAAAATTTAGGCTCTAAGCTATGATAAAATTTATAGTTTTTGCTTCAATATTATCTCTGATTGTAAGTACCACGTTAATCAAGAATTCAACTAAAGATTTAGATGACAAAATATATTCAACTAAAGAAAATTTATTATTTTTAGAAAATAGACTTAAGGACTCAAAATTAGAATTTGATTATTTAAGTTCCTCTGAAAAATTATTAGAATACCAATTATTATATTTTGAAAATTCATTACAAAAAAAATCACTCAAAGAATTAAATACATTAGAGATTATTGATAATGAGCTAATCATAAACAAATTAACAATATCAGGTAATAAAGATGAACAATAAAAATAAATTTGTCTTATATGACAATAATGATGAATTTAAATACAATATAAGCAAGATTGATATTGATATAAAATTTAATCGTGTAGCATTTATATTTTTTGTTTTTTTCATTATTTCAGTAATTTATTCAATTCATCTAATTCATCTTGGTTCAAGAAAATCTGATTTATCAAATAATAATCAGCCAAAAATAATAAACAAACTACTACGTGCAGATATTGTAGATAGAAATGATAATTTCTTAGCTAAAACGGTTAGTTCTATTGATATAGGAATTAATCCAGTTGAAATTATAGATCAAAAAAAATTATTATTGAATTTGGGTTATATTTTCCCAGATAAAAATTATGAATTGATTAAATCTAAGTTACAAAAAAATAAATTTTTTTGGTTTGAAAAAAAGATTTCAGAGGAAAATTATGAAAAAATTATGATGCTCGGTGATAAATCTATTCAACCCAAGGAAAAACTTAGAAGAGTTTATCCACAAAAAAATTTATTTAGTCATATTATTGGTCAAATTGATGATGATAATATTGGTATTTCTGGTCTTGAAAAATCTCTAGATGAACAATTAAAAAACAATAAGAATACAATCACACTAACTGTAGATAAAGACATACAGTTTTTAATTAGAGAAGAACTTATAAAATATAATAAGATTTTTCGAACAAAGGGCAGTGCAGCTATCTTAATGAATGTAAATACCGGTGAAATTATTTCCTTAGTTTCACTTCCTGATTTTGATCCAAATGAAAGAATAAATATCACAGATCTGAATTATATTAATAGAGCAACTAAGGGTGTCTATGAACTTGGCTCTGTCTTTAAAACTTTTACTTTAGCCGCTGGTATTCATGAAGGTGTTATAGAACCAGAAACAGAATTTATAAATTTAGAAAAAAGTATACAGTGTGGCAAAAATACAATCAGTGAATATGATAAAAAAATTCCATCAAATTTAACAGCAGAACAAATACTTATACGATCAGGCAATATAGGTTCAGTTAGAATAGGTCAGTCTATTGGATTAGAAAAATTTAAAAATTTTATGAATGAGTTAAGTTTAATAAACTCAATTCAATTTGATATTGAGGAAGTTGGTGTGCCCGTATCTTTTAAATGGGGAAAGTGCAAACTGGCAACAGCATCTTATGGACATGGTATCACAACTACTATTCTTCAGTTGGCAAACGCCTATTCAATAATAGTAAATGGTGGGTATAAAATTAGCCCTACATTAATAAAAAAAAATATAAATCTAAAAAATAGAAAAATACTTAAAAACGATGTTTCAAAAAAAATTAATCCTATTTTGAGAAAAATTGTAACCACAAAAGAAGGAACTGCATCTTTAGCGAATATTGATGGATATGAAGTTGGGGGGAAAACAGGCACAGCCCAAAAGAGTGCTCTAGGAGGGTATTCGAAAAATAAAATTAACACTTTTGCTTCAATTTTTCCAATTTCTAATCCAAAATTTACACTTGTTGTTATGTTAGATGAGCCAAAAACTAACAGTGAGTACATTTATAATTATAGAGATGGTTCTGGAATAAAATATAAAGGAACACCATTTAATACCGCGGGGTGGACTACGGTTGAAGTTGTGGGGCAAATTATAGAAAAAATTGGACCTATTTTAGCCACAAAATACTTTGAAGTTTATTAACAATGTATCTTGGAAACTTCATAAAAAAACTAGATAAAAAATATAACAAAGTTTATTTTTCAGGCATAGCCTTTAATAGTGCTAAGGTTAAAAAAGATTATATTTTTTTTGCAATTAAAGGAAATAATTTTGATGGAAATAACTATATTCAAGAAGCGATCAAAAAAGGTGCAAAAGTAGTTGTTTCAGAAAAAAAAATAAACTTTCAAAATAAAGATGTAATTTATTTAAAGAGTAAAAATTCGAGAAAATTATTAGCTGAATTATCTTACAAATTTATTAAGAAAAATGTAAAAAAATTAATTGCAGTAACAGGAACTAATGGAAAATCATCAGTTGCAGATTTTTATTATCAAATTTTAAATTTAAGTAAAAAAAGAGCTGCATCTATAGGAACTATAGGTATTCAATCTAAAAATAAGAAAAAAGAAATAGAAAACACAACATTAAATCCAATAGAGTTGAGTAAAATTATTAATGACCTTGGTTTTAAAAAAATTGATCACATCATCTTAGAAGCATCTAGCCATGGACTGAAACAAAATAGATTAGATGGATTGTCATTTGACTTAGGAATTTTTACAAATTTATCTCATGATCATTTAGATTATCATAAAAATTTTAGAGATTACCTAAATTCAAAGTTATATTTATTTAAAAATTTGATAAAAAAAGGAGGCCATGTAATTTTAGATTCAACCATTCCACAATTTAAAGAAATAAAAAAGATATCTATTAAAAAAGGATTAAAGTTAGAAACAGTCTTTGGAAAGAATTCTGATTTAGAGCTAGTTACACATATCTACAAAGGTGAACATCAAAATTTAAAGATTAAATATAAATCTCAACTATTTGAAATTAGACTAAATTTAATTGGTAAAGTTCAAATAAAAAATATTTTGATGGCAATTTTAGCTGCAATCAAAAGCAACTTGAAGATTGGAGATATAACTAAAATAATTAGCAAACTCAAGCCAGTCGAGGGAAGATTGGAAAAAATTGGTGTACTGAAGGACAAAAGTAAAGTTTTATTAGATTACGCACATACACCAGATGCTCTTGAAACTGTTTTAATGAATATTAAAGAACAATTTCCATTAAGCAAGATTTGTTTAGTCTTTGGATGTGGGGGCGATCGAGATAAAGATAAAAGATTTAAAATGGGAGAAATTGCGTCACAATATGCCGATAAAATTTATTTAACAGATGACAATCCACGAAGTGAGAATCCGCAAAAGATTAGAAATGAAATAAAAAAAGGAATTAAAAATAAAAATGTTGAAGAAGTTCCTGAAAGAAAAAAAGTAATTATAAAATGTATCAGCAATCTTTGCTCAGGAGATATTGCAATTATTGCAGGAAAAGGACATGAAAAAATACAGGATTACAAAGGTAAAAAAAGGTATTTTTCAGATCGTAAAGAAATTTTAAAATCAATTTTAAAGAAAAATAGATCATTATTTAAAGATCTACGATTAAATATTATTCAAGAAAAAACTAAGATTTTACCAAAAAATATAAATTTTAATAAAGCCTGTATTGACTCAAAAGAAATTAAAAAAAATGATATTTTTTTTGCAATTAAAGGAAAAAATAATGACGGAAATAAATTTATTGCACAAGCTTTTAGTAAAAAGGCATCATTAGCTATAGTGAATAAAATTAACAAAAAAAATAATATTAAACATCAAATTAAAATCAAAGATACTTTAAAATTTTTAACAGAAAATTCTAAAATTTTTAGAGAAAATATAAATACGAAAATTATTGCTATTACAGGAAGTTGTGGAAAAACTACTCTAAAAGAATTATTGGGTAGTTTGTTAAAAAAACTATCTACAGTAAGCATTTCACCAAAATCATATAATAACAAATATGGTGTTCCTCTAAGCCTTTTTAATTTAAATCAAAAAAATAATTATGGAGTTTTAGAACTTGGAATGGATAAAAAAGGAGAGATTGATTATCTTTCAAAAATCGTTCAACCAGATGTGAGTGTGATTACAAACATTAACTATGCCCACGCTAAAAATTTTAAAAATTTAAAACAAATTGCTTTAGCCAAGTCAGAAATAATCAATAACACAAAAGATAATGGTTTTATTATTTTAAATGCAGATGATAAATTTTTTACTTTACATAAAAAAATAGCTAAAAAAAAAAATCTAAAAACCTTATCATTTGGTATCGAAAGCAAAAAATCAAATGTAAAACTTATAAATATTCAAAAAGCTGGTAAGAAATTTAAAGCAAATATTAAAATTGATAATTTGATAACTCATTTTTTAATTTCTAATGATTTTCAATCTAATATTCTGAATATTCTTGCTGCAATAACAGTAATAAATATTTTTTTCGATATTTCTAAAATAAGTAAAAATATTTTTTTCAACTTTGAAACACCAAATGGAAGAGGAGATATTTCAAAAATTAAAATTAACAATAAAAAATTAAATTTAATTGATGAAAGTTATAACTCAAATCCATTGTCTCTTAAATCTGCAATCTTAAATTATGATAAGCTTGATTCAAAAAAGTCAAAAAAATATTTATTATTGGGTGATATGTTGGATCTTGGAAAACACTCTAAGAAACTGCATAAATCCATAGGTAAAATAATTAATCTAACAAAAATAGACAAAGTATTTGTTAAAGGAAGCAAAGTTCTTTCTATTTTTAATTCCATTTCAAAATCAAAAAGAGGCAGAATATTAAATAATAATTCTCAAATTATTGATTTGATTAAAAATGATTTAAATAATAATGATTATCTTATGATTAAGGCTTCAAATGCAACAGGATTCAATAATATAACAAATAGTTTAAAAGGTTTGAAATAAATGCTCTATCAATTTCTACTAAATTTCGTAGATACTTTTAGTTTTTTAAATGTTTTTAAATATCTAACTTTTAGAACGGGGCTATCTTTATTCACTTCATTAATTATTGTTTTAATAGTTGGTGAACCATTTATTAAATTTTTTTCAAGAAAAAAAATATTAAACCCTATACGTGATGATGGGCCGCAAGATCATATAATAAAAAAAATTGGTACCCCAACAATGGGTGGTATAATTATTTTATTTGGATTATTAGTTTCAGTTATATGTTGGGGAGATTTATCAAATATTAGTATTCTTTTTTGTATTTATATTGCAATTTCATTTGGACTACTTGGTGCTTTTGATGATTATAAAAAGATCAAAAATAATAATTCTTTAGGTATTTCATCAAAGTTTAAAATAATATCACAAATTTTATTAGCAGTTTTAGGTGTCTGTTTTTTTGTTTATTTTGTTGATTATCAAGAAATTACTAATTTATATTTTCCCTTTTTTAAGAATTTAATAATTAACCTTGGGTGGTTTTTTATTCCTTTTTCGGTATTTGTAATTGTTGGATCATCTAATGCTGTAAATTTAACGGATGGACTTGATGGATTAGCAACAGTACCAGTAATTTTAGTTGCAGGATGTTTTGCTTTTATAAGTTACGTAACTGGAAATATTGTTTTCTCGGATTATTTACAAATTCCTTATATTGAAGGTACAGGAGAAGTTTCAATTTTTTGTGGAGCTATAATAGGATCATGTTTAGGTTTTTTATGGTTCAATGCCCCACCAGCAAAAATTTTTATGGGAGACACGGGCTCTCTGGCTCTCGGTGGATCTTTAGGTGCAGTAGGTATAATAACCAAGCACGAAATAGTTTTAGCAATAACAGGTGGATTATTTGTACTTGAGGCCGTTTCAGTAATGGTTCAAGTAATTTCTTTTAAGCTAACAGGTAAGAGAATTTTTAGAATGGCGCCAATACATCATCATTTTGAAAAAAAAGGATGGTCTGAATCAACAGTTGTAATTCGATTTTGGATAATCTCAATTATATTGGCAATGATTGGCTTAGCTACACTTAAATTAAGATAATGAATGAAAATTCAAACATCTTCATAAATAAAAAAATTTTAATTTATGGACTTGGCAAAAGTGGGATTTCTGCATTTAATTTTTTAAAAAAATATAATAATATTTCGTTATTTGATGATAATAAAAAAATTCAGATTAAAAAAATCTCAAACCACATAATTACATCACCTAATAAAGTTCAAAAATCTAAATTTGATATAATCATTTTAAGTCCAGGAATTGATAAAAATAGGTGTAAATTAAAAAAATTTTTAAAAAAAAATTCAAAAACTATCTATACAGATTTAGATGTTTTTCATTCCTTTTATCACAATCAATGCATCACCATCACAGGTACAAATGGCAAGTCAACAACTTGTCAATTATTATATGAGGTTATGAAAAAACAGAGATTTGATGTTAAACTTGCCGGAAATATTGGATATCCAATTTTATCTATAAAAAACATAAAACCTAGATCTATTTTTGTTATAGAGGCTTCATCTTATCAATTAGACTATAGCAAGTTATTTAATTCAAAATATGCAGCTATAATAAATATATCAGCAGACCATCTTGAGAGACACAAGACTTTAAAAAATTATATATCAGCAAAGTTTAAGATAATTAAAAATCAAAAAAAAAATTCGACAGCGTTCATTAATAAACATGATGTTTATATCAGTAAGAAAATTAAAAAAAATTATTATAAAAGTAAAATAGTCAAAGTTAATACAAGACTGAGTGATAAATTATTAAGTGTTTATAAAAATAATTATTTTATATCATCATCTAATAGAGAAAATTTATCATTTGTTTTGGAGATATCTAAAAATTTAAAGATTAAAAAAAATATATTAATTGATACAATCAAAAAATTTAAAGGTTTAAAATATCGTCAACAAATTATTTTTGACAATAAAAATATTTCAATAATAAATGACTCAAAATCAACAAGTTATTCGTCCTCTTTAGAAATGCTTAAAAAATCAAATAATGTTTATTGGTTATTAGGTGGCATACCCAAAAAAGGAGACAAGCTAAATTTGCCAAAGGTTTATTATAAAAATATCAAGGGATTTATTTTTGGAAAAAACTCCAAGAAGTTTTCTTTAGATTTAAAAAACAAGATTAAATTTAAAAAATTTTATAATTTAAAAGAAGCATTAAATGGGGTGTTTAAAGATATTAAAAAAGATAATTCTATCAAAAAAACTATTTTATTTAGTCCAGCAGCAGCTTCTTTTGATAGTTTTAAAAATTTTGAAGATAGAGGTTCATATTTCAATAAACTAATTAAAAGAAACATTAATGCTAGATAAAATATTTAATTATTTTTCTTACTATCAATGGTGGAAAAATCTGGATAAATTTATTCTATCTTTAATTGCTACATTATTTTTTATAGGTTTATTTTTTTCTTTAGTTTCAACCTCTTTAATTGCCTCAGATAAACTAGAAACAAATAGTTATTTTTTTTTCTTTAAACATTTAGTTTTCGTATTAATTGGAATGCTGATGATGTTTATTTTTTCTTATATAGATCAAAAGACTCTGTATAAAATTTCAATTTATATCTTTTTCATGTCTTTTTTATTGTTACTTTTAGTTCCAATTATTGGAGTAGAGATTAATGGATCAAAAAGATGGTTAGATTTATTTTTTTTACCAAGGTTGCAACCTATCGAATTAGTTAAGCCTTTTTTTATAATAATTTTAAGTCTAATTATTTCTAATAATAAATTATCTAATTTTACCTTGAAGTTTGCTTTTTCTCTTTTGTTAACATTATTAATTGTCTCACTTTTAATTATTCAGCCAGACTTTGGGCAAACATTATTAATAGGGTTTAGTTGGTCAGTTTTAATTTTTATATCAGGAATAAATATTATTTTTTTAATTACCTCATGTTCGATTTCGTCTATGGCACTTTATTATTTAATAAGGTTTGTTCCAAAGTTTGAGTATATCAAAAACAGAATATTATCTTTTTTTAACACCGAAACAGGTACACATAATGCCCAATCTGAAAAAGCGATCGATTCAATCCTAAGTGGGGGTTTTTTTGGCAAAGGCATAGGAGAAGGAACCTTGAAAAATAGAGTACCTGAGGCTCATACAGATTATATTATATCCGTTATTTCTGAGGAATTTGGAGTTATAGCCATAATTCTAATTTTATTATTGTTTTTAATATTTATCTATTCAATTTTTAAAAAAGTTTATTTAGAAAATGAAGATAGAATAAAATTAATTTTAGTAGGCTGTGCAAGTCTTATTTTAGTTCAAGCAACGATACATATAGGAGTTAATATAAGATTATTGCCAACAACAGGTATGACACTTCCCTTCATAAGCTATGGGGGATCGTCAATTATTAGTGTCTCAATATTATCAGGAATAATCTTAAATTTAACAAAGAGAAAAGTTTAAATAAAAAAGTGAAAAAAATATTGATCACAACTGGGGGTACAGGAGGACACGTAATACCTGCACAAATAATTGAGGAACATTTAAGAGATAGTTATGAAATATGCTACTCTACTGATTTAAGAGGCCTTAAATATTTATCATCAAGTAATAACAAAATTATAATTATTGATGCACCAAAATTGAACTTAAATGCTTATATTCCACTTAAATTAATAAAGTTAATTTATTTGATATTACAGTCCATATTTTATTTGAAAAAGGAGAAAATTAAAAAAGTAATTTCTATAGGTGGATATATGTCGTTACCAGTAGTTATTGGTGCTAAAATTTTAGGATTAAAAATTTTTTTATTAGAGCCAAACTTAGTTTTGGGTCGAAGTAATAAATTCTTTTTAAACTTTTCAAAAAAAATAATTTGTTATTCAGGCCAGTTAACCAATTTTCCAAAAAAATATTTACATAAAATTGAATTAATTAACCCACTAGTTTCTAAAGTTTTTTATGAAGTAAAAAAGACTAAAGAAAATAAAAAAAAATTTTGTTTTTTAGTATCGGGAGGTAGTCAAGGTGCTAAAATTTTTGATGAATTAATTAAAGAAGTTATGGTTGATATTTCTAAAGATTATTCAATAAAAGTAATTCAACAAACTGGTAAAGAAAATATTAAAAAATTAAAAGATTTTTATGATTCTAAAAATATTGAAAATGAAATCTTCAATTTTGAAAAAAAATTTATAGATTTAATAAATAAGTCTGATCTTTGCATTACTAGAGCTGGAGCTACATCATTAGCAGAAATTTCGATTTTGAATAAACCTTTTGTAGCCATACCTTTACCGACTGCTAAAGATGATCACCAAATGAAAAATGCAAAATTTTATGAAGAAAATGGATGTTGTTGGATTTTAGATCAAAAAACTTTAGACAGAGAAAAACTACTAAATATTTTGTTGAATTTATTAAAAGACAAATCTGATTTAATAGTTAAAAAATCAAACTTAGAGAAGTTAAATTATAAAAATTCATGGGATGATGTTAATAAAAGAATAAAAGGTATAGTAAATGAAAATTAAACTAGCAAAAAAAGAAATTATTCACTTCATTGGAATTGGTGGAATAGGGATGAGTGGGCTTTCACTGATTATGAAAGGAAAAGGTTTTAATGTTCAGGGAAGCGATATTTCAAATAATAAAAATATTGAAAGACTTAGAAAAGAAAAAATCAAAATTTTTTTAGATCAATCAAAAAAAAATCTAAAAGCTGCAACTATTGTAGTTATTTCATCTGCAATTAAAAATAATAATCCAGAATTAATTGAAGCAAAAAGAAAAAAAATTCCAATAATAAAAAGAGGAAAAATGTTAGCTAGCATTGTTTCCTTGACGAAAAATATCGTCGTTGTTGGATCGCATGGCAAAACCACAACGACCTCCTTAATAGCTTCAATTTTTCAAGAAACAAAATTAGATCCAACGATAATTAATGGTGGAGTTATAAATGCAATTAAAAATACAGCAAAACTTGGAAAAAGTGACTGGTCTATTTTAGAAGCCGATGAGTCTGATGGTAGTTTTGTTCATATTTCACCCACTTACTCGATAATAACCAATATTGATCGAGAACATATGGATTTTTACAAATCAATGAACGAACTAAAAAATTATTTTATAGAGTTTGTTGAAAAAACACCATCATTTGGCAAATCATTTATTTGTATAGATGACAAAATTAATAATGAATTAGTAAAAAAAATTAAGAATAAAAATTTTTATACATACGGTCAACAAGCCAAATCTAATTTTAGAATAAAAAATATAAAACAAAATAAGTCTTTTTCAAAATTTGATGTTCAGGTTAATTTACCCAATAAAAAACCTTTAAATATAAAAAAAATAAAAATTCCGCTACTTGGGGTTCATAATATAAGAAATTCTGTTGGAGCATTATGTGTTGCACTTTCTGTAGGAATTCCAATTCAAAAGATTAAGAAAGGGTTAACTAATTTTAAGGGAGTGCAAAGAAGATTTAATAAAATATTTACATACAATAATATAGATTTTTATGATGATTATGCTCACCATCCAACTGAGATAAAAGTTGTTTTGCAAGGTGTTAAAAAAGTTTTTAATAAATATGATAAAGTTTGCATTTTTCAACCACATAGAATTTCAAGACTGAAAGATCTAAAAAAAGAATTTACTTACGCTTTTAAAGATGCAGATACTGTAATTTTATGCCCAATCTTCACTGCAGGTGAAAAAATGAAATTAGGTTTTAATTATGACAGTTTTGCAAAAGAGATTATAAAAAATTCTAAAGTAAAATTATTTATGGTTAAAGATAATATTCAATTAGCAAAATTTATAAGACAAAATATGTATGGTAAAAAAATAGTTATAGGAATGGGTGCAGGATCAATTTCTAATTGGATGAAAGAATTACCTAGTTTAATTTGATGGAAATTAATCAATTAAAAGAATTATTTAAAGCGTTTCAATTTAATATTATCTATAATCATGACTTAAAAAAAAAAAATTGGTTTAATATAGGAGGAAAAGCAAAAGTTTTTTTTAAAGCTGATAATTTAAAAGATCTTGTAGAATTTTTAAAAATTTTAGAAAATAGAGAAAAAATTTCCATAATTGGTGCGGGCTCAAATACTCTAATTACTGATGATATTTATGATGGAGTGGTAATTAAACTTGGTAAAAACTTTAATAGAATATCTCTTTTGGGTGAAGATATTATTATTTCAGGAACGGCTGTGTCTGATAAAAATTTAGCAGAATATGCTGCTGAAAATAATTTAAGTGGTTTCGAGTTTTTGGCCTGCATACCAGGTACAGTTGGAGGTGGAATAAAAATGAATGCTGGTTGCTTTGATAGTGAGATTAAAGATATTTTAATTTCAATTCAAGTCATTGATAAAAATGGAAGTGTATTAACAATTCCTGCTAATAAAATTAATTTTGAGTATAGAAATAATGACCTTTCAGAAAATTTAATATTTTTAAGCGCCTCTTTTAGAGGAGTGAAGGGAAACACTTTGCAAATAAAAAATAAAATGTTAAAATTAAAAAAAAAGAAAGATCATAACCAGCCAACAAAAATAAAAACTAGCGGTAGCACTTTTAAAAATCCAATAAAACAAACTGATAAAAAAGTATGGGAATTGATAAGAGAGTCTGTCCCATTAAATACTAGATTTGGTGATGCATGTATTTCAGAAAAACACTCAAATTTTTTTATAAACAGGGGTAATGCCACCTTTAGAGATATGAAAAGTTTAATAGATTTTGTTGCTGAAAGTGTATTTAAAAAAACAGGCATTAGTATAGAAAAAGAAATAAAGATTTTAGAAAATTGAAAAAAAAAATTTTAATAATTTCAGGAGGGATCTCCAAAGAAAGAGCAATTAGTCTCGATACAGGTAAACAGGTTGGAAAAGAATTAAAAAAAAATGGATATCGAATTAGAATCTGCGAACCAGATTATAATTTAATTAATATAGTTAAAACTTTTAAGCCAAATACTATCTTTAATGCTTTGCATGGGCAATTTGGAGAAGATGGGTACATACAATCAATTTTGGAAAATATTGGGACGCCATATACTCATTCAGGTGTAGTTGCATCAGCGAAGGCTATGGATAAAGAAATTTCAAAAAAAATTTTTATTAAAAATAAAATTTTGACTCCAAAATACTTAAAATACTCTTTTGATAAATCCAAGTCGGAATTAAACCATATTATTAAAAAAAAACTTAGCTTTCCTGTTGTTATTAAACCAATTAATGAGGGATCGAGTGTAAATGTATTTATTTGTAATCAATCAAATATTAACAAAAAATTAAAATTGCTTAAAAATTATAAAGAAATTTTAATTGAGCAGTTTATACCTGGTCGAGAAATACAAGCTGCAATCATTGAAAAAAAAAAATTAGGTGCAATTGAATTAAAACCAAAAAGAAAGTTTTATGATTATCAAGCTAAATATAATTCAAAAGCAAAAACTGAACATATTATCCCAGTCAATCTGTCAAAAAAAAAATATAATGAATTAATGAACATTTCTTTAAAAGTTCATAATTTGCTTAAATGTAGAGGTGTAACAAGGTCTGATTTTAAATATTATAAAAATAACTTTTATCTTTTGGAAATAAATACACAGCCGGGGATGACTAAACTTTCTTTAGTTCCGGAAATATCTACTTATAGTGGTATCAATTTCATAAATTTAATCAAAATTATTTTAAAAGATGCATCAACGAATAAGTAAAAAAATTATTATTTATTTATTTCTTTTTACAATACTAGTAACCGTAAATAATATTAATTTTTTGAATTTTAATTTACCCAAAATTTCTAACTTTGCTATTTCAGGCTTAAATAATTTTGAAAAAAAAATTTTTGAAGAAGATTTAAATTTCCTAAGAAATGAAAATATCATATCGATAGATAAAGATGAGGTTTCAAAAAAAATATATTCTAATAAAATAGTTGAAGATTTATTCGTATTTAAAAAATATCCCTCAGAGTTAAAAATATTAATTAAAAGAACTAATTTTCTTGCTATTACTAAAAGAAATAATCAGAATTATTATATAGGATCCAATGGAAATTTTATTCTAACAAAAGATATTTTAGAAAATTTACCTTTTATTTTTGGCGATATAGAACCTGAAGAATTTTTAAAGTTAAAATTGCATATAGACAAATCAAAATTTGACTTTGATCAAATTAAAAATTTGTTTTTTTTTAAATCTAAAAGATGGAATATTGAAACTAAAAAAGGATTAATTATTAAGCTGCCTATAAATCAAATAGATTTATCTTTAAATATTTTATCTAAGATAGTGAGTGAAGAGCAATTTAGAAATAAAAAAGTAATAGACTTAAGAAATAACGGTCAAATTATAATGAATGATTAAATACAAAAATTGTAATTTTTTTTTATCTATTGGGACAAATGACATAAAATTTGAGGCAATTGATAAAAATAATGAAATTTTATTTTCCAAGAATGATCTTGTTGATAATTTGTCTAATACAAGAAACTTTGAAATTTTAGAGAAATTTTTGAAAAATAATATCTTCGATATAGAAAAAGAATTAAGTAGTTATGTGGAGAATATTAATCTTGTTGTTGATCATAATGATTTTTTATTTGTAAACTTGTCAATGAAATATAACTCTGATGGAGTTAGTTTTAATTTTAATCGTTTAAATAGTTCATTAATTGAATTAAAGAAATATTTCCAAAATACCATTGGTAATTTTGAAATTATACATATGGTAATTAATAAATTTATAGTAGACGGAAAAGTTTATTCGCAATTAATTGAGGCATCTAATTATAATAAAACTTATATAGAAATAAAATTTATTTGTTTAAATAGAACTGAAGTTAAAAAATTGAAAAATATTTTATCCAGATATCAAATTTTTGTAAAAAATATTATTTGTTTCAAGTATCTTAAGGAATTTAAAAATTTTAATAATAGTAAAAGTACTGTTATTGCCCAGAAGGTTTTAAATGGTCTGAACCAGAATGAAATTTTTTATAAAAAAAAAAGCTCAAATAAACATAGTTTTTTTGAAAAGTTTTTTAATTTTTTCAATTAAAACTGTATTTTCCCGTAACATTAGTTGTTTTTAGTTTTTTAAATCAAAACATTAAATAGTGATTATGTCTCTACTTACTCAAAAAACTATTAAACAAAATGTTAAATTTCAAGGTGTTGGATTACATAGTGGAAAGATAGTAAATCTTTGTATTAAAAGTTTAGAACCTGATAATGGAATAGTTTTTAAAAGAGTGGATTTAAAAACAAATAATTTAGTTTATCCAAATTTTAATAATGTAAGTAACACTTCTTTAAATACTACAATTTCTAATGAAGATGGAATTAAAGTTTCAACAATTGAGCATTTAATGGGTGCATTGTTTGGGCTAGGAATAGATAATGCGTTAATTGAAATTGACAACGAAGAAGTGCCAATTTTAGATGGGTCTGCTAAAGAATTTATTGAAAAAATTTTGGCTTCTGGATTTACTTTAAGCAACAAACCAATAAAAATTATAAAAATTAATAAAAAAGTGGAATTTAAAGCAGATGATAAATTTATTTCAATTGAGCCAACAAAATTAAGTTTAGATATTGATTTTGAATTAAAATATAAAAATCAACTTATAGGTAATCAACAAAATAAAATAAATGTTTATGAAGACAATCTAAATGATATTTTTGATTCAAGAACATTTTGTCTTTTTGAAGATATTGAAAAAATTAAAAAAAGTGGATTGGCCAAAGGCGGAAGTTTAGACAATGCTATAGTTGTTAAAGAGGGTAAAATACTAAACGAAAGTGGCTTAAGAAATAAAAAAGAATTTGTTAACCATAAAATTTTAGATTGTATTGGGGACCTTTATACAAGTGGATATAGAATGATTGCCAGTATTAAGTGTTCACAAGGAGGGCATTATTTTACAAATCAATTATTAAGAAAAGTTTTTGATAATAAAGATAATTTTTCTATAATTGAAATTCAGGAAAAAAATTTGCCACATACACTTATCAATAGATCTCTATTAAGATCTATAGCATAATTTTTTTTTACCTTTATAATCAATGTAGACTTAATTTTATGAAAAAAATAAATATTATATTTTTTCTTTTTTTATTTTTAATAAATGCCTGTTCAAAAGAAGAGAAAAAAATTGCTGTAATCAAAGAGACAAAACAAGATTTAGAAATGATCTCTTCATATAAAGAGGGATATAGAGCACTGGATCAAGGTGACCCTTATTTTGCTGCTAAAAAATTTCTAGAAGCCGAACTTTTATTTCCCCAATCAGATTGGGCACCTAGATCAGCATTAATGGCATCATATTCTTATTACATGCAAAATTATTATGCTGAAGCAATAGCAAACCTAGAAAGGTATTTGAAAACTTATCCAACAGATAAAAATTTATCATATGCTCATTATTTAATAGCAATGTGCTATTATGAAACTATTGAAGATGAAAAAAGAGATTCTGCTCCATTAATAAAAGCAAAAGATAAATTTAATTATGTGGTAAAAAACTATCCTAATACAGATTTTACTTTAGATGCAAAATTCAAATTAGGCTTAATTGAAGATGTTATAGCTTCAAAAGAAATGTATTTAGGAAGACATTATATTAAAAAGGGAAAATGGATAGCAGCTATTAATAGATTTCAGACTGTAATTAAAGAATATGATCAAACTGTTTTTGTTGAAGAAGCACTTCATAGATTGGTTGAAATAAATTATAAACTAGGGCTTTTAGAAGAATCCCAAAAATATGCCAATATTTTAGGATATAATTATTTATCTAGCGAATGGTATAAAAAATCATACAAAGTTTTTAATAAAGATTATTCGTCTCAAATTCAAAGATCAATTAAAAAAGATAAAAAAGGAGTACTAGATAAATTTAAAAAACTTTTTGATTAAAATGAATAAAGAAATAATCAGAAATGAGTATAAAAAAAAAATAAGATTAATAAAAAATTATAATCAAAAATATTATAATGAAAATTTATCAGTAATACCCGACTCGGATTATGATAAATTAAAAAAAGAAATAATACTTTTAGAAAAAAAATATAATTTTCTTAAAGATAAAAATTCCCCTTCTATTATTGTTGGTCACAAGCCCCTTAAACATTTTAAAAAAGCTTTACATAGAGCGCCTATGCTTTCTTTAAGTAACGCGTTTAGTGAAGAAGATCTTATAAATTTTGAAAAAAAAATTACGAATTATCTTAATAAGACTAACAATTTTGAAATTGAGTATAGTGCAGAGCCCAAAATAGATGGAATTTCGGCATCTCTAATTTATAAAAATGGTAAATTTCAAAAAGGCTTATCAAGAGGAGACGGAAGAGAAGGTGAGGATATATCTGAAAATTTAAAAACAATTAATGATATTCCTCTTTCAATCAGTCATAGTAGTTTCCCCAGAGAAGTGGATATAAGGGGCGAAGTGTTTATTAAGAATAGCGATTTTATTAAATTGAAAGATAAATTTGCGAACCCTAGAAATGCTGCTTCTGGGTCTTTAAGGCAAAAAAATCCTGAAGAAACAAAGAAAATTCCTTTAAAGTTTATTGCTTATACTTTTGGTTATGAAAATGGCATGAAGATAAATAGTCAAGATGAATTTTTAAAAAATTTATCTGAGTGGGGATTTAAAACTAATTCACTTAATAAAATTATAAAAGGAACAAAAAATTTAATGAAAAACTATAATAATATAGAAAAATTAAGAAGTGGAATAGATTTTGATATAGATGGAATTGTATATAAAGTTAATGATTTTAAACTTCAATCAAGGTTAGGTTATGTTGCTAATGCACCAAGGTGGGCTATAGCACATAAGTTTTCAGCAAATCAAGCTACATCAAAAATATTAGATATTGAGATTCAAATTGGAAGAACGGGTGCCTTAACTCCTGTTGCTAAAATAAAACCAGTAAATGTAGGTGGAGTAGTAGTCTCTAATGCCACTTTACATAATGAAGATGAGATAATTAGAAAAGATATTAGAGTGAATGATACTGTTATAGTTGAACGTGCGGGAGATGTAATTCCTCATATTTTATCTGTAGATATAAAAAAAAGATATAGAGATAGTTTGAAATTTATATTTCCAAGGAATTGCCCGTCATGTGGTTCAAAAACAATCAAAGAATTTAATTTAATTACAAAAAAAATTGATGCAGTCAGAAGATGTTCTAGTGAAGACCATGAATGTGAAAAAATTTCAATAGAAAAGTTAAAACACTTTGTGTCGAAAGAGGCTTTTAATATAGACGGATTTGGTAAAAAAATAGTAGAAAATTTTTGGAGGATAAAATTAATAAAACTACCCCAGGATATTTTTAAACTTGATTTTGAAAAAATAGAGTCTTTAGAAGGGTGGGGAAAACAATCAGTTGAAAATTTGAAGTATTCAATTAATCAAAAAAAAAATATATCTCTAGAAAAATTTATCTATGCATTAGGCATTAGACATATTGGTTTAGAAAATGCAAAACTACTTTCAAAATATTTCAAATCAGTCTCAAAATTTATACTTTTATCAAAAGATAAGAAATATAGCGAGTTGTTAGATATTGATGGTATTGGAGAAACACAAATAAATTCTGTTAAAAATTTTTTTTCTAATAAAGTCAACTTAGATGTATTGAGTGAGTTACAGAAAATATTAAATATTAAAAATGTTTCAATTGAAAAACAAAATGGATTATTAAAAAATCAAACATTTATGTTAACAGGTAAACTTAAGGGAATTAGCAGAGCCGAAGCTAAGTCTTTGATTGAAGAGAATTCTGGAACCACAGTAAGCACTATCTCAAAAAAACTAAATTATCTGATTATTGGTGACAAACCAACAAAAAGAAAAATTGAAAAAGCTAAAGAGCTTAAGATTAAAGTTGTAGATGAGAATCAATTTTTAAAAATTCTAAATAAAACTAGCTAGCCACTTACGCTCTTTTAAGTTTAAATATTTTGATATTTTGGAGTAAATATTGACATGATATTTGAATAGATAATTTTTTTCTAAAGAGGTTAAAAGTTTATAATTGATTAATTCTTTTTCAATTGGGGCAAGTGTTAAATTTTCAAAAAAAATATTTTTTTTATTTTTTTTGACAAATACTAAGTTTTCAATACGAATTCCAAAACTTTCTTTTTTATAATAACCTGGTTCATTGCTTAATATCATACCCTCCCTTATTTGAATTTTATTAAATTTAGATATTGATTGTGGCCCTTCATGAACATTCAGAAAAAACCCAACACCATGCCCAGTGCCATGAGCATAATCTAAATTACTTTTTTTAAGAAATTTTCTAGCTCTAATATCAATTTTTTTACCAGTATTGTCTTTTTTTAAATTAGTGTTTGCCACAGCAATATGGCCTTTTAAAACTTTTGTAAAAATATCTTTAATGTGTGGTTTGGGTTTTGAAAAACAAATCGTCCTAGTAACATCAGTTGTACCGTATTTATATTGGCCACCTGAATCACACAAAAAGATATCTTCTTTTCTTATGGTTCTGCAGTTTTCTTTCTTAGCTCTATAATGAACTATTGCACCATTTTTTCCAGATCCTGCAATAGTATCAAAACTTGGATATAAATAATTTTTATTTAGTTTTCTAAAACTTTCTAATTTGTTTTGAGCCTGTACTTCGTTAATTTTCTTTTTATTAATTTTTTTTATCCAATAGATGAACTTTGTTAAAGCAGCACCATCTATAATATGAGAATTAATCATATTTTGTATTTCAGTTTTATTTTTAATTGCTTTTAATAAATAAACCGGATCTTCTTTTTTTGTAATCTTAAATTTAGATGTAATAAGATTTTCACAATAAATAGAGCATGATTTATTATCTATTATAAAGTTACTACCTTTTAGTTGAAGAATAACTTTTGAAAAATCATTAATATTAATTAATTCATTTTTTTTAATTATTTTTTCTTTTATAAGTTGTTTTGCTTTTTGTATTTTAGTTATTAAAAAAAGTTTTTTTGTTTTACTAACTATTAGTCTAGAATTTGGTAAAGGACTATTAGGCCCATCTTTTCCTCTAATATTTAAAATCCAAGCTACATTTTCAGGGGCACTTATAAATAAATAATCAGATTTATTTTTTTTGAGATATTTAGATATCTTATTTATTTTTGAAGTAGAGCTCTCACCAACTATATTTTTTTTTAATGAATAAAACAGCTTATCATCATTAATTTTTTGACTTTCAATTTCATCTATTAAATTATTATTAATAAGTTTAATTTTATTTTTTTTTGTAAAGTTTTTTTTTATTTTGTCATATGTAAATAACCTAGGGTCAATACCCAAAGTTAAATTTTCAAATAAATCACAATTCACTAATTTCTCATAACCAGTAATTTCAAAATTTTTACCAGACTCAATTTGACTTTGAATTGTGTATCTTCCGTCTGTAAATAAATAATTTTTATTTTTTAAAATAATTGCTACTCCAGCTGATCCAGTAAAATTAGATATAATTTTTAATCTATTAATTTTTGAATATTCGGTAAAATAATCATCATTTCTTGGAACAATATATCCATCAATATTATATTTCTTGAATTTATCTCTTAAAATTTTTATTTTATTATTCATTTAATTCTTTTTTGATATCTTATCCATCCAGGACTTCTTTTTTCATTCTCTATTTCAAAATCTTGATTAAAATCAAAATCTTCAACTTCATTATTCTCTTCGTCAAAAAATGAATTTTTTTCCAGATGTTTTTCCGGCAATTCTTCTATAAACCGTGATGCTATACTATCTATCCAATCGCCTTGATAAAATCTATTCATGGAAAATGATATGACAGCTTTTTTCTTTGCTCTAGTAATTCCAACATAAGCTAAACGCCTCTCTTCTTCTAAGCCTTTTTGTCCTTTTTCTTCAATAGATTTTTGATGAGGAAACAACCCTTCCTCCCAACCTGGTAAAAAAACTACATCAAATTCTAGTCCTTTTGAACCATGCATAGTCATCATGTTTACTTTTTCACCATCCCACTCTTGGTCAACAGATGTTGCAAGAGCGACATGCTCTAAAAAACTTTCTAAATTATCAAATTCTTTCATTGCACTTAGTAATTCTTTTATATTTTCTAATCTATTCTCGTTATCTATATCTTTTTTATTTTTAAGCATTGCTGAGTATCCAGACTCATCTAAAATAATTTGTAATAATTTAATGTGACTAATATTTTTAACTGTTAAATCATTCCTCCATTTTTTTAGTGAATTAAGAAAAAAACTAAGACCAATTTTTGTTTTTGGTTTAATCAAATTTTGCTCGATCATTTTAATTGAAGCTACTTCTAAACTAAAATTATTTTTTTTTGCAAATTCATGTACAGTTTTTAAAGTAGCATCACCTATTGACCTCTTTGGATTGTTAACAATTCTCTCAAACGCCAAATCATCTTTTTCCTGGTGAATTAATCTTAAGTAAGCAACACAATCTTTAATTTCTAATCTTTCATAAAATTTTGTTCCACCTAAAATTCTATAAGGCATACCTATTTTTAGAAATCTTTCTTCAAATTCTCTTGTTTGAAATATAGCTCTCACTAAAATTGCCATATTGTTATAAGAATATTTTTTCTTTAATTTTTTTTCAATTTCATCTGAAACTCCGATCGCCTCATCTCTGCCATTTTTAAAACAGTTTAATTTAACCAAGTCTCCTTCTTCCATAGTTGTGGTTAAAGTTTTTCCAACTCTATTTTGATTATTTGCTATTAGATTTGAAGCAACAGATAAAATATTTTGTGAAGATCTATAATTTTGTTCAAGTCTGATTACTTTTGTATTTTCATAAATTTGATCAAACTCTAAAAAGTTTTTAATTTCAGCACCACGCCAGCTATAAATTGATTGATCATCATCTCCAACACAGCAGAGATTTTTATTTTTTTGAGATAGTAGATTTAGCCATCTACTTTGTATATAATTAGTGTCTTGATATTCATCTACTAAAATATATTTGAAATTATTTGAGTATAATTCTCTAATATTGTCATTTTTTTCTAAAATTTTTACAGTGTGCAAAATTAAATCTCCAAAATCACACACATTTAGATCGGTAAGTTTTTGTTGATAAATTTTATAAACAGGAAGTATTGTTTTTTCATAAATATCTTTATGATTAATAGTTACTTCATTTGGATACTGACCTTTGTTTTTCCATCTATCTATGATGGCTAGTACATATCTGGGGGCAAGTTGTTTAACATCTATATTTTCTGCCTTACATATATTTTTAATTAATCTAATCTGATCGTCCACATCTATAATTGTAAAATTTGAAGTTAAATTTACCGCCGATGCATGTTTTCTTAATAGTTTTGCACAAATAGAATGGAATGTACCCAACCAGGATAACCCAGTAGCACTAGCACCAAGAATATTACTAACCCTATTTTGCATTTCTTTTGCTGCTTTATTAGTAAAAGTTACAGATAGAATTTGGTTAGGAAATGCTTTTTTTTCAGCAATAATATGAGCAATTCTACTCGTTAAAACCTTAGTTTTTCCAGAACCAGCTCCTGCAACAATCAGTAATGGGCCATCTAAGTGAGTTACAGCCTCTTTTTGTGCTTCATTTAAGTTTTTTAGATAATCAGAGTTTACCATTTAATTTATTTAATTATAAGCTTTAAACTAATGCAAAAAAAAATAACATTTATAAAAAATTTCAAAAAATTATTATTAACACTAAATACTCTTATAGAAAAAAAAACATTTATAAAAAATTTCAATAAATTATTATTAACACTAAATACGCGAATAGAAAGTTTTTTTAATTCAATAAAAATTTTAGTTAATTCAAAAAAAAAAAATATCGATCTTAAAGATATTAATAAAAAATTTTTAATAAGTATTGGATCAGCTGTTATTCTGGTTTTTAGTTATTTTTTTATACCTGCATTTTATGATAAAAATTTAGTTAAAATTAAATTAGCAAATCAAATATTAGAAAAATACAATTTAGAGGTTAATTTTGATGGAGCTGTAAGTTATGGCCTGTTTCCAGCACCACACTATTTTATTAAAGATACAATTATAATTTATGATGAGGAAAAATTTGCAAAAATAGACTTTGCAAAAATCTATATCTCAATAGGTAATTTTTTTTCATTTAAAAAAATTCAAATTAAAAATTTAAATTTTAAAAAAACAGATTTTGACATCAATTCTAATAATTTTAGTTTTTTTAAAGAAATTTTAAATTTTAACAAAAGTGAATACAGTATTAATTTTATTGATAGTAACTTATTTTATAGAGATAAATATAAAGATGTAATATTTTTAACAAAAGTAGATAAATTAAATTTTTTATATACTGATGAATCTGATCAACAACTTAACATTAAATTAAAGATTTTTAATAACCCATTTAAGGTAGATGTTGTTAACAATATTGAGAAAAAAAAATCTTTTGTTAATATTCAGTCACACAAGTTAAGATTAAATATTGAAAATAATTTCGATTATAGCAATGCAAACATAACTGGTTTACTAGATTTTAAAGTTATAAATAAATTAAAAACAATTAATTATAATTTAAATAAGAATTCACTAAATTTTAATGATGATAAAAATACTTTTAAAGGTAAATTTGATTTTAAACCTTTTTATATGTATTCTGATTTAAGATTTCATCAATTAGATATTATTAAACTTTTTAAAAGTAGCTCTATATTTCTAGATTTATTAAATGCAGAAATATTAAATAATCAAAGTCTGAGTGCGGTAATTAATATATATTCAGATAAGATTAAGAATGTTAATTATTTAAATAATATTAATTTAAAAACTTATTTTGAAGAAGGCAATATAAATATAAAAAATTCTAATTTAAATTGGAAAAATTCAATTTTAATAAACTTAGAGGATGTTCAATTAATTAGTGAAAATAATAATATAATTTTTATTGGTGCTATGAGTTTCGATTTTACAGATATAGATAACTTTTATAGACAATATCAGGTAAAAAAAATTTATAGAAAAAAAATAAAAAAAATTAGATTAGATTTTTTACTAGATATTAATTCAAAACAGATTGAACTAGACAATTTAAAGGTCGATGGCTCTTCAAACAAAGCTATAGATAAATTTATAAATAATTTTAATTCACAAAAACAAAATATTTTTAATAAAATTATTTTTAAAAATTCAATTAAAGAATTTTTTAGTAATATTTAAGCTGGATAGATCATTTTTTTTGGATCTACAATTTTTTTATAATCTTTTTCACTTATTAATCCTGTTTTTAAAGCTTCAGTTTTTAATGTAGTGCCATTTTTAAGGGCAGTCTTTGCAATTTTAGCCGCATTATCATAACCTATGTGTGGAGCTAGTGCCGTAACTAGCATTAAAGAATTATCTAAATGTTCTTGAATTTTTTTCTTATTGGCTTTTATGCCTTTAACACAATAGAGCGAAAAATTTTTGGTACTATCTGCTATTAGATCTATTGATTGTAAAATATTATGAGCAATTAAAGGTTTAAAAACATTTAGCTCAAAGTGCCCGTGAGATCCTGCGATTGTTATTCCATTATGATTTCCTATAACTTTAACACACACCATGGTAACAGCTTCACATTGAGTTGGATTTACCTTGCCTGGCATTATAGATGAGCCAGGTTCATTTTCTGGCAAAATAAGTTCACCGTATCCAGCCCTGGGACCCGATCCTAAAAATCTAATATCATTTGATATTTTCATTAAAGCTACCGCACAAGTATTTAAAGTCCCTGAAAAATTTACTATTGAGTCATGAGCTGCTAGTTCAGCAAATTTATTTGCAGCAGGTTTAAAAGGAATTTTTGTAAATTTAGAAATTTCTTTTACAATTTTTTTGTCAAAGTTTTTTCTCGAATTTATTCCAGTTCCTACAGCTGTTCCACCTTGCGCAAGGTAAAAAATTTCTTTTAAGGCGTATTCTATTCTTTCGATACTTTTTTTCACTTGAACATGATATCCAGAGAATTCTTGTCCAAGGGAAAGAGGTGTAGCATCTTGTAGATGTGTTCTTCCAATTTTAATTATATCTTTAAATTCATTAGATTTTTTCTTTAATTCTTTTTCTAAAATTTTTAAATTTGGTAATAATTTACTAATAGTTTCTTGAGCCACAGATATATGCATTGAGGTAGGGAAAACATCATTAGTTGATTGTGATTTATTTACATGATCATTAGGATGTACTGGTTTTTTAGTTCCTTTTTTTCCACCTAAAATTTCTATTGCTCGATTAGCAATTACCTCGTTAACATTCATATTAGTTTGTGTTCCAGAACCTGTCTGCCAAACTTTTAGAGGAAAGTTTTCATCTAATTTGCCTTTAATTATTTCATCACATGCTTTGATAATTGCTTTTGATATTTTACTATCAATTAGTTTATCTTTATTATGAACTATCGCCGCTGATCTTTTGATGATTGCAATAGATTTTATAATTGAAATATTAACTAGAATTTTGCCTATATTAAAAAATTTATTAGATCTTTGAGTTGATGCACCCCAATATTTATCATCTGGGACATTAACACTTCCAATACTGTCGAATTCTTTTCTTAATTTCATTGATTAATTTATAAGTAATAAATAATTATTAACATACATTAAATTTTTAAAAACTTACAGGAGCAAAATGTCAAATTTTAATAAAGTAGGAATTTTCATGAAAACTTTTGGCCAAGAAGTCAAAAATAAACCGTCATTTGGTTCAGATAAAATCAATAAACTTAGGATAGATCTAATTAAAGAAGAACTAGAGGAACTTACAGAAGCAATGAATAATAATGATTTATTGGAAGTTGCAGATGCATTAACAGATATCTTGTATGTTACTTATGGAGCAGGACATTCTTTTGGAATAGATTTAGACAAATGTTTTGATGAAGTTCAAAATTCTAATATGAGTAAATTAGATGAAAATAATAAGCCAATTTATAATGATGCTGGAAAAGTTATGAAAGGGCCTAAATATTTTAAACCTGATCTCTCTAAATTTGTATCTTAGAGCTCTAGTTTTAAATCTGCAGCAGGTGCACTATGAGTTATGCTTCCAACTGAAATTCTATTCACACCAGTAGCTGCAATGGATTTAACGGTTTTTAAGCTAATATTACCTGATGCTTCAGTCTCGTAGTATTTCTTAGCAATCTTAACACCTGCTTTTAAATTTTTAATTGACATATTATCAAACAAGACAGTATTAAATTTAAGACCCATAATAGTTTTAAGCTGTCTTAAATTATCAACTTCAACTGTAATTTTTCTTCTTTTCTTATTTTTAATAGCCAAGGAAACTAAACTTCGTATATCTGATGAAGCAATATGGTTATCTTTAATCAAATATTCATCACTTAAATTAAATCTATGATTTGTACCTCCACCCAATTTAACTGCATATTTTTGAATAACTCTTAGATTGGGAATTGTTTTACGCGTACAACAAATTTTAGATTTTTTACCAGCTAATTTTACAAATTGATTTGTTTTGGTCGCAATACCTGAAATATGAGATAAAAAATTTAAAGCAACTCTTTCTGCTATCAGTATATTCTTAGCTTTGCCCTCAATTGTTGCGATCAAAGAACCTTTTTTAACTTGTGAACCTTCCTTTTTTTTAACGTTAAATTTAATTTTATTATCAACCAAATCAAAAGTATGTTTTGCAAATAACAAGCCACCAATAATTGCATTTTGATTTGATATAAGTTTGATTTTTATAACTTTATTACTTCTAACTAAACTAGAAGTTATGTCTCCAGAAGGATAGAGATCTTCATTTAATGCTCGCTTTGTAGTATTATGAATGAATTCTTTGCTAAGTTTTATTTTTGACACTTATTTATCTGCCAATGGCTGTCATTCTTTCAACAGATATTCTGGCTTTATCAATTGTTTCCTTATCCATAATTATTTCACCAGTTTCATTTTCAAGACAATCTAATATTTTTGGAAGAGTAATCTTTTTCATGTAAGGACACATATTACATGGTTTAATAAAATCTACGTTTGGATTTTCTACTTGAATATTATCACTCATAGAGCACTCGGTAACCATCATAACTTTCTTTGGCTGATTATCTTGAACATACTTAATCATCCCAGAAGTAGAACCAGCAAAGTCACTTGCCTTTATTACATCCGGCGGACACTCTGGATGAGCAATGATTTTAATTCCAGGATTATTTTTCCTGACGTCATTAATTTCTTTTTCATTAAATTGATCATGGACAATACAAACGCCCTTCCAAGATATAATCTCAACATCTGTTTGCGAAGCAACATATTGTGCAAGATAATCATCAGGTAGAAAAATTACCTTTTTAACTCCTAGTGATTTTACAATTTTTACTGCATTAGCTGATGTACAACAAATATCAGTTTCAGCTTTTACTTCTGCTGATGTATTTACATAAGAAACTACTGGAACACCTGGGTATTTTTCTTTTAATAATCTTACATCTTTTCCTGTAATTGATGATGATAATGAGCAACCCGCATTCATATCAGGTAAGATAACTTTTTTATTAGGACTCATTAGTTTTGCCGTTTCGGCCATGAAATGAACACCTGCCATTAAAATAATATCAGCAGAAGTTTTTGAAGCTTCAACAGCTAACGCTAAAGAGTCAGCAGCGAAATCAGCAACCCCGTGATAGATTTCTGGTGTTTGATAATTGTGAGCAAGAATTACTGCGTTCTTTTCTTTTTTAAGTTTATTGATTTTATGAATATAGGGAGCGTGTACTGACCATTCTATTTCAGGCATTACTTTGGAAATTTTTTGGTAAATAGGATCTGTTGCTTTTTGTACTTCTTGTGTAAATTCCATGATGCTTTTTATCAATTTGAAAGATAGTTGTCATTCACTTATTATGAGACAAATTGAGGTCGTTCTGAAATTGGTAGACAGGCACGGTTGAGGGCTGTGTGGACCTTGTCCATGAGGCTCGAATCTCTCTGACCGCACCACTATTATAAATTCGTTCTCATAGATCCTAGTCTATTGACGTCTCAGTAGAGCAATAGAAGTTGACAAAAATTACTGCTTAGTTATTTAGGCAGATTAACTTCACTTTATTATGTCTGCGTAGAATGATGATTGTGAGTTGGTATTATCAAACACATTAATATTCGAAAAAGGTGAAGCAACTGATGCGCATTGATGTAATGGGATGCAGGATGTAAAGCCGTTCTTCACAATCATGCTTATTAATTTTTCAAAATCCCAATAATTAATATGCCGTTCCGGATTTGATGCTTTAAATTTAACAAATGAGTTATGTTTCTCCATTACGATATTAAAAAAACGTGCACTATCGCCTTGTGCAATATCAAATAATTCCTCCACCTCTTCTATTGTCAAATTTCTTGTATCAGCAAGAATAAGTGATGTCACTTCACGCAAGTAATTTTTTTTAATAATATTTAGATCTGAAAATTGATTAGCCAAACATCTGTAGAGATAAAAATTATTTTTTGTATATGGCAACGCAACACGCAAAACTCCACCTGGTTTAAGTATTCGATAGCATTCCCTTAAAAGCCTAGTGGATGACTCATAATGTAAATGCTCAAGAGTATGTGAGCAATATATCAACGAAACTGAATCATCTTGTTCTGGAATAGTAAGCATTGAATTACCCAAATCAATTGAGTGAAAATCTCTACCATTTACCCCTTGCAAGCTTTTGTAGTACTTTGACTGCCCAGGAAAATCGTAGTTTTTCCAACGATTATGAAAAAAAGATCCAGAACCAAGATTAATGAACAGATCTTTGTTATTGAATACAGAGTAAAGCTTTTTGTCAGCACGAGATGAATAAAGCGTAAAGGAGTTATCATAACGGTTTAAGTATGATCCAATCCCAAGACTGTATAAATTTTTATTGATAAATCTTGATAACTTAGGGAGAATCTGCGAGCTACTCACTCTTTTGGAAAAAAATCGTACTGCTGGGATATAGTTTTTTCTATGCGGAGCAAAAAAATTTTTATTCAAATTTATCATGATTTTTTATTCTTATTTTGATTATTTTAATTCTATTTCATAAATTTAGATTATCGTCAAACTTTTATTCAAGCATTGGAGCATGAGTGGAGCAGTAAAGATTTATACCATGGGTCATGTTAAAGAAAGTTCTAGTCTCTCCGACCGCACCATAATCTAAGAATTACGTTTTAATCCAATCTGGTTTTTTAATATTAATTGATGCATCTTTAGTATTAAAATCAAATTTTTCATTAAAATTTTCATCCAAGTATTTAATCAGAGCAAAAGGATAATCATTACCTATCAAAACTTTTCCAATTTCATTTTCTTTATAATAAATACTTTCACCCTCAGTTAATTTTCCTTTAACTAAATTTATCGGCAAAAGTCTTTTAGAAAGTTTATTCTTTAACTTTATTCTTGCTGTATTTTCTTGTCCAACATAGCAACCTTTTTTAAAATCTATTCCATTTAATTCTTCATAATTACATTCAATTCCAAATAATTTATTTTGTAATTTATTTAAATCTTTTGGAACTATTCCAATTTTGTGACTAAATGAATAATAATCTTTTAAACTTGAATCTTGTAGATCAAGTTTTTTTAATGATAGATAAAGTTTTTCTAAATTAATAATTAATCTAGCACCTAAATATTTATTTCGTGGATCTAAAAAAATTGGATCTTCTCTATATTTTAAGGTGAATCCAGGAAGATCTTGAGCTTCATCAAAATCTAGAAATTTTTCATGACTGAATGCAGCAACTACAAACTCATTGCTAAGATTTAAAATTTCAATTTTTGATCTTAATTTATAAATACTTAACTGTTTAAATAATCCATCAGCTTGAGACTTCTCACAATCTAGCAGATAACCAGATTTATGTTTTATTATAATAAACTCATATAAAAACTTTCCTTGTGGAGACAGCAGTGAAGTAAAGCAACTTGAACTGTCATTGACTTTATTAATATCGTTACTAATTAGATTTTGTAGAAAACCTTTTGTATCCTCACCGTTTATGTAAAGGATTGACCTATCATCTAAAATATACACTTTTTTATTTTTCATATTTGATTGATCATCATTTTTAATATAATTACTTTTTCCATAAATGTTAGATCTTATAATTAAAAATGGTAAATGCTATGTTGATGGTGAATTAAAAAATGTAGATGTTTCAATTAATGATGGTAAAATTCACCAGATCGGTCAAATTTCTGAAGAAGCTAAAGAAACACTAAATGCTGAAGGTCAAACTGTTTTACCGGGATGCATAGATACTCAAACACATTTTAGAGAACCAGGTTCTACAGATACTGAAGACTTACACTCTGGAAGTAGAGCTGCAATTGTAGGAGGAATTACTAGTGTGTTTGAAATGCCTAACACCAATCCACCAACAGCAAATAAATTAGAGTTTCAAAAAAAATTAGATCTGGCCAAAAATAGAATGTATTGTAATTATGCTTTTTATTTCGGTGCAACACCCGATAATGCAAACGAGTTAGCAAATTTAAAAGATTTAGAAGGTTGTTGTGGGATTAAACTTTTTGCTGGTTCTTCAACAGGAAATTTATTAGTTCAGCATGAAGAAGATATAGAAAAAGTTTTTCAAAGCAGCTCTAAGGTTGTTGCAGTACATTCTGAAGATGAAGAAATTTTGAATGTTAACAAAAAATTAATTAAAAATGGAGATGTTCACTCCCACCCAATTTGGAGAAGTGTTGAATGTGCAATTTCATCTACTAGAAGAATAGTTAGAATTGCTGAGCGGTATAAAAAAAAAGCACATATCCTCCATGTTACCACAAAAGAAGAAATTGATTTTTTATCACAACATAAAGGAAACATTACATTTGAGATTACTCCACAACATTTAACAATATACGCACCAGATTGTTACGATAAACTTGGAACCTACGCTCAGATGAACCCACCATTAAGAGATAAATCTCATTACGACAGACTATGGTATGCAGTTAAGAATAATTTTAATGACACTATAGGATCTGATCATGCTCCACATTTAAAAAAAAATAAAGAAAAAAAATATCCAAACTCTCCATCAGGCATGCCGGGTGTTCAGACTCTTATGCCAGTTATGCTTAATCATGTTAATGATGGAAAGTTATCTCTTAACCAACTGATAAGTCTTGTTTGTGAAAACCCAATTAAAATTTTTGGAATTAAAAATAAAGGATTCATTAAAGAGGGATTTGATGCTGATTTTACAATTGTAGATATGAATAAAACAATTGAAATCAAAAATGAAAATATCGAAAGTAAATGTGGCTGGTCTCCCTTTAATGGCTTTAAGTTTAAAGGTGCACCTACCTCAACAATAATTGCTGGAAAAATTAAAATGCAAGATGGAAAAATTTTAGGGGATCCGAGCGGTAAACCTGTAGAATTTAATTAAAGTTTTGATAAACCCAATTTACCAGGAAAGTTAAGTAATAATCTAAAAGTTTCAAATGTTTTTTTTTCTTTTTAAAAAACAAATACTCTACAAAGTTGTGATATTCTTGACGACGTTCCCACCAAGAAAAACTTTTTGAAGCATAATTTTTAATTGTGTCACCTTTAGTATTTTGAGTATAGAGCGTAAAATATTTGTTTGACCTTAGATAATTTTTTGAAAAAAAATATATATATATTATAGCTCGAGCATCAAAAAACATTTTTTGAAATCTGTTATTAGAAAAATTAATTTCTTTCAATAATCTTTCTAAAAATTTACGCCTAAAAATCATTGTACTTGTTGGATTAAAATAAGGCCAAGTATGAAAAATTAATTTCTTTGATTTTAATAATTTTTTTTCTTTTAAATTTTTTTTTGGATAATAATAAATAGGATTATCTTGTGTAAATTCTAAATGTTTATTTTTTTCAAAAATACTAATAAAATTTTTTACTTTATTTTTTAAAAAAGCGTCATCTCCATCAAGTAAAAAAACTATTTCTCCCTTAGATTTTAAAAATGATTTCTGTATTGCATTTAATTGATTAATCGCTCCAGATTTTGAAACTTTTCTATGATTAAATATTTTTTTTATTTTTTTATTTTTGATATTTTTTAAGTGCTTTTCTGCTCCATCATTAGATACATCATCATAAATTATTATCTCAATATTTTTGTATGATTGGTTAAGACAAGATTTTACACATTCTTTAAAGAATAGTTTATTATTATAATTATTAATTAATATTGAAGCTAATATATTTTTTTGAACCATTTTATATTTGTTTTTAAAATTTTTTCTAAACTTTCATATTTAACATTAAAATTTATATATTTTGCCAAGTTATCTTTAGACTTGTAATATTGAGACATACTTTCTTTTTTACTGATCTGTTTTAGGGAATATTCTGGCTTTTTTTTCATTATTTTAGTCATTGCACTTAAAACATCAATATTTGAATACTGTTTTTGAATATTAATATTGAAGACTTGATAATTTTTTTTGAGCTTTTTTAAGTTTTGAATAACTTTTACGTTTATATCTGCAATATCCTCAACATGCATATAGTTTCTTTTAGGAAAAGATTTTTTAGGAAAATCATAAAATAAAATACTAATTTTTTTTTTTATTATATTTTTATAAAAAGAGGGAACAATTCTGCTTATAAAGGAATTTTTTTCCCCTAGCTTGCCATCTGCGCTTGAACCAATAATATTAGGGTATCTTAAAATTATTACCTTGAAATTTTGGGACGCAATTTTTTTTAAATATTTTTCAATCACTAATTTATATCTTGAATATGGAGATAAATTTGATTTATATTTGTTTTTTTCGAAAATTGATAATGAGCTTGAAAATATAAAATATTTAATATTTGTATTTTTTAAATTTTTTATGAATTTAATCTGAGATTGATAGTTCTTATAATATTCTTTTGTCTTTTTTAAACTTTCCCTTACACAAGTTAGTGAAGCCAAATGAAAAACTGTGTTTAACTCACTACTTTGTATTATCTTTTTAATTTTGTTATTTGAAATATCTGATTTTATATTTTTTGAAAATTTTTCTGAGAATTTATTTCCTCTTGATAAGTTATCAATTGAAATTGCTTTATATTTATTTATTTTTAGAAATTTTCTTGCTGTAAAAGAGCCAATATATCCCAGTCCACCTGTAATTAATAATTTTGAGCCCATATTAAAAAATTTTAAGAAATTTTTTGAACGTATGTATTTACTAGAATTACCCCAATTACAATTAAAAATAATCCTAAAACTGCTTGCCAACTTAAAGTTTGTTTGAAAAATAAATATCCAAGTATTGCAATTGTAAATATTCCAAGACCACTCCATGTTGCATAAACAACAGCAATTGGAAGTTTACCAATTACAAATGTTAAAAGATAAAATGAAATTAAGTAAAAAATAGTTAGAGCAGTCGTTGGAATGATTTTGGTAAAATTCTGTGAAACTGGTAATAACATTGTCCCACCAACTTCACAAAAAATAGCAATAGTTAGCAATAAGTATGTTTTTATCATCATTTAAGAATGCTACTTTTAATTAAGTCTTCTTTTATCTCTGTCAAAATTGTTGGGTCATCAATAGTTGCTGGTACTTTATAATCTTCTCCATCAGCAATTTTTCTTATTGTGCCCCTTAAAATTTTTCCAGATCTGGTCTTAGGTAGTCTTTTGATAACTAAAACGACTTTAAAGGCTGCTACGGGTCCAATAGTATCTCTAACCATTTTTATACATTCTTTTGAAATAGTTTCGTTATCTTTTTCTACACCTGTCTTAAGAACCACAAGACCTACTGGCAACTGCCCTTTTAATTTGTCAGCAATTCCTAACACTGCACACTCTGCTACAGACTGATGTTCAGAAAGAACTTCTTCAATTGCACCAGTTGATAATCTATGACCTGCAACATTTATAATGTCATCAGTTCTAGACATAATCCAAATATAACCATCATCATCAATATGACCTGCATCATAAGTTTCATAGTAACCATCGTAATTAGTCATATAATTGTCTTTATAACGTTTATCAGCATTCCATAATGTTGGGAAAGTTCCAGGAGGCAAAGGTAATTTTACCACAATGTCCCCCATCTCATTTGGTTTAGCCAATGTTTGATCTGGTTTCATAACTTGCACATCATAACCTGGGACCGCCTTACAGGCTGAACCATATTTTGTTTTCATCATCTCTATTCCTATGCAATTAGAACTAATGGCCCAACTAGTTTCAGTTTGCCACCAGTGATCAATCACAGGTACTTTTAATAATTTTTCTGCCCACTTAATCGTATCTGGATCTGCCCTTTCTCCAGCTAAAAATAATGACTCAAACTTACTTAAATCATATTTAGAAAAAAATTTACCCTCAGGGTCTTCTTTTTTAATTGCTCTAAAAGCAGTTGGTGCTGTAAAAAGAGATTTTACTTTATAGTCTGAAATTATTTTCCAAAAAGCACCTGCATCAGGTGTGCCAACCGGCTTTCCTTCAAACAACACAGTGGTGCATCCTTTAAATAAAGGGGCATAAACAATGTATGAGTGCCCAACAATCCAGCCAATATCACTTGCTGACCACCAAACATCGTCAGCATCAATATTATAAATATTTTTCATAGTCCATTTAAGAGCAACTATGTGACCACCAATATCTCTAACAATTCCTTTAGGCACTCCAGTGGTTCCTGAGGTATATAATATATAAGCTAGATCATTCGAATTCATTTCAACACAATCTATTTCTTTTGCATTTGAAAGTGCTTCGTTCCAACTGATTTCATTTGGAGCATTTAATTCAACAGTATGATCTATTCTTTGAAATAGAATCATCTTATCTATTTTATGAGAAGCCATTTTAATTGCTGCATCTACCAGAGGTTTGTACTCAACAGTTTTTCCTGGTTCAAAGCCACATGAGGCGGTGACCATTATCTTTGCTTTACTATCATCTATTCTACTAGCAAGTTCGCTTGAGGCGAACCCACCGAAAACAACGGAGTGAATTGCACCAATTCTTCCACAAGCCAACATTGCAATAATAGCCTCAGGGATCATGGGCATATAAATTATAACCCTATCACCTTTGTTTACACCTTGATTTCTTAATGCCCCTGCAAACTTTGAAACTTTTTTTTTTAATTGACTGTAAGTGAATTGTTTTTTATTCCCGGTTATTGGGCTATCATAAATTAAAGCGAGCTTATCACCACGTCCATTATCAATATGAACATCTAAAGCGTTGTAACACGTGTTTGTTATTCCATCTTCAAACCATTTATAGAAAGGGGGATTAGATTTATTTAAAATTTTAGTTGGTTTTTTAAACCAAAAGATATCGCTAGCCACTTCTTCCCAAAATTTTTCAGGGTTTTTTATTGATTGATCATAAATTTTTTGAAACTTATCTGACATGGTAATTTGATTCGTATTTTCTTAAATTGTTGGTTTTTAAAGTATAAATTGTATTTAATTTCAAAATATAAGCAAAATCAATGTTTATTAGCTGCAATTATTCCTTCATTAATCTATTTTTATTTGATATTTAACCCACAATCTTAGTGCGAGATTTCTCGTGCTTAGTTTATATAAACTAATAATAAAAACTAACTAAAGAGGGAGTTTTTTATGAAAAAACTTAAATTGTTTGCTCTTGCAGCTGTAGCCCTAATGGGTCTTTCAGGTGCAGCAAACGCCGAAACTGCCATGTTAGCTCAAGATGATTTCGTTGGGATTTCGTTTTGGGTAATATCTATGGGAATGTTAGCAGCTACTGCTTTCTTTTTCTTAGAAACAGGCAACGTTGCAGCAGGCTGGAGAACTTCAGTCATTGTTGCTGGTTTAGTAACTGGTATTGCGTTCATACATTACATGTATATGAGAGAAGTATGGGTAGCAACTGGTGACTCGCCAACAGTTTACAGATACATTGATTGGTTAATCACTGTACCACTACAAATGGTTGAATTTTATTTAATTCTATCAGCTGTAGGAAAAGCAAATTCAGGAATGTTCTGGAGATTGCTACTTGGTTCAGTTGTGATGCTAGTAGGTGGATATTTAGGAGAGGCTGGATACATCAACGCTACACTTGGTTTCATTATCGGTATGGCTGGTTGGGTATACATTCTTTATGAAATATTTTCAGGTGAAGCTGGTAAAGCTGCAGCAAAAAGTGGAAACAAAGCTCTTGTTACTGCTTTTGGTGCAATGAGAATGATCGTTACAGTAGGTTGGGCAATTTACCCATTAGGTTATGTATTTGGTTACCTAACAGGTGGAGTAGATGCTAACTCACTTAACGTAGTTTATAACTTAGCTGACTTCGTTAACAAAATTGCATTTGGTCTAGTAATTTGGGCTGCTGCAACTAGTTCAGGCGGAAGAAAAACTAGGTAGTTTTACTTAAAAAGTTTAAATTAAGGGCAGGTATGTTTTTCATACTTGCCCTTTTTTTTTAAGTAATTATATAAGTATCGATGACTAAAATAACTTATAACACCCACGACAATAAAGTTCACACCATTGATGTCCAAAATGGCCTTACGGTTATGGAGGGAGCTGTTCAAAATGATATCCCGGGTATAGACGCTGATTGTGGGGGTGGAATGGCATGTGCTACTTGCCACGTTTACATTCAAGAGGAGTGGTGGAGCAAACTTCCTAAAAAAGAAGATGGAGAAGAAGATATGTTAGACATGGCATATGAACCTAATAAATTTAGTAGATTAAGTTGCCAGGTAGTAGTTTCAAATGAATTAGATGGTTTGGTAGTTAGCATTCCGTCAAAGCAAGGATAAATGATTAAAACAGATACTCTAATAATAGGAGCTGGACCAGTTGGATTATTCTGTGTTCATCAATTAGGGATAATTGGATTAAAATGTGAAGTAGTTGACAATCTAGATAAAATAGGAGGTCAGTGCATCGAACTTTATCCTGATAAACCTATTTATGATATTCCTGCAGTTCCTGAATGTACTGGGGAAGTGCTAACTAAAAATTTAATCAAACAAATCAAAGCCTTTAAAACAAACTTTCATTTAAATGAAAGAGTAGAAGAAATTAAAAAAGTTGAAAAAAAATGGATTACAAAAACCAATAAAGGAACAGAATTTGAGTCATCCAGTATAATTATTGCAGCTGGAGTGGGCTCTTTTGAGCCAAGAAAATTCCCAACTAAAGAAATTGAAAAGTATGAAGGAAAACAAATACTTTATTCAATTAAAGACAAAACAGCCTTTAAAGACAAAACAGTATGTATTTTTGGTGGAGGGGACTCTGCTTTGGACTGGGCAATAGAGTTGTCAAACACATCTAAAATTATATTAGTTCATAGAAGAGATGAATTTAGAGGGATGCAAGCAAGCATTGATAAAGCCAATCAATTAAAAGAAGAGGGTAAAATAGAAATTTATACAAAACATCAATTAGATTCAGTTCAAGGAAAAGAAAAAGTTGAAAGTATTAATATTAAACATGATGATAAAACAATAAAAGAAATCAAAACAGATTATGTGTTAGGTTTTTTTGGACTAATAATGCAACTAGGACCTATTGCTGAATGGGGCTTAAATTTAGATAAAAAAACGATTCCTGTTAATACAGAAAGTTTTGAAACGAATAAAGAAGGAATTTTTGCGATTGGAGATGTTTGTTCTTACCCTGGTAAGCTTAGATTAATTCTTTCAGGTTTTCACGAAGGTGCACTTGCTGCTAGAGGATGTTTTAAATATGCAAAACCAGATGAAAAATATAGGTTTGAATTCACAACATCTTCAAAAACAGTTAAAGATCGACTAGGCGTTAAGTAGTGATTGAACTTTTTAGTTCTGATACCCCAAATGGGAAAAAAATATCAATATTATTAGAAGAAATAGGTTGTGATTTTAAAGTTACAGCAATGGACTTATCAAAAGATGATCAGTTTAAAGCTGATTTTAAAAAGATAAGCCCCTTTAGTAAGATACCCGTAATAGTGGACCACGAAAATGAAACATCAGTATTTGAGTCTGGCGCAATCCTTATGTATTTGGCAGAAAAATATAATAAATTTTATGAAGTAAAAGATCGCATTATTATAAATCAATGGTTAATGGCACAAATGGGGACAATAGGACCAATGCTTGGACAACACCATCAATTTCATCATTATAATCCTGGTAAAAGTGAATTTGGTGAAAAAAGATTTTTTAAAATTGCCAAAAGACTTTATGGAGAGTTAGATGAAAGATTAGCTTCATGTGAATTTTTAGCAGGTAAAGATTATACAATTGCAGATATTGCAACATGGCCATGGCTTGCTCGACATGAGTGGCACGATATTGGTCTTAACGATTATAAAAATTTGTCAAGATGGTATATCGATATCGCTAAAAGAGAAGCTGTAATAAAGGGATATCAATTTATGAATAAAAAAGAGTTTCCTCCTCAACCCTAATCTTTAGCTCATTAACTTGAATAAAGAAGTTAAGATGCCATTTCCTGATAACTCTATAGCCAAAACTATAATAACAATTAATATTAATTTTTTGTTCATTTAATAAATAGATATAATAACAGAATTATCCAAATAATAGGATAGTAAATATAGATATATTTTTTGGCAAAAAGAAATGAAATTGAATTTTGATTAGATTTATTTTTTTTCATTTTTAGTTATAGTTGGTATTTTTTAAAGACTTCTTATAGAAAATTTTTTCAAGATTGTCATTTTTTTTATTTAAGGTCACTTTGGTCTATCATCCTCGCATTGTTTAAGTTGATATGATGAAAAGTAAGGCATATTATTTAAAAAGCTTATATGAGCGCAACAATTTCTTCAATTAATTATTGTCCAGTTAAATCTGTGTCATTTCAATCAATTAAAAAATGTCAAATTAAAAAAAATATAGGAATTATTGGAGATAGAATCTTTGCATTTGTTAAAGACTTAGATTTAGATCAGGCTAAATTGTTTGAAAAAAGCACCAAGGAAAGAAAAGGCAAATGGAACAAAGTTTTAACTCTTAAAAACTCCCCAGCTTTAAATAAATATAATTTTGTATTTAAAGAAGAAAAATTAACATTAACCTTAAGAAATAAAGAAATTCTAACTATTGATGTAAATCAATTAAGTGAACGACAAACACTTTCAAACAAAATTACAGATTTAGAAAGTTCTCTGAAACAACCAGTAGTTTTGTTGAGCAATAAGAACTTTCCCTTTTTTGATACCTCTATCTCAAAAAAAATTGATTTTGTTAATTCAGTTTCACTTTTAAATATTCAAAGTATTAATGATTTTCAAAATAAAATTGAAAAGAAGATTCAAACATCAATTTTTAGAGGAAACATTTGTATTGATGGAATTGAACCCTGGAAGGAACGTGAGTGGATTGGTAAAATTATTAAGATTAATGGTATATCTTTTAAAGTTGAAAATAATATTCCAAGATGTGTGGCAATTAATTTAAAACCACAAACAGATGATAATTCTTTTAATTTACTTCAATTACTAAAAAAAAATTACAATCATTTTGAGATGGGAGTTTATTTAACAGCCTTAGATGGTGGTGAAATAAATGTCGGAAACTCTGTGCTTGATGCAAATTAATTAAAAGCGTTTAGTTTTTTGTCGATTTATCAACATCTAATTCTTCAAAATCTAAATTTAAATTTATATCAGTCGATTGATTTTCTAATTCCTCAAATTTTCTTAACTTTTCAAATTCTCTTCGGTTCAATCTTTTTTCTCGTCCAATTTCCTCTTGTTCTCTTGTTTTTTTTTCAATATCAAATCTTTCTTCCCATTCTTTAATTTTAATATATTCAAGTTTTTTTTGTTTCTCCTCTTCTTTTTTTAATAAATTTAATTCTCTATCTTTTCTTTTTTGTTCTTTTAATTCTTTTTCTTTCTGTTCATTTTCTCTTATTTTTAGATCTAAGTCTTTTCTATTTAGTTCTTCTTCTTTTAATTTTAGTTCTTTTTCTTTATTTCTTAGTTCTTTTTCTTTATTTCTTAGTTCTCTTGAGATTTGAATTAATTCTTCATCTTTCTCTATTAATCTTTCACCCTCTATTTTTTGTTTTTCTTCTTTTAATTTTAACTCTTTTTCTCCGTTTATTAATTCATCATTATTTAATCTAATCTTATTACTCTCTTTAGTTAATTTCTCTTCCCAAATTTTAAGATCTTTTCTTTCTTTTGAAATATTATTTTTATCTTCAAGTTTTTGAAGTTTTATGGCTTTAATTTGTTTTAATTCTTTATTTTTTTTGTAATTAGATAATACTGAACTAATAGATTTAGTCGTAAAATTGGTTATTTTGGATAACCCAATTTTTTCTTTGTTAGTTTTAATTTTTTTCTTTTTTTTAATCATTTAAATAATTCTTTATTTCACTAGAAAATAAATTTTATTTCAATAGATATTTTGAGATTAAAATTATTAATATGATTAAATTGGGTACAACCCTTAAGGGATAACTTAACTTATATTTCAATATTTGATTAAAATTAAAAAATTACTCAAGTTAAACTAATCATCTGCATGAACTTTTTCATTTTTTTCATGTTTTTCTTGAGCTGCAATTGTATATTTAGCAACTGGTCTTGCCATCAGTCTTTTTAAACCAATTGGTTCGGCTGTATCTAAACAATATCCATAAGTGTCATCTTTAATTCTCATAAGAGCTTTGTTAATTTCTGAAATCAATTTAATTTGTCTATTAATTGATTTCATCTCTACATTTTTGTCAGTATACGAGCTAGCTTGATCAACTATATCTGCTGAGATGCTATTATCATCCACACTTCCATTATATAAAGCCTCGTTATTAGCTTTGACTAGATCTTTTTTCCACTCATTTAATTTAATCTTGAAAAAAATTTTATGCTTTTCACACATATACTTTTCAATATCCTTAGGCATGTAAGTTTTAGAAATTTTAATAGGACTTTTTGTTACTACTTTTTGGTTATTTGCCAGTTTTGATTTTGGTTTACTTATAGTTTTGCTCTTAATTTTAGAAACTTTTTTTTTAGTTTTAATGATTTTAGGCATAGCTTTAAATTTATAGCCGCGGATTATATTCAGCAAATTTAGGGTGTCAAGCTAGGTTAATTAATGTAAATGTTAAAATATGGATGTTTTTAAAAGAAATATTAATAATATTTTTTTTATTTTTATTTTATCTCATTTAATTATTTGGACTGTAGTTCCAACAATAACTAATCACAATTTACCTTTAGATACTATTGAGGCCCTTGCTTGGGCCAGTGATCTTGATTGGGGATTTAATAAACACCCCCCAGTAAGTGCTTTTTTTGCTGAAATATTCTATCAAATCTTTGGTGCGCAAGATTGGGCTTACTATCTGTTAAGTCAAATATTCGTAGTAATAGCATTTATTGTCGTTTTTAAATTTGCAGAAGAGTTATTTAAAAATAAAACTTTAAGCCTAGTATCAGTTCTTTTACTTGAGGGGATTTTTTTCTTTAATTTTACAACTCCAGAATTTAACGTAAATGTTTGCCAATTACCCTTTTGGGCTTTATGCATTTATTATTCTTGGAAATTATTTGACAAACAACAGGTAACTTTTAAAGATTGTTTTTGGCTAGGAGTGTTTGCGGCTATAGGCTTTTTATCAAAATATCTTTTTATTTATCTTTTAATAGCAATAGATTTATTATTTTTTTATGTAATCTTTATAAAAAAGTATAAAAAATTTGATTTTAAATATCTAATATCAGTAGAAATTTTTATTGTTTTGTTAGTTCCACATTTAATTTGGTTAACAAATAATGATTATGTAACTATTACTTATGGATTAGCAAGAACTGGATTAGAAAATTCAAGCTTATTAGATCACATAGTTTATCCACTAATATTTTTAGGTAAACAAGCAGGAATTTTAATTCCATTTTTTATTATGTCATTTTTTTTAATAAAAAAATTTAAGTTCAAGATATCCTTAAAAGATAAAAAATTATTATTTTTAATATTTATTAATTTAGTTCCGATAGGATTAATGTTCTTAACTTCAGTGATAACTGGATCAAAAATAAGAACAATGTGGATGACACCGTTTTATTTATTTTTTGGAGTGTTAGTTGTTTATATTTTTCAAGCACAAATAAATCTTAAAAAATTGAATAGTTTTATATTTGCACTTTTTATTTTGTTTATTTTTTCACCTTTTGCTTATGTATATATTTCAGTTACAGAAAAAGATAAAAGAACTGATTATCCTGGAAAGGAAATCTCTATGAAAGTACAAAATAAGTGGAACGAAAACTACGATATCCCAATTAATGTTGTGTTAGGTAATGAGTGGAATGCAGGAAATTTATCTTATCATCTAGAGACAAGACCTACTTGGGAGGGGAATATCTCAATAGAAAGTTTAGATAAATTAAATAAATTTTTATGTTTCGATAATGTTTGTGTGGGAAGTAGATGAAAAAAATAAAAATATTAATTCCCGTTTATAATGATTGGAAGGCAGTTTCCAAATTACTTGATGAAATTAATAACTTATCAATAGATCCAGAATTTCAAATTTCTATATTTATTGTTAATGATGCATCTAATCATGATCGTCCTGTAGAGGAAAAAGATTTAGATAATATTAATTCTATTAAAATATTGAACATGAAAATAAACCAAGGTCATACAAGATGTATTGCTACAGGACTAAAATATATTTATGAAAAGGAAGATTTTGATTATGTTATTCCAATGGATGGTGATGGAGAAGATAGACCTGAAGAAATAAAAGAATTTTTAAACCAAATTGAAAACTCAAACGATAGACCTATTGTAGGTGAGAGAATCAAAAGATCAGAAGACTTTTTATTTAAAAGCTGCTACCAAATACACAAGTTAATTACACTCATTTTCACAGGTAAATCAATTAAATATGGCAATTTTACTTGTTTACCAAAAACTACTGTAAAAAAAATGATCAACGAAAAAGCTACCTGGAATAGTTTTTCTGGTTCATTAAAAAAAATAGAAAAAGATTTATTATCAATCCCCTCTATTAGAGGAACTAGATATCATGGCCCATCTCAAATGAACTTTTCTAGTTTAATGAAACATTCACTATCAATTATAAGTGTTTTTAGAAGCACTGTTTTAATTCGTTCAGCTTTATTTATAGCTTTTTATATTTTATTAATTAAGAGTAATGCCTCAATAATAACAGTAATTCCGTTAGTATTATTATTAGTAATGATCTATTCAATTTCAAATTTAGCTTTACGTGAGAATAGGGAGGAGTTTGATAATTCTTTGAAGAATATTTTTGATATTACCAAAATTAAATAGCTTTTATCTTGGGTAGACAATAAAAATCAGTTGTATTTATTTTAGAAGAATATTCTCTTTTCATATTCCATTTTTTGTGAACACCAGCACTTGCAAAGCTTAAAGTAGATCTTCCGTATCTATAATTAGTATTATCAATGGATCTCATTAAGCTATTTATCTTTTCATCTTTTTCAGATGAAAATAAATTTTTTCTTTCACTATCACCACATAAACCTGTCAACATGACACCTGCTTTTTGATATTGATAACCATTTTTAAAAATAGTTTCTAAAATAGAAACTGCAGTCTTAATAATTTCAATACTATTATTTGTTGCTATAGGAAAATCAATTGTCTTTGTATTTGAATAATATCCAAAGTCTCTTTGAAAAGGACTTGTTCTAACAAATACTGTAATTGCTTTTGCAATTAAAGACTCCGATCTAATTTTTTCAGATGCATTCAAACAATAGTTTGCAACAGCTTCTTTTAGTTCTTGAAATTCCTCAATTCTTTTTCCAAATGATCTTGAGACAACACAACTTTTTCTTTTTGTAGTGGTTGTTTCTAGATTAATACAAGGAATACCCCTAAGTTCCATTGCTGTTCTTGACCCCAAAACATTAGAAGATTTTTTAATCCAAGTGTTAGATTTATTCTTAAGTTGCTTAGCATTATATATTCCATTTTTCTGATAAAACTTTGTAAGTTGTTTACCAACACCCCAAATATCATTTATTTCAACTTTTTCAAGTATAGGGTCTAAACTTTCTATACCAATTAAACTGGTAACACCTGATATTTTTTTCTTTGCAATATGATTTGCAATTTTGCTTAAAGTTTTTGTTTTAGCAATTCCAATGCTGGTTGGAATACCAGTCCACTGTAAAACCGTTTCTCTAATTTCTTTTCCAATTTTTTCTACATCTTGATCAGGAAAATTTGATAGATCTAAAAATGCCTCATCAATAGAGTAAATTTCCATTTCTGAATTAAATCTTTTAAGAGTTCTCATTACCCTTCTAGACAAATCTCCATATAAAGAATAATTTGATGAAAAAACCTCAACTTTTTTTTTAATAATAATATCTTTGGCTTTAAAGTAAGGTTCACCCATTTTAATTCCCAAAGCTTTTGCCTCATTAGATCTTGAAATGATACAACCATCATTATTAGATAAAACAACAACAGGTTTTTTTCTTATTCTGGGATTAAATAATCTTTCACAAGATACATAAAAAGAATTACAATCAACTAGTGCTAATTTTCTAGTACGTTGAATGGATGACATAAGTTACAACCCCCCAAATAAAAACATCCTCTTCTTCATTAATTAAAATTCTGTTAGAAAATTCTTTAGATCCTGAGGTTAGAAATTTTTTATCTCTTTCTTGAACCAAGGTTTTAACAACAAGCTCATCATGAACATTTGCAATAATAGTTGAAAAATTTTTTGGCTTCAAACTTTTATCAACAACTAATAAATCTCCATCATTAATGCCAACATCCACCATGGATTTTCCTTGCACTCTAATGATGAAAGTAGCTGGAACATTTTTGATCAAATGAATGTTAAGGTCAATATCTTCTTCGATATAATCAGTGGCAGGAGATGGAAAACCTGCGCTAGCTTTATGTAGGTAATAAGGGACTGTTAGTTTCATGTTCTTATTTTGTTCTTATTTATAGACCGGTTATGTAATACACGCAAGAGGTTGTATTTTGAGTCTATAACTGAATCAAAAGTGAATCAAAACGTGAACATTCAAACTACATTTTGTGCTATTGTGGATAACTTCAACCAAAGGTAGTTTAAGTTTTATATTAAAATGAAAAAACTTTTATCAATTTATATCTTAAGTTTAATTGTGATTTCTAATGTTATGGCAGCTGAAGAAGTAAAATATATAATGGTTAGTAAAAGTAAACTTTATGAGATCAGAAAGTACTCTGATCGCTTAGTTATTGAAACTGAAACCTCTAATCAAGGTAGCAGTTTTAGAAAATTATTTAAATATATCTCTGGAGACAATATAGATAAAATAGAAATAAAAATGACCACACCAGTTACACAAACAGAAAAAAACGGAAATATGACAATGCAATTTTATATACCTGCTGAATTTAATGAGAACAATATACCTGACCCAAATAATTCAGAAGTGAAAGTTTTAAATATTAAAGGTGGGTATTACGCTGCCATAGTATATTCAGGTAGGGCATCAGATAGTAATTATGTTAAACATAAAAATATTTTAGAGGATCAATTAAAGAAAGATAAAATATCAATAATAAGCAAACCAATTAGAGCAGCTTATAACAGCCCATTTACTTTGCCAATGCTAAGGAGGAATGAGGTGATGTTCAAAATTGAAACAAATACTTGAAGGGGAGATAAATGAAAAAATTAAAATGTCATTGTGGAGAAGTAGAAGCTGAAATTAATTTAAATGGAGATTTGGCAAAAGTATTACAATGCAATTGTTCTATTTGTAAAAGAAAAAATGCCATTATGTCAATGGTTAAGAATGAAGATTTTAAAATTGTTAAAGGTAAGGATAAATTAAAACTTTATGAGTTTCATTCAAAAATTGCGAAACACTATTTTTGTTCTAACTGTGGAATTTATACACATCATAATCCAAGAGCCAACCCAGCTATGACAGGATTTAACCTTGGATGCATAGATGAAATAAATACTTTTGAATTAAAAGATGTTGCTGTGAATGATGGTCAAAATCATCCTCTAGATCAAAAAAAATAATTCTCATGCTAGAAGTTGGAACTTGTTTTAATAAAGTTAAGAAAGAATGTATTAAATTTATTAAGTCACAAGAAACATCAACTGAAAAATTTAAAGCTAAAGAAAAGATGATTAAATCTTTTCTAATACCTATTTGTTTTTGGATTGCAAAAAAAGCAAATAATAATACACCTTATTTTGTAGGTCTAGCAGGCGGTCAAGGAACTGGAAAAACAACGATAAGTTCAATCTTAAAAATAATTTTAACAGAATATTTTAAGCTTAAAGTATTTAAAATATCTGTAGATGATTTCTATAAAACTAGAAAAGACCGAATATTATTATCTAAAAAAGTACATCCAATGCTATTAACACGAGGAGTGCCAGGAACACATGATATCAATAAAATGTTAAGTTTTTTCAAGAAAATAAAGAGTAAAAAATTTAAAAACCTAAAAGTACCAAGCTTCGATAAAGCAGTTGATGATAGGTTGAATAAAAAATATTGGTATAATATCATTGAGAGACCTGATGTGATTATTTTTGAGGGTTGGTGTGTAGGTGCAAAACCAGAAAAAAATAGTTCATTAAAGAAATCAATTAACTCAATGGAAAAAGCTAATGACACTAAATTTGTTTGGAGAAAATTTATTAACCAACAATTGAAATCAAAATATAAAAAACTATATTCACAACTAAATTGTCTAATTTATCTTAAGGCAAAAAATTTTAATTTGTTACAAAAATGGAGATTAAAGCAAGAGCAAAAACTTTGGTTAAAATCCAAGAAAAAATCTAAACATAAGATAATGAGCAAAGGAGATGTAATTGATTTTATGCAAACTTATCAAAGAATTACAGAAAATATGTTTAGAATGATGCCCAAATATGCCTCAATTGTAATGCATTTAAATAGTAATCATCAAATCAAAAATACATTATATAAAAGAAAATGAAATTTTTTTTACTATCAGTTGTAGTTTTACCATTTTTAATTTCAGGCTTAAATGCAGAAACATTTACGACTGCATTGTCTAAAGCATACAAAAATAATTCAGAATTAAATGCAGAAAGAGAAAATATAAGTATTTCGGAGCAGGAGTTAAAAATTTCTCAAGGAAACTACTTACCAACTTTAACTTTATCTGGTTCAAAAAGTCGAGAGGATACAAATAAGCTTACAAATCAATCAGGTGGAAATGCAACAATAAATGATGTTGACCCTTTAACTAAATCAATTTTATTACAACAGACTTTAATTGATTTTGGAAGAGGTGCAGAGTTGTCAAAAAGTAAAATAGGAATAAACTTAGCAAAAGCTACACTCTTAAAAAAAGAACAAGATATTTTATACAAAACAACTGAAGCTTATACGGGATTAATTCTAGCAAATGAAAAACTAAAAATTAACAGAGACAATGTTGAGCTTTTAAGTAGACAGGTTGAAACTGATCGAATTAGAGCTGAAAGAGGACAGGTTACTTTATCAGATGTTTCTCAGTCAGAATCCTCTTTAGCTGGAGCTCAAGCAAAATTAATTCAAGCTGAAAATGAATTATTAACTAGTAAACTAAATTATGAAAATATCATTGGTTTATTAAATGATACGAAATCTTTAGATAAAAATTCAATAAACGAATATCCTTTACCTGAAAGCTTGAACTCAGCGATTGAACTATCTAAAAAAAATAATCCTGATTTGATTATCGCTAAGTTAGAATATGAACAGACTCAAAAAGATAATATAATTGCAAAATCAGATTTAGCACCAACTGCTAATTTATCATTAGAGAGATCTTATGTGGATGATTTAAGCTCAACGATTGATGAAAGAGAAAAAGACACAATTAAAGCAACTATTTCATGGCCTTTTTATTCAGGAGGAAAAAATATTGCATCTTTAAGAAAAAGCAAAAGTGTTGAAACAAGAACTCGTTTGATTTTAGATAGCGTGACAAAACAAAATCAAACAAATGTTGCAAGCGCATGGTCAAATTATCAGTCCAACAAAAGTTTATTAAACTCTGTTCAAGCTCAAGTAAGAGCTGCAGAATTTGCTAATGAAGGAATTACAGCAGAATATAATAGTGGAGCAGGCAGAACTACGCTGGAAGTTATTCAATCAAATTCACTTCTGCTTAATGCCCAAATATCACTCGCAGACTCAGAAAGAAACTTCATTCTTTCACAGTTTAACCTTCTTAAATCTATAGGTTTATTAAACAGCAATTACCTAAAAATTCAGTAAATTTTAGAGTTTTTTGCAAAAAATAAATTAATCTTGCTAATAAGAACAAAATGTGTACATTTAAAGCATGATTCGAGAAAATATTATTTAAACAAAAAAGGTAAAAAATGGCTAAAAACAACCTAAAAGTGGTAAAAACTACAAAAGCACAGCAAACAGAAGGTAACGAAAAAATAAAAGCATTAGAAGCAGCAATAGCACAAATTACAGACAATTTTGGAAAAGGCTCAGTAATGAAATTGGGCGAAAGAAGAGCAATGGACATTGAGTCGGTGTCAACAGGCTCTTTGAGTTTAGACCTAGCACTTGGAATAGGTGGATTGCCAAAAGGAAGAGTTATTGAAGTTTATGGACCAGAATCATCTGGAAAAACAACCTTAGCTTTACAAGTAGTTGCAGAAGCTCAAAAAGCTGGTGGAATATGTGCATTTGTAGATGCCGAGCATGCTTTAGATCCCGTTTATGCAAAAAAACTTGGTGTAGACACAGAAGAATTATTAATTTCACAACCAGATACAGGAGAACAAGCCTTAGAAATAGCTGACACATTGGTTAAATCAGGTTCTGTTTCTGTAATTGTCGTAGATTCAGTTGCAGCATTAACTCCTAGAGCAGAAATTGAAGGAGAAATGGGAGATCATCATGTAGGACTTCAATCAAGATTAATGAGTCAGGCTTTAAGAAAATTAACTGGTTCAATATCAAGCACAAATACAATGATGATTTTTATTAATCAAATTAGAATGAAAATTGGAGTTATGTTTGGAAGTCCAGAAACTACATCTGGTGGAAATGCACTTAAATTTTATTCATCTGTAAGAATGGATATTAGAAGAATTGGTGCAATTAAAAATGGTGATGAAATTATTGGTAACTCAACAAGAGTTAAAGTGGTTAAAAATAAAGTAGCCCCACCATTTAAAGTTGTAGAATTTGATTTAATGTATGGAAAAGGTATCAGCAAAGTTGGTGAACTAGTTGATCTTGGCTCAAAAGCAGACATTATAGAAAAAGCTGGAGCTTGGTATGCTTATAAAGGTGAAAAAATTGGGCAAGGTCGAGAAAATGCCAAAATATATTTAGAGCAAAACCCCAATATAGCTGCAGAAATTGAGATGGCTATCAGAGAAAAAGCTGGAGTTATTGCAAAAAAAATTGAAGGAAATCCTTTAGATCCTGAAAAAATCGAAAAAGAAAAGAAAGTAGCTGAGAACGAAGAAGCAAAAGCAGAAACAGAAGCTACCCCTCCTTCTAAGAAGAATTAATTTATAGGTCATCTTTAAATTATAAAAGGCGCTTAATTCAAGCGCCTTTTCCCCTTTTACAGTTATCTAGACATAAAACAAAAAAGCTGTATTTTAAAAATATGGCTGATAAATCTTTAAATCAGATAAGAAAAACGTTCTTAAATTATTTTGAAAATAAAGATCATAAGATAATTGAGTCTAGTAATTTAGTTCCAAATAATGACCCAACACTGATGTTTGCCAATTCAGGTATGGTTCAATTTAAAAATGTTTTTACAGGACTTGAAAAGCGAAATTATAAAAGAGCAACAACTTCTCAAAAATGCGTAAGAGCTGGTGGTAAACATAATGATTTAGAAAATGTTGGCTACACGCCAAGACATCACACCTTTTTTGAAATGTTAGGTAATTTTTCTTTTGGAGATTATTTTAAAGAACAGGCAATTAATTATGCATGGAATTTAATTACTAAAGATTTCGGAATAGACAAAAAAAAACTTTATGTAACAGTTTTTCACGAGGATGATGAAGCATTCAATTTTTGGAAGAAAATTGCAGGGCTTAGTGATGATCGAATAATAAAAATTTCAACATCTGATAACTTTTGGTCGATGGGCGAGACGGGACCATGTGGACCCTGTTCTGAAATTTTTTATGATCATGGTGATCACCTTAAAGGTGGTTTGCCAGGCACTAAAGATGAAGATGGTGACCGTTTTATTGAGATTTGGAATCTAGTCTTTATGCAGTACGAGCAGATAACTAAAGATAAAAGGATAGATCTTCCAAAACCTTCTGTAGATACAGGAATGGGTTTAGAGAGAACTGCAGCGTTGCTACAAGGAACACATGATAATTATGAAACTGATCATTTCAAAAAACTAATTAGTTCTTTAGCAGAAATAGTAAAAAAAAAACCAGACCAGGCGAACAAATCTAGCTTTAGAATTATAGCAGATCATTTAAGAGCTAGCGCTTTTTTAATTGCTGAGGGTGTATTACCCTCTAATGAAGGAAGAGGTTATGTGCTTAGAAGAATTATGAGGAGAGGTATGAGACACTCACATTTACTTGGGTCAAAAGAGCCAGTCTTCTATAATTTATTTGAAACTCTTAGAGATGAAATGTCAGGTAATTATCCTGAGTTAGTAAGAGCAGATTCATTAATCAAAGAAACTTTAAGAATGGAAGAAGAAAAATTTTTAGTTCTTTTAGATAGAGGAATTAAAATTTTAGATGATGAAATTACCAAGATAGATAAAGTTTTACCTGGTGAAGTTGCTTTTAAATTATATGACACTTATGGTTTTCCATTAGACTTAACTGAAGATATTTTAAGAAATAAATTTTTATCGATTGACAATAATAAATTTCAATCTCTAATGAAAGAAAGTAGGGAACTTGCTAAGAAAAATTGGAAAGGATCTGGTGATGCTGCAGTTGAAGAAATTTGGTTTGGTATTAAAGATAAGTTAGAGGCAACTGAATTCTTAGGCTATGAAACAAATCAAGCTGAAGGTTTAGTATTATCACTCTTAAAAAATAATAAAGAGATTAATGAGCTTAAGGAAAATGATGAAGGAATAATTATAGTAAATCAAACCCCATTTTATGCCGAGTCTGGCGGTCAGGTAGGTGATATAGGTGAAATTACAGCAAATGATTTTAAATTTGAAGTAACGGACGTTCAAAAAAAACTAGGAAATTTATTTGTTCATTATGGAAAGGTTATTAGCGGATCAATTAAATTAAATCAAAATGTTGAATTAAAAATCAATTCTAAAAGAAGAGATAATACTCGCGCATATCACTCTGCAACACATCTACTGCATGAGTCTCTAAGAAGAGTATTGGGTACTCATGTAACTCAAAAAGGTTCTCTAGTTGAGTCTAGTAGATTGAGATTTGATTTTAGTCACATGAAACCAATTTTAAGTGAAGAAATTGATAGAGTGGAAAAACTTGTTAACACCATGATCTCAATCAAATCTGATGTTAAAACACGATTGATGACACCTGATAAAGCTGTTGAAAATGGTGCACTAGCCCTGTTTGGAGAAAAATATGGTGATGAGGTAAGAGTTCTTTCAATGGGTAGTGAGGATGGAAAGTATTTTTCTACAGAGCTTTGTGGTGGAACTCATGTTAAAAATACTGGAGATATTGGCAAATTTAAGATTATTAGTCAGTCTTCAATTGCCTCGGGTGTTAGGAGGGTAGAAGCTTTAAGAGATAAACAGTTAGAAAATTATCTACAAAATAAAAAAAAATTATCCAATATTTCTCTAGAGAAAAATGTTGAAATTATCAAAGATTTAAGTCAACAAATAACACAATTAGGCGGAAAACCATCCTTAGAAGAAACAGATCAAAAAACTTTAATTAAAAGTTTAACAAGACAATTAGAAACAATATTAGTTAATTCAATCTTACAAGATAAATCCAAGAATATAATCAATAACGATGAAATTAATGGAATTAAATTGAGACTTCAAAAAGTTGAAGGCTTACCACCAAAAGAATTAAGAAAACTTGTGGATGAGGGTAAAAAAGAATTAAAAGAAGGTATTGTGATTGTTTTTGCATATAAAGATGAAAAAGTTGGTATAGCTGTGGGCGTAACAGAAAAGTTAACTAATAAATTTGATGCAGTTCAATTTGTTAAAGTTGGTTCTGAAATTATTGGTGGACAAGGTGGTGGAGGTAGAAAAGACTTTGCCCAAGCTGGAGGTCAAGATCATTCTAAAATAGAAGAAGCTTTTCAAAAGCTTAAAACATTAATTTAATTTTTTTTTAAGATTACCATCAATTTCATCTAAAAATTGATTGGTAGTTAGATATCTACTTGAAGGTCCTACAAGAATAGCCAAATCTTTTGTCATAGCTCCACTTTCTACACACTCAATACAAACTTTCTCAACTGTTAGTGAAAAATTAATTAATTCATCATTACCATCTAATTTCCCTCTATGTGCTAATCCTCTAGTCCAGGCGAATATTGAGGCAATTGGGTTTGTTGAAGTTTCTTTACCTTGTTGGTGCATTCTATAGTGTCTTGTTACTGTTCCGTGTGCAGCTTCAGCTTCCATTATTTTTCCATCAGGTGTAAGTAATGTGCTTGTCATTAAACCCAAAGAACCATAACCTTGTGCCATAGTATCAGACTGGACATCCCCATCGTAATTTTTACAAGCCCAAATATATTTTCCACTCCACTTCATTGCACAGGCTACCATGTCATCAATTAACCTGTGTTCGTAAGTTAGGTTATGTTTTTTAAAATTTTCTTGATATTCTTTCTCAAAAATTTCTTGAAATATATCTTTAAATCTTCCATCGTATTTTTTTAAAATTGTATTTTTAGTTGAAAGATAAACTGGCCACTTCTTCATCAGGCCGTAACTAAAACAAGATCTTGCAAAGTCTTCAATTGACTTATCTAAATTGTACATTGAAAGTGCAACCCCAGGACCAGTAAAATTAAATACCTCATGTTTAATTTCATTTTTACCATCTTCTGATGTCCACTTAATTTCCATTTTACCTTTACCGGGAACTTTAAAATCTGTTGCTCTATATTGGTCTCCAAAAGCATGTCTTCCAATAACTACAGGGTCTGTCCATGAGGGAACAAGTTTGGGAATATTTTGGCAAATTATTGGCTCTCTAAATACAGTTCCACCAATGATATTTCTTATGGTTCCATTTGGAGATCTCCACATTTTTTTTAAGTCAAATTCGGTCACACGATCTTCATCTGGAGTAATTGTTGCACACTTAATGCCAACTCCAATTTTTTTGATTGCATTAGCAGCATCAATTGTAATTTGGTCATCAGTATTATCTCTACTTTTCATGCCAAGATCGTAGTATTCGATGCCAAGATTAAGATAAGGTAAAATTAATTTATTTTTTATGAAATCCCAGATTATTCTAGTCATTTCATCTCCATCTAGCTCTACAACGGGATTTTTTACATTGATTTTGGTCATTTATATGAAATATTTCTTATTAATTGAATTTTACCGTTTTATATACATATTAATCAAAAATTATCAATTAGAAGAACATGTTTAGTAAAATATTTCCAAAAATTCACTCCGAAGGTTACAAGTTTATTGTAATAGCTGTCGTCTTAACAATCATTCTTTATAACTTAAGTAACTTTTTAGGATTAGTTGGGCTAGTTATAGCTATTTGGGTTTATTATTTTTTCAGAGATCCAGAAAGAGTTATTATTGAAGATGATAATTACTTAGTAAGTCCAGCTGATGGTGAGGTAATTAAAGTTGAAGTGGTTGATGGTCCAAAAGAATTAGGATTAGAAAATAAAAAATTTAATAAAGTTAGTATATTTATGAATATTTTTGACTGTCATGTAAATAGAACACCATGTGCAGGACAAGTAGAAGAAATATTATACAAACCAGGAAAATTTTTAAATGCCTCACTAGATAAAGCCAGCGAAGATAATGAAAGAAATTATTATAAGATTAAAGATGTTCATGGAAATGGGATTATAGTTGTTCAAATAGCAGGTCTTATTGCTAGAAGAATTGTTTGTGAAACAAATAAAAATCAAGATCTAAGACAAGGGGAAAGAATTGGAATGATAAGATTTGGAAGTAGAGCAGATGTTTATTATGAAAATTATGCGCCGTTAGTTAAAATTGGTCAAATAGCAATTTCAGGTGAAACTTTGCTAGCTAAAAAATAGTTTATGGAACAACCACAAAAAAACTTTAAAATTATTCATGAAAAGAAAACAAGAATGATTTTACCAAACGCAATTACTTTAATTGGTGTTTGCATAGGTTTAACTTCGATAAAGTTCGCAATAGATGGAAAATTTGCAATAGCAGTTGTTGCAATATTGTTTGCAGGATTGATGGATGCATTGGATGGTCGAATAGCAAGATTAATTAAAGGAACCTCTAAAATGGGTAAAGAATTAGACTCTTTAGGAGATGTAATTAGTTTTGGAGTTGCTCCGGCCCTTATAATGTATTTCTGGAATTTACAGTATTTAGAAAAATTAGGATGGTTTGTTTGTTTAATATATGTAGTTTGTGTTGCCTTAAGACTTGCAAGATTTAATATTAGTTCTGAAGAAGAGTCATCATGGAAAGATAATTTTTTTGAGGGAATGCCATCACCTGCGGGAGGAATAATTGTTCTAATGCCTTTAGTCTTAAGTTTTAGTGGACTAGAAGAATTTCTTTTTAAAATTAATTATGATTTATTAGTACCATCATCCTTTATTATAGTTTCAATACTTTTAATTAGCACAATTCCAACATATTCATTTAAAAAAATAGTTATACCAAGAGCAATGACAAAATTTTTATTATTTGGAATAGTCTTATTTTTTGGTGCATTATTAGTTTATACATTCAAGATTTTAACTGTGAGTTCTATTATGTATCTTTGTTTAATACCAGTTAGTTATTTTCATTATAAAAAAATTAAAAAAGAAAAAAATATAACCTCAGATGAAGAGGACGATCTTGAGGATGTCCTTTAATGAAGAAAAAAGTAATTGTTTCACTGGCAGATGCCAATTATTATCCTTTATTAAACGAACTAATAGACTCTATTAAACAATTCAAACAAAGTAAGGATGTTGCAATTTGTATTTTAGATGCAGGTTTAGAAGTAAAACAAAAAGAAGCACTACTAAAAAAAGTTGATGAAATTAAACCAGCTGAATGGGATATAGAAGTACCAGACCATAAAGTAAAAGGTAAGGAATGGTTAAAAAGTCAGGTCTCAAGAGCATTTTTACCAAAATATTTTCCTAATTATGAAAAATATTTATGGATAGATTGTGATGCGTGGGTAAACGATTGGGATTGTGTAGAATTATATTTTAAAGCCTGTGATAATGGAAAATTAGGTATCACGCAAACGATTGGTCCAGGATACAAAATAACTTCAAAAGTTAATTGGTTAGTGGGAAAATTAGCAATTGTTAAATCGCAAAACTTTAAGCATGCCCTGAAGTCAAAAATTGGATACGATAAAGCCAGAAAATTAGCTTTTGCACCACATATAAATATTGGAGTTTTCTCACTAGAAAAAAACTCTAAAGGATGGAGTTCTTGGCAAAATAATTTGTCAAAGACTTTAAAAGCTGGAAATATTTTTGGATCAGAGGGATTGGCAATTAATATATCAGTTTATATTGATGATTTAGAAACAGAATTTTTACCTTTAAATTGTAATTGGATTACTAGTAATTTACTTCCAAAATATGATGAACAACAAAAAACATTTGTTGAACCTTATTTACCTAATTATAAAATAGGTATAATACATCTTGCGGCTGGAATTTGGAAAGATGGTAAAGACATGAGGGTAGACAAAGATGTGAAAATTAAAATTGAAAACTTAAATAAAATAACAACACTTAAAAGTCTTAGATATAATAACTAATTGAAAAAAAATAGAATTTCAAAAAATTGGATCAATAAACAAAAAAGAGATATCTATGTTAGACAGTCTCAAGTGGATGGTTATAGAGCAAGATCAGCTTATAAATTAATAGAAATAGATGAAAAATTTAAGATACTAAAAAATGGAATATCTGTAATTGATTTGGGAGCATCACCTGGTAGTTGGTCTCAATATATTGCAAGAACAGTAAAGAGCGGAAGAATAGTTTCGATCGACTTAAAAGATATGGAAAAAATTGAGAATACAATTCAAATTAAGGGCGATTTTACTAAGCAAGATTCTCAAGAAAAGATTAAGGGATTTTTTAAATCAAAAGTTGATGTTGTTGTGTCTGACATGGCCGTTAATACAACAGGTATAAAGGATATTGATGCGATTTATACTGGTGAATTAGCAATGGAGGCAATGAACTTTTCTAAAGAGATGCTAGTTAAAGAAGGACGTTTTGTCTCTAAAATTTTTTTAGGTTCATCGTTTAATGAAATTGTAGCACTAGGAAAAAAGATATTCAAAGAAGTGAAGGTATTTAAACCTAAAGCTAGTAGGAAAGAATCCAAGGAAAGCTTTATAATTTGTAAAAATACAAGATAGTCTCTTTAAAAACAAAAGGAATCATATATAAATTATTATGGTCCCTATAAAAGAAGCACTCACCTTTGACGATGTAACATTAGTCCCCAAATACTCAAATATATTACCATCCGAAGTAGACACGAGTATAAAACTTACAAAAGATTTAAAGCTTAGAATACCCTTGTTATCATCAGCCATGGATACGGTAACAGAAAGCAGAATGGCAATTGCAGTTGCAAATGCTGGTGGAATAGGAGTTATTCATAGAAATTTAGAAATAACAAAACAAATTGAAGAAATTAAAAAAGTAAAAAAACAAAAATTATTTGTTGGGGCAGCTGTTGGTGCTGGACCAAAAGAATTACAAAGAGCTAAAGAAATTTTAAAAGAAGGTGTAGACTTGATTGTAGTAGATACTGCGCACGGTCATACTAAAAAAGTTTCTGAAATTATTAAATATATAAAAAGAATTAAAGATAAAAAAACAGCTTTATGTGCGGGAAATATTGCTACTCCAGAAGCAGCTAAATTCTTACTTAAATTAGGTGTAGACATAATTAAAGTTGGTATTGGTCCTGGATCAATTTGTACTACACGATTGGTAGCTGGTATTGGAGTTCCTCAATTAAGTGCAATTCTTTCAGTTAGAAAAGGGATTAAAAATAAAAATATAAAAATTATAGCTGATGGTGGAATTAAATACTCAGGTGATTTGGCAAAAGCATTTGCAGCGGGCGCCGATGCTGTAATGATCGGTTCTTTGTTTGCTGGAACAGACGAAGCACCGGGAAAAATAATAAAAAAAAATGGAAAATTTTTTAAAAGCTTTAGGGGCATGGGGTCTGTAGGTGCAATGAATAAAGGATCTGCTGATAGATATTTTCAAATAAAACAAAAAGATACTTCAAAATATGTTCCTGAAGGAGTAGAGGGTTTTTCAAAATATAAAGGTGATGTTGGAAACGTTATATTTAAATTAATAGGAGGACTTAGGTCATCTATGGGTTATTTGGGTTCTAAACAAATAAAGTATTTAAGAAATAAACCACAATTTGTAAAAATTACAAAAGCTGGATTTTATGAAAGCATGGTTCATAATGTGGATATAGTAAAAAGTGATAAAAAGTATTAATGAATAAATTTTTAAAAACATCTTTTTTAATAATTTGTATTATAAATTTCTCTAACATTTCTTTTAGTAAGGAGAATTTTTACGATGAAGGTGTAAAATTATTTAAAAATAAAAAGTACGAAGATGCCAAATTTTTATTTGAAAGAAGCATTGTATTAAATCCAAAGCATTCAAACTCATATCTGTACTTAGCAAAAATTTATAAAGAAGAAGAAAATCAAAAAAAGGAGGAAAAAAATTTAGAAACCACACTTTTAATTAACCCAGCTAATGAAGAGGCAATTTTGATGTTAATGGAAATTGGTTTAGAGCAAACTAATTACTCCAAGGTAAAAGAGCTATCTGAAAGATTTACAAAAGTTTGTAAAAATTTATGTAACAAAAATAAAAAAATATTAAAAGATCTGGAAAACTTAGAACCACAAAATGAGTCCTGATATCAATTTAGACAAAATCTTAATAATTGATTTTGGCTCACAGTTTACACAACTAATTGTTAGAAGAATTAGGGAATTAGGTGTGTTTTCAGAAATAGTAAGTCATAAAAAAATAAAAAGTTCACAAATTAAAACTAATATTAAAGGAATTATTTTATCAGGAGGACCTCTAAATGTGTATCAATTAAAAGATGATTTATTTGATAAAAAGATTTTAAAACTTAAAATACCAATTTTAGGAATTTGTTTTGGCCATCAAATTTTATCAAAATTTAATGGTGGAAAAGTTAAACAATCAAAGCATAGAGAGTTTGGTTTAGCTAATATTTATAAAAAAAATGATAGCCCTATAATTAAAAATTTTTTTAACCACAAAAAAACAATTAAAGTATGGATGAGTCATGCTGATCAAATATCTAAAATACCAAAAACATTTAGAATTATAGCCTCAAGTGCTAATTCAAAGTTTGCTATGGTTGAGTGTAAATCCAAAAATTTTTTTGGTGTACAATTTCATCCTGAAGTAACACACACAGAAAATGGAAAAAAAATTATTAGTAATTTCATTTTTTTAATTTGTAAGATTAAGAAAAACTGGTCTTCAAAAGATCAAAAAATACGCCTAATTAAAGAAATAAAAGAACAAGTTGGGCCCAACAAGGTTATCTGCGCTCTTTCTGGCGGGGTTGACAGTAGTGTGGTTGCTCAACTTTTAAATAAGGCAATTGGAAAAAAACTTTATTGTATTTTTGTGAATACTGGATTGTTAAGAAAAGACGAAGAAACTCAAGTTGTTAAAACTTTTAAAAAGAAACTTAAGATTAATTTGATTTATGTAAATGCTGAAAAGGAATTTCTTCAAAAACTGAGAAATGTCTCTGACCCTGAAAAAAAGAGAAAAATTATTGGAAACCTTTTTATTAAAATATTTGAACGATATTCTAAAAAAATTAAAAATGTAAAATTTTTAGCTCAAGGTACACTTTATCCTGACTTAATTGAAAGTCGATCTGTTACAGGAAGCCAAACATCTAAAATAAAATCACATCATAATGTGGGTGGTTTGCCCAAACAAATGAAATTACAGTTAGTAGAGCCTCTTAAGTTTTTGTTTAAAGATGAGGTAAGAAAGCTGGGATTAGAATTAAACCTAAGTAAAGAAATTATATCACGTCACCCTTTTCCTGGCCCTGGCTTAGCAATTAGAATGCCAGGTTTAATTACAAAAGAAAAAATAAATATTTTGAAAGAAGCTGATCATTATTTTATTCAAGCTTTAAAAGATCACAAACTATATCATAAAATCTGGCAAGCTTATGCCGCATTGTTACCTGTAAAAACTGTAGGTGTTATGGGTGATAATAGAACTTATGAATATTTATGTTTATTAAGAGCCATAACTTCTGAAGATGGTATGACTGCAGACTACTTTGATTTCAAAAAATCTTTTATGCAATATGTTTCAAATAAGATAGTAAATAGCATTAGAGGAATTAATAGAGTGGTATATGACATTACTTCGAAACCACCTAGCACTATCGAGTTAGAATAGTTTGAGTATACTATAAAAAAGAAATGATTAAAAAAATATTCCAAATTTATAAAGAAGAATCATTAAAAGGAATTAAACGGCGTTTAATAATTCGTTTTTGGTTAATGAAATTTATAATTTTTAAATTTTTTAAGCGGCAAGTCGTAAATAGTTATTATGGTGTTAAATTAAACTCTAATTATGATGATGCTACATTTAAGTTCTATATGATTGGTTCTTATGGTGATGATTACTGGAAGCATATTTCTGATAAAATACAGCCATTTATTTTTTTAGACATAGGTGCAAACCAGGGCTTGTACACTCTATGCGCCTTAATGAATAAAAACTGTATCGCTTGTTTTTCTTTTGAGCCAGTGTCAAAGACTTTCGCCTTACTTAAAAAGAATGTTACGGTTAATGATCTTTCAACTAAATGTCATTTAATCAATAAGGCTATCACAAACAAGAGTGGCTTTTATGATATTTCAATAAAAGCTAATCATTCTGGTGTTGCAACAATGCACCCTGGAAATGATTTAGTTAGTGAAAGTAATAATAATATCGAGACTATAGAAGCGATTTCTTGCATTGAACTTGAAAATTTGATTGAGAATAGGGAAAAAGTAGGACTTGTTGTAAAGATTGATGTTGAAGGATCGGAAATGAACGTCATTACTGAACTTTTAAAGACCCAATTGGCAAATGAAATTAATGAAATATACTTCGAAGTTAATGAAAGATGGGTTGATTATAATGATATTGAGATTTTACTAAAGTCAAATGGGTACAAATTTTTTTCTAAAACATCGGCAGATACAAGGCATTATGATGTTTATGCTAGAAAACAATAGAAGTCGGTTATAAAATTTGATTATTTATAAAAAACACTTTTGTTTGGTAAATTACTAAATGCAAAAAATTAAAAAAATTCTTAATAAAAAAAATAGATCAAAAATTATTTGTCTTACCGCTTATTCAAAAAATATTGCATCAATTTTAGATAAATATTGTGATCTTGTTTTAGTAGGAGATTCATTAGGTTCAGTTCTTTATAGCTATAAATCTACTAAAGAAGTGACCTTAGATATGATGATTAATCATGCAAAAAGTGTAAGGCTTGGCCTTAAGAAATCCCTAATGGTAGTTGATATGCCTTTCAACACATACCGAACTTCAAAAGAAGCTTTAAAAAATGCAAAATTAGTAATGAAAAAAACTAAGTGTGATGCAGTTAAGTTAGAAGGGGGAAAGAAAATTATTCCTATGGTTAAGAGTTTAATAAAAAATAAAATACCTGTTATGGGTCATTTGGGCATTTTGCCACAAACAGCAAAGAAATTTACTTTTAAAGGTAAAAAATTAGCAGAAAGAAATAGAATTTTAAACGATGCCAAACTACTTGAGGCTGCAGGAATTTTTTCAGTTGTTTTAGAGTGCGTTGAAACTAAATTAGCAAAAAAAATTTCTAGGCAATTAAAGATACCAACAGTAGGAATTGGTTCCTCAGTGAATTGTGATGGTCAAGTATTAGTAATTGATGACTTGATTGGCTTAAGTGAAAGTAAATTTAGATTTGTTAAGAAGTATGCAAATACAAGTCAAATTATCAATAATGCAGTTAAAAGATATAAATCTGAAGTATTAAAAAAACAATTCCCTAAAGCAAAACACTCATTTAAAAATTAGATTAATTAACCCATAGTAAAAGGATCTGACATTGGTTTATCAGAAGAGTTGTACCATGTTGTTTTTATTCTGGTGTATTCTTTAATAGAATCAATCCCTGCTTCTTTGCCATAACCACTGTCTTTAATTCCTCCAAAAGGTGCCATAGGAGAAATTAATCTATATGTGTTTACAAAAACTATTCCTGCTCTAACTGCTTTAGATACTCTCATACCTCTCCCAAGGTTGGAAGAATAAACCCCGGAAGATAACCCATACTTATTATCATTCATTAGTTTTATTGCCTGGTCTTCTGTATCAAATTTCATTACAGACAATACCGGACCAAATAATTCATTTTCAGCTGCAGGTAAGTTATGATTTTTGCATTCAATTATTGTTGCTGGAAAATAATAACCTTTATTAGATATATTAGATCTTTTACCTCCACATCTAATTTTTCCACCCTGTTCAACAGTAGCTTTGATATTCTTTTCTATATTTTCTAATTGTTTAAAACTATTTAAAGGACCCATTTGAGTATCCTTATCCATTGGTGAGCCCAATTTTATCTTTTTTGCTTTTGCTACTAATTTGTCTAAAAATTCATTGTATATTTCAGACTGTATATAAAGCCTTGATCCAGCAATGCAACTTTGGCCACTTGCACCAAATATACCAGCTGTAATTCCATTAAGTGCATTTTCTTGATTTGCATCGTTAAATACAACAACGGGACTTTTACCACCAAGCTCCAAACTAACTTGGGATAAATTTTCAGCAGAGTTTTTTATAATATTTTTTGCTGTCTCAGGTCCACCAGTGAATGCAATTCTTTCTACAAGATTATGTGTAGTTAGAGCTTTTCCACAAGGTTCACCTAAGCCTGTTATTATATTAACTACTCCTTTTGGTATTCCTGATTTTTCAACTAATTTTGCAAATTCTAACAAAGTTACGGGTGCAAGCTCAGAAGCTTTTATTACTACTGTATTTCCCATTGCTAATGCGGGTGCGAGTTTTACAGCAGTCAATAACATTTGAGAATTCCAAGGAATAATTGCAGCTACTACACCAATGGGCATTCTAGTTGTTGTTACTTGCATGTCTGGTTTATCTATTGGAACTACAGTGCCTTCAATTTTATCTGCAAGGCCCGCAAAGTAATCATAGTATTCTGCAATATAGATAGCCTGTGATTTAGTTTCTCTAAAAATTTTTCCTGTATCAATAGTTTCAATAGTACCAAGATGTTCAGCATTTTCTCTTAATTGATCTGCTAGAGATCTTAAATATTTAGCCCTATCTCTTGGATGTAAATTGGCCCATGAATTTTCAAAAGCTTTTTGTGCAGCCTTAACTGCTTTATCAACATCTTTTGTATTTGCCTCAGGTACAGTTGCCCAAACCTCATTATTTTCTGGATTTAAAGTTTTAATTGTTTTGCCAGACTCAGAGTCAACCCACTGACCATCTATGAACATTTTAAAGTTTTGAATTTTTGTCATTTAATTATTAATAAAATTTTTAAGATTAATATTAACATCATCTGCACACTCTATACTACAAAGATGTTTTCCGTTATTTATCTCAACAAAATTTGAATTTATTAAATCATTAGATAAGGATTTTGACATTTGAACTGTGGAACTAGTATCACCTGAGCCTGTCATGATAAGAGTATTGGTTTTAATATTTTTAATCATATCAATATTATCTTGGTGATAAGTAAACAATTTGTACGCTTTTAAAAAATTTAAATGATCGTCATCATCTTTTGTCAAAATTTTAATAAATTGATCATAAATTTTTGGATGGTTATTTAAGTATTCATCTGTGAACCATCTCTTGAGGGCCTGTTTTGAAATAGGTTTGTTCAATTTAGCCTGCTCAAATCTCTCTATAACTAAAGCTCTTTGTTCTTCAGTTCTTTTATATGTTGTTCCAATTACTGTAAGACTTTTTAACTTATGTTGAAATTTTGAAGCAAAGTCTAATGCAATTAATGACCCTAAAGAAAAACCTACAAGGTTAATTTTATCAACTTTTAAAAACTTTAATAAATAGTCTAGTTGATCTGAAAAATCATTTAATGTGATATCTTTTTCATTGTAAGGAGTTTTTCCATGTCCTAATAAATCATAGGTAATTGTTGAGTGGTTATTTAAAGAGTTAACTTGAGAGTCCCACATTTTGTGATCTAGACCAACACCATGAACAAACACTAATGGCTCAGTGTTATTATCAATGAACGAATGATAATTTTGATTAGGATCAAAATTGAGTGACATTAATTTATTTGGGATCCAGTCCCATTTCCTTCATATCTTGATATCTATCGCCAGTTCTAGCATGAGCTCTACCACTTGATGCGCCACCAATTGCTATAACAATTTCATCATTAAATGGAGCGTCATGAATGGTAAATTCATGAGTTAAATAATATGGTCTTAATCCTGAGTCTGTTTTATGCATCATTGGAACTGACATTTTAGATCCTGCGGGACCTCTAGTATTCGTAAAACTCAAATAAGATGTTCCACCAACAGCATCTCTGAATTTATTTCCAAATCTTAAAGTATGAATAAATGCTGATGCGTGTTCTATTTCACCATCAAGTCCAACAATACCAGCCTTACCATATGCTAAAATTTTTTCCGGAGAGCTCATTTCTTTTATTAATTCTGAGACTAGAATGGTACCTAGTTTAGGGGCTAAATCTAAAATGATTGGCTTTAAGTCTTCAACAAAACCTTTTCCATGCCATGGATTTTTAAATACAGCAGCAACTGAAACCAGCAAAACAGGTTCTTTAGCTTCTTTACCACCTTCAATAAAAGTTTTATCAACAAATTTTGTAAATTTTCTTAATTCAAGTTTCATCAACTAGCCTTTTCTATATTTGAATTATCTAAATTAATTTTTGGTATCACTTCATCATTAAACAGTTTTATACTTCTCATACAAGCATCATGCTCTATACCGGGAAAGTTAGACCATACTTGTAAGTTTTGTAAATTTAATTCAGATTTTAATTCATTTATTTTATTAACCACATACTCTGGTGTACCAAATAATAAGTTTCTTTTATGTAAGAAATCATAATTAAGTAAATCTAATTTATGTTTTGTTTCTGGTAGTTCTTCACCTGGATCCATATGATTACCCAAACCTCTCCAATGACAAACCCATTTCATATAATTAATAATATGTTCTCCAGCCAATTTTTCTGCTTCTTCCATAGTTTCTGCCACAAACATATCTCTAACTAAAGACACACCTTCTCCCAATATCACATCTCTGTTTTCAGCTTTTGATTTTGCATCCCTATAAATCTCAAATCTTGACTTCAAAGCTTTTACAGTTGGAATCCACATTATAGTGTTTAATCCATTTTGTGCAGCCCATTCAATCGATCTTGCTCCATCAACAACTTGCCATATAGGAGGGTGTGGTTGTTGCATTGGTTTTGGAACAACGCTAATTTTTTTTATTTCACTTGTTTTTGTATCTAAAAATTCCTCACTAGGCGGACTCATATCGTGCTGCCAAGTAAAACCAGGAGTAGGGTAATTATAAAATTCACCTTGGTGGCTAAAAAACTTTTCAGTCCATGCTTTTTTCATCACTGTTAAAGTTTCATCGAATAATCTAAAATTTTTTGCCTGATCTTTTAAGTCAGCCTCTTTATTCATGTTGATAGCTTCTCTGCCATATATTCCTCTACCAATACCAATATCAACTCTCCCATTTGATAATTGATCCAATAAAGCTATGTCTTCTGCAAGACGTATTGGGTTATGAAAAGTAATTACATTACAGGCTTGTCCAATTCTAATTTGTCTGGTTCTTGCAGCAGCATCTACACCCATCATTAAAGGGTTCGTACACGATTCCATTCCTTCATGATTAAAGTGATGCTCTGTATACCAGATAGAGTCCCAATTATTTTCATCACAGTATGTGGTGATTTCTTTAGTCTCGTTTAATAATTGATTGTATGGTTTTTGATTCCAGTTAGTGGTGTTACAAAAATATCCAAATTTCATTCAAACCTCCTTAAATAATTAAATTTAAAGACGACTGATCCCACTTTCGTAACTACCTTAGTACCATTTAAACCCGGTAAAACGACGAGTTATGTATCTATCTTCTATTGCCTTATGGAAACATTAACACAGAATCCGGAAAATTCATTAGTAATTCATTAGTTTAATAACCCAATATCTAAGGGAATAATTAAGTAGGACCCTAAACCGATCTCAAATTTCAATCGTTTTAAGACCCTAATACCCCTTTACACAGAAAAGGATCTTAATAGTTTACTATATAATGTCTGTTTCAGACAGTTAACGGGGCTGATTTTGTTTTCTAAATAAAAAAATTATGAAAAAAATTATAGCAAAAATATTTCAAAAAATGAGGAGGTGATGATTTCTGTGTGAAAAGAATAATTTTATTTGCAACAACAAGATCGTCTCCTCACACAGCAATACTACTAATGAACCTGTAATATAAGCCTTTTATAACCTATTACAAATTCTTAGAGTACTTGAGAGTGCTTTAACACAGTGTATTGATGTTTTTTATTATCTACAATATTTAGACTCCCAGTTAGTTTAATGGTAGATTTTATAATGAAACTCACAACATGTGTGCTAATTTGTTATCTGTCTTCAGCAGTGATTGCGCAAGCACAAAGCCTAGATCAAAAAAAAAAAGAACTTAAGAAAATTTATGAAGCTGGTGGGATTTCAAAAATTGAATTCGAAAAGTCAAAAGAGTTTTTATCCAAATCAGATGAAATAATTAAAGAAAAAGAAAAAAAACAATCATTTACATTAGGAAGTAAATCAAAAAAATCTCAA